>JAESGY010000024.1_pt1 | contig 183211 bp, 176 predicted proteins | sample 9269841 | NCBI WGS metagenome assembly JAESGY01 (sample SAMN17022865, study PRJNA683097) | algae metagenome | isolation source: Spirirestis rafaelensis WJT71-NPBG6 and co-occurring heterotrophs from... | place: USA: Pinto Wells, Joshua Tree National Park, Colorado Desert, CA | collected...
TCTCATCCTCGTCAAGAACTTTGAGAGAACTCTAGAAGACAGCGACTGCCAAGGTTAATCTTTGTTTTATTCGGCTGATGGTTAAGAGACTTGCAACCCCTTCTTAGATCTCAAATCGGTTCTATATTATATTCTTGTGTTTTGCGTTCAATTTCAGGAACTATTTTTGTCCAAATGTAGTTGTACATTGGCTGTGGTAGTTCAGCACTGCCGGAAGCAAAACGGTAAGCACCTTCATCTTTAATTAAAATAATTGGCGGTGCCCCTGTATTTTTATTAGATATTTGCGATACCGTATATTTGGCGCTAGCTATTAAGAGTAAGAAAAGAAGTATCATGAAGGCATTGGACATTAAGTCTGTGAAAGCAGACCAAATATTCAGGTCTTCATTGTAATGAGTATTCCGTGAGCGACGAGGCATAATTGAAAGTTTAGATTATTTTATCTAATATATTGAAGAGGAAATTTGTATCTACCTGAATATTTTTCAATTAAGATTAATCTATATTTTTTTAATTTGAGAAAGTTCTTCTTTGATGTTGCTAAGTTGTTGAATACATTCTTGAAGTTTTGTTCCTAAATTTTAATAACTATTGATGTTATATTGGGTTGCTTGTTGAATACCTTCAAGCAAGCGATCGCTCACAAATTGAGTTGTCTTAAATTCCGCTCCTGTTTCTCATAAACACTTTGCAAATTTTCTACGCTTGCATTAAAAGCAGCTACTTGAGTTGCTCTTTCTTGAACATGCCTTTGCAACTCACTGACAATTCGTAGCGCTTCCTGAAAGACTTCCGACTCAAAGTTATGCTTAATCAGGTCATAGACTTCCCGTACCGCCCTTTTAGCTTCAGCTTGTACTTGGCTATTTTTATTGTTGAGTAAGGGAATCCCAGCTTTGTGCTCAATTTCTTCAATTATTTGTTCAGCATCACGCCATTTTTTATCTATTCCTCTCTAAATAAGCTCTAACTTCTGAACCTGGACAGTCAATAGAATCTGTACAAGAAGCATCATATTCACCAATTGCAATGCGTTTATTGTTTGGCAATCTGCATTTGTGGTCTTCGGGGTTTTCTGTGGCTTCAAAATCAACTTTCAATTCCCACTTTTTTTGTAAACGCAATAATTTAATTAACCCAAAAACCAAACCCGCGAATATTAACAGTGAAATGAAACTTGGTAGCCACAACTGCTTAATTAAATAAGGAGTGACTAAACAAGTTTCTTCACCCCCTGGTGCTGGCGTACAAATTTCTTGGACAGTAGGCGCAATATCAACGACAGTGAGTTTATATTCTTTATTATTATTGGTTGTAATTGAGCGCGATCGCTCTTTTCTCGGCAAAGCTTTAATCCAAGTTTGTCGCTGTTGACTTTCTGGGGAGTTTGCTATCCGAAAAGGACTAATAGCCGGAGTTTCCACCCACACTTGTGAGTTAATTCCCGGTTGGGTAAATAAAGGCGCGTCTGTAACCCAAACAACTGACTGCGGCTTGATTGGTTGACTTTTCTTGAGACGATTTTGATTGATTTGAGCCAGACCTTGATAAATACTTAATTCAGCGAGCTGAATATCTGTGCCGTAGCGGTTTGGATCAAAGGCGAAAGGTATTTTTGCTAATACTTTTTCAATATTTTCTTGACTTTTAATATTAAATTGTATGGGTGTTACCAATGAATTTACACCGGGTGTAACTTCTTCTAAAGCTACATTTTTATCAAAAGGAACAACGTAAACCGAATCTCCCGGTTTTAGGCTATCTTCAACAATCTGACGTAAGCGAATACGACCCTCATCATTCAATCCGACGCTTTCCGTCAAATCAATAGCCAAGACAACATCCCGTCCGCCATGCAAAACTGAGACTAAATTTAAACCGATTTTTTGTACAGAGCTAAGTGGTTGTCCAGGGATAACTTGTGTAAATATCACAAATAATATATTTACTAATCAGTATATTAGACTTATTGCATAAGATACTCGGCGAATGCAACTCGCGGCACTTGCTTTCATCCCCGTTAGTTAAACAAGAGAGTTTTACTATGTGCTTACTTGCTGTGCATTACTCCTCGCTAAGGTAAGGCACGCGAACTTCAATGCACAGTGATTTTCGTCACAAGTGTATTATTTTATATTCTATTTATTGATATTGCTATCCTTTCACCACAAGCTCTGCCAAGCATCTGTAAGGACATTTAGGTCTAACACTGAAGGTTTTTCTATGTATGCGGGTGCTTATCTAAACCAAAGCTTTTGGAGTATTTTATAACGATATAACAATTAGCCGCCTCACTTTCATAGGTGTTTGGGAATTCTTAATTACTGCTAAATTTATGAAAGGCGATCGCTTCAAATATAAAAATTCTTAAACAACAAACTACCCAACAAACCATCAAAGCGTTGGGTAGATCAAACTTCACCCCAATAAATCTTGACTAGCCGACTAGTTCAGGAACTTAAGATAAACCTCAGTTGTCAGACACCATAGCGATTTTGATAGTAAGCCAAAATTTCCTTGACACGTTGCTGACTTTCTGCATTAGAGTTTGGCATCCAAGATATCTCTAAGCCGGCGATTTGGCTTTGATTGTAATCAAACTGTGGGGACGACTGCGGAATTAAACCGACTTCTACCCCTTCGACTTGACGTAAATGAGCAGCTATTTCTTGATAGACTGCTAAAGGCAGCTCAGGAAATTCAATTTTTTCCTTTGTCTCCATCTTTATCAAGCTCCGGTACTAACAGGATTTAGGGGTGGTGTTGTCACCGAGACAGGATTTTCCGGTGATGTGGCAGGGGAAGCTGCGTTGATAGGCGATTCCCCCACCGTTCTCGCAACTTCCATACCGTATTGTTCTAAAATTACAACTGGGTTAGAGCCTTCATTCATTTCAATACGTTTGACCAGCAAACCATTTGCCAATCGCTGTCCTGCCTGCACATAGCGACTCGTCGGCTCATTTGGTACTTTGATAATTGCCTGGGGTTCTTGACCAATTAGAACTACACCTGTTACAAGAACTGCTCTTGCTAATTCAGGTTGTACTGGCGGTGGTAATACAGACACTAGAGTCGGGTTGGGGACAACTAGAGGCAAAACCTTGGGTAGGACTGGAGTAAAACCAGGGCTAGGTTTTGGTATTTTTGCAGAAGCGATCGCTCCTCTGTTTATTTTATTCTTTTGTGCCCTCAAATGTTGTGGGTCTCTCGGTATTCTAGTTTTGGCTGATATCACTCCGCTGCGTGTGGGAAGTATTCTTGACGCATTTCTTGCACCCCTAGCACCCCTAGCGGCTGGTAGGGGAGGTAACACTGGAACCGATCTGCCAAATGTAGGCGTGTTCGTGTTAGACGTGCTGGTATAAGTGGGCGATAAAATTTGTCCAAACGGGTCAGTGCGACCTTTTGACACCACAATTACCCGCTCTGTGGCATTAGTTGATTGAATCAAGTTAGGAGTTGTAGAAGCAACTAAAGGAGCCTGTTTAGCAGGTACAACTGGATTTTTAAAAGATTGAATCGCCTCTGGTGGCTGAGTTTGTGCATTGTTGGCAGTTGGCGCAACTTCCTTGCTAGCTTCTTCTGATTCTGAGGCACAGGAGGCGATAGCTAAAGCCAAAATAGCTGCTACTGCAATTTTTAAATTTCTGCTCATTAACTGTTCTCAAAAACTATAGGAAAATTTGTTAATTGAAATCTACCTTGTGAAATTTACATCAAAGGTGAAATCTGTTCCTTTTATAACCTAATTTTTTGATTTTTAAACTTAGTTAAAAGTACTGTCAGTACAGTAAAATTCCTGTTGAGTTTCTGTCAGTATTATTTACATTTAATCTTCTGCCACAGACATTAGATGTTTCAACAAGTCCAGCCCTTTTTTAACTCTCCGGGAAACTGTTACTACACTAATTCCTAAATGTTCTGCAACTTGTTTTTGTGTCAAATCCTGTAAAAATACGCATTCTAAAACTTCGCGGGTGCGTTTTTCTAGCTGCACCAGTGCTTGTTGCAAGCGAATTTGGTCTTCTTGCGCCAGTTGAAAGCTGCGGTAACGGTTATCTGGAACCAATTCTCCTAGGTTAGTAGAACCTTCTTCTCCGTCCAGTACAGGCACATCTAGGCTCAAGGGAGCGCGATTGACCCATGCTAATTTAATTTCTTGCCATTCGCTGGCAGAAATTAAGAGCGCTGCTGATAATTCCGAGTCAGTTGGCTGGCGATTGTATTTCTCGCGCAAACAACGCGAAACTCCGATTGCTTGCTGTTGCAGCGCTAACCAGCGTCGGGGAATCCGCACGGTGACACCTTTATCTCGGAGGTAGTGTTGAATTTCACCGCGAATGTAAGGTATGGCAAAAGAACTGAAAGCATGACCTTTGGAAATTTCAAATCTTTCAATAGCCCGAATTAAACCTAAACAGCCCACCTGGAGCAAGTCTTCATAGTTTTCCTGACATTGATTCATCCAGTAGTGAGCTTCTTTTCTCACCAGCCCAAAATTAAGTTTTACCAGTTGATTGCGAACAGTTGCCGAGGGAGATTGCTGATATTCTCGCAACAACAGCCAAATTTCATGCTTCAGATCGTAGGTGACAGTAGTTGACATAGCACCGCTTTTATGAGTCAAACAGACAGTAAGATCGCTTTTAAATCAAGCTGTGATTGCTCCCTGATGCCTTTGGGCAGCCTTACCGCATTTTTTTATGCTAGAGGGGTGACAATGAAGCTGTAATTAAAAGTCGAAATGGGTATTTTGTTTTTTATTTAGCTTTGGAATGACCTATAGCTTTAGCAAAGTACCTAGACAAAAAATATAAAATTTATTACTAATAATCAAACCGAAATTGTACTTGATTTTCTTTCATTAATGATTATGTTTTAGCCTGAAGATAAACCGAGATTAAAAAGGATTTATGTAGAAATGAGGAGCTTTATTCAGCAAAATTACTTAAATTTAAAAAAGTCATTCATGACATCTTTAAAATTATCAATGGAAATTTAATTAGCTAGAGAGACGCGATAAATCGCCGTCTCTACAGAAAATCTATCCGTCAATTAGTCCTTGACGCACTACTAGTCCCGTGAAAAACTTCTTCACAACCGCCAATCCCTAGTACTCATTAGCCTTTAGATTCACCTAAGTACAATAAAAAAAGGGCTATATAGATAGCCCTTTTGGGATTTAAGAAGCGTTGTGATGATGCTAAGTAAGTCAAAACTAGCGCCATAAGTAGAGGAAACGCCTTAACCCTCTAACATTTCTCAGATGGAATATAAAAGGGGAAGAACGTGCGATCGCGTATGATACCTGATGTGAAAAAAATTACCGTCATGAGTATCATTTATTTTAGATACTCAATCTTGATTTAGGCACTCGGTTCAACCCGACCGTAAAACAGACCGCGAATTTTAACTTCTTTAGGTTCCCCAGCGCCTAAATCGGTATCGGATGGCTGTTCGCTCTGGAAGGTACCAGCAATTTCACCAGTAGCACTATCTACTTTGGCAACCGAAAGAGAAATTTTACCTTGAAGAACTTCTGCACGCTTAACGTTAGTTCGGGTAAGCTCTTTCTTATCTGCTTGGGCTTGGAGACCTACTGCATTATCATAGCCACTGACAACACCGCGACCTTTGGGGTCTAAAAAGGCAGCACCGCGATAAGAAGGAACTTTGAAGTCACCTTCAAAATCGGTGGAAGTATTAATACTGGTCAAACCAGGTTGTGATTGAGCAACCAAGTTTTTGATGGTGAACAGGAAAGGTACTCGTTCACCGCCAGGAAGTTGTACAGTGGTAGCTTGGAAGTCCAAACCATCTTTTTCCACAAAAGTCAAGCTTTTATCTGGGTTGACTTTTATATCGCCTTGTACTTGGTCAATAGTGGAAGTGTATCTGGTCAACAATTTGCCAGCAATAAATTCCGCTTCTTGGCGTTTATTGGCAGGTTCTTCTTTTACAAAGTAATTAGTCGGTTCCAAGCACAGTTCTTTAAGCACGTAAGACTGGCTAGGATCAATGGGAATGGAACCACGGCTTGTTTCTGTTAATTGGGGGCATTTGTTAGCCAAGCCAGTGCCTCGAATCTGTTCGTAAGTAAGTAAATCCTTGCTGCTACTCGAGGGAGCATCACTACAAGCAGTTATTAGCCCCAGGCATAAAGCCAAGAATGCAACAATTAAAGCGCGATACCTCATGGTCAACCTCAATGTCAAAAATTAATATCTCAGTTGTAAAACTGGGTAGAGTAAAGGAAAAATACGGCTATTCTTCCTTTCCCATCCCAAATTGTGTGCGGTACAAATCGCACACAGCTACGATGATGCGTTTTTACCCTTTTGTCATTATCAGGCTTCAGGCTGCCATCACTAACAGTTTTTTCGTCATGGCATAGCATCGATAGCGTAGACAATCATTGGTAGATTGTTACGTATGTGTCGCTATTACATACGGCTGATTGTCTTATAAAGTTAAACTAAGCCAGATCATACGATTTTTTTTACTCAAAATCTAAGCAGTTTGATTTAAGGTAATAAAATAGCGATCGCGCTAATAATCTTGTTGCCTAATGTGTTAAGAGAGAACATCCGGGCGATCGCCTGTGTTCCTTTTCAACCCTAAAGGTACAGATATGTGATGCCAGAAGAACGCACAGCGCAAGCGCTAGCTAGGACATTTATACTATAAGGGCGATTACTACTGCCTTTCGTATACATAAATTTATACTTTTGCCTAACTTAGGTAGTCAACAGCAGAAAGCTATCAGACAAAGGTTTGCTAGTAAACAAATGAAAACAAAAAATCTCCGGTAAATTTGAGTAGACCTCATTTACAGATATATGGTGGCATGAACAACGGCATTAGTGTTGATTCAGACAAGTTGTCTTTTAAATTGCAAGCGATCGCAACTGCGGTACATGATGCATCTAATATTTGTCAAGGGGATACTATCGCGCTTTTGGCGTTGCTACGGCAGTTAGAACAGTTACACCGAGAGATCCGAGATGGGGCTTTTCAAGAAAGTTTGCCTGATAACCGTCAGGCACTCTACTCACTGCTGAAAGACATTGAGTCTGAGGGGGGTTGGCCTTATATTGAGCGCATGAGGCTGCAAGCCTTAAAAGCAAATATGCAGCAAGAAGTTTATAAAGAAAACGAGGAACTGTTAGAAAGCGATCGCAACGTTGATTGGTGAAGCGATAATACCTTGGGAGAATTGAAAACTCGCCGTGTGTCCTTCTGGGACAATAGCGGTACTAACGCTCTGGGGTAATATCATCACACATATGGCGATCGCGCTGTTCAACATTGTGGTTGTGCTTGAGGTAATCACTCATCCAGCTACAACCACGAAGCAGCAGGTCGTCTAAATCTAAATTCCACAAAATTATCCTGTTGTCATCACTAGCCGATGCTAGTGTATTACCTTGTGGGCTAAAGCTGACACTTAATACTGGACCAGTATGTCCGTTGAGGGTTTTAATCAATTTGCCCTCATTACTCCAGAGTTTGACGCTGCTGTCCCAACTAGCAGCAGCTAGAAGTTCACCGTTGGGACTAAAAGTCACAGCGTTAACACTATCGCTGTACCCCTTTAACAAGGTTTTCAACAACGTGCCATCCCAGCGCCACAGCTTGACTGTGTTGTCCCAACTGGCAGAAGCTAGCAGGCGATCGGTAGGGCTAAAACTCACGCCTAAAACCCAACTTTCATGGGGTAAAAAACTTTTTAATAAAGTACCATCGCGGCGCCAAACTTTGACCGTTTGGTCATCACTGGCAGAGGCTATAACCTGACCATCGGGACTGAAATTAACGCTATTCACCCAACCTTGATGCCCGGTCAAGGTTTTTAGCAAGCTTCCCTCACGATTCCAAAGTTTAATTGTTTTATCTTTAGAAGCTGATGCCAATAATTGACCATCCGGGCTGAAGCTGACGCTCATCACACTATTATTATGCCCTTGGAGAGTATGAACTAAAGAGCCGTCGCGCCGCCAAAGTTTCACAGTTTTGTCATAACTTGCTGATGCGAGTATTTGACCTTTCGGGTCAAAAGTGACACTAGCAACTCTATCAGTATGTCCTAAGAGAGTTTTATAAAGTCGAGTAACAACGCCTTTGCTAGTAGTTTCTCGTTGCCAGAGTTTCACAGTGCGATCGCGACTGCCTGATGCTAACGTTTTGCCATCGGCACTCCAAGCAACGCTCAAAACGCGATCCTTATGTCCAGTAAGGATGGGCAGTCTGGGAGGATTTAAGCTCCATATTTTTACGCTTTTGTCATAACTTGCTGATGCCAAAACTTTGTTATCTGGGCTAAAAGCAACACCGGCGACAGCATCGCTATGTCCCTTCAAGGTTTTGAGTAACGTACCGCGAACATTCCAAAGGTTGATGGTATTGTCTTCACTTCCTGAGGCTAGCTGTTGACCATTGGAACTGAAGTTGAGGCTCCAAATTGTATTGGTATGCTCCTGTAAGGTTCTGTAGGGACGAAACTTGAGGACATCTTGAGTACTGTTGCCCTCTCGTTGCCAGAGCATCACTTTTTTGTCTCGACCTGCTGTTGCTAACAGTTGACTGTCGGGGCTAAAATCGACAACTGTCACACCATTTTGATGTCCTAACAAAGTTGTGACTAAACTACCGTCCCGTCGCCAGATTTTCACTGTTTTGTCATCACTTGCCGAAGCGATGAACTTACCATCAGGGCTGAAAGTTACCCAATTAACTCCTGCTTTATGTCCTTTCAGCATTTTTACTAACCTTCCGTCGCGTCGCCAAAGTTTGATGGTTGAATCTTTACTGCCAGTAGCTAACAACTCGCCATCAGGACTGAAATTAACGCTATAAACCCAATTTCCGTGTTTTTGTAAGGTTTTATATGGCAGTTCGTAAAATTCGCCATTGGTGGGGTTTCTGTGCCAAAGAAGCACTGTTTTGTCGAGACTGGCGGAAGCCAGAGTTTGACCATCTGGGCTGAAACTAACGCTAGTAACTGCATCCCTATGACCTTTAAGGGTTTGGACTAAGGTGCCATTTTGACGCCACAGTTTCACTGTTTTGTCGCGGCTACCTGATGCCAGCCACTGACCATCTGGGCTGAAAGTTATACCCCAGACAATATCAGTATGTCCTTCCAAGCGGTTTACCTCGGTTACTCCATAAACTGCTTGCTGGAGTGCTGTCACTACCCGCATCCGAGTATCTGGTTGGATTTTATCTGCCTGTTTGAGTCGCTGCCAAGCCCGCAAACTTTCTAAGAGGGCATCAAACTCTTTATTTGAGGCAAATAGGGCTTCACTAGTAGCTGTGAGGGCACTAATTTTAAAGTTGCTCTCGCTGCGTTCGGCTCGTAGAGTTTGGAGAACTGCGGCTCTTTTTTGTGAGTCTGCTTGCCACCATAATGTTGCAATTGTGCCTAGCATGATGAAGAGCGATAAGCCTGCTATGCGTGCTTCTCGCAGCCGACGATGCAAAACTAAATTTAATTGCTCTTGAGAGAGTTTTTGGGCTACTTCTGCTCTAGTTTTTTCAAAGCGAACTTTTTCTAGTTCGGCAACCATTCCATAATCGTTTTTTTGGCGAATTGGTTCAACTAAATAATCGTGAACTAGCTGGAAGCGATCGCCTGATTCTTCCCACATTCGCAATACTAAGCCTGAACCGACCAAAATTTCTAAAATCAATTCCAGACTGGAGACACAAAGATGCGTAATTTCTTCTTTTTTATTGTCTTTATCTTCCTGGTTTTCTTCTATCTCTATAGGAAATTTCTCTTCATCGCATTTTAGGGAAAAGTCGTTGTCTCCTATTACCAAAGCAGTGACTAAATCAGCTTTTGTTTTTAATGGTCTTGTGCCTTTTTCATCAGTTAACTCAAACAATAATTTCCAACTAAGTTGTTCGTTTTCTTGACCACAATCTTTAATTACTTCCTCAAGCCATCGCTGGACTAGTTTTTTCGATCCGCCACAAAGCTTGTATTGTTTCAGTGTGGTAATGTTTTCTGCTTGAAGTTGAGCGCCGACTATTTGTAATTCTATTGGATGTACTTCGCCCAACTCTCCTGCTAAATCTTCGACTAGTTGATGAATTAATTCATCAGTCAGTTCATAATGTGAATGTTGAGTTAAACTCTGGATAATGCTAATTGCATCTTGGCTAGAAAAATTTCCTAAGTAGTAACGAATATTTTTATCGAGAATATTTTTATTAATTATTCCTAAATCGTATAAATTTGTTTGTTTGTTTTCTTGACTCAAGCGTTCAAATTCTAATAAATAATGTAGATAATCTTCTCGTAAAGAAATTATTATTTTTACAAATGAAATATTTAAGCAATTGCTAAAAAAATGATAAAATTCTTTTATTTGTGTTGGATGTCTATTCAAAAAAAACAATTCTTCAAATTGGTCTAATATAATAACTATTATGTAATTTCTGTCGGCTAATAAACGAATTTTTTCTAGCAGTGTCCTAGAAGAAAATTCTCCAGTAATGGATATTTCTGTTTGTGCAAATGCATTATTAATACTACGTCCTAAAGCTGTAACCCAATCAGTATAAACAGATAAAATAATCGGCAAAGGTATGCGTTCCCCAATTACTTTATCTTTCAAAACTGGTACTAAACCAGCTTTGAGAATTGAACTTTTACCAACGCCTGAGGGTCCATGAATTACTGTAAGTTTGCAGTCAGCACGGGCAATTCTTTCAATCAAGCGATTGATATCTTGCTGCCTTCCAGAAGCGGCTATTTCTTGAGCAAGTCCCTCAGGAATAAACGGTCTTTTTTGCGGCTCCAAAACTGGATTAATTCTGTAGCGTTGTGACTGCAATTGACTAGGACCGATAAAAGCGCGAAAGCCGTACTGATGCTCTATTTGAATTTTTTCTTGCTTGAGGCTAAAAGCTTCGGTGTAATCATGGCGTCCAAAAAAGTAGAGCGATCGCAGCTGCTCTAAAATCTGCAAGTATAGCGATGGCTCGTACTGTACTTCACAAACTACTCTCGCCCATTCCAGATTATTAATGGCTTCCTCCCACTCACCCAAATGTCGCTGAGTGCGTGCCAGCAATAAAAGATACCAACTTTCCTGCTGTCGGGAAACGTCGGCGGCATTTTCGGAAATAGAAAGTGCTGTATTTGCTAATTCATAAGCTAGTAACCAATTAGACTCAGAAGCCGCCACATCTGCTAAAAAACCATAATCTTGAGCCACTTGTGCGGGAGTACCATAAGTTTCATGCAGTCGCAGAGACTTTTGAGCTAATTCCTGTAATTCTTCCCAGGCTTGTAGACGTTGCAGCATATCAAGCGCAGGCAAAATAAACTTGGCAACTAAGTCTTTTCTTTGCGCTGTTTCCAATACCTCGAGACATTGCTTAAACCACAATAAAGCGTCTTGCCAGTAGGTTTTGCCCAGAGTTGGGTGTAAGTCTGCCATTCGGCGATAACACAGCCCTAGGTGGAATAGTACTACCGCCTGTCGAAGTTCGGGAGATGGGGGGCTTTGGGGTCCCCACGAAGTGGAGATGGGGGGAGATGAGGAACTAATAGTAGTCTCTTCCTTGTCCACGCCAGTCGCTATAACGTTCGTGACGTCCGCAACGAGAAAGGGGCTCCCCTTGTCTCCAAGGAGTCCCCCTGCCCTGTTATCGCCTTGTCTAGTTGTTTGTTTCCAAAGTGCTAAACTTTTTTGATAATGAATTAAAGCATCATCTATTTGGTCGTCGGCATATTCGTCGCGCCCCAGCACGAATTCTAAACTCGCTTCTAATTCTGGTTCTAAAGTAAGGCTATATAGGCGTTGCAAATCATTACGGGCTGACTCAATTTCGCGGCGATGTTGAGATTTGGGAGCTAAATCAAGAGCAGCATTAGATAAAAAGTTTTCGGCACCAGCTTCTAAAACTTTGGCAAAGATAAATTGTGTTTCTTGCTGCACTAAAGTAATTAAATCGGATGCAGCCATTTCAAATTTAATCGTGGTTGCCGCCCAGCTTTTAAAATCGGGTGCTAACCGAGAAAGCGATGTTGCTACTTCATCTTGTAGCCACAAAACTAATGGAAAAGGAAGACTGGTAGCATAGATATCTCGTGCTTGGTTAATGTTAGTGAGTAGGTCTTCAAGCTCAATTACTGATTCTAGACCAGAAATCATCACAGCTGACGGCAATGAATCTGTGGCAACGGTAGGATTATCTAGAAATAGTTCTGATGCTATTGTCGTGTGTAAGGCAGTAGTTGATGGCTGAAGAAAGATTTCTCGTAAATTGATATCTTTGGTGAGCGAGCGCAGATGCTCCAACATTGAAGTGCGTAATTGCTCATAATTACACCTAACTAAAATCAGGGCAAATTGATTTTGTGAGAGTGCGATCGCCCTAATCAGCCTTTGTAGAGAATGCTGATTTTCGCTTTGTTTGCTTGCATTTGTTAATTGCCGTGTCATAACTAAAAACTGGGCTATTAAATAAAGAAAAATCCCACATCAAAAATTCAAGTATGCGCTGGCAGCATACTTGAATTTTCAAGTTCTCAATTCTGGTATATACAGCCAGCAAAGTGCAAAATGCGTCGTTCAGAGACGCTTATAGTTTTGTCTTATTTTGCTGCCAAGTCACGACTTTTTCTGTTTCTGCTAAGGCGGGACTGATGCCAAACCAGCGTCCGATACGATCGCGATATTCAAATACCAACATGCTTCGCAGTAATCTTTGGTAATCAGACTCGCCTTGAACGCTTTGCTGGTGTACTACTTCAAATAACAATTCCCATTCTTGTTCGTTAATCGCTAACAGCAAATCGTCACGGTAATCTTTAATCACTGCTTCTAAACAGTTTCTAGTAAAAGGTGGGTCTTGCCGTTGCAGGCAACTATAAAGCAGTCCCAGTAAGTTACGGATGTGACCGCCACTCACCCGGCATAGACGATCTAGTGTTTCTGGCTCGTCGAATAATTCGCCTATTAACGAGGGTCTGGTATTCCAAGGAACTTGAGGAAACGCTCTGGCTAATACTAGCTGGCTTAGTAGTGACATACCTGGTTCGTAGTCAATACCATCTCTTTGCCGCACCAATACCATTGGCAAGACTTTGGGAGCAATTCCTCCCCCTAGACGATTTTTTAATGTTTCGTACTCGTTGGAGAAAATTAATGGTAGGGGAATTGTGTAAACTAGATGGCATTTGAGCCGGCGCAGTTGTTCGCCTCGGTCGATGAAGAGATACTCTGGTTGCGATCGGCCGGATGCTAATGTACGCATATCTACTCGATCCAAGTTATCGATGATGACAACCAGTCCTTTTTGACCCCTCAGCTTTAGCTGTTCTATGCCTTTTTCTAAGACTTCTTCGTTAATCGCTTGCAAAATACTATTGGTACGCGGTTCCAGATATTGCCTCAACTGAGTACGCATCTGAGGGCTATCTTTTGCTTTGGCGCTGATTTTGGCAATACCTAAGGAAAACTCTGCTTCTGCTGATAACTGTATGGGTGTTTGTAAAAAATCCCCAATTTCTTTAAACAAATTCGCAAAGTAGCCTGGTTTCAGTTTGATGCCAATCGCTTCTAAACTTACACTGACTTGACGGGCTACACTTAGCAAAATGTCGCTAATATCTATATCTGCCATGTCAAGATCTTGACTTGACTCAAAATAAACCACATGAAATCCCGCCAACTCCAACTCGGCTTTAAGGCGCTGCAATTCTGTTGATTTACCGCAGCCAATATGACCCGTAAATAACTGGCAGGTGGGCTCATCCGGAGAAATACGGACGATTGTTCGTTGCAATTCTTCCACAATCTTGCAACCACGTACATCAGAAAAATCTATGTAGTACTGCCGATCCAGGGCATTACTCATATTTAACGTATAGCTTGGATTACACGCTTTATAAAAAGTTGACAAATTTAGTGCGGTTTTCATGTAGATGCAATTAACTTGTACGTTTACATACAAATAATCTCTACCTAGACTGTGCTTGATGATTAACTCACAAGTTTGGTCTTAAGAAGAACAGTGCCGGACGCAAAGACGCGTTTCACCTGCAACTATCCTTCTCTAGTAAAGATTAGTTGTCGTCCCTGATACATTAAGTCTACCTGTTATTTTTACAGATACTGTTGCCCTTTTAACAATTTGAAGTTAAACAATTCTTCTGTAACTGAGTTAATCTTGCACAGAAAGGTACTTATCAGTATAGCTCTTTAGTATTAATTGTTACAAAAAAAATAAGCATGAATTCTCGCAAGATGCCAATAATTTACATAAGGCTTGTATACTATAATTTTGCATTATTGTCAATTATACTTAGAGTCTATATTATATAATATATGTCTAAATAAAAATTTGCAATCTTTTCGAGAAAAATTTCCGATAACTTTATGTACCAAATGTCACTTTTTCATACAAGTTTGGCAATATTTTTTCTGGTTCATTCTTTGATCGGCATCCAAATTCGCAACAAGCATAATACCTTCGCCTTGGTCTTCCCTTCTCCCTCATAGAGAGGCAGTTCGCCAAGAAAGAAGAAATAAATGCTTTTGTTTGCTTCTTCTCCTTGTTTATTTACACGTATTGTGGCAACGCCATATCGACAGTGGGGCGCATTCTCATGGCAAGTGGCAAGTGTGATCGCTCGTGTACACAAATGGCGCGTAAGCACACGGAGAAAACGCTTTATTTTTATGAATTACTCCAATAGATTTGGTGTCCCTTTGAAGGCAAATTTAATATATACAGAAAAATAATAATAGTGTAAATTAATACTTATTCTCTTAAAAATCAAACTCGCAACTGTCGTTCTTTAGAGTGATCCATAAAAAGAAATGCTTTTCACCGTGTGATTACCTCCCACGCAGCGGAGGTTCGTGCAGCGTGTCGAAGACAGGATCGCTTGTTTGACGTAGTGCTATTTGTTTCTTCTCCCTTGGCGAACTGCCTCTCTATGAGAAAGAAGGGGAGAAGAAATAAATGCCTAACTCTGTTCATCCGAAATCTTCAGTACTCTAGGAGCAATGTTTGACACACGAAGACAAACATTTATTTTTATAGATTACTCGCTCTGGCTGCGATCGCCCGTATGTTGCCGAAGGGTTGCCTCTCGCCAACCCCTGCCCTGTTCCACAGGAACAGGGCAGCCTTCCTTTGACGAAGGCTGGGCAACTGAGCGCGCTACGCTATCGCACAGGAAAAAGGCTACATTGGGTTCTAATTCAAGACAGCATTTAACTTCAGTTCAAATTACAAGCACCATAATCTTTATCAGAAGTGTGGTTGCTGTAAAGTGTTACATGCAAGCGTCAGCAACCCAGGTCTAAAGACACTGGGCTTCTAGCTTAAAAATCTAGGAAGCCGTGCTGACCAGATCACCTGTAAAAAGGTAGCCGTTATCCTAGTCACGACACCTTCAAATGCTCCCGCTAGTTTGTCGCTCTGTCACTTGTAATTAAACAGTTCTAAGGTCACTGGAACAGTGTTGCAAGTTTAACAAGCCAGGATAACATGATCGAAGCTAACATTACCCTGCAAAGGAGTTTTTAACAATGTCCAACTACGTTTTGGTTATTGATACTAACAAAAAACCTTGTAACCCCGTTCATCCCGGAATCGCTAGAAAATTACTGAACGACAGGAAAGCATCTGTATTTCGTAGATATCCGTTCACAATCATTCTCAAAACTGTTTCAACAACTGTATTAAAACCGATTCAAATTAAAATAGATCCTGGTTCAAAAACAACTGGAATCGCTTTAACTCAAGGCTCTAAAGTAATATTCGGCGTGGAATTAACTCATAGAGGTGCTGCAATCAAAGCGTCTTTAGAGTCTCGTAAATCTTTGCGCCGTGGTAGACGTTCACGACATACTCGCTATCGGATGGCTCGATTTCTTAACCGCACTAGACGTAAGGGATGGTTGGCACCATCTTTACAACATCGTGTAGAAACTACTATTACTTGGGTAAATCGTCTAATCAAGTTTGCACCCGTAACTTGTATTTATCAAGAATTAGTTAGATTCGATTTGCAACAATTAGAAAATCCAGAAATCTCAGGTGTTCAGTATCAGCAAGGCGAGTTACTAGGGTATGAAGTTAGAGAATATCTTCTCAACAAATGGAATAGAAAATGCTCGTATTGCGACGTTGAAAACGTTGCGTTACAAATAGAACACATTCATCCGTCTAGTAAAGGAGGTACTAATCGAATATCCAATTTATGCTTGGCTTGCGATAAATGTAACAATAAAAAAGGAACTCAAGATATTGAGAAATTTTTAGCGAAGAAACCTGACGTGCTAAAACGAATTCTATCTCAAGCAAAACGTCCCTTAAAAGATGCTGCTGCCGTTAATTCTACACGATGGGCATTATTCAGTCGATTAAAAGATACTGGATTACCCGTTGTTACAGGTTCTGGTGGATTGACAAAGTTTAATCGGACTCGTTTAAAACTGCCTAAAACTCATTGGTTAGATGCTGCTTGTGTTGGGAAAGTTGAAACATTAGAAATACTAACAACTAAACCATTGTTAATAAAAGCTACAGGATATGGAACCAGACAAATGTGTGGAACAAATAAATTCGGATTACCGATAAGACACCGAGAAAGAAAAAAGTTTCATTTTGCATTTAAAACAGGAGATATTGTTAAAGCTGTTGTACTTTGCGGCAAAAAGATTGGTGTTTATGTTGGAAGGATCGCAACTCGTTCTACTGGTAGTTTTAATATTTCAACAAACAACGGATTAGTACAAGGTATTTCTTATAAATATTGCAAAATTATCCATAGAAACGATGGTTATGGATATTCAAGTTAACAAACATCCACAGCGATTAAAATCGCTTGGGTCGTGTTTCCTCCGCGCTTTAAAAAGACGCAGCTTCCACACTTACCAGGAAGTCTTGTGAAAAAAGTTTTGAAGATAACCGCTATTGACGGCTAAAAGTGGGTTTACTTAAATTAATTAACAATACAACCGCATCAACTAATTAAACTTCGATGTGTGAAAGGAGTTTGAATGGCTGGCATGATATCAGTTTCCCGCACCGATTTGCAAGTGAGGCGTCAGAAATTACGTCGGCAACGGCAAATGAAAATTATTCAGGCTATTTGGCGAACCTTTGCCGTTAGTAGTCTGTTAGGTGGTTTACTATGGGTGGCAAGTCAACCGATGTGGGTGCTAGAAAGTCCCAAACAAATTGAAATCACTTCAGGCGATCGCTCACTTTCTCCTGAAGCGATCCAAAGAGTGCTGGTGTTATCCTATCCGCAGTCTTTATGGAGGATTGAACCTTATGCGATCGCTGAATCTTTGACAAAACAACCAACTATTGCCAAAGCAACCGTCAACCGTCGCTTGTTTCCACCTGGATTAATTATTCATATTCAGGAGCGAGTACCTGTGGCGATCGCGCAAACGCATCAACAAGCAACTCTCAATCGCGACACAAACATTGCTTCATCAACGGGGCTATTAGATGCAAATGGAATTTGGATGAATAAAGAAAAATACACATTACTGAACCCTACCGTAAAGTTGCCCAGTCTCATAGTTATTGGTTCCTTTGAACAATACCGTTCTTACTGGAATCAGCTTTATCAATCTGTGAGCCAAAGTTCGGTTAAAGTCATGGAAATTAATTGCCAAGATCCAACAAATATAATTCTGAAAACAGAACTAGGATATGTGCATCTCGGTGCTGCGAGTCCCCAAATAACCGAACAAATCAAAGTACTCGCCCAAATCAGCCATTTACCCACACAACTCAATCCCAATCAGATAGAATATATCGACCTGAAAAATCCTGAATCTCCTTTAGTACAAATGAACCAAAAAATAGTAAAGTCCAACTCTCAAACTCGTTAAAAACATTGGACGGATGAGAACTAACAATTGCTCAGAGTCAATAAATAAGTTTTATGCCAATAAATAAATATTTATTATTTTTGGTTTTCCCATAAATACACAAAAATCGGCGTTAACTTCGCTCTTACAATAGGAGAAATGATTATAAAACCTTCATGCATGGGAGTAAAACCCCGCTTGTTGTTACCCTAACATAAGCGTCAAGAGAGTACGAGTGCGAGTGCGGCGGTTCCAGAGGCAGCGCGTTGCGGTGAAACATCGGCGCAGATGCCTTAACCGTCCCGCGCTTCTCTTTCACCTGAAAGGGAGTTTCCAAGGCACGTTTTCGCTCTTAAGCTTAAAAGCGAAAAGCTGCCGATAAAGAGGTTTTTACTTCTGGACTACTCAAAATAAAAGGATAGTCTCCGTCACAACCCAACAAGGGTTTGGTTGAGTCTTCTACTCCAGGAGAGTTAATGAGGCTCGTGTGAATACTACTAGAGATTTTCTCGTTCATCTGAAGGCAGGTAAGTAGGTAGGTGCAATTAATACAATAAATATGCGACTTTCCATAGGATAAAATTTAACCGCAATTATTATGTCGTTTGACTCACAGCAAACAGTAAATCAATCAGCGAGTTCGATAAATGATAAGTAAATTATTTGTTACCTCCATTTAAGGATAAGTAACTATAAGGTAAATTTTGTGTTCTAAGTTGCAATAATTTGAATGCTCAAACTGATTAACCATATCATTAAGCAAGACAAGACGCGCGAGGGCGCGTCTTTACAAGTTAGACAATTTACCCATAATTGTGCTCATCAAATTGGTACTATAAAAATTACGTGTATACTAAATAACTCTAAGTTATTCAGGATAGGTGATTGGGAGGCACTTTCACTTTCAGAATTTGGACAGCCTTGTTTACTAAATCCACAAGTCCCCACGACTATTTCGCATGTTCGCGCTTCTCTTCTCCTGTCCCAGAGCCAACGCGAACCAGAGGCTCCGCCAACGCGAACGCGTCTCCCGTCGGAAGAAGGCTGTCCACATTTGTCGTGGGTTTGTGTAGCGGCAACAAGAAGAAATTGGTGGTATCAGTGGTTGTATTGCTCATGCAATTTCATATCATACAGCAAATTTCAAGTGGTCGGCGCTAGAACTCCTAAGAGTGAAAATGGTAAATTTAATCACCAATATAAATTATTAGTAGGAAAAAGGAGAGGTAATTGGGGATACAAAATAAAAGCTGAGAAAAATAGCATTAAAAATATTAAGGAGGAGTGGAAGTTATACAAGTCAATTTTACGTAGATATAGGTATACTTCTCTAAAATTGGCTGTGGGATCACCTTGCGGATTATGCATAAGAGGCTTACCTTGGGCAAGGTTGCCCTGTCCTATAGGAATAGGGGATAAGTTGTCTTGGGGCAACTTATCGATAAGAGGCAGGCGATCCCGTCCCTTAGTGGTCGCTCCAAGAGTAAAATTTAGCTTTTGTAATCCTGTTACGGTTGCAATAAGCGAGAACAAGAAAGAACATAGCCATAGATTATGGCATCGTCAAATATAGTTAACTCTTAGGTGAATAACACCTGAAAAAGTCGTTTATCTACCCTTTTCAATCCAATGACACTTGATAATAACCAAGGACTTAGTTATAAAAACTCCCAATCTCCGGGACAGCCAGGAATCTCACTGGCAGTTAACTCCACCAATCCTTTTAATCATTCCGGACTGAATTTCGGACAAAATAACGATAGTAAAAGAATCCCTACTGAAGATCCCCGAATTGGCGATATTGTTCCCGGTCGGGTTGCCAACATCAAAGTAATTGGCGTAGGTGGTGGTGGCGGAAATGCCGTAAACCGAATGATCGCCTCTGATGTCAGTGGTATAGAGTTTTGGACAACAAACACCGATGCCCAAGCTTTAACACAAGCGCAGGCTTCTAAACGCTTACAAATAGGACAAAAGCTGACGCGAGGTTTAGGCGCGGGTGGCAATCCAGCCATTGGTCAAAAAGCTGCTGAGGAATCGCGCGATGAAATTGCTACGGCATTAGAAGGTGCCGATTTAGTGTTTATCACTGCTGGCATGGGTGGGGGTACTGGTACGGGTGCAGCTCCAATTGTCGCCGAAATCGCTAAAGAAATGGGCGCTCTCACAGTTGGTGTAGTAACACGTCCATTTTTGTTTGAGGGACGCCGGCGCACCAGCCAAGCCGAACAAGGTATTGAAGCTCTCAAAGGTAGGGTAGATACGCTAATCATCATCCCAAATAACAAGCTGCTGGAAGTAATTCCAGAGCAAACGCCGATGCAAGAGGCTTTTCGTTATGCGGATGATGTGCTGCGTCAAGGGGTGCAAGGTATCTCTGATATCATCTTGATCCCCGGTTTGATCAACGTAGACTTTGCCGATGTACGAGCGGTAATGGCTGATGCAGGATCGGCACTAATGGGGATTGGTGTTAGTTCTGGAAAATCAAGAGCCAGAGAAGCAGCGATCGCTGCTATTTCTTCACCCTTACTAGAATGTTCTATTGAAGGAGCCAGAGGAGTTGTCTTTAACATTACTGGTGGTAGCGACCTCACCCTACATGAAGTTAATGCTGCCGCAGAAACAATCTACGAAGTAGTCGATCCCAACGCCAATATTATTTTTGGTGCGGTCATTGATGACAGGCTGCAAGGTGAAGTGAGACTTACCGTAATTGCCACAGGATTTACAGGTGAAATGCAAGCCACGCCACCCCAAAACGTAGCCAATTCGAGGGTAGTAAGCCCACCACCAAGACGACAGGCATCTCAGCCACCAGTAACCCCGCCAACACCAGTTGTAGAACCCAAAGAAAAACCCGGATTGGATATTCCTGATTTTCTACAACGACGGCGACCCAAGCCTTAAGGTGACAGCATTAGGTTAAGGCTTACTGAATGCTTAATTCCACTTCCACTTTTTTCACGGGAGCAGGGATAAGCAATTGAGCTGTCATCCCCGATCTTGCTAATTCAAAGACGAAATTCGTCAACGCTACCCCAGACTGAATTAACTTAGGTAGGAGTCCGCTTGCTCGGATATCCCCCAGTTGGTCTGGTATAAAAAAGCGGGGGCGAAGAGTTTTGACCAAAGTGATTGCCTCGTGTGTTCTCATAATCACTTGTCCCAAAAAGGAAAATTCTTGCGCTTACTACGGGTGCCTTAGGGCTTTGGCTTTGGCGGAGCCATAGCAGTTGTCCACTTTTGAGCGATCCGTTGTCCTATGCTGTAGCGACAGTCAAATGGGGGTGTGGTTGATAAGAAACGTTTGTTTTGCTGTGTTCGTCTTTCAATACATAGCCATTTTCGTTTCTGACCGGGTTGAGTTTCCGCACTCGGTACTGCTGTAATTTCTGATCTCTTTAGAATTGTGTATTTTTGCCAAGTACTAGGGAAATTACGCAGGTGCAGCCTTTAACTGAAAGCTACTACTGGGATGTTACGGTCTAATTGAGAAAGGCGTAGGTTTATGGCAACGATCGCCTAAATATAGCAGAAAGTAGAATTAAATCCACCTTTGGTAATGTAGGTAGACTAACCAAGGGTCGATGAGAATTGTTTGGTCAGCAATTTGCACTCGTCCAGCTATTTTGCTCAATTCGAGTGAGTTTTATATTTTTTTGACGTAGACGTGATGCTACCGTACTCTTACGCACAGAGAAGGCAGCAGCAAAGGTTACGAGCCTCTCGTTCTTATTGGTCTGTGACAGGAGAAGACAACACAAGGCATCAGAACTTCTCCTTATCAATCGCACTTTCTTCGCTGCGCGAACAAAGACCAATAAGAATGGTGGAACACAGAGGAAGGAAAAAAAGAAATTAAAAAACGGTTTCTTTTTTGCCTTGTAAAGCTTGCTCAACCCATTGAATTACCTGTTGAGCAAGGTGGGTGTTGTCCAGGCGATCAATTTCGCGAATTCCGGTGGGACTAGTGACGTTGACTTCAGTCAGGTAGCCACCGATGACGTCAATGCCCACAAAAATTAAGCCGTCTTTACGTAGGGTTTCGGCTAATTGGGTACAAATTTCATGTTCTCTGGGAGTGATTTCGGTTTGAGCAACTGTGCCACCAGTTGCCATGTTATTACGAAAGTCACTTCCACTAGAAAGGCGATTGAGGGCACCAATCGGTTCCCCATCAAGCAAGATAATTCGTTTGTCTCCTTCTTTTGCTTGGGGTAGATAAGTTTGCACCATAACTGGAACTCGACCGAGGAGGGTACTGAGTTCGACTATCGAGTTGAAATTGCGATCGCCTGCTTGCAAAAATAAAATCCCTTCCCCAGCTTTGTTACCCAACGGTTTGAGAATTGCTGCACCTTTTGCTTCGACAAATTCCCGAATAAATTGCTTATCGGCGCTGACAATGGTTTCTGGAATTGCTTTGGTAAACTGGAGGGCATACATTTTTTCGTTTGCCGCTCTAATACCACTGGGACTATTAATTACCAGGGTTTTGTTTTGGTCAATGTAGTCCAGAATGTAGGTGGCATAAAGATAGGGAACATTGACTGGTGGATCTGTCCGCATAAAGACAGCATCCATTGTTTCCAAGTTAGTCAAGGTACGTTCGCTCAACTTGTACCAAGGATTTGCCGCCAAATAGCGTTTATCCACCAATTGCACTGGTACGAGTTCCACCCGTTCTAACAATGCCCAAGCTTTGCTATCTACCACACTCAGCAAATTTGCTTGAGTTACCCAAATTTCATGTCCCAAGATTTGGGCTGCTTCCATCAGAGCAACGCTGGTATCATGACACGGGTCAAGACTAGGGATGGGATCTATTATAAAAGCCAGTTTCACGCTATTTGCCTCAATCGCCAGGAAATTCCGCTTGTTATCAATTTAGATTATCGCCTGATGATTTGACCGATGTGCATAGCATTTTGTCGCAAGACATCGCTAAATATGATGAACCTAGACATTATTAGTAGCAGCTAGTAACTCATCCAGCTTGCCTTGGGCATGTAAGGCGTGTATATCATCACAACCACCTACGTGGCGATCGTTGATGAAAATTTGCGGCACAGAGCGTCGTCCATTTGCCCTTTGAGCCATTTTATCGCGTGCTGCCTCGTCTCCATCAATGCTGTATTCAACAAATTCAACGCCTTTTCTCGTCAGTAAACTTTTGGCACGGATGCAAAACGGGCAAGTTCTCCAAGTGTAAATTTCTACTTTAGCAGCCATAACACATCCTCTATTTTATTGAATACTTCTTAATTTTAGAACTTTGCTATCGGCTGTAGCTGCTCTATCCCATCTTGAGGTCATCCTCTAAAGCTATTAGCTAGGTCTAAATTTACATCAGTTCAGTGGTCAACATAACTTTGATTTTTTGACTTTTGACAATAGATCAATGGCATCTTTGTTAATGTGAAACCCTTATTTTTAGGTTAGTTACTGAAAGTTTGTGATAAAGCTGTAATACCAATTCTGTATGGAGATGCGCCTCATGAACCCCCCTGTAGTCCCCCCTTAGTAAGGGGGGACGGCGTTAGCCGGGGGGTAAAATATGTTGCAGTTTCATCAAGAAACGGTATAAATAGCAAAATTCCGTAGTAGTTTTATTGACTACGGAATTTTTAACTGAAAGTTAATAAGTTATTTTCAGTATTTACCGAGGAGAAGTGGCATATTCAATTAGTAGAGCAAGCCGCTGGCGGAGAGTTTCTAATCCCAGGCGATCGCTTGCGGAAATAAACACCGCTAAGGGAAACTCTTCTTGAGCTAAAGCTAGGATTTCACTATCGACTTGATCTATCTTGTTAAAAGCAACTATCGCCGGTCCTGGAGTCACTGGCATTGCCGCTAAAATTTCTCTGACGGCGCGAATATGACTCAACCAGGCAGGATGTGACAAATCTACTAAATGCAGTAGGGCATCAGCTTCTGTAACTTCCTCTAAGGTGGCGCGGAAGGCATCCATTAATGATGCAGGCAGTTCGTGGATAAATCCGACTGTATCTGTCAGAAGAATTTCCTGAGTTTCACCTGTATCAGCATGGGGAATAATTAGCCGACGTGTAGTCGGGTCGAGTGTGGCAAACAGCTGGTCAGCCGTGTAAATTTCCGCATTGGTTAGGGCATTGAGCAAGGTAGACTTGCCAGCGTTGGTATAACCAACCAAAGCCACTGAAGGAACTTCACGATGTTGTCGCTTTTGCCGCAGTCGCGAACGATGTGCTTGCAGCTGGTTGACTTCTTGTTGTAGTCGCGAAATGCGTCGCCCAATACCACGGCGTTCGGTTTCTAGTTTGGTTTCACCAGGACCGCGAGTACCAATACCACCACCCAACCTAGACATCGCCTGACCTCTACCTGTAAGTCGCGGCAGCATATATTCTAACTGTGCCAGTTCTACTTGCAATTTACCTGCACGAGACTGAGCGCGTTGGGCAAAGATATCTAAAATAACTTCGGTGCGGTCAACTACCCGGACACCAATTTGTAATTCTAAGTTACGGACTTGTGCGGGTGAGAGGTCGCGGTCAAAAACGACAAGGTTTGCGCCGATGGTTTGGGCGGTGAGGGCAATTTCTTGCACTTTACCTTCGCCGACTACTGTTTGCGGATGAATGCGCGATCGCTTTTGTTGCACTGTCTGCAATACATCTCCCCCGGCGGTATCGACCAACCGTGCCAATTCCGCTAATGTATCTTGGAATTGTTGGGGTGTCGTATCATTAGTAAATACACCGACAATCAAAACGCTATCGCGATCGGCATCTACTTCTTGAGCAACAAATTGCCGCCCGAAGTCTGCTTCTAGTGCTTCCACCAAGTCCAGAAAATCCTGGTCTGTCAGCACGTCTAAGCTCAGAGGCGGTGATATATTCCAACTTGGAGATGGAATATTGCTCGATGCTGTAAGCGAAGCCGGACTTGCGATCGCTACGCGGGATTCTTGAGCCGTCAGGTGCGCTAAATAAGCTTCTTTGACGTACCCAGTAGCGCCACCACCCCGCTTTTGAAATCCCGTTCCGGTTATATTTAGCACAACTAGGGCATCTAGGCGTTGCAGTGCCATCGATGTCAGCGCCGCTTCATTTGGTGGTTCTGACTTGAGATGAGTAGAGATACAACGAATACCGCTGAGTCGTTCTGCACCATAACGGGGCAATTCCAACAGTGGGATTTGCGTTTGACGCGGTGAACCTACCCCAACGCGGATAACTTGTCCACGACGATTGAGGTAGGCACACACCGCTTGATTGATTTCTGTACTAATTGCTGCCAGTCGCTGGGAAAATTCGGGCGTCGTCAGGCGATCGCCCGGTATGCGCTGGTGATACAGCCTAGCTAGTTGTTTCAGCTGGCTGGATTTTAGTCCTTGGAGATTACCAAAGATAGTCTCTATAGGCGTTTATGACCAGTAATATGGTCCCCCGAATCCTTCTATGTCTATTTTACAACACAGATTTCGCCTCAAACTCTTACTTTTGGGGGATGCGATGGTTTTTAAGGTTTGTTCATTGGTTCAGCAGATTATACAATTTGTTAACAATTTGAGCTTGTGTATCAGGTGACAATGTGCCTAGTTCCCGCTGGATAATTGATTTGCGAAGTGTTATCAAATGATCCAACCTGATTGTAGAGGGTTTATGCAAACCACTACTGGCAAAGTCGGGATGGTTAATATCGAGAACAAAGTCAGTGTCCAGCAGATCCGCAGGAATCCGACTGGTAATCAGAGCCAGAATAATGTGGTGATTCGATCCTATAGGATTAGTTAGACAAACGGCTGGACGCACCTTGGAAGAGGATAAATCATCAAATGGAAACTTGACTAAAACAACTTTACCTTTCATTGTTCAGTGGTTTTCCATCTTCTAAAGTATAGATGTCTTCCTCTGGATCATGGAGAAAGGCAAAAACTGGATTAGTAGCTGCGGCTTTTAGCCATTCATTTTCATCTATATCTTCTGCTTCGGGAAATAGAAGAATTACACGAACGCGACCAGTTTGTTCTACAGGTAATGGTTGATCTAAATGCAATTCACCTTTTGCGTTAACCGTTCCAGTAATTTCTAACGCTTTCATAATTTTTACCTGGTTTTATCTAAAGTTTATCGGTGCTAGCTTATGGGCGATCGCTTTTAATTTAAGTTGCTGTTGTAAGTGGAGCGAGAAGGCGATCGCTTCTGCTTTGAATAATGCAGCGATCAAGTGCGATCGCTTTCACACTCCCTTGTCTTTTAATCCTGCAAGCCCATATCATCTTCGAGTTCTTCAGCAGCTTCTGAGTAATTGAACATGAAGACAAACTTGCTTTTAGGCAGAATCAACCTGGGTAGATATAAAGGATTCTGCCAATTCCTTTTCTCCTCGCCTTTCTCATACATCACAACTAAAGTTGGAATATTGGGGTATTTGTTTCTAGGCTTACTTATCCATTCACTTTGCGCGAAACCTGAACCTTGCCAAGGTCTATCAGTTTTGTTTGATAATTCAAGTCCCTCTCCTTTTTGCCCCCGGCGAATATTTAGCATTCCCTTGTAAATGTCTTTTGCCTCCATTGCCTTTAGGACTTCTTTTACTCGTTTATCCTCCCATGAATATCCAGGGCAACGACCACTCGGCATATGCTCTAGAATCTGCAACAAAAAGCTGATCTCAACCTCATAGTATTTGTCGTCACCTTTGTATTCAGAGAGCAGCTTATCTAAAGCTTCTGTGTGTTGCCTTACTTCCGAAGCTTTCCAAAGCGGATCGCGAGGGAAAATTGATGAGCCGGGTGTGAATGCATTAATTGCTGCTGGGTTTAAGACATTAGAACCGGTTGGCTTAAGTTTTGCTCCTACCCAAACAGGCGTTATTTTAATATTGCTAGGATCGTCACCAATAGCCTGACGCATTCCCTCATCAGCTTCATGAATTGCCCGGAAATCTTCTAAAATGTTCTGGGGTAGGAACAGACGAGTAACATCCTTGAGTTCTTGACGATAACCAAACATTCGTGCGTGTTGATGTACTGTATCCATCATTTTTTGCTTGGCATCACGTCCGTAGTAAGTTACGATCAAGCCATCAATTGTAACACCCCGCCCAAGTCTGTTACCCCCTATGAGAATGTTTATTCCTGGGTTATAGTTAGGCTCTTTATCTGGATTATTCGCATTGATAACTTTTGGCGTAACACTGCTTAATTCATGTTTTAATTCTTCAATAAGGTTATCGAGGGGTGGTAAATTCGGTGTTGTTTTGCTTAATTCTCTATGAGCCTGACTTAGCCATTTAAATGCCTCTTCTCGCTTTGTTGCAGATGATTTTTCTCGAATAGCTTTATCAAGCTTTACAACAAAGTCACTAATTATTTTTTCTAAGTTGCTATGGTTGTCCTTCTTGTAGCATATGTGAGCCAGAAAAGAATATTTAGCATCTTCATCTTTTCCTGACTGCATCTTGTAAATTGCACCTAAGAAGAAACAGCATAAAGCTAGTCTTAGACCTTCAGGTATATCGCAGTTATTACCAGGGTTATCTCCTTCCTGTTTTTTAAGGCGCTCTAGTTCCTCAGCTTTTACCGTGCAACAATATGGGCTATTCTCTTTAAAAAACAAATCTCCCCCCATGTAACTATCACCGGGTTTAGGGAGAGCAGCACAGAAAACTGGTTTACAAGGATGATCAAGATTTTGCAACAGCAAGCTTTGAGGAGTTGCGGTAATTTGCAAATAGATGTGATTGGCAACCTCTTCCCGAATATTACCTATTTTTTTAAAAATTGCACTGTCTGGAGCCGTATCTTTACCCTTTTTTGATTGCTTTGATTCGTTAGTATTCAGGCTAGCATTATCAGCCTCATCATCAAACATCAGAGTCGCTACACTACTGGCTTTGGCAAACTTGAGAACCTGAAGTAAGTTATCTAGGTGGTGGACATTCTTCGTAGATACCAGGACAACACCAGTGTCTTTAATATAGGGAGACAATCTATTTTCAGCAAAATATTTGGGGTCATTTTTCCAATCTTCCCAATTAAAAACACGAGGTCCACCTCTAAGCTGATGATTAAAACGAGCAGCAGTTTGTTTACCAAGCCAAGTATTATCAGAAGTCAACACAATGAAGCAACGAAATTGATTAGCCTGAGCAAGTGCCAGTGTCGCAATGGTACTATTAGTCTTGCCGCTTTGGACTTTGCCGTAAATTAGTCCAGTAGTGCCATAAGGTATTTTATCATCCTTATTTTTACCCTTATAAAGCTTACTGACAATACCTATACCTTCGGCACCAACATCACCTGATCCAAATGTTTTGGAGTATACATCAACGCAATTTTGGACGATTTCAATCGCAGTTTGTTTTAATTGCTCTGCTGCTTTATCGTCAATTTTGCTTTTAACTCTCTCAATAAACTTGTTAATACAATATCCATCAGTTTTAATAGGAATTTGACTCATAGCTGTTGTCTTTATTTGATAAAATTATCCGAGGAAAATCATTTTGAGGTACGGTCTGATCCATCCGTTGTCTACCAGGACCACTTATATGATAGCTACCATGTGTTTGCCGAGACACGGATATGTGCTGACCAGCAATACCAGTGTCTGTGTCTAAGACACTCCAAAGCCGCTGTTTACCGATGCAGCAGATGCCGTCTTTGTGACAGATGAGGGCTATGAATACTGAAACACTAGGATACCTGCTATTGAGAGTATCTAAGGCTGACTCTTCCTGACTGCTTAAGGTGAAAGACCATGCAGATTTTGGTTTTTTGGAAATCTTCAAGAGAATAGCCGATTTAGTGCTATCAGCTTCAATCAGATATACCGATGTATGTATCCAAGAGGCATGAGTAACTGTAATACTTTTTCCATAGTTAATTAGCCGCAAAAATGCAGCGCCATAAAGGAACTCCTGATCATTGATCATCGTGAAATTTGAACAAGGTTTGTGAGTAAATCTGTATCATTAACCATAGGTAAAAAATATTGCACTGTTACTCATGGTAGCGAATATTATAAGTAATTTAGGTGTTGGGGAACAGATGAATAAGATCAGCGGAGAATCTGGCTTTTACCTGTTGCTGCTGTAATCGTTATATTAAAGGCGATCGCTCACACCACCCGCTAAAGTAAACTTATCACTATATTGTCTAATTACCCATGCTAGATAAAGCATTATTTTTAATTTAAGTAATCATAATACTTCAAAAAATAAGTGCAATATTTAATAATGAACACCCAAATAACAACCCAACTTCCCATTCCCTCGCATTATCACCCCGAAAAAGTAAGCGAAGTCTGGCGCGTACCTTATCAACAACGTGCAGCAGAAGCCCAAGCATGGGCTAAAGAACACAATATCAAACCCGCATCAACAGACAATACTCGCGTTTGTCTACTTTTAATTGATGTGCAAAACACCTTTTCCATCCCCGATTTTGAATTATTTGTAGGTGGAAAATCCGGTACTGGCGCGGTGGATGATAATCAGCGATTGTGTGAATTTATCTATCGTAATTTAGGCGTGATTACGACAATTGTACCGACGATGGACACTCACACAGCAATGCAAATTTTCCATCCTATTTTCTGGATAAACTCCACAGGTGAACATCCCACACCCGCTGCTTCTAGCATCACGCCGGCAGACATTGAAAAAGGAATTTGGAAAGTTAACCCCGCAGTTGCTTTCAGTCTTGGCTATAGTTATGATTTTTTAGAAAAACACGCTTACCATTACGTTAAACAACTAACTGAAAATGGCAAATATCCGCTAACAGTTTGGTTTTATCATTCAATGTTAGGTGGTATTGGTCACGCTTTGGTTTCATCTGTCGAGGAAGCGATATTTTTTCACTGTATAGCTCGTAATAGTCAAACGCAATTTGAAATCAAAGGCGATAATCCTTTAACTGAAAATTATTCTGTGCTGCGTCCAGAGGTTTTAGAAGGTGTAGATAAAAGTGCGATCGCCCAAAAGAATACACGTTTAATTAAACAGCTTTTAGACTATGATGCTGTTATCATTGCCGGACAAGCTAAAAGTCACTGCGTTGCTTGGACTATTGACGATTTGTTAACAGAAATTCAGCAGATAGATTCTACGCTTGCTAAAAAAATCTATCTGCTGGAAGATTGCACTTCGCCTGTCGTTGTGGACGGGGTGGTGGATTATACAGAGCAAGCTGATGCGGCGTTTGAAAGGTTTGCAGCAGCGGGGATGCATCTAGTAAAATCTACGGAAGCGATTAGCTTTATTTAACGCACTCGTAGCGCGGAGTAACTCGCAGAGAAACGCGGAGGGAATTTTTGCGTTTCTAGGGAAGTTCTGAGGGGGACACTTTGCGCTCGTATTTATCTGTGCGTTTAAAAACAAGCGTCAACGCTGCATATACTGATTTGGGTCTTTGGCTACCCAACCTAAATCTGAACTGGAACGTATTTCAAAATGGAGATGGGGTTGGGTGGCAGTAGGTTTTCCGGTTGTACCTACGGTTCCTATTTCGTCTTGCTGTTTGACTTGCTGACCGACGGAGACTTTGATATTTTCAAGATGGGCGTAGCGGCTTTGTAATTTGCCGGCGTGATTAATTATTACTAAGTTGCCGTAAGTGCCTTGATTACCAGCAAAGACTACGGCTCCTGGTGCGATCGCTTCAACAGAAGTTCCCACAGTTGCTAACAAATCTACACCACTGTGAAAGAAAACTTCACTTGTCGAAGGATTAATCTGCCAACCATAAGGTAATGCCACTTTCGCAGCTTGTGGCAAAGGATACCCAGTAAACTTAATAGGAGTTGTGCTACTAGCTGTGGTGGAATTAGTTACTGGACGACTCCGCGATGAATTCCCCTGCGGTACAAACACGACTCTAGGATCTTTTTCACAGCCATTGACTTCAAACAGGGCGTCAGCACGGATTTTATACTTTGCTGCGACTTCTCGCCAACTTTGTCCGCGAGGCACTTCCACCACAATTCCATCGTAGGGAGGAATCAAAATTTCGTTACCCACGGCTACTTTGCGGTTTCGCAAATCCGGATTCATGCCGATAATAGTTGTTGGGGTGAGATTGTACCGCTGGGCTATGCTTTCTAAAGTTTCGCCAGAAGCAACTTTATGGCGTTGGAAACGTTCAAGGGCTGGGGTGGGACAACCTGGAACAGCAGCGTTAGCGCTTTTTGATGGGATTGTGGACACTAGCCCAAGGACACTGACTAGGAAACACAAAAACTGTTGACGAAAGGGAAAAGTCATGTATACAAGTCAAGAGAGCCTTAATTTTAGATTTTAGTTTGGGTTTTGGGGATTGGTTGATGGTTGGTAGAACAAGTTACCACTAATAACAGTTAGTTGATAGTGCATAGTGGTTAGTAGAACAACTCTCCACTAACAAATAACTACTAAGTACTAACAACTCCCCATAAAATCCAAAATTTGACCGTCTTTATTCTGAAATTAGGCTCTCAAGCATCTGTTAACTAGCCCCTAGCTTGACTAAACTTAGAAGTTAGCATCTGCATTGCTGTCTATGAAAGTAAAAATTATGAAGTTAACCGTAAAAAAACTAGCCCTTTATCTGTCCTTATTGGCGATCGGCGGCGGTGCAGGATTGTTAGGCGGTCGCTTTATCCTGCCACAAAGTCGCCCGTTTCAAGATCTAAAAGCTGTGACAGTGGCTTTGCCTCCACAAACTGTAGCACCTAATCCCGTTGGGGGAATGATGGGTGCTACTGGCGGTGATAATGTAAATTTTATTGCCACTGCTGTGCAAAAAACTGGACCTGCGGTGGTGCGAATTAATGCTACTCGGAAAGTCGCCAATCCGATTTCTGACGCTTTAAAAAATCCCCTTTTGCGGCGATTTTTTGGGGAGGATGAACAACCAGTTCCGCAAGAGCGAATCGAACGCGGTACGGGGTCTGGATTTATTTTGAGTCAAAATGGAGAATTGCTAACTAATGCTCATGTGGTAGCAGACACAGACACAGTATTAGTTACTCTCAAAGATGGTCGGACTTTTGAGGGTAAAGTTTCGGGAGTCGATCCGATTACAGATGTGGCAGTAGTAAAAATTAATGCTGATAAGTTGCCAACTGTCAAGCTGGGTAATTCGCAAAACTTAATACCCGGACAGTGGGCGATCGCTATTGGTAATCCTCTCGGTTTAGATAATACTGTCACTATTGGCATCATCAGCGCAACCGATCGCACTAGTGTTCAAGTCGGTATCCCAGATAAGCGAGTCAGTTTTATCCAAACTGATGCGGCGATTAACCCAGGTAATTCCGGTGGACCTTTGTTAAACGCCCAAGGCGAGGTGATTGGCGTTAACACTGCTATCCGCGCCGATGCTCAAGGACTCGGTTTTGCTATTCCCATCGAAACTGCCGCCCGCATCGCGTCAGAACTGTTTACTAAAGGGCGTGCTGAACATCCTTTTTTAGGCATTGAAATGGTTGATCTTTCTCCCAGCAAAAAACAACAGATTAATCAAGAAAGTAATCTGAACATTCGCCAAGACAGCGGTGTTGTCGTTAAGGGAGTTCTAGAAAAATCACCAGCACAAAAGGGAGGACTACTTCCTGGAGACTTGATTCAAAAACTTAACGGAAAACCAATCAAAACAGCGGCTCAAGTACAGAAGGTGGTAGAGTCCAGTTCAGTTGGAGACATCCTACAGATAGAAGTGAATCGCAATGGAAAAATTCAAGCGGTCAAAGTAGTGTCTGGGGCTTATCCTCAAAAATAGTCTGTTGGATGGAGCGTTGTTGAATGGAGCGTGGGCACGCTTACACGCTCACATTCCCCTTTCCCCTTCTTCAAATTCCCACTATCCACTGACTATTGATTGTTACTCAAATTTTCTAACTGCATCCGCTGTTCCATCTGGCGCAAGAAATACCCTGTCATCATCGCCGATGCTAAAAGACCAGCTAGATTCTCCCGGTCTGTTGTAATTTGCACGTGGAAGTTTTCCGCTGGGAGCATTCCCACAAGCCCTTGAACGTTTTGGGAAATTATTTGTTTAATTTCCGGGCTGACGGACTGCGCGACACGCGCTAAAACTTCAGGAGACTGGTGCTGTAGATATTTGAGTAACTGATTTGGGTATTCGTCAGAATTGTCGGAAACAAGCTGATTAGGGTGTTCCTCAGAGTTGTCATTCAAAAAGTTAGGATTAAACACCATTGGCAGTTATGCTAGCTGAGTTGCTATTTCTACTCTAAACCATTCAACGAGGCTAATGCATTCCCCACAGGTATTAGGCGGGAACTTATCCGAAAGACAACCTCTGACACTTCTACATCTGTCCTCAGGCTGATGTTTTTAGCTTTCTTTGCAGTGCCATTTATGGAGAAGGAGTCAGAAGTCAGGGGTCAGGAGTCAGGAGTCAGGAGGCACGGAGTTAGGAGTTGTAGAGACGCAATTAATCGCGTCTGTACGGAAGTCAGGAGGCACGGAGTCAGGTTTTTCTGGTTCAGCTTTGAAGTCTAGTTCTAATTGTCGTTGTTCTTGGCTGCGGTCGAATGGTTCGGGAAGTTGCTCAATTTGGAAATATTGATGAAATTTCGGAGTAATTTGTAGTGAATAAGACCGAGATTCATTATCTCGGCGTTTTCGGACAAAACCGAGTTCGACTAGTTCGGGAACGTGTTGATATACTCCCGAACCCCGCAGGTTAATCAAATCGGTTTGAAGGATCGGGCTATTAAGAGCGATCGCTGCTAAAGTTCGCAATGCCCCCAAGCCCAATTCCACTGGTATGATGGTTTGCACTAATTCATGAAAATCTGACCGCAGTTGCAGACAGTAACCTGCTGGGGTTTCTACAACTTCTAAAGCGCCATCTCTGTGGGCATAGTTGTCGATTAATTCGATTATGCCTTCCTCAACAGTAGCGCGATCGCACGCGGCATACTCGGCGATTTCACCGAGCGACAAGGGTTTACCTTTTAAATAGAGAATCGCTTCTATCTTGTTGGCTGTGGCTGTAATCATTGGTCACTAGTCATTGGTGAACCACTGCGTTGGACGGGTTTCCCGGCAGTCACGCATGTGGTGTTAGCGCAGCGTTAGCGACGGAGGAGCGTCACCCGAAGGGTCAAGAGTCATTAGTCAGAGAGCAAATGACAACTGACTGACTCATACTTACACAGTTAGAAGTAAGTGTGTGGGATTGTATCATTATTTTGCATAAATATTAAAATGAGAAATTATTTTTTTACCCCTGCTCTCTGGCTTTGAGGATGAATTCGGCGATCGCTAAATCTTGTGGAGTAGTCACCTTCAAATTTGTTTCTTCCCCTTGGACAATTGCAACGCTGTAGCCGCACTTTTCAAACAAAGCTGCATCGTCAGTCACTTCCCAACCCTGACGGACACCTTCAGCGTGGCATTGTTTCAACAATTTGACATCAAAACCTTGGGGAGTTTGTGCGGCACGCAGCTGCCGTCGGTCAGGAGTACTTTGAATTATGCCATTTTCATCGACAACTTTGATAGTATCCTTGACAGGTATGGCGGCGATCAAACCAGAATGATGGCGAATGGCTTCTGCACAAGAATCAAATAAATCCGGTGTGGCAAGACATCTGGCTCCATCGTGAATCAAGACTTGCTCTGCGGCAGTTGGTAATGCCAGTAAGCCATTGTAAACTGATTCTTGGCGTGTGGAGCCGCCTTTGATCAATTCCACAGGTTTAGTTAATTTTTCTTTTTGAATAATTGTCTGGAGGTCTTGCCAGTCGGTAGGTTGAGCAATAATCCCAATCCAAGTGATTTTACACGCTGCTTCAGCGGCTTTGAGAGTCCAACTAATTATCGGTTGCGATCGCACGAGTAACAAAAGTTTATTGCGATCGCTTCCCATCCTTCGTCCCATTCCCGCAGCTGGAATTAGTAAATGCACAGTTTTCCTCAATCTAGGGATTAGGGACTGGGTACTGGGGACTGGGGATTTGAAGAGGGGAAAAGGGTAAAGGGTAAAGGACAAGAAAAAAGAAATATTTTCCCTTTTTCCCTTCCCCTTTCCCCCTTCACCCTTCCTCCTGCCCCATGCCCCATGACGGCAGTTGCTTCTCCTTACGGAGACGCTAGCCTGCGGCAACGCCAAGGGCGAACGCGAACAAGCCGGGAAACCCGTCCAACGCACTGCCTCCCCTATACCCTATGCCCCAATCCTATATTCTCCTAAAATAAGTAGCGAGTAAGCGTAAATAAATCTTATGCGAATAGTAGCCCTTGTTCCCGGTGGAATTGGCGACCAAATTCTCTTCTTTCCGACTCTAGATGACCTGAAGCGCTCATTACCTTCAGCTCAGATAGATGTTGTTATTGAACCCCGATCAAAAGCTGCCTACCGGGTGAGCAAGTCAGTTAACGAGATACTGACATTTGATTTCCAAGACCGCAACAGTATGGCAGATTGGGGTAACTTGGTGGGTATGATTCGCGATCGCGAGTACGATGCAGCCATTATTTTAGAACAAAGCTGGTTAATTGGTCTTATACTTTGGTTGACCGGAATCCCTACACGGATAGGCTACCAAGGCAAAGGATCTGTTTTTCTTACCAACTCAGTGCGGCTTAAACAATCGCAGTATACTGCACAAATGTATCATGACCTACTTACAGCTTTGGGCATTCAATCTACTTGCCCGGATTTAACGGTCAATATACCTTTAAGCGATATTGAATGGGCAGAAAAAGAACAAAAACGTTTAGATGTACATGAAACAGGTTACATCTTGATTTACGCGGGTTCTAGCGAGTTAGCCCAAAGCAAAGGTGCCGATAATGTCTATCCTGTGGAAAGTTGGCTGCAAATTATTCAAGATTTCCGCAGCAAGCAACCAGAAATGCCTGTGGTAGTAGTCAAACAAGCAGAAGATGAATTCCTACGCTCAATTGTTGAGTCCTCGTCATATGTTAAAATAACCTCCCCAGATGATATCGGCAAGTTAGCCGCCATGATTGGCGGGGCAAATTTGATGTTGTGTACTGAGAGTCCACCTATGCAGCTGAGTGTAGCGGTACAAACTTATACAATTGCTTTATTTGGTTCCACAGAGCCAGCCAAGTTGTTACCCAAGAGTGATAAATTTTTGGCAATCAAATCTCCTACGGATAGAGTCGCTGATATTTCACCGAATACCGTTTTGCAGAAAGTTTGGGGTAGCTAGTACTGCAATCGTTAGTGTTTTGGCAGTTTCCACCTTTTGTCAAATGCTAGGTTGATTTCTGATGATTAAATAGGCTGTTTTTTATTTAGCGCGATCGCTTATTCAATATCAAGGTAGGCTACATTTGCCACGTAGAATATTTGAACATCACATCGGGTATTCCTCAAGCCATGTTTTAGTTAAGCGATCGCCAAATATTCTTTTGTTTGAGTTCCGATTACCCTAGTTCATATAAGAGTTATTACTTAACGGAAATTTTTAAATAGTTACTAATGTGACTTGACTAACTTTTTCTTGCACAGGCTGCGACAAAGTTAAATGCGCTATACTATTTTTCCTATCTTAATTTTTCTTTCCAAAACTATTGAGTCAGAACATACTCGATAATTAACAATCAACCTAGTGCAAGCCGAAAATTCCGAACTAAGACCACACAAAATCTGATGACATTGCCAAAAATTTAGTTTTAATAGTTGAGTTGATTTTGCAGCAAATTTTACTTTAAAACAAAAAAATAAATAACTATTCTAAGCAGATGTTGTCAAATCTTTTTTGTTAACACCTTGCCAGTATTTTAGAGAATTTCTTTACACAAATTTACAAATATTTCATTAACAAAGATAAGTTAAGAAAATTATATTTTTTCCAAACTGTTAGTTTATATATACTTGTGGGAACAATATCTTTGGCATTCGTACATAGTATGCATTTAACCCAGTTGTCAAAATTGGAAAATGGCTACTCGTGAATGCTCAAAGCATGATAGTTGGCAGTGAACTGTTAACCATCAATTAAATTTTCAATAAAAAAAATCAATAGTAAGAAATACTTCTTGATTCAGCAGGAAATATGAGGCTTTTTTACAAAACTAATCAACCACAACTAGAGATTTCAGTTAAAAGAAAAACTAGCAACCTTAATACACAAGATTAAGGATTCTCAGCAAGCAGTGCAAACACTGATTGCCGAAAATCCTTGATGTGATTAGCTTAAGGGTGGCTCTAATAAGCGATATTTTGTGTTCCTTAACTTACCTTTCGCGCTTATGCTAATGCATCTGCCAACAATGTGATGAACGATACAAAAGGAAAAATAAATGGCAATTTGTTTACATGGCTTTATTAGTAGTGGAAAACGGTATATCCAAGTAGAGACTCAGACTCATCATATTGCTGGAATTTTTCTTCATATTATGCGTTCCTCACCGAGGAAGAGTTTTTCTACATTAGAAAATATTAAAAGTGCATATTTCAAGTGTAAGGAAGACGCAACAATAACTTTTTACCAGAGGGAAATTGCAGATGAAACTAACCCAGGAATTTGGACTTATCTTGTGTATGAATGTTCGCTTATGGAAGAAAAAGTATTCCGTGACTTATCTATCGACACAAGCGCAAATCTTCTTGAGGAATTGTTAGCTGGTAAAAAAATAGTTCGATTAGCCGAAAATATTCATGATTATATCAACAGTAAATATAATCAATCCGAGTATTTTGATATACAACTTCCTTTCAACTGGAATACTTGCGAAGGAAGAAAAATTGCCGATTTGCTTTTAGTAGAATTTAAGGCTTTCAAAGCATCATCTGTGTTTACAGAAAATGCCGGAAAAAAATATATGCAAATAGTTTTAGATAGCTTTATTAAAGCCGCACACGAAGTTTTAGAATTCGGTGGTACAGCAAAACATTTTGAAGCTAAACAATACAAAGTGCTGAATAAAATCAGAATTGATGAAATAGTAAATATAATTATTGGCTATAACGATTATCGAATCTGGCAAGAAGCTTTACCAAGTAAATCAAAAGCAGTTGAATACGCTTTCAATACTGCATTAAGTTTTATATATCGCATTAAGTGAATTGTTAGTACTTGGTTGTTGGTGCTTAGTGGATAGTAGTTAGTAAAATGTAGGGTACGTTACGACCAATGTCTGTAACGTACCCTACATTTTATGTTTTTTAATGTTGACTTACTTATCAACCATCAACTAACCACTTCAAAACATCTCAAACAATGTATCATCTAAGTCATAACCCAGTAGTTGAGCCATTGACTTAAGACGGAATTGATTGGGTATACCTTGCTGTTTGAGCCAATCGCTTAAAATAAAGATTCTGTGCATCAAAAAGATTTCTAAAGCTTCAGGATTATACTGAATGCCTTCTTTTTCACTGAATTGGTGCGGTACGAGCATAGCGACGTAACGAACAAGTTCCCCAGCTTTCCAATCTAGTAAAAATGGCAACCAAGGATAACGAGCATCGAGACGGAGAAACCATAAGCGTACCTCTGGAATTTCTGAAAATTCCCGTGGATCGCCAGGTTCTTGAGAATAGTTTATCTCAAAGTGTAGCTGCTGTTCGTGGGATGCGATCGCCCCATCTTGCAGCAGTTGTGAAATCACCGTTAATGCGGGTGATAGATCCAGATTATTAATGCAGTCGGTATTAAGTGCGATCGCGATCGTCATTGGCATCCATACGATTCTGTTCAACAGTAAGATCGAGAATACACAGTAGCAGCTTTCAGGTATTAACGCCACACCCCATCGATAAAAAATAAAGACGCGAGGAACCGGAGCGTCTCTATTTCAAGGCGCTTTTCTCCTAAGGCACTTACAAGTAATAAAATGTCCCGCGCTCAATATTCGTACTGATTCTCCCGTTGGGCGGGACATTTTATTTTTTGGATCTCCCCAAAATAATCTCAGCCTCCGCGAACAGCCGATCGCTAAATTAGTAGCACAGGGTCTTTGTGACGAATGTATTGCCATTCGCCTTCACATTAGCTCTTGGACTGTGGCTACCCACCTGCGGCGTATTTTTTTTGTCAAGCTGGGTGTCACTTCCACAAAGCCCTATGATTACTTACCTTCTAGAGGAAAATCGCCTACACAATTAGCACAGCAGTTTATCTATATAGCCGTAACATAACTTGCTAGCCCTAATTTGGCTACTTAAACGCCTGCCTAAAGTAGACGTTTACAGTGATTTTAAGCTAAAGTTGTAATGAGTTTGTTTTAGATTAGGGTGTGAGAAAGCAACTCTCAAGAAGCACAAAAAATAATCGCTCAAGTTTGTGCTTGCGTAGCAATCAAAAGCAAAAACACAGATACAGACTTGGCTTGCAAGGTACAAAAACATTGCATAGATAAAAGAAAAATTAGACATTCAAACATAGGAAATAACCTCAAGAGTTAAGAAATTTAAATATGCAAAAACAAGTAATCTCTACAAAACCAATTCGTTCCCTAGAAGATGCTATTGACAGATGCCAAACGCTGGGTATGCGCGTTAGCCGCCAGCGTCGCTTTATTTTAGAACTACTGTGGCAAGCAGAAGAGCACCTTTCCGCTAGAGAAATTTACGATCGCCTAAACCAACAAGGCAAAGAGATCGGACATACCTCTGTATATCAAAACTTAGAAGCCTTATCTAGTCAAAACATTATTGAGTGCATCGAACGCTGCGATGGACGTTTATACGGTAATATCAGTGATTCCCACAGTCATGTTAACTGCATAGATACAAATCAAATTTTGGATGTTCATCTCGAATTACCAGAAGATTTTATCCGCAAAGTTGAAGAACAAACAGGAGTGCGAATTACTGAGTATAGTATTAACTTCTATGGCTATCGGCAAAACAAAACCGAAAGTTAGAAGTCAGGAGTTAGGAGAATGGAGTCAGGAGTCAGGAGTCAGGAGTCAGAGTATTATTCTCGTTATCACCCCATCACCCTCATCCCCCTCTCCCCACTCCCTCATACTTTGATAATGTTGCGAGTGTCATCCGTCAATTCGTTTGATTTCTGCAAGCGCCACACTCGTGAGTTATAGTCATGAGTTAATCGTAAAGAAATTTTGAGCGATCGCGCAACGACTGTACTGTCGCTTTTGTCCCGTTATCCTGTGATTATCGCCCAGCCTAACCAAAGTTTTTGTATGCTTACTTCTTGGTCTATAACTTGTTGGAAAGCTTGTAGATAAGCAATTTGAAACGCCAGTCATGTGACTTCGGTATCTTTTCAGGGCATTTTTTGGCTGAACTCACGCATCAGCCATGAGCGTGAATTGGGCAATAATGAGGGGATTAAGCTAACTATCACAGCTGTTTTCTAAAAGCGCGAAAAATAGCATCTATATTTTTGAGTGGACTATGAGCGATCGCCCTCTAAAAGTATTATTAATCGACCAAGACCCTATTTTCCGGTTAGGGCTGAGAGTAGCTTTAGAACAAGTTCCTAATTTGGAAGTTACATCCGAGGCTCAAACAGATACCGTTGCTCTGCACATTTTGGCAGAATTTGCCAAAAAAGACCCAAAAGCAGTGAATTTGGTAATTTTGGAACTCGGTAATAGTCGTTATTTGCAACTTTGTCGCCAACTCAAGGCTCAGTACCCCAATTTACCGATTTTACTGCTCAGTTCTGTTTCTGAACCAGGGCTGCTGATGGCAGCAAGAGATGCTGGTGTCAATGGCTACTGCCCCAAAGGCACACCTGTTTCTGAGTTGGTTGAGGCAATGCAACAGATAGCATCTGGTGGTAGTTATTGGGATGGGGAAGAGGGGAGGAGTGGACAAAAAATAACTTCTAACTCCCGTACAGAAGCGATTAGTCGTGTCTCTAGAAGTACAGACGCGATTAATCGCGTCTCTGCTCAATCCTCGCGTCTTCCTTTCGCAAGGCTGCGGAATAATTGGCGTTTGTCAGGAATTAATTACATTAACGCTACTTTGGCAGAAGTGACGGCACAATTGCAAGTCCCCGGTTTGCCAGTACTAGATCGGGCAATTTTAGCTGGACAGCGACGCGAATTATTGGCGGCAGGTTGGCTAGTCAATCAGCTGTTGGCTGCACCACAGGAAAGGCAACAAGATAAAGTGCGTAGCCAGACATGGCTTACTACTCAAGATTCACCTGCGAATCCTTCACTTAGTAGTGCTGTTGTCATATCACCAGAAAGGCAAAATTATCCTTCTTTACTTAGCCCAAGAGCGCTACAAGCGACATTATTCTCATCTTGTGTTGCTAAACTTCAATTACCTTTACAAAACTTATGCGATGAACCTCTAGAAATTGACATTTTTCGCCAAGATAAAAAACGTGAGTTACTTTATCTCATTTTGCAAAAGCTTGCTAATTCTTTGGATGAACTGCGTACTTCTCAAATAGAAGTTCATCGATTAAATGAATTGAAAAATATCATATTATGTGATTTATGGCAAGCGTCAACAACAGATTTTTTTGGTAAATTTACCAAAGTGCAAGTAGGTAATCAAAATTTAGAGATTGTCACCTTCTTGCTACAAGCTAATAAAGTGGTAGAAACAGAAATTATCATAAAGATTCCTCTGGTAGTAGAGTTATTTTCTTATCTACTATTTCAAACAGATTTATCTATTGATAATGCCATTTACCCAGCAGGTAGCTTAGAGGCGATGGAGCAATCTTTAATAATTTTAGAAAACTTATTAATTCAAGTAGCAAATGGTGTAGTGCAGCCACTGCTTAACACTTTAGCAGATGTAGAAGCGGTTAAAGAAAGTTTTTACGATCGCCAATTTATTTCCACGCGAGAAATCGAACGTTTCCGCAATGATTTATCATGGAAATACCGCTTGCGAAATTATGTAAGCGAAGCTCAGGCGATTTTTGAAAGTCGTTATGAACTACTTGTATTTACACCTCGCGGTATTGCCAAAATTTCAATTTATGCTCCGCGCAATCAAGAGTTAGCGCAACTTTCTGGGATTCCGCTATTAGTGACATTAGCATTAGAATTTCGGGATGCGATCGCTCCTCGCCTAAAATCAGTATTATCTTTCGCAGGTAGTGGTATTGTTTTTGTTCTCACCCAAGTAATTGGTAGAGGTTTGGGGTTAATTGGTCGTGGTATTCTCCAAGGTATTGGTAGTGTATCTTTGTCAGAACGAAAAAATAAAAATTTATGAATTCAAATCAGTTACAAGCCATTGCCACTCAGTTACAACAGATGCGGGAATTTGTAAAACTAAACGTTGTTTACCAGATAGTGGTACATAAAGTTTTAGAGAATCGGTTGTTGTCAATTTAAATAAAACATCTGTTAATTTGTAATCTCCCACATTAGGAGAAGGTGATTTTTCTGCATACACATCAGATGCACTTAATAGCTTATTCTTTGCTGTGACAATTTCCAAAGGTCGAGGATGAGCTAACTCAAATACACCAGGAAAACCGACTAACCTAAGATTGAACTCTACAGGTTTACCTGGTGGAAATAATTTGAAAAGTACCACTTGCCAAGTGTAGCCGAAATCATCTTTAATAGACACTTGAGAATGATAACGTAAAACTCCGGGCGCATCGTGATGCTGGCGCAGCAAAGCAAACGCAGAATCTGTGAAAAATACTCCCGAAGATAGTAGTATTAGTAGCGTTAGATGAATGCACAAAATTAAACATAAAATATTTTTCGTAGTGAGGGCTTCAGCCCTCCTCTTCATTGTTTTCAGGTCTAAATTCCTCACTAGCTTTTCTTTATTTATATCCATTTAGTTAGTAAAATCTGAGAAAATATTTAAATATTCCAATTGCGGCGAAAGTCAAAGAAGCCTTCCAGAAAGTCTTGCAAAGCAATATTACTATTTAACCTTTGTCGCTCCCATTCCCGTGCAGTTTGTTCAATAATTTCGGAGAAACCCGGATAAACTGAAGATAAATTTCCTAATTGATTAATTTTAATTTTTTGAGATATAGCTAAAGCAATGAGATTAATTAATTCTCCAGCTTCTGCCCCTAGTAATGAAGCACCTAAAATTTCGCCATTGCGGAGGACAATTAATTTACATATACCCGTGGTTTCTTCGCTGATTTGGGCTGCTGTTACTGTTTTAAAATACTGTCGTAAAACTAAAACTTCATCTTGAATATATCGACGTTTGGCTTGTTTTTCTGTTAAACCGACTTGTGCCACCATTGGATAAGAAAACAGCCCCCAAGGAATACATTGATAATTGACTTTATTTCCTGGAAAAAATAGAGCATTATTCAGAGCAATTTTTGCTTCAGAATTAGCAATATTGGCTAATTCATAACCACCAAGAACATCACCACAAGCATAAATGCGGCGATTAGTTGTTTGTAATTTATCATTTACCATCAAGCGGTGTTGATGCCATTTGACACCTACCGCAGCCAAATTTAAAGATTCAATATTCGGCTGCTGTGCGATCGCCACCAAAATTTCATCAGTTTCAATCGCTTTATCTCCAGCCTGAATCCACTTTTGGTTATCAATTCGTCTCACCTGAGTTACGGTTGTTTGCGTCAGCAAGCGTACACCATCGACTTCTAACTGCGCTTGCAGCAATTGAGTTATCTCTGGCTCAAGATTTGGCAAAATATAGGGATGGTTGACAACCAGCGTCACGCTGCAACCCAACCGCGCTAAAATTTGCGCTACTTCGATGCTTTGGGGAACACCGCCAATTATCACCCAGTTTTTGGGTAAAATTGGAGACTCACATAAAGCCTGCCAAATATTAGATAAAGTAAAAAAGCCGATATTTTCCAACCCTTCAATCTCTGGAATTGCTGGACGGGAACCACTAGCAAGCAAATAGGTACGTGCGCGAAGCTGACGCTTATTAACGGCAAAAGCGAGGTGAGGTGACACTACAAATTCACCGCTACCAAGGATGACATCGACACCTTGGGCAGCTAGGATGGCGAGTGAATTCTGTTCTTGAACATTTGAGACGACACCGCGAGCATAAAGCATCGCTTCTTGCCATTCTATAGATATTTGGGACTTTTCTGAGAACACTGTTGTGGGTGTTCTCCCCTTGAGGTAGTTGTCCTGTGCAGTATCCGCAGAATAAGAATGAATACCAAAATTAGCCGCACCATTAAGACGCTGGGCAAGTTTGGCAATTTCCCCAAGCGCGTGGTGATAAATAAGCCCATAGTTGACTTTGGGTTCCACTAGGGCAACAGTGGCGTGTAGATGGGTTGCAGCAAGGGCTGCATTGCGTCCAGCGAGACTACCGCCAATAATCACGACATCGTAGTCAATAGTCATTAGTCAATAGTCATTAGACGAATGGCACTCATTATATTTTTTGGATGTTAAACCTGAGTCGTCAGCCTTTGTTTGCCTAGCCCCATTAAGCGCTTGAACGCGATCGCGTGCGCTTGGCGCAGGGCATTTACCGATTTTTGCTTATAGGTATATTACTCAAGAGTTAACAGAAGGACACTGATTTAGACGCCTTTTTGAGACGGCTTTTTGTAGGGTAGACAGTCCCTACGGCAACCAAGTGTCCGTTCGGGAGTCAAAAGTCAATATTTTCACTATGGACTCTGGACTAATGCTTTCAACCCTGTTAGTAAACGCTGGTTATCTGATTCTGAGCGTACAGCAACTCGGAAGTAGCGATCGCCTAATTCTTTAAAACTAAGACAATCGCGAATATAAATCTGATACTCCTTAAGCAATTGTTCTTGCAATTGAGAAACAGATTGTTGTGACTCAACAAGTAAAAAATTAGCAGCACTATCCTTTGGTTGCAACCCTGGTAAATTAGCTAAACCCTGAAAGAGTTGGTTTCGTGCAGGTGGTAGCCATTCCCAGGTTGCAGACTGAAACTCTTTATCGCCGAGTGCAGCGATCGCTGCTGCTGCTGCTAAAGTGTTAACGGGCCAAGGGTCGCGCCACAACTGCCATTTAGACAAGCGCTCAGGGTGAGCGATCGCATATCCCAGTCGCAGTCCAGGCAGACTGTAAAATTTTGTCAGCGATCGCAAAACCACCAAATTCGGATATTTCTGAATTACCGGAATTAGACTTTGTTCCTCATCGGGAGGCAGAAAATCCATAAACGCTTCATCCACCACCACCAAAGCAAACTGTTCCAAGTAAGGCAAAATCTCTTCTACCGAAAACAGCTTACCCGTTGGGTTATGAGGATTATTCAGCAATAACCCGCTTTGGTCAGGAGTAGAGACGCGATTAATGAGCCAGCGCGTTGCGGAGGTTTCCGAGGCAGCGCGTTGCGCGGGTTCCCCGCGTTGTAGCGACTGCCGTTCCGTTGTAGCGTCTGGCGTCGCGTCTGTACAGGAGTGGAGGAGAAATTTTTCGTTGTCCTTCCTGTCCCCCCCTCTCCTTGTCCCCCCCTCTCCTTGTCCCCCCCTCTCCTTGTCCCCCTCTCCTCTTTTCAAATCAATCGGATACTCCAGCACTTTGGCATCATATGCCGCCAGCGATCGGTAATAATCGCCAAAAGCTGGAGTAATTAAAGTTGTTGCGGTTAATTGTGAAAATTCTTTACCTGATAACGTAAGTAATTCTGCCGAACCGTTACCCGGCAGAATCCATTCAGGCGGCAATTGATGGAAGTGACTGAGAGCCAGTCTCAGTTCACTGTAATCAGGGTCTGGATAGTGATTAAGATTACCCAATTGAGATGTAATAGCAGCGATCGCGCTGTTTGGTGGTCCCAACGGGCTGATGCTTGCAGAAAAATCCAGAATAGCACTAGGGGGACAGCCAGCCAGTGCTGCTGCCCAAGTTAAATTTCCCCCGTGTGCTTTTTGCCGCATAAAAAAAGAGTTTCCTAAGAAAGAACCTATGCTTTTGGGGGTGCAACTCTTTCTCTAAACATTTTGCCAGCTGAAAAAGCAGGAACCTTGGTTGCGGGAATTTCCATCTTTTCGTTTGTTTTCGGGTTACGACCTTCACGAGCCTTACGTTCGCGTGATTCAAACGAACCGAATCCCACCAGCGTTACCTTATCACCAGAAGAGACAGCTTCGATAATAGTTTCCAAAGCCGCAGTTAAGACTGCATCAGCTTGCTTTTTCGTAACACTAGCCTTTTCAGCCACCGCATCAACCAATTCACCTTTGTTCATGTGAAACTCCTTGAAGTTTATTTTCGATTGTCTACAGACACGCTCCAAGAGCGCATCACAAGCGTAAATCTCTGTTTGGAGATTTAGAAAAAGCGGACTTTGGGAGCATTCCACATAAAATGCCTGTAAATCCCGTAGACTGCACTTTTCAAAGAATCATTCTAAGGTGTTGTAGCCAGATGTGGATAGATGAAACCATTAATTTATATAGATTTCGGCATTTTTTCTTTTTATAAAGCGATTGTTTGACTAAAAACTAGGAAAAAGTACTTAGTAAACACAGTGGCTTTAGGGGCGATCGCTAATTTCGACGATAGCTTCATTTTGTCGCAAACGTTCTAAAGCATCAGGAAACGTAGTAATGAGAATCTGCCTCAGGTTACGATTTGTGACATTGCCACAAGTTAGCCAAATAATTTGTGGAGGTGTTCCTAACCGACAAACCAAATCGACAAAATCACTGTCCTTCGTCATAATCACTGCGAAATTTGCACGCGCTGCATCAAAGATTTCTGTGTCTTGGGCATCTCGTAAGCCTAAATCTCTTAAAGCGGTAGCACTGACTCCAAAGGTATCACTTAACCAACCTGCCAATGTTGGAGGTAACTGAGCATCGATCCAGATATTCATGCAGTCAACCGAGGAAAGTCTGTACGTCGCGCTGCAAATAATAGACAAGCCTGAATGTCTTCTAGCTCCAGATCGGGAAAATCTTCTAAAATTTCGGCTGCACTTACATTTTCAGCCAGCATTTCTAAAATGTCACTCACACGGATTCGCATTCCTCGAATACAAGGACGACCTCCGCATTGCCCAGGATTTTGCGTAATCCGGCTCAGAAAGGTAGCTGCTTGAGTCATTATTCTAGTCTTGCCTGAATTAGTTGTATGTTAACAAAACATACCATTCCTAATATGGGTCGGTTGATCTGATATCTTGCACTAGTGCTATCTTCCGCCAGGGGTTATAAACCGCTGTCTCATAGCTAAAGCCCTCGCGCATAGGACTAAACACTGGTAATCTCAGAATTTCAGTCCATTTTAATGGACTTACGCTATTAGCCCGGAATTTGAATTCCGGGCGGGTTTGGATGCTAGTTGAGAATAATGCAAAATATCGGCTCAGGCTAGTTTGTAGCTCAAAAAGCCTAGTTTCTGCACCGAATTTTATTCGCCAAGGCTTATTTCCCTGGAACCTTCAACCCACTCCGCTCTAAAGTTCGCCGCACCTCAGGGCTAGGAGTGTAGTTATAGCCGTAAGAGGAGCGCTCTGAGTCATCCATAATTTGCGGTGTGAGCAATACAATCACCTCATTGCGCTGATTAGCTCTGTTTGTTCTTCTAAACAGCGAACCTAGCAGCGGAATATCACCCAAAATGGGAATCTTGGAGACACTTGTCCGATCTGAGTCTTGAATTATCCCACTGAGAATTAGCGTCTGACCATCTCGCAAGCGGATTGCTCCAGATTGAAGACTTCTTTTTGATAGTAAAGTTATCTCACCATCAGTAGTGGCTACTGAACCGTTAGGTGCAGACACAGTAGGTGCTACAGATAAAGAAACAAAACCATTGTCATCAATTCGATCAACTTTAACTGAAAGGGTCAAACCAGCTTCTCTGATGATCGGTTCTCTGGTAAAGATGACTTGTGCATTTTGTCCTGCACTTGTCTGTACTTGTTTTAAACCTGCATACACTTCTTGGGTTAAATTCACCAGAGCTTGCTGTCCTTCTTGTACTGTTAAGGTTGGATCGGTGAGAATCTTGGCGTTACCGCTTGTTACCTGAGCTTGCAAACTAGCCAGAAAACGTTTGGGGAATTGATACAAAGATGCCAGACTGAATTCAGAGGTAGCAGGAGCTCCAGCAGTTCCGGGGGTAAAGGCTGTAACACCTGTGGTTAGTGGATTCGAGCTGACACCAGCATTAGCTGTTGTTCCATTTGGATTAACAAAAATATTTGATTCTTCTTGAAGTGGATTCTGGATGATAGGTGTACTAGTTAGACTATTTGCCGCCTCAGCAGTAGTAGCTGGTCTGGAACCACCAAAATTTAGAGATGCTACACCGCCACTATTGGAGAAGAAGTTATTGCCAACCCCAAAGGAAAAGCTGGTATTTTGGTCTTGAGTATTCAAGAGGTTAACGTCGATAATTTTGACGTTGATTGACACTTGACGACGCCGGATATCAAGTTGACCTAGTTGCGCGATCGCCATCTCAACTAACTTAGGAGAACCAATCAAGGTTAGAGAATTGGTGCGCTCGTCTCCTAGTGCTTGCAAACCTCTTAGTAATGGCTTTGAATCTTCAAAGTTAATGCGTTGATTTTCAACTCTGTTTTCTACCGTCGTCTGAGTTTGAGTGATTGATGCAACTCCACTACCAACAGGCACAGCACTGACGCTGGTAACTTGGCGTTCTCGGCTGACGGCACTTTCTGCCCCCAAGCCGACCAAAAAGTTCAAAGCGACTCCCACCGTTACCTGATTGAGTCGCAGGTTACGCATCACCGTATCACGAGTAGCGTTAGGTAGGTTAGATCCTACAAAAATTGTCCGTCCGCTGCGGTTAGCCTCTAAACCACTCAGCCGCAAAACGTAGTTAAAAACATCTTGCACTGGCTCGTTTTCAATATCTAAAGAAATTGTCGGTCCATCAGCCCCAGCAGCAGCAGCCGGCTTACCGTCAGCACCTTGTCCCCCTGCTGCGTAAGCCAAGTTCAAATTAGCAGCACGGGCAAGCAGTGATAAAACTTCACGTACTGGAGCATCTCGTAATACCAAGCGCGGAACACGTTCTTGAGTTCCCAAATCAATCACGCTGGGAGAAGCATCAGTATTAGAAATGGCAATATCTCCCACTGGTGGGGCAACGGCTCTGGGTAAGAAAGGCGGTGCCGCTGTCCCAGGTTGACCTGGACCGGCTGCTTGTGCGGGTGTCCCATCCACACTCACTTGCGGATTAGGGACAAGAGGAGCCGGTTGGGATGGGGTAGAAGCAGCCGGCGCTGTGGGAATTGGTGCGCCTGCGGCTACTTCCGTTCCTGGGCTATAGCTGAGGGTAATTCCGCTGTCTCCTCGCTTCACAGGCTGAGTGTTGGGAACTCCGCTCTCTCCAGTCACCGTTACGCGGATGCTATTGGTATCAAGCTGATTGATTACTACAGAGGTAATTCCCGGAGCGGGGTTGTCTTGGCGGAAACTATTGCCTTGAGGTAAACGTAATTGCGTATTAATAATATCTGCAACTAGACTTTTGCCTCGTTTTGTGGTAAATACTTGTGGGCGCGAACCTGAGGAAGTTTTTAGAACAACATTAATTCCCCCATCAACGGGATTTAACTGTACGTCAGTAATTTCAGAAGTCTGTGCTGACACAGGTTGAGTTGCCAAGAATACAAAAGTAGCGGCTCCGAATATAAAACTATTACCGTGAAGTTGTTTCACAGTTCATTCCTCACTTTATAAAATTATTTAGACAAATTTGGATTTAGCTTTTATTCTCGTTCCCCCGCCCGCAGGCTATAAGCCTGGGGCTAATCTTACGAAGCCCACCTTCGTGGGCTAAAAATCCAGCCCACGAAGGTGGGCTTTGTTTGTGTAGCTCCAGGCTTCCAGCCTGAGGGCTTTGCGAGAATCAAACTTGTTCTTAAAGGGGGTTAGGTCTCATTTACTTCTTCGCTTGCCCCGCTTTAGCTGCTGCTGCTACTTCCTCAGAGTTCAAAGGCATCAACGCTTGTAACACGAAGGATGTAGTAATCGGTGCAGGTCCAATTCGACGTATGCCTTTACCTGGTTCAACAGGAGGTTCTGTCGCCAAAGTTGATTGATAATCTTTAACTAGCAACAAAGGCTGTAAACGTTCAATATTGCGGAAAATTGATTGTGTTTGTTCATAGGTTCCTTGAATTTCAATATTGATAGTGCTGCGTTTCAGCTTGCCGTTAACCAGTGGTCCCAAACTACTATCGGTAATCGGTTCTGGTTTCTGTCCGGATGGCGCAAACTTCTTCAGTTTGGCTTTGACTGCATTTGCCGGAATTTGAGCATTACCAGATTCAACTAAGCGATTCAAATCGAGTAGCAATGTATCCAAGGTTTTCTCATTCGCAAATAAAGATAAAACTTGGATTTGTTGCTGTTTTGCTTGCGCTAGTTCTTCTTTAACTTTGCCAATTTGTTGGATGCTGTCGTTCTTTTGCTGAATTTGTGCTTCCAAATCTTGGCTTTTTGCTTGCTGTTGTTGAAAAGTATCCCAAGCGGGCATCACTAGGTTAGAAAGTATAAAAGCTGCTACCCCCAAACCCAAAACCCCAGCCAGGATGCCAATGATTTTTGGTGTGAAGGTAATGCCGAATGCGGTAGGATAAGCAGAACCAGCAGTTTCAAACGCGTCGTCTTGCTCACCAAAATTTAAATCATCACTATATGTCATCTAGAAATGACTCCTGTTTGTTGCAGACTGCGAATTCGACTTACTAATCCGACTGTGCCTTTTTGCTCCAACTCACGGGTTAACTCAGAAGCCGGAACATCACTCATGCTGGATTGAATCGTATATTTGACTATTTGTGGTGGTTTAATTAATACAGTATTTGCAGGTTGAAGACCGGGAGGTATGGGGGCATCTACTAACTCTGCTATTGTAATTTTGCCCTCGGTGGATTTGAGGAAACGGGACTGTTGCAGACTAAGTAAGAAATCGTTGACATCGTTAAAAGAGCGAGCATAGCCAGTAATTTCCACTCCTCCAGCGGGATTGGGTGGTGGCTGCCCTTCAACAGCAGCAGTGGGTGCGATTTGCTTGATGTTTTCAATTTGCACAGTTGTGGGAATGCGATCGCGCATATCTTGCAACATCGCTGACCAAGGTCGAATTTGGTCAAATACAGTAACTAAAGCTTGTGTTTCCCCCTTAACTTTGTTCGTTTCTTCCCTGATTTTGTTAATACTCCCAATTTTCGCCTCTAATTCTTGGTTCTTTTGCTCGAGTTTGGCTATGTTCTCTGCTAACTCAGTATTTTTCGCTTCCAAAAACCACCATCCACCCGCGACCAAAGCCGGTAAAATCACACCAATAGCAACTCCTATATATATCGGTGTTAAATCACCAAGAGCAATTGCTGGTCCTCTTGGTGTCTTGCCAGGTTTTGTCTTTTCAGGTTGGCGATCTTTAAGAAAATTAACCTCTAAACTGTACATTTTGTTAAGCCTCCCGCATTCCTAGACCAAGTACTATTCCCAGTCCAGGACGTTGCACCAAGGGGTATTTTTCCTCGTCAATTTCCAAGGACAGCGCATCGACTGGATCGATTTGGGTGGTTGGTAAACTTAATCTTTGGGTGAAAAACTCATTTAACTGCCCCAGTCCCCCTCCTGAACCTGCCAGCATAATCTCCGCTACCTCCAAATTTTCAGCTTGATTGAGGTAAAAATCGATTGAGCGGCGCAGTTCATCTGTTAACTCTCCTAATACTCGCACTATCGCTGCCATACCAGGATTAACGCCAGTAACACCGTTTTTTCCTCCAGCCTCCATCGGTGTTGAAGGAATAATCATTCCCTGTAACAGTTCCGTGTCTCGTGACGCGGGTAAATTCATCGCTTTTGATAAAGCAGCTTGCATTTGATAAGTGCCTATCGACACTGTGCGCGAAAATTGCGGCACTCCGTTGACAACGATCGCTATCTCTGTGCTGTCGAATTCGATATCAACTAGCACTACGGCTTCTTGCGGTCCGAATTGCCGTAATTTTTCGCGAATTGTCCGAATTAAGGCAAAACTGCTAATCTCTAAAATATCAACTTGCAATCCTGCCTGCTCAAACGTACTTACGTAAGAATCAGTGATATCTTTACGAGTGGCAACTAAAAGCACGTCTACTTTTTCAATGCCATCTTCATCTACACGGTATCCAAGTTTCTGATAATCGACATCAGCTTCTTCGCGGGGATAAGGCAAATACAAACCTGCTTCGTGGTTTAGCACCATTTCCCGCAATTCTTTGTCATCTAACTCTGCTGGCACAGGAATCAAACGTATAATTGATTCTCGTCCCGGTACAGCAGTCGCAACGCGAGAAGCTTTAATTTGACTTTCAGCTAATGCCTGCTGAATTAATTGCGCCATTGCAGCGGGATCGGTAATTTGACCATCGACAAAAATGCCTTCTGGAACTGGCACCGATGTTAAGGAGTCTAATTTTAAGCCTTGACGCTGCTTGCGTAGTTGAGCTATGTTCACCCGTTCAGGAGCAAGTTCTATCCCGACCCCTTTATTTGATTTGCTAAAGAATTTCTGGAAATTTTTAACCACAGTTTTTTGCGTTGCACTGTTTAGTAGAAAATTTAGTTTGGTAATTTGTTATTGCTTAGTGGTTATTGGATAGTGGTTAGTGGATGATTGTTAACCGTCAACGCTCCAACCGACAACTAACCAATTAATCTATAATCTCGACAATTCTGCATAAAGGTTTCACCCTGATAAAGCGTAAAAACTATTAGCACAATGATTCAAATTCAAAAATTAAAACGATTGAGTGTTTATGTCCTGCTTGGCTTATTAACCAGCTGGATTGTCAGCTGCGGCACAGGTAATGTCGGCACAAGTACAAAACAAGCTTCTTCAGGGGCAACTATTGAGTTTTGGACAATGCAACTTCAACCTCAATTTACCAATTACTTTCAAAGCTTAATTGCGACTTTTCAATCGCAAAATCCTGGTGTAAAGGTGAACTGGGTTGATGTACCTTGGGCAGCGATGGAGAACAAAATCTTAACAGCTGTCTCTGGGAAAACGCCACCTGATGTTGTGAATTTAAATCCCGATTTTGCATCTCAACTTGCAGGACGAAATGCCTGGTTGAATTTGGATGCAAAAGTCCCAAACGAAACACGCTCCTTTTATTTGCCGAATATATGGAAAGCAAGCACGCTTAATGGTAAGAGTTTTGGGATTCCCTGGTATCTCACCACGCGGCTAACTATATATAACACCGCTTTATTAAAACAGTTAAATCTTAATAAAGTACCCAGTACTTACACGGAATTAGCAGTTTTTGCGGAACAAATTAAGGAAAAAACTGGAAAATATGCTTTTTTTGTGACTTTCGTACCAGAAGATTCGGGTGAGGTAATTGAGTCTTTGGTGCAGATGGGGGTAACTTTGGTAGATGCTGAAGGCAAAGCGGCTTTTAATACTCCCCAAGGGAAAGCGGCGTTTCAATATTGGGTAGACTTGTACAAGAAAAAACTTTTACCACAAGAGGTGTTAACTCAAGGTCATCGTCATGCGATCGATTTGTATCAAGCTGGAGAAACCGCTTTACTTGCTTCAGGTCCTGAATTTTTAAAGCAGATCGCGATAAATGCGCCTAAAATAGCTGAAGTTTCGGCAACCGCACCGCAAATCACAGGTGAAACGGGCAAGAAAAATGTCGCTGTGATGAACATAGTTATCCCCCGCGACACTAAACAACCAGATGCGGCTGTTAAATTCGCGCTATTTGTCACTAATGATGAGAATCAGTTAGCTTTTGCTAAAGCCGCAAATGTTCTACCATCGACAACTAAAGCGCTGTCTGACAGCTACTTTAAAGATGTGCCAGCTAAGGCTTCAACGTTGGAGTTGGCGCGGGCGATGAGTGCTAAAGAGTTGCAACAAGCAGAGATTTTAACTCCGACTTTGAAGGATTTCAATAAGCTGCAAAAGGCAATTTATGAAAATCTGCAAGCAGCGATGCTGGGCGAGAAAACGGTAGATAAAGCTGTTGAGGATGCGGCCCAGGAATGGAATAGCAGTAGGAGTTAGGAGTCGTTCAATTCTCAAAGATACCCTCAGACTGGAAGTCTGGGGCTATACGAACAAAGCCCGCCTTCGCGGGCTTCATTTCATGGAGTCCGCGAAGGCGGACTTAGTTCGTGTAGCCGCACCCTTCAGGGTGTTGGGAGCGTTGTGGTATTTGCGGTTGCGAAAAAATGCCCGATCAGATATAGTGAACCGCACAAAATGACTAAATTATCGGTTGCGCTAAAAGCTGTTTCTAGTGCTGATAATAAATCTGGATAAGTTTGGCAATAGCTCAATTGTGGGCAAATGTTTTGAGCTAGTTTTGCTAATTCACTTGTATCGGCTGAACTATGATCTGGTACTAGCGTTAAGTATAAACTGTCCTTTGGTCGCAGTAAAGCTTGGAAGATGTCGGCATGTTCTTTGGTGGAAAGCATTCCCATTACCCAATTAACTTTGGGAATATCTAGGGTATCTACATATTCGCGTAAGGCTTGGGCAGCGGCTGGGTTATGAGCGCCATCAATTAATAGTTTATGATTTCTCCAGGTTGTCCATTGCATTCGTCCTAGCCATTTAGTTTTGGCGATGCCGTTGATAATGGCTTCTTCAGATATCTGCCAATTTTTTTGTTGTAGAATCTCTAAAGTGGCTAAAGCTAAACTTGAATTAGCTAACTGTATCTGTCCTTCTAAGGGCAATGGATATTTAATTATTTTTTCATTTTCAATTGTTTGATATTCTGCCCATCCTGGCGATATTTGACGGGCAGGTTGAGGGACAATATACGGGCATTGTAATTCTAGAGTACGCGATCGCACGACTTTTTCTGCATCCGGTGGCAATATTCCCACAACAGCCGGACATCCAGGCTTCAAAATCCCAGCTTTTTCTCCAGCAATCTCAGCGACTGTAGAACCAAGTTGTTGCCAATGTTCGCGGCTGATGGAAGTAATGATAGTTACCAAAGGCTGCGAACAAACATTAGTCGCATCTAAACGTCCTCCCAATCCAACTTCTACTACCGCCACATCAACTTTAGCTTGTGCAAAATATAACCAAGCTGCTGCGGTAATTACTTCAAACTGAGTTGGTGATTCTTCATCTGGGCTGATTGCCGCTTTAACTTTTAGTAACAGTTCATACAAGGTATCTAAGGCGATCGCTTGTTCATTCAAACAAATGCGTTCCGTCCAATCGACCAAATGAGGTGACGTGTAGCGTCCTGTGCGATAACCTGCCTCAGTAAGTACCGAGGATAGATAGGCGCAAACAGAACCTTTTCCATTCGTACCGGCAACGTGAATTACCGGAACTTGATGATGAGGGTTGCCAAGATTTGCCAAAAGTTTGACAATGCGATCCAATCCCAGATTAACGCCGAAGCGTTGGAAGGGTTCTAGTAATAAGTCAATATTCACAAGCCGTTAGTGAGGTTGCGCTTTATTCGCCCTCAGGCTGGAAGCCTGGGGCTACACAAACGAAGCCCACGGAGGTGGGCTATAATGGTGCATCTTCATAAAAAAATGGTAGCTAGTGGTTATTTGTCAAAATAACCACTAGCTACTAACTACTAACAACCATGTCCAGTTTAAGCTTCTCTGTCTAAAAAGCCTTGAACTTGTCTTAAAGCAGCAGCACCGATGTTGAATGCTGCCCAACCAGCAGCAATGGCAATTGGTGCTAAAACGATCGCAACACGCATATCAATGTTTTCCATATTTAGAATCCCTCTGTTAAGTAGAAATTAAAGTTTTGTCAACTCTTCTCATTTTTATTGTTAGCCGAAGTGGGAAATTTTTCCAGACCCATTTGTAAAGAATGTTTACAAATTTATTATTAGGGCATGGGGCATCGGGCATGGGGCATCGGGTATAGGACATGGAAAAAATCTCCCATTGCCCCCTTCGGGGTTCGCCAGTCGCTCATGGGGGAGACCACGGCAGGTGCTTCAAGTCGGGAAACCCGCCCAACGCACTGCCTCCCCTTGGCGTTAGCCTCTCCCTTTGGGAGAAGACCGCGCTGGCTCACCATTGCCCAATGCCCATTGCCCATTGCCCGATGCCCAATGCCCAATGCCCTATTCCTCAGCCTTTGTAAAACCGATATCAGTACCTTTGCCAGCATGAACCAAAGCTAACTTTTGGTAACGTTGAGCGTGTTCGATAAGTTCAGCGGCTTCGGTTTCTGTGACTTGGCGCAGGACTTTGCCTGGAACGCCAGTTACCAAAGATAAAGGAGGTACATTTTTAGTTACGACTGCGCCGGCACCAATAATGCTACCAGCGCCTACCCGCACATTGTTTAAAATAATCGCGCCAATTCCAATCAAGCTGCCACGTTCAATGTAGGCAGAATGTATTACAGCCCGATGCCCTACGGTTACATAATCTTCTAAAATTGTGGGAAAGCCAGGATCGCCGTGTAGAATTGCCCCATCCTGAATATTGGTGCATTCGCCAATTTCAATGCTTTCTACATCTGCCCTAACTACTGCTTGATACCAAATGCTCACTCCAGCGCCTATCTTTACCGAACCCATAACCACAGCATTAGCTGCAACGAAGGCAGCTTGAGAAATATCAGGAGAAGACCAGTAAGAAGCGGTAGACACGATAGAATATGAATATGGTACCCAGGAACACTGGAAAAACTCCAACCTTGGAAGCTGGTTGCATTCAACAGAATATCACGGTGTAAAGCCTTGATGTTGAAAGGGCACGCTTTGTGGAAACCTGACAGCGCAACTTAATTTGTGTGCAGCAACAAGTAATTACCCCAAGGAGGCGGAGTAGAAGTGTAAACTAAAACCAATTTTGCGGGTTAAAACAAAAGTATGTTTGTACGCACTTCATGATGAATCCAGGCTTGCAGTACCCAATATTTGGTCCAGAAATACAGTGTCCCCACTGCCGTCAAACAATTCCGGCACTGACACTAACAGATACATATCTATGTCCTCGGCATGGCGCTTTTGAAGCGAATCCGAAAGATGGTGAATTGATTCATCTTCAGTCCGGGCGTCATTGGCGAAGATGGAATAATGAATGGTATCGGCAACATACGCATCCCGATGGCATTCGCTTTGAAATTCACGAAGCGCTAGACAAGCTGTATACTCAAGGATACCGAGCAACAAAAGTGATTATTGCCAAACGGTATGAAGAATTGATGAGTGGCTACTTGGAACGCAGCACACCTTGGCGTTCTGGTCAACCAGAGATAAGATCTGCGCGGCTTTATGGCTTACCAGTAGAGTTTAGCCCAGATTCGGCAGAAGAACCGTGCTGGGAAGTGATAAATTTTGATTTGGAAAAAGAGCCGGGTGTGCCTGTGCGCTATCCTTATTTTCGGTTGTTTGAGTAATGGTTGTGAGTCATTAGTCATTAGTCATTGGCACTCGGATAAATGACTTTTGACTACGGACTTTTGACTACGGACTTTTGACAAAATTATGCATCACGCTTCTATTCGTACCGCGAATATCCATCGAGCGATCGCCTTTTACGAACAGTTAGGGTTTACTGTCTGTGAACGCTTCACTACAGGGTATACTCTGGCTTGCTGGATGGAAGGATTAGGCGGCAGAATCGAGCTGATCCAAATTCCCGAACCAAAGCCAGCCCCGGATGCATTCGCAGATGAGCATTATGTGGGGTATTATCATCTGTCATTTGATTTAACACAAACAACGGCAGATTTACCTAGTTGGTTAACAAATCTAAAAGAACGTATGGCGATCGCCTCACAATCTGAAGGGGAACAATCGCAACCGTTGGTAGTGCTTTTAGAACCAACACAGCAGCAAATAGGCTCGCGTATCTACGAAGTTGCTTTTATTGCGGATACTGACGGATTACCCCTGGAATTTCTACGCGTTTTATCATAAATGGGCGAATAGTAGCTTATATTTACTACTGACGGTAGAATAATCTTTCTATGTAGTCTTGCGGAGGCAACAGATTAGAGAGAAAGATTAAGCTATTGTCAATGCTTAAAAATTCTGTAATGGAATTTACAGATCAAGTTTACAAAATAAATGTCGATGTTTTCTACATTGCGTAGGTATCGTTTTCTATTCTTGATGTTGAGCGTCTGGCTGATTGTGGTGGGCTTACTCAGTCATAAACCTCTTGAGAGCGAGCTTATGGCTGCTTACAACCAGGTAAATACCCAGCAAACATTAGTAGCAAAAAAGCCAACATCCCTAACAGCGACAGAAAACGTCAACAAAACGGTGCTGGAAAATGGTCTGACTATCCTCACAAAAGAAGTGCATACTGCGCCAGTTGTAACAGTACAAGTCTGGTATAAAGTCGGTTCGCGGAATGAAGAACCAGGAGTGAATGGTATTGCCCACCAGTTAGAACACATGATGTTTAAGGGCACATCATATCGTCCGATTCAATTTGGACGATTGTTTAGTGCTTTGGGTAGCGACTCGAATGCTTTCACTAGCTATGACCAAACAGCATATTATGGCACTTTGGAACGAGAAAAGCTCAAAGCGCTTTTAGTCCTGGAAGCAGACAGAATGCAAAACTCTGTGATTGATGCCGAACAATTAGCGAGTGAAAAACGGGTAGTAATTTCCGAGTTGCAAGGTTACGAAAATAGTCCTGATTACCGCCTAAACCGCGCCGTAATGCAAGCGGCATTTCCTCAAAGTCCATATGGATTGCCTGTGGGTGGTACGAAAGCCGATGTCGAGAAGTTTCAAGTTGAGCAAGTACGTAAGTATTACCGTAACTTCTACTCTCCCAACAACGCTGTTTTGGTGATTGTCGGGGATTTTGACGCTGCAAAAACATTGAAAGCAGTACAAGAGATATTTGGGAAAATTCCTAAGAGTCAACAGTCAACAGTCAACAGTCCCCCCCTCCCCCTCTCCCCCCCTCTCCCCCCCTCCTCTTCACCCATTGTGTTGCGAGAACCGGGATCGGCAGCGTTGTTACAAGCAGTCTACCCACTGCCGCAGGTGAATCACCCGGATGTGCCAGCGTTGGAAGTGATGGATTATATCTTGACAGAAGGACGGAATTCTCGGTTTTATCAGGCATTAGTAAAATCAGGTTTGGCTAGTGATGTTACCGCTTCTGTTGCTAGCTTGCTCTCGTCTGGCTGGTATAAGATTTCGGTGACAGCGGCGCCTCATCAAGATTTACGAAAAATTGACTCAGTGCTAAGAAGTGAAATCACCAAGCTGGCTGGGGTGACTTCAAAAGAAGTGAAACAAGCCAAGACGCAGCTAGAAGCTTCTGCAATTTTGAATAACCGTGATATTAGCAATCAGGCGAGGCAACTGGCTAACGATGAGCTTACTACTGGTGATTATCTCTACACAAAACGCTATTTAGAAGCGGTTCGCAAAGTAACTGAGGTCGATGTTAGGCGTGTAGTGAATAAATATCTCCAACAAGAAGTACGCACGGTGGGCTTTTTTGAACCAACTCAGAAGCCGGTTAAAGGAAATGGCGGCAAAGCAAATTCTGTACAAACTAGAGATAATTTTACTTTACTGCCACCTATAGCCTCGGCTGAGGTGATGAAGTATTTACCAGATGTGGATTCAACTACAGACATTGTTCAGAAGACTTCCTCTGAAAAAGCAACGCTAGCACTACCACAAGAATTTACTTTATCCAACGGTTTGCGAGTATTGCTGTTGCCCGATAAAAGTACTCCTACGGTGACGCTGAGTGGTTATCTGAAAGCTGGGGCAGAATTTGATCCAGAGGATAAAGCAGGATTGGCATCTCTTGTAGCAGACAACTTGATGAATGGTACAAAAAACAAGGATGTTTTAACTCTTGCCCAAGCTTTGGAAGAACGCGGAGCAAATCTGGATTTAGAAACGTATCGCGAAGGTGTGCGAATTGAGGGTAATAGTTTAGCCGCAGATTTGCCTGTTTTGATTGAGACTTTAGCTGATGCTGTAAAAAATGCGACTTTTCCTGGGAAAGAGTTGGAATTGACTCGTAAACAAGCTTTGAATGCTTTGGAACTGGAATTAGATGATCCATCTGAAGTAGCAGAAAGAACATTTTTACAATCTATTTATCCCAAAAATCATCCATCACACACTTTTCCTACCGAAAAGAGTTTGCAGAAAATTAGCCGTGAAGATGTGCTTAATTTCAAAGCAAAACATTATCGTCCAGATACGACAGTGTTAGTGTTGGTGGGAGATTTTGAACCGGCGAAAGTGCGATCGCTTCTTAAAAGAGAGTTTAGTGATTGGCAAGTTAGCGGAGAACCACCAAAATTAAAATATCCGGCTGTATCTGTACCCGAAAAAGTAGTGCGTGTCAATTCAGTGCTTCCTGGTAAAGCGCAAGCGATTACTTATATGGGTTACATAGGTATTAACCGTCAAGATCCAAGATTTTATGCAGCATTAATATTAAATCAGATTTTGGGTGGCGATACACTTTCGAGTAGATTGGGTGCAGAAGTACGCGATCGCCTAGGTCTGACTTATGGAATTTATAGCTACTTCCAAGCTGGAAAAAATATAGGGACATTTTTGATAGAAATGCAAACCAGCCCAGAAGATGCACATAATGCGATCGCTAGCACCCGCAATCTGCTACAACAACTGCATACTGATGGTGTCAGCACCCAAGAAGTAGAGACAGCTAAACGCACCTTAATCAGCAATTACACCGTAACTCTTGCAAACCCACAGGAATTAACTAAAAGAATTCTCATGAACGAAGTCTACGGGTTGGATGAAATGGAATTACGTTCTTTTACCCAAAAAATCCAGACCGTCAATCTTGCCCAAGTAAATCTTGCTGCTCGTGAGTTACTTCATCCAGATAAAATTGTAGTAGTGACAGCTGGTCCGGCTGTCTTAGCACAACGCATTAAGTAAAAACGTAAGTGGATGGTGGAAATTTGAAGAGGGGAAAAGGGGAAAGGGAAAAGGGTTATTATTAATGCCCATTGCCCATTGCCCATTGCCCACCAACAACCAACAACCAAATAAGTTAACTTAAATATAGATATTGTTTCTCAATTAATCTAAAAAAATCATTGACTCTTAAGCGGCAAGGCGCAAATAATTATTAATATCCCATGAACATTTTCACTAACCTGCTTTCTCAATCAACTCAGCCTAATGTTTCCAAGCGACAACGCCGAGGAATTGAAATTAAATCGCCGCGTGAAATTGAAATTATGCGGCAATCTGCAAAAATTGTGGCTACCGTATTGAAAGAAATTTCTCAGTTGGTACAGCCAGGAATGACTACTGCTGACTTAGATGCTCATGCGGAAAAACGCATCCGAGAAATGGGTGCAACACCAAGCTTTAAGGGATATCACGGTTTTCCTGGTTCTATCTGCTCCAGCATTAATAATGAAGTTGTACATGGTATCCCCAGTCCCAAAAAACTCATCCGTTTGGGGGATGTTTTAAAAGTAGATACAGGTGCTTTTTACCAAGGTTTTCATGGTGACTCCTGCATTACTATTGCCGTGGGAGATGTCACCCCAGAAGCTGCAAAACTGATTCGCATCGCTGAAGAATCGCTTTTCAAAGGCATTGAACAAGTTAAAGCGGGGAATTACCTCATAGATATTGCTGGAGCAATTGAAGACCATGTGAAAGGTAATGGCTTTAGTGTAGTAGAAGACTTCACCGGACACGGTGTTGGTCGCAACTTGCACGAAGAACCTTCTGTTTTCAACTTCCGCACGCGGGAAATGCCAAATGTAAAGCTGCGTGCAGGAATGACGCTGGCTATTGAGCCAATTTTGAATGCAGGTTCTAAGGTGACGCGGACTTTATCTGACCGCTGGACTGCTGTAACGGTAGATAATTCTTTGTCGGCTCAGTTTGAGCATACCGTGTTGGTGACGGATACTGGCTATGAAATTTTGACAGACCGTTCTAAAGTTTAATTGCTAACAATATTAATTGTTGAGAGAGGCAAAGCGTTAAAAGTGGGCGTTTTGCCTTTTCATTTTTTAGTGTTGTGTAGCGATCGCAGTATATTTAGTTTGAGAAATAGAAAGCTTTAGAGAATGTTGAAGTTGCAAATCTTAGCTATAGATTTAAACTTGCCAGTAATTATGCAAAAATAACAACTTCAAACTGAAAATTGCAACAGATAATGGTACGAATAGATAAAACTACTCATTAACTAACGCATGACTCAAATTGACTTAGCTTTTACCCCAGCATTGCAGCAAGCAGAATTAATTCGTCAGCGCCAAGTGTCACCGTTGGAGTTGGTGGAATTATATCTAGAACGAATTCAGCGCTTAGATCCGCAATTAGGAAGTTATTTTACGGTCATGGCAGACAGTGCGATCACCGATGCCAGAGCCAAAACAGAAATGTTGTCTGGGGGTGGGCAAACTTCATCCCTACCACCGTTTTTTGGGGTGCCGATTTCTATTAAAGACCTTAACCCATTGGCTGGTGTTGCTTGTACCTACGGAAATCCGGCATTGTTGAATAACATTGCTGGGTATGATGATGGCATAGTGACGCGGATACGCTCCGCTGGGTTTGTTGTTTTGGGTAAAACTGCAACTTCAGAACTTGGTTCATTTCCTTACACAGAACCTACGGGTTTTCCCCCAACAAGAAATCCGTGGAATTTGGAATACACTCCAGGTGGTTCCAGTGGGGGAGCAGCGGCAGCACTAGCAGCAGGATTGTCTGCGATCGCTCAAGGTTCCGATGGTGGTGGATCGGTTCGCGGTCCGGCAGCTTGTTGTGGTTTGGTGGGCATCAAGCCGAATCGTGGAAGAGTGACAAATGCCCCAGCAGGCGATCGCCTCAGTGGAATTGCTACCAATGGTCCCATAGCCCGTACTGTCGCTGATGCAGCCGCTCTTTTGGATGTCATGTCTGGCTATGTCACCGGCGATCCTTACTGGTTGCCCGATCCAAAACCATCATTTCTCACTGCTAGTAAAGAAAAAATCGGTGCTTTACGAATTGCCTTTGCGGCTAGCATCCCTCCTCTAGGAAAAGCTGACGCAAGCTGTGAGCAAGCCGTTCTGAAAACAGTTAAGTTATTAGAAGAACTCGGTCATACAGTTGAAGAACAATGCCCCGATTTCAGCGGTTTAGTTGAACCATTTCAAGTTGTGTGGCAAACCAGCGTCGCTGCATCGGGAATTCCGGCTGAAGTTTTGCAGCCAATGAATCGCTTTTTGTTGGCGCGAACAGGTTCTGCTGGTGAATATCTGCAAGCAGTTTTTCAAATGCAAATGGTGTCGCGGCAAATCGTGGCATTTTTTGATACTGTGGACGTGTTGGTATTGCCAGTTTATCTGCATTCACCCATCCGTATCGGGGAATGGGCAAATTTGAGTCCGGAAGAGACGTTCCAAAGAATTATACACTGGATTGCACCTTGTCCACCTGCAAATGCTACTGGACAACCAGCGATCGCCATTCCGGTTGGTTTTGACGATAATAATTTACCTATGAGCGTTCAGTTAGTCGGCAAACCTGCGGCTGAAGCTACTCTCATCAGCCTAGCAGCGCAACTCGAAGCCGTCTTACCTTGGATTTCGCATCGTCCAGCATTTGCGACATAATGCAAAAATGGCTATGCAGGCAACAATTGAACAACTCTCTCAAATTATAATTTTGGCTGGTTTAGAAAAGCAAGATCAGATAAATCTGCAACCTCACACCCAGGTGCAACGCTACAGCAAAGGAGAGATTATCCTGCATGAGGGCGATCGCCTACTACCCAAATTATATACTCTTGTGACTGGCTCAATTCAAGTCACTAAAACAGCAAAGACCGGAAAAGAAACGATTCTTCGCACGCTTTCTGCCGGGGAAATGTTTGCTGCCCCTGCATTGTTAGGAAATGGCATTTCTCCCGCAACTGTGACTGTTGAATCTGATTGCGAAATTGTAACTGTAGAGCGAGATGCTTTACTTAAGGTTATACAGCAGAATCCCGAAATTGCCCTGCGGATGCTGATGGTTTTTAATGCTCGAATTCAGCAAATGCATGAAATAGTTCATGGATTAGTTTCAGAAAGAGCCATTGTGCGTTTAGCGAGATTAATTCAATATTTTGCCGCTGAATATGGCACTGAATCAAGTTCAGAGGGTGAGAGTTTAAAATTCAAGTTATCTTATTATCAAATGGCACGAACTATCGGGATTACTTACGAAGAATGCGTGCGTTTAATTAAAACTATCAAACCAACACTTGCCTACAGTCGAGGTGGCAAAATCACGATACTTGATGTTAATAAACTCGAAGATATCGCTTCTGGAAATATAGAGTAGAGTGTCGATGTTACGGCAATTATATTGGTTTGATTGTGTGACATAGTTTCTCCTTTGAATGTTTTTTAGGAGAGATAATTATGAGATTACGAGATTCTTCGATTTTTCTGCTTCATGAGCTGCGACAACTAGAGGTAAACAAAGAACTGCGATCGCTTTTTGCCATTCTTGGCGAACTTGTGGGTTTTCAATTCCTTTAAACATTCCTATTAAACGGGGAATTGCGCTTTCTAAAGCCAGACGAGGTACTGGACGGTGTAACTCAACCAAGCGAGTCAGGCTTTGCTGATTATTGATAAATCCAATTACCCATTTTGTTGTGTGATCTGGACTATCAGGAATACGCTGTACTCCCAACTCATTTTTTAACCAGTTGTAAAAAGGTGGTAGTTCCTTAGCTAAAACTCCTCCAGCCGTAGGCAGAGTTTTCTTCAGCAAATTCGCATCTAAGCTGTCTAGTAGTTGCTTAAGTTCAGATGAATTCAGGCACTCAGATAGGGTTTTCGAGAGTAATGCTTCTAACTGAGTCGAGGGTAAATCTAAGTATTGGGTGAAAGTTGAGAGTGTGGATTGCATGGTTTATAGTTCCAAAAACAACTAATCCCAATTTCTCAGGAATTCATAATACCGTCTATGAGCTAGCTCATAGAAGGCATTAATTTGATTTTGATGCAAATAGGCGAAACACAGCGCTCCTTGATGGCTGCTGGCTTTTGCCTTGCCATTTGCCAATATTCTCATTGTCTACCATCTCCCATATATCAAGAATTTTTACACGTCTTCCCTTGGGGTGTAGCATCAGGATAGTAAGTGATAATTGCTTTTTCTTTCCTGACAAAAACAGTAGGAAAACTTTTCCCGGTATTTACATCTTTGGCAGAAAAAATACATGTGCCTTCCAGATTTCCTTGTAACTTAAATGCTTTTGTGGCATCAACAAGTATTTCTTCAGCGTTACTCAGATAGCCGTAGCCTTTAATAACATCTCTAACAATGCGGTTTCCCTGTTTAATCTCCACACCCATTGTATAAATTACACCTGGAATAACTTCCTCTCTTTGGGAATTATTCGCTAACCTTCCAGCAATTCCTTCATTTTGCAATTGTAAATATCTGCCGTAAAAGTGCAATCCGCCAATATCATTTTCGTTATATATTTCCCCACAAAAAATATGCTCAAAGCCTTTATTTTTAAACCAAATATTAGTTAAATCTTGCAGAAAATCAGATTTTCTGCGTCTTCCTGCGCGAAGTTCTCCGCCACTCGCTTGCTGAATTTTATCTAATACTTGTGGATTTGCAGATAAAAGATTTTTAAACTGATTAGGATTAACATTGCTACCAATAGAACCGCAGGCTTTCAATACTTCTTGATCGAAAGCATTAAGTTGGGGTGGAGGTGGAGAAATATCTAGTTGTTGTCCTGGTGGAAAACCAACCGGAACCGGATTATTTACATTATCAAAAAATGGTATTAGTTTTGTATCCTGCTGTGATTGTGCTTGATGTGAGTTCTGCAACCCCAAGGAAGAAGCCATCATCAGCAAAGTGAATCGACTCACTAAACGTAACATAAATGCATTATTCGTAGTGATAGCGACAAGCTAAAAAATCAATTTGAGTGTTTCCCACTCTATATACTAGCCGATGTTCTAAATCAATTCGCCGTGACCAAATATCTGCATCCATGTACTTTAATTGTTCCGGTTTACCAATCCCTTCAAATGGGTCTTGCATGACTGCCGTAACCAAATCCAAAATTTTCGATGCTTTGGCAAAGTCTTGTTTGAACCACCACTTCTTATCTTCTTTGAATTTAGAAGTAAAACCAGGACTTCGATTAATTATAACTGGCTTAATTTCCTCAGATTCAGCTTTCTTTTTCTTCTTGCTCAATCCCCAACTCCTGCTGAAGTTCTGCGATAGTTTGAGATTGGATCTTTCCTGTTTTCGACTCTTCTATTGCATCAAGTAACCTACGGGCATTTTCAGGCGATGGCTGCGCCAACGTCTGCGACGAACGCAATAAATAAACTGTCTCAACCAAACTTGCTAAATCTGACTCAGCAATCAAAGCTACATTTTCCGCATCGCGACGGTTAATAATATACACCTGATGATTTTCTACTACCTGGTCTAACAACTTAAAAAAGTCATTTCTCGCATCGGTTGGAGATGTGATTTTGTAGGAAAACATCAGTTTATGTACATAAATATGTACATATATTATAAAACAGTCTTAATTATTTAGGGAAAATTTACCAAGAATTAAATTCAAGGCATTGCTAATTAATGGTATGAAAGTTTTGTGCAAACAAATTCCCAGGTATAACCTGGGAACGAGTTTAATCCCAAATTTCAAAGAAAATTACGCTTTTTTCAACCAACTGAACATAGCGCGTAAATCTTTGCCGACTTCCTCAATTTTGTGTTCGGCTTCTTGACGACGCATGGCGGTAAATCCTGGTTTCCCAGATTGGTTTTCTAAGACAAATTCTCGTGCAAATTGCCCAGATTGAATTTCACTGAGAATCTTCTTCATTTCTGCTTTAGTTTGGTCGGTGACAATTCGCGGTCCACGGGTATAATCACCATATTCAGCAGTGTTAGAAATGCTATCGCGCATTTTTGCCAAGCCACCTTCTACAACCAAGTCAACAATTAATTTGACTTCATGCAGACATTCAAAATAAGCTAATTCTGGCTGATAACCGGCTTCTACTAAAGTTTCAAATCCGGCTTTAATTAAGGCACTCAAACCACCGCATAATACAGCTTGTTCGCCAAACAAATCTGTTTCAGTTTCTTCGCGGAAAGTTGTTTCCAAAACACCGGCGCGGGTTCCACCGATACCTCTTGCGTATGCCATCGCGCGATCGCGTGCCTGACCGCTGGCATCCTGATACACTGCAAACAGCGCCGGTACACCTTGTCCCTGTTCGTAAGTCCGCCGCACCAAATGCCCAGGTCCTTTGGGTGCTACCATCACTACATCGACGTTTTCTGGCGGCACAACTTGCCCAAAGTGAATATTGAAGCCGTGGGCAAAAGCTATTACATTTCCTTCTTGCAGATTTGGCTCAATTTCGTTTTTATAAATCGTTTTTTGCACTTCATCAGGCAACAAAATCATGATGAAGTCAGCTGCATTAGCCGCATCTGCAACATTCTTCACAGTTAATCCAGCAGCTTCGGCTTTGGAGGTTGACTTACTGCCCGGATATAACCCGACAATTACATTCATGCCGCTATCTTTAAGATTAAGCGCGTGGGCATGACCTTGAGAACCATAGCCAATGATGGCAATGGTTTTCTGTGCTAAAAGGTCTAAATTGGCATCTTCGTCGTAGTACATCCGGGTCATAGCAGCATCTCCTGTCAGCAAGAGCGTCATTAATTGGCAGGCTTTTGATTTTACCTTAAATTGGGTAACTACAGATAAGCGTTTCGATTGCGGGGAGACGGTGTGACGGGGGAGACTAATGTTCAATAGCGACGATTCAGCCGCCAGAATTTTACGTATGGGATGTTTATACAGCGGATTTCAAGTTGATGAAGTACACACCGATTATCTCAAAGCCAAGCATAAAGCCTGTTTACTTCTGGATTCTGGCGTAGCTGTATTCTGAATTCTGCTGTATGTAGGGATAATTGGCGTATCGACACACAGCTTTAGGCGGACTGCTGCTATATGTTTGACTATAAAAAACCGAACCATGACCTGTTACGTCGTTTTTCCGGGTTGGCGTTTGTCAATGTTCTTTCCAATATCACAGAACCTTTGGCGGGTTTGATCGGTATTGCATTCTTAGGTCATCTCACCGAAATCCGTTATTTAGCAGGAGTTAGTTTGGCTACAGTTCTATTCAGCTACATCTACGAGAACTTGCTCTTTTTAAGGATTTCAACTAACGCAGTAACATCTCAAGCTGTCGGACGGAACGACCAAGAGGCAATGTTATTAGCAGGACTGCGGAATGGGTTCATCGCTTTAGTACTGAGCGTTCTCATCTTGATATTGCAGTATCCTCTAGGAGCGCTGGGGTTTAGCTTATTGAATGGCTCTCCAGAGGTTGAGTCTATCGGACGAGTTTATTTTAACGCCCGGATTTGGGGAACACCCGCAGTTTTGCTCAATTTCGTTTTCATAGGCTGGTTTCTAGGACAGGAACAAAGTGGCAAAGTGTTGTTGTTGACCTTTGTTGGCAACATCGTTAATGTTGTGCTGAACTACTTCTCGATTGTGCAGTGGGATTTGGGAAGTCTGGGAGCTGGAATATCTCAAGCCTTTAGCGAGTATTTGATGTTATTAGTAGCTGTGCTCTTGGCGAGTCGCTCGATCCACTGGCAAGAGTTGCGAACAGCAGTCCGGCAGTTTTGGGACTGGTCAGCTTTTAAAAATACTTTTATCCTCAATAAAGACTTATTGATTAATTCTTTAGTCTACATGTCAATTTGGACAATTTTTATGAGTCTGAGTGCTACTTTGGGGACAGATGTCTTAGCTGAAAATAGCTTGCTCCAACAGGTAATATTTCTGATAGCGTTCTTCATTGAGGGAATAGGATTTACTACGGAGACCCTAACCGGAAATTTTCAAGGTCAATCCGCCAAAAATCAGTTATTATTGCCGCTATTGCAGATTGCGATCTTCACTAGCTTGCTAGTGGCAATTGCCGCTTCAGGATTGTGCATTCTGTTACCTGAAACTGTATTTGGGTTGCTAACCAATCATGCCGAAGTCATAGAGCCAATTAAAAATTATGTTCCTTGGTTAGTTCCCATTTTGATTTGTTTTTCAATTGCTTGGATTCTGGAAGGGTATTTTGCGGGATTAGCAAAAGGGCAATTCCTGCGTTACGCCGCTTTCACAGCAATTTTGTTAGGATTTGCACCTGTGGCTGTTTGGGCGTGGTCGGCTCACAGTAACCATCTTTTATGGTTGGCTGTTTCAGCGTTTATGGCAACAAGAATGGTGGTACTTGGAATTCAGTTACCAAAGACGTTTGAAAGTAATTCGCCCGCAGCAATTCTCAAGTTGAAAAATTAGGGTATGTTAACAGTTTTTCAAAGCCATCTTGTTAGCAAAAGCAGGGCAAACACATCGAAATTAGTATGGTAATTACGAATTACGCCTTGCGGTACTAGTAGTCGGTCAAACTCATTTTGACGGTTAGAGAGACGCGAGAGATCGCCGTCTCTACATAACATCTATCCCTTAATTAGTCCTTGACAGACTACTAGTAACTACCAGCTAATCAAGTTTCTTGGTCAATTTTTTGCACTTCGTCATCTGAGAGTTTCACATCAGCAGCACGTACTGAATCTTCGATGCTGGAAACTTTGCTAGCACCGGGTATGGGGAGGATGCTGGGCGACTTGGAACGCAGCCATGCCAGTACTATACAATACACTGATACGCCTTTTTCTTTGGCTAATTGCGCGATCGCTTTAATATCTTGCAAGTCACTATGACGACGACTACCACCGAAGGGACTCCAAGGTAAAAAGGTTAATTGTTCTTGTTCGCAATATTTCAATACCCCGTCTTTCTCTGGCTGTCGATACCAAGGGCTATATTGATTTTGCACTGAAACAATTTCCACTACTTCTCGCGCTTGCTTAATTTGTTCTACAGAAAAGTTAGAAACTCCCACAAAGCGAATCAAACCGGATTCTACTGCTTCTTTCGCAGGTTTTAGGGCTTCTTCAATGGTATAATCTGGGTCTGGGGCGTGGTATTGCCAAACATCGATAGGTTTATTACCGCCTAAAGCTTCAAAGCTTTCGCGAATCGTTTTGCGTAAATGTTCAGGATTGCCGTTGCGCGTCCAGCTTCCTTGAGGACGCATTAAACCACCTTTAGTGGCGACAATTACATTGCTGGCATCACCATTATAAGTCTGCAAAGCTTTGTGAATTAGTTTCTCGTTGTGGTGCTTATCTGACTCATCTTTGCAGTAAGAGTCGGCGGTGTCAATGAAAGTAACGCCTAAATCTAAAGCGCGATGAATGACTTTGAGAGATTCAGATTCGGGAGGTCGCGAGCTTAACGACATCGGCATACCACCCAAAGCGATCACACTTACATATACACCCGTTTTTCCTAGCTGTTTCGTTTCCATGTTTCTGGTTCATTCAGTTATGTACCAGCTAGTCACAGTGTTTTTGCCAATTCATCCGTCGTTAGGCTTATCTGTTCGTAGTAAGCGCTTTAGCGCTTAACCTCTGTTACATAAATTGCAACAAAGCCATAAACCTGTTTTTGATTCAGCCATACTAGCTTTAACTTCAACTATCCAAAGGTAGGTTATGAACAGCTTGAGAAGTGCGACACGAAAACCAACTTTACTTTTGACTGTGCTGATGGGAGGGGTAATTTTCACAAGTTGTGCTTCTGCACCTAACCTACCTGAGGCTGCATTAAATAATCAGACAACAGCAAGTCAACCAGCAGCACTACCACTCGCAGGTAATGTTGCAACATCTCAAACCGCTGATACTACTGCACAAGTACCTCGTTCTCGTCCGCAATTAATCAAAAAAGCGGCAATGACTTTGATAGTTGATTCTGTAGATAAGAGTATTAATGTTGTCTCCCAAATTATCAATAAACAGCAAGGGGATTTAATTAGTTTACAAGAACAACAACCGACAAAAACAAACGCTCGTCACACTGCATCAATACAGCTGCGAGTACCGGAGAATTTACTGCAACCTACTTTAGATGAATTAGCCAAGCTAGGAACCGTACAAAGTCGCAATATTAGCGCCCAAGATGTCGGCGATCAACTAGTGGACATTCAAGCGAGATTAACTAACTTGCGGAAAACAGAAGTTAATTTACAGAAAATTATGGATCGCGCTGGTTCCGTTAGGGATGTGCTAAGTGTTGCTCAAGAACTTAGTCAGGTGCGACAATCTATAGAACAAATTGCTGCTCAATTAAAAAACTTACAAAATCAAGTTACTTATTCAACTATCACTTTGAAGTTAGAAGCAGCAGTTTCTAGCAGCGGAACACAACGCGCTTTAAGTTCACAACTTCAGGAAAGTTGGAATAAATCTACTAATTCTTTTGGTGATTTTACTGTTGGCTTGCTAAAGTTGGGTATTTGGTTAATGGTTTACAGTCCTTATTTCTTGGCTTTGGCAGCGGTTGGTTACGGGTTTAATCGTTGGCGGAGAGGACATTCACCACGTTTGAGACGAACATCAGATACTAACTCTGATTAGGAAAGGTTTTCGCTTTCCTAACCCTGCCATGCGATCGCATCTCGATGCAATGCGATTGTTTCCCGATACAATGCGATTGTTTCTCGATGCAATGCGATTGTTTCTCGATGCAATGCGATTGTTTCCCGATGCAATGCGATTGTTTCCCGATGCAATGCGATTGTTCCTCGATACAATGCGATCGCATCTCGATGCAATGCGATTGTTTCCCGATGCAATGCGATCGCGTCCCTCTGCATTTTAGAACGCTAGGCTTGCAAAATTATACAGAGCTTACCTGCGTGGGCTAAAAACCTTATTCTTTCTTAGTACGCGCAGGCAGACTTTGTTCGTATAGCCCCACCCCTTCAGGGTATCGGGTAAAAGGAAGCAAAATCTCAAGAATGTCATGGTGTTGGTAACTGGTTTCGTCTAAGCTGGTGTTTTTCCACTTAACTCGAAACGCTTTTGAAACTTGTAAGGTGTGAAGTCTGTGATACCAACCATAGGCAATCAATTCTTCTGGATTATCTGATATTTCCAGAAAATTAGTTCCATACATTCCAGTTTTTTCGCTTCCTTTAACGATAAAATCATCATCGTCTACTGGGTGATAAGGACCGGCAATATTATCAGAAATATACCAATAGAGTGAAGAATTAGTTACTCTTTTATGCTTTAATTTTTGCAGCCAATCTGGATTGAAAAACTGCTTAAAGCAAGAAAAGAATAAGTTATATTTACCGTTTTTATAAATGACTTGAGGTCGTTCTAAATGGTAATAGGGCCAATCTACAGTGTCTACAGGTGCTTCTACAGCAGGTGGTAGCAATTTGTAAGGACCAGTAATTTTGTCTGCGACTGCTAAACCAACACATCCTTGAAAATTACCAGTTACTCTAGAGCCGGCACAAATGAACATATAATAACTATTAGTTTGTTCATCCTTAAAAATATAAGGATCGCGCCAGTGTAAATGCTGTGTCCAGTTGCTGCGTCCATACCAAAGACCGTCAGTTTCTGGAGCTAATAAAGGGCGATCGCTATAACGTGAAAACTGTACGCCATCGGTTGATGTTGCTAAACCAATTGCTTCATTCCTGAGATGTGGTGGTTCTTTGCCACCAGCTGAATAAAATAAATAGTAAATACCATCTTCTTTATAGGTACAACCAGCACATACTCTTCCCGATTCCCAATAATTAGCTGGCTCTGGCTCTAGAATAGTTCCTAAATCCTCCCAGTGGTTCATATCAGTCGAAATCGCACCGCAGATGTTACTGATTGTCCACCAAGGGTCATGTCCTTCTACCCCTTTTAAGTAAAACATACGATAAATATCGCCATCTTTTAGTATCCAAGGGTCCCAAATCATCGGTTGACCCCGACGAAGCGATCGCAACCAGCCTGTGACAGTTTCGCCTATCTTAATTTGCAGAGGCTCAATTATGCCTGTTGGAGCCGAATGGTTGTTTTCTATAGGTAGAGGTTCAAGAATACTGACAATTCTTTGTTGTAGTTTATTTAATTTCATTTGAATAAGAATTTGTTAATTGGTATCGTTAGAATCTAAGGGCTTAAAGTCTGATAAACTAATCGTGCCATCATCAGCAAAAGTCGCCCACTGCGGATCGGATATTCCTCCAACAAAGTGTCCGCCTTCATCTTGTTTTCGGAAACCAAAGAACGCCGGGTTAGTTTCGGTTTCCGGGTTGACAAACTTACCAACATAGTAATTTTTGCATAGTATATTCGCAGATCCATCTTCCCAAGGAATGCGATCATAACTAACCTTGCTTCTATCTTCTATCGGCTGGGAACGGACGTAGTAAGTTACTCCTATTGGCACTTTACTAACAAAAAAAGGACTCCAATGAGGACCGAACAAAAGGTAAAAGCGCCAGTATCTACCATCATTCGTCTTGCGCCAAAAAACTTGCGGTACCTCCATCAAATAAAATTGATCGCTCTGATATAAAATTTTATAGGGTTCATCTTGCCAATCCGACAAATTGGATGAAGTTGCAATTGCTATAACACCCCCCACATCCGCTGCCGACTCTCTAGGACGCGCACAAATAAAAGCATAATATTTTCCGTCTGTATCATCTTTAATAACATAAGGATCGCGCCAGTTACTGCCATCAAATTCACTTTTTATTCCCGGATTGGGAATAACAGGTTTTTTTAAAGTGGCAGGTGTTCTTGTCCAATTTCTTAAATCTTTTGAAGTAGCAACACCAATGTTTTGGGGTAAACGGCGTTCGTGAGGTGTTTCCACCAACAAATCTTCTTTGCGTCGCGCTGTATAGAACAGATAGTAAAGATTATCTTCTTGAATGATGCTTCCCGTCCAAATCGCCAGATTATCCCAGAAATCTCCGTCTCTTTTTTCTAACACTGGCTTGTCTGGATCAATTTCTTTCCAACCAAAATCAGTGAGGACAGCATGACCAACTGATGCTAAACCGTGCCTTCTTTCGGCATTATAAGCACAAATTAGTTGTGAGGCTTGCAGGTAGAAAACGTGTAGTGTTTGCCCTTGCCAAGCGAACCAGAAATCCCAGCAATATTTATTCCGAGGATACCAAGTCATAGATTTTTTTATTTAAATCGTGGTGAATTGAGGGTTGAAATTTAAACGCAGAGTAACACAAAGGTTAGCGTTGAGAAACGCAGAGGAATGTAAGTTATGTTCTTCGCGCTCAATTACTCTTGCTCTAATTTAAGTAAAGGAATTAGAAACCAACATAAAGCTGTAAATCCTGCACTAATAATAACAAGAACTGAAGGTGAAACTCCCCAATCATATAAGTAACCACCAAAAATTGGACCTGGTTGTTTAGCAAAGATATATACAGACATTAGCAATGCGTAAGTTGAGCCTTCCGCACCAACAGGACAAGCTCTAGCGGCGATTTCTAATACGCCCAGCATGGCTATCATGGCAAAAAAACCAAAAAAGATACTTACCAAGATAGCGCTTTGCATATTAGATATAAACAACAAACCGAGTGTAGAGATAGCAGTTAATCCAATCGCCATATTTAGCAGCAACTTTCGGGAAATCTTCAAGGCGAAAATGCCAAACACAATCGCACCTAAAGCATTGGCAATTGCTTCGTATGTACCCAAAACACCTAAGGATTGTTTATCAAAGCTCAAAACATCTTGATAGTAATATATGATGTAATTGACCAGGGGGGGGACGAGAGTAAACTCAAGGCAAGCAATAAAGCCAACAACAGCTAGAAACTGCCGTGATTTGACTGCTGTCCAAAGGGATTTCAGACTAGTTTGGACTAAAACTTTTTTTTCCTGCTTTTTTTCATCGCCAAGTAAGACGAAGGTTCCGATTAAACCAATCAAGGGCACAATTGCATTAATGCCAAAAGCGATCGCTAAAGTAGAATTTTGAGCCAGCCAGCCGCTAATATAATATAAAAGCGCTTTCCCAAAACCAAGAGCAGTCCATTGAGCCGCTTGTAAACCAGCAGTGTTATCAAAAATCCTGCCTTGAACGACCATGATTTTATCTGTAAGTACGTCGCTAAAGGCTATGGATAGATTGACTAAAGTTATAGCGATCGCCAGCAGGTTAATCGTGTAAGATTGAATGCCAGCTAATCCTAAGAAGACTCCTAGCGCTAGCGTGTAACAGATAAAGAAATAGCTTTTGAACTGATAGCCAAATATCGGAATCGCATCCCCAATGATTCCGTAAAGTGGTCTAATCATCCAAGGAGTAAAAACTAAACTGCTAAAGCTTGCCAACTGTGCCGGTGAAAGTTGAAGGCTTTCTTTAAGATAAATAGTAAGCGGAAGACCGAAAAGTCCTGGATTACTTCCGTAAGTTTGAATTAAATAAAACAGAACCATGATGCAGATAACTCGCCGCATTACCTTTTATCCCTTAGTATTGTTGCAGCATTAAACGCGATCGCGCATTTTACTTTCTTCCCCCTACAAGATTACCTAAATTTTGTTTAACGAACCGCCAAAGCGCCTTCTCTTTCCTTCGGGACGCTGCGCGAACGCCAACGCGCAGCGTCTCCCTTAGGAGAAGGAAGCCAAGAAAAGAGGTAATAAGTAATCTTCAGCCAAGAAGAAAGTAATTAAGACGCTAAACCAAATTCCATCGCTGAGAGGTTGGTTTCGGTGTCAACTACTTTCTCTAACACAAATCCACTCTTCTCAAACAACTTTTGAAATTCTTGCCGCGTGCGCCATCCGCCCCCCGGCACTGCTACATTAATTTGTACGGCAAAAATTCCCGGCATAATACCATCGGGAGCAACTTTCGGCTCATCTAAATCGGGGACGAAAGCCTGCAAAAGAATTATTTTTCCGTGCGGTGGTAGCGCTTGCTTGCAGTTATGCAAGATTTTCATCGCGTCTTCGTCATTCCACGCTGAAATAAAATACTTCATGACGATCGCATCCGCACCTTTGGGCACTTCTACAAACACATCCCCTGTGATGATTTGCACTGCATCTTTATCAATTCCTTGCTTTTCTAAATAAGCTGGTGCAGTTTCGGCTACATAAGGCACATCAAATAATATTCCTTTACAGCCAAACTGCTTGACAATCCGCGCAATTAGTCCACCCTGTCCGCCGCCAACGTCCATCACGGTATTAAAGCGGCTAAAGTCATAAACATCCATCAAGGCATCAACGGCGTGAATTGTCAAGTAACTCATGGCATTGATGAAAACATCACCACTCCATTCGTTGTCTTGGCAAAACTCGTAAACACCTTTACCGTTTGCTCTTTCAAATGGCACTTCGCCGGTATGCAAAGCATCTTCAAGGACTTTCCAAGCATCCCACTGAGCGGGTTCGGTGATGTGCATGGCAAAATGACCCATCGAAGGACCTTTGTTGGTGACAAGCAAATCTGAGAGTTCAGTAGAAGCAAAAACTCGTCCTGGCTTTTGCTCTAACACGTCTAAATGAGCTAAAGCACGAAGGATGAAATAAAGTCTTTCAGGTTTGGTATTTGTCTTTTCGGCTATAGTTTCAAGACTCTGCTCTCCTTCGTCTTGAAGCAGGTTAAATATCCCTAAGCGGGTAGCAATATAAATACACTGGCTTTTTATGAAAGCCAAAACCATATCAAAAAGTTTTTTCTTAGCTTCGATTGAAGAAGTGTTAACTGGTGTGGTTGTCATTTTTTATATAAAAATCTTTGTTTGGTTTGTGAAAAGCATTATACCGGCATTTTTGGCTAAAATCTCGCTCCAATTTATGAAGGCGATGCGGAGTACAGCAACAAGCGCGGAATTCGCTTTTTCTGTGCTATGCATTAATTTTCTTATGTGTTGCATCTGTTAAAATTCCCGTCAAAATAATTACCGATTGTTTGATTTTGTTATCCTTTCACTGTGACTTACAGTCCCAGTCTCCGGGTAGAAGTTAATTAAAAAGGTCTAATTAAAACTAGTGTTTTAAGTAAATTTATTTACTTAAAAATGTAAATATTAGTGTTTTTCTCGTAAAGGTGCAATATATCAGCTTTCGCACTCCGCATTTGTACCAATAAAGACGAAACTTATAGGCGCAGGAGTGCCAAGATAGGTAATAGAAGGATATTAAAGCTCGTATGCCAGAACTACGCCAATCAATTGCCCAGCACTACCACGATCGCACTAAATACGATCCCCAAACACTTGCCTCGAAAAGTCACAGTATTGACTGGGCAAAGCAGCCTGTGCCTTTCAAAGAGTACAAAATTGGCTCTTCCTTCGATCTCAAACCCTACATTCAAGAAAAACCAGACGAATTTGCCGATAACCCAGATGCTCAATGGTGGCAAAGACTTTCGCGACTGCTGTTTTGCAGTTATGGGCTAACGGCGAAAATGCCTTCGATGGGAAGCACAGTTTATCTGCGATCCGCACCGAGTGCAGGTGGATTATATCCCGCTGAGGTGTATGTAGTTTCTCGTGGTACGCCGTTGTTGCCACCTGGATTATATAATTACCAATGTCGCGATCATTCGCTAATGCATTATTGGGAAAGTGATGTTTGGCAAACTTTGCAATCAGCTTGTTTGTGGCATCCCACATTAGAAAATACCCAAATAGCGATTATCATCACTGCGGTTTTCTATCGTTCGCAGTGGCGTTATGAAGATAGAGCTTATCGCCGGATTTTTCTCGATTCCGGACACCTTTTAGGCAATATTGAGTTAGCTAGTGCTATTAGTGATTATCGCCCCCATTTAATCGGCGGTTTTGTAGATGAAGCGGTAAACGAACTACTTTATATCGATTCACAACAAGAAGGAGCAGTAGCTGTTCTTGCTCTGGCTGATTTGTTGGATGTTAAACAAAATCTGCCTTTAGGACGAACCGCTTTACCATCCGCTACCGAAATTGATTATCCGCAAATACCCGATGGCGAACTGTTGAGATATTTCCACACCTCCACACAAATCTTACCAGCCACCACTGGCAAGCTCAACTTACCAGAGCTAAAACAAGAAAAATCTCTCGAAGATAAATACAACTTTCCTTTTTGTCAAAAAATTCCTACCGCTACGACGCCCATCGACTGGGGAAAGAAGCTAGACGAACTGGAAATCAACATCCTGAAGCGACGTTCTACCCGTGCTTACAGCGGTAGCCATTTAACTTTTGATGAACTGAAAGCTTTACTCAATTTTACTTACCAACCGAAAAGTTACATCGACCAAGGTTTAGATCCAGATCCAGACTACTTTGATTTGAATCTAATCGAAACATTTATCGTCGTCTCTGGGGTGAAAGGACTTGACGCAGGCTGTTATTATTACGCACCAAAAGCGCAAGAATTAAGACAAATTCGCTTTAAAAACTTCCAGCGAGAGTTACACTATCTCTGCTTGGGGCAAGAATTAGGGCGCGATGCTGCTGCGGTGCTTTTCCATACAGCAGATTTGAAAAACGCCGTGGCTCAGTATGGCGATCGCGTTTACCGCTATTTACATATGGATGCTGGTCATTTGGGGCAAAGGCTGAATTTAGCGGCTATTCGCTTAAATTTGGGCGTCAGCGGTATCGGTGGCTTCTTTGACGACCATGTGAATGAAGTATTAGGTATTCCTGCTGATGAGGCAGTTGTTTACATCACGACTTTGGGAAGACCGAGGTAAAACTTCAAATTAGGGCGATCGCATGAAAATTTTCACATCATTAGGCGATCGCTCATGCCGCAGTACCGCTAATTTACTCCTTCTCAAAAATCTGGGAAAGTCTATTTTTCATTTCTTGCACTTGCCCATCACTCTTAGGTATTGCCAACAGATGAACTTCAATTTCTGTCACATTCTTAATCCGAGTGGTCTTTTCCCAAAGCCTTCTTTCTTTCTCAGATTCATTTTCGTAACGAAATGTTACCGTTTCTTGACTTACATCTAAGATTTCGACGTTTTTTAACCAGCCGTTACTGCTTTTGACAAAAAGCCAAACATTAGGCTGACCAATAAGTTCTCGAAGTTTATTCTCCATACAAATAATTCTTGGAATAAACGAAATTACTACGTTGAATAAAGACTGTCAATCTAGCTTAAGTCTTATTTTTACTACATTTTTTGAATTTTGAAAAGCTTTTTAACAAATTATTTCTACCTATAGATACAGGACTTACACAAAAATTGCGCCTGTTCCTTGATTTATCGAACTACCTTTTCTGCGAAACGCTGCCAAGAGCGCCGATAATTCGTAGAGTGTGCGTAAGTCCTAAGTGTCAAGCACTTACTTGGGTGAAGGGTAAGGCTGATTTTTCGCTAAGTTAGAGATTCCCTACCTTGAAGGAATACAACCTGGAGATTTACTTTGCCGCATCCGATTGAACGCGCTCAACCACGTCTAGAATTTATCCCACAGCGCTTTAATTTGCTTGTATACTATACTGTCAAAGCGCTTTTGCCAGTGTTGCAGCGCTTTCGGCTTCGACCGTGGCTTCCTGCGGGTATCGCACAGATTGAAACTGTGAATGTAGAGACATTAGTCAATCTCTACGAAAAATTTCAAAACGGTAAAATTCGCTTTTTAATGGCGTTTCGCCACTCTGAGGTTGACGATCCCCTCTCGATGATGTATTTGCTCTCTAAGGCTGTACCGAGGGTAGCGCGTCAACAAAATATCTCATTACAATACCCCGCTCACTCTTACTTTCTCTATGACCGGGGGATGACTCTGTGGGCTGGAAACTGGCTGGGCTGGATGTTGTCTGGCTTGGGAGGGTTATCGATTTATCGAGGTAAGCGACTGGATCGAGTTGGCTTGCGAACCGCGCGGGATTTGTTTGCCAATGGCAAGTTGCCTATTAGTGTAGCGCCAGAAGGAGGCACTAATGGACATAGTGAAATTGTCAGTCCTTTAGAACCTGGAGTTTCTCAGTTAGGCTTTTGGTGTGCAGAAGATTTGGCGAAAGCTAATCGTTCTGAGGAAGTTTTGATTGTGCCGATCGCTATTCAATATTCTTACATTAATCCACGTTGGGAAAAACTCGATTCGCTTTTGAGTAAGTTAGAAGCTGATAGCGGTTTGTCAGTGCAGCCAATTGGTGAATCAATTGAGAGAGAAAAACTTTTTCAGGAGCGAATTTTGCGGCTTGGTGAACATGTGCTTTCGCAGATGGAACAATTTAGCGATCGCTTTTATCATCAAAGCAAACCAACTGCTGACTCTAATCAAGATATTGATACTCGGCTACAGGCAATATTAAATAAAGGATTACAAGCAGCAGAACAATATTTTAATCTGGAAAGTGAAGGAACAGTAATTGAACGATGTCGCCGCATCGAGTCCGCCGGCTGGGAAGATATTTACCGAGCAGATTTACCAGATTTAAATAATTTATCGCCTTTACATCGCGGCTTGGCAGATTGGATTGCCGAAGAAGCATCTCTGCGAATGCTACATATGCGTTTAGCAGAGAGTTTTGTAGCAGTGACAGCAAATTATGTCAAAGAAAAGCCTACTTTTGAAAGATTTGCAGAAACATCTTTAATTCTGTTTGATTTAATTTGCCGCATTAAAGGAGATAAAAACCCTGCAAGACCTCGCTTAGGTTGGCGAAAATCGCGGGTAACAATAGGTGAGCCAATTTCAGTTACAGAACGTTTTTCAAGTTATCAAAAAAATCGCGTTGGCGCGAGACAAGGAGTTGATGATTTGAAGCGAGATTTGCAAACAGCGTTAGAGAAGATGATTTCGTGAAATCACTAGGAGATAGAGAGGAAAAAGTTATCGCTTTAGGAAAGCATTTTAATAACTTTAGTTATTATTACGAGCTTACGTTGAATTTAGTTATCCTACTTATTGCAATACAAAATGCTACTTATTAGCTCTGAAAACAGGTTCTTTAGTGGATGCTAATTGCTCCAGTAGTTTTATAGCAAGTGTGGAAGCATCATAATTATTAATCTCAGCTTTAAAGTTTTCTGCTCTTTGCCGATACTGGGATGAATTAAGGATTTTCATGACAGCATCTCGAATCTGCTTAGATGTAGGTGTACTTGTTTTGAGGTCAATTCCTACCCCAGCCCATTGCACTCTGGCGCAAATTTCTGGCTTTTCTTCAGTCTGACCAGCAGTAACCATTGGTACACCAAAAGCTAATGCAATCTGCACACCGTTGAATCCACCGTTTGTTACCATGACATCTGTATAAGGCAGCAGATAAGCGTGGGGAATAAACTTTTCTAGCCTGACATTTGGTGGAATTAAATTGAGTTGCAGATTTTCTATTGGTTGTCCTCCTGTTGTCGCAACTACTAAAACATCTTCATTTGCAAGTGCTTGAATTGTTGGGAAAATTAAATCTGTTGCTTCGGTTGCGACTGTACCTTGTGTAACATGAATAACTCTTTTGCCACATTTAAGGTCATCCCACCATGCAGGAGGGGTAAAATCTGTTGGTGCGGGAGGTAAAAATGTTCCAATGAAATGGACTTGAGGCGGCAAATCGCTGCGAGGATATTCAAAGGATGGCGTAGTGCCTTGTAAATACAAAAACGGGGATAACGCAGCAGTGAAAAAATCCTGCGATTTAGGTGGTAGCCCAACGGTGACTCGAACGCGGTCAAGATGAACCGTCACATCACGCATGATGATATTCTGCGATAGCCAATTGAGAAATGAATTTCGCGATCGCCCTAAAAGTGAATAATTCGGTTTTATTCCCAATCCAAAGGGTGCTGTATCGCAACTGGTAAATGGTAATGCTGACATCCCAAATGCTGCCCAAGGTAAACCTGTTTTCTCATGCAGCCAAGACATACCCAAAAAGAAGACATCACACAGTAAAACATCTGCTGGATATTCGCGCAGAATTTCCGTTAAGTCTTCCAGTTGTGTGACTGCCGAATCAATAAAGCCGTGCTTCAGGTAAAACTTAAACTGGGCTACTCCCTTCAACGCATCTTTTTGCTTCAACCAAGATTGAGGAATACTATTAATGTCAGTTAAATCTATGCCTGTGCGAATCGGGATATGATGTGCGCCAGTTGCTTCTATCTTATCTTTAAATCCTTTCCCGGTATACCACCATACTTCGTGTCCGCATTCTACAAGTTTGCGGGCGATCGGTAAAGCAGGATTGACGTGTCCAGCAGCAGCAATTGTACCAATGAGAAAACGAGTCATAATTTATGAATTAAAAATTTCTTCCATAAATATCAGCATGAAACACTAAGTTATCTATGCCAATGATACAATTCTGGCATCATTCTTAGTTTTTTTGCTTTGTGAACTCATGGAAATCACAAAATTATCCAGTGAAGGACAAGTTATTATTCCCAAGACTTTGCGGGAAGCGCATCATTGGGAAGTTGGTCAAGAACTCATCGCTATTGATATGGGTGATGGTATTCTTCTCAAACCTAAAAAACCTTTTCCAGAAACCACATTGGATGATGTAGCTGGTTGCTTAAAATATCAAGGTAAACCGCAAAGTATTGAGGATATGGATAATGCGATACGCCAAGGAATAGAGGATTCATGGCATGGTCGCGGTTGATACTAATATTGTTGTACGACTGTTAACCCAAGATGATGAATTACAGTTCCTTTTATAGTAGAGAAATTTTCAAGACATACGATGTATTTATCCCAGATACTGTAATACTGGAAACTGAATGGGTGCTGCGATTTGCATACAAGTTTAAACCAACCGAAATTTGTGAAGCTTTCAAAAGGCTTTTTGGGTTGCCAAATGTTTATCTTGCCAATGAAAGCTTAATTGTTCAAGTGCTTAAATGGCATGAGACTGGCTTAGATTTTGCGGATGCTTTTCATTTAGCCCATAGCCAGCATTATTCAGAATTTTATACATTTGACGATAAGTTTGTGAAAAAAGCATATGGGCTAACGAACTGTGAGGTTAAAAAGCCGTAGTGCGATCGCATGATTGAAGTTATTCGATAACTGACAACAATTAGCCAAAAATAACTTTTTCATACCTGCAAAGAAACCGCTAAGAATCTTCATGTTCTTCACGGTTTCTTTGCGTCTACCCTACCGAAAGCCGCGCTTTTTATTTTTCTGGCGGCAAATCTAGACTGTAGAGAGTTTCGCCATCTAAGTTAAGCAAAGCTACTGTCATCACTTCTGTATTGCTGTCAATTTTGACTGTGCCAAAGAATTGCAAACCATCACTTGGAGGTCGATTTGGTTTCAAATCTGGAGGTATACTGAGAAACTTCACTTCTGGACCAAAGGTATTGTCGAGTTTGTTGGGTCCAAATGTGCCAGAGTTGAGAGGACCTGCAACGAACTCCCAGAAGGGTTTAAAGTCTTGAAACTGTGCTTTGTTGGGGTCGTAATAATGAGCTGCTGCATAATGTACGTCTGCGGTTAACCAGACGACATTCTTAATATTGTTTCGGTTGATGAGCTGTAGTAAATCGGCAATTTCTAGTTCCCGTCCTAATGCGGGACCATCTCCGTTAGCGAGGTTTTCAAAGTTAGTCGAACCATCTGGAACTACCAGTCCAATAGGCATATCACTGGCAATAACTTTCCACGTTGCTGTTGATTTTCGCAATTGGTTTTTCAACCAACGCACCTGTGTATTACCTAAAAATGCCGTTTCTTCACTTTGTTCTGTTTGACGATTAGTTGTGTTTGGTCCCCGGTAGCTGCGCTCATCCAGCATGAAAATTTCTAGTGATTGACCATAGTTAAAAGAGCGATAAATTCTAGTTGGGTCGTTATTATCTAACCGAATGGGTAAATATTCTAAAAACGCTTGATTTCCCCGCTCTGCTAGTAAGGAAACGTCCTTGACTGTGTAGCGATTATCGTCTAGTATCTCGCCAGGATACCAGTTGTTTGTTATCTCGTGGTCGTCCCATTGCGCTAATATAGGAACTTGGGCATTGAACCGACGGACATTTTCATCTAATAAATTGTAAATGTAGTTACCGCGATATTCTGTTAAGGTTTCGGCAACTTTTGATTTTTCGGGTGTGGTAATGTTTTTCCAAATAGTTCCGTCATCAAGCTTTACTTCTGATTGAATCGGACCGTCGGCATAAATATTGTCGCCAGAATGAATGAAAAAGTCTGGATTGAGTTTGCGGATGCTTTCGTAAATTTTCATTCCCCCAAAGTCAGGATTAATACCCCATCCTTGACCCGCAGTGTCTCCCGACCAAGCAAAGAATATATCTCGACGATGATATGCAGGGGGAGTTCGGAAAGTACCAGCAACGGGGACGCTATACTTCCTTTTATCAGCTAAATCTTGAAAAATAACTCGGTAGAATATCTGCTGCTGTGATGGCAGATTTCTCAGATAAACTCGTGCTGTGTAGTCGCTGACATCTATTGCGTTTGCACCTTTGACACGCTGCACGTTACGGAAAGATTCATCAAGAGAATATTCTACTATCATTTGCGCTGGGCGATCGCTGCGACTCCAAATGACAGCTCTATTGCCGTCAATGTCACCACTAGCCACACCATAAGGTATGCCAGGACGCTCTTTGTCTGATGTGATGATACCAGGTGCTTGAGCGAAACCTGATTTTGCTAAAAAATTTGTGGCAATTATTCCACCACTGGTCATAGCTGAAGTTAGCAAAAACTGGCGACGGTTTAGCTTGAGTGGATTGGATTTCATAAAATTTAATAACCGTAGTTAAAATGCTACACGGACTTTCATAAACCGAACCACAACGAACCACGAAACTGCCCTATGGAAATCCCAAAGGGTAGATACCAAGAAATTTAATTAATTTTCGTTTATTGCTGATTTACAGCGGATTTAAAGTTGATGAAGTACACACCGATTATCTAAAAGCCAAGTATAAAGCCTGTTTTTCTTTAGAATTCTGGCTCCTGAATTCTGCTGTAAATAGCAATCCCATCAAAAAAATGACTATCTTTACTAACACCTAGAACAATACTAACGGTGCGTTAATTTGTCAAGAATATCAGCAATTCATATTGACATCAATACAATCGCTTCCTGTTCATGGTAACAGTTTTAATCTGATAAATAACTAACCTTTTCTTAACCTTTATTTTTTCTAAACTTAACCTCAAGGCTTTAGAAATTAAATGTATTTAAATTTGAATTATTAATTAGTAACTACTTTATCCCCTATTTTTACCAAGGTAATCGGCTACCATCCCAGGAAAAAAACTGCCCGCTATCTTCTTGTTTAAGCTGTTCAATAACTACTAGTAATTGGCTAACAGTTCGCTCTACTGAGAATAATTTTTCCGCAGGTACATTCCTCTGAAATGGACGAGAAAGCTGTGTATCGGTTGTACCTGGGTGTAATGTCACTACTATAGTTTTCGGGCTGTTTCTACCATACTCAATCGCCACCGTTCGCATAAACATATTGAGTGCAGCCTTGGATGCTCGATAGCCATACCACCCACCAAGTTGGTTATCACCAATACTACCAACTTTAGCAGAAATATTCGCAAAAATGCTGCGTTCTTGATGACGAAATAGCGGTAATAAATGTTTAGCAAGTAGCACAGAACCAATACTATTAACTTGGAAGTAGCGCAGCAAATTATCTGGATTTATTTGTCTTAAGCTTTTTTCTGGTTGTATAGTTTCATCATGCAGCAATCCTACGCAATTGATAACAAAGTTGAGTTTATTAACTTCTGATCGGATTTTTTGAGCAGCTTCACTAATTTGCGATTCGTCGGTAATATCTATTTGTAAACAAGTTAGTTTTTCAGCGTTTTCGCTTTCAAAAGTGATTAATTCTGAGGCAGATTCTCTTTGGCGATAACTTGCATAAATTTTGGCTATTCTGTCATCTTGCAGGAATTTTTGTACAAAACCTAAACCAATACCTTGACTGGCTCCTACAATTAACACGTTAGCATCGGTAATTTGATTGAGAAAAGACATTAAGTTAAAATAGTATTCGTAGTGAGGACTAAAGTCCTCTTATTATACTCGGAGGACAACTAAAGTCATCACTACTTACCAATGCAAAATTTATGAAAAATCCGGTCGAGAACTGATTCTGTCACTTCCTCACCTGTGATTTCTCCTAATGCATAAATGGCACTGCGTAAATCAATTGTCCAAAAATCAAAAGGTAATTCTTGGGCAATTGTTGCTTGTACTTGTTCTAAAGATATTTTTGCTCTTGTTAACGCTGCTGCTTGCCTTTGATTTATTGCCAAATCCATATCAGCCGCTTGGAGTTTTCCGGATTGAACTATCTCTAAAATAGCTTTTTCTAAAGGATCAATTCCTTGGTTGTTTGCGGCTGCGGTTTTAACAACTTGACTTATATTTTTCGGATATTCAAGAGATGCAATATGGTGCGTTTCTACAAGGTCGATTTTATTGAGAACCAAAATTAACGGACGGTGTTGTACTTGGAAATAAATTTCCGCATCGCTTTTCGTCCAACCTGCGGATGCGTCAATGGTTAGCAATACTAAATCGGCTGCACTTGCAGCACGACGCGATCGCTCGACGCCAATCTTCTCTACTTGGTCAACCGTATCGCGAATACCAGCCGTATCCAGCACTTGCACGGGTATTCCACCGACAACTAACTGCGATTCGACTACATCGCGGGTGGTTCCGGGTAAATCGGTAACAATAGCGCGATCGCTTTGGCTCCATGCATTCAACAAGCTCGATTTTCCGACGTTCGGACGCCCGACAATCGCCACTTTTAAACCAGTGCGTAACAGTTCGCCTTTATCTGATGTTGCTAATAGCTTAATTATTTCTGCGGTAATTCTCTCAATTTCTGATATGATTGCTTTATCATCCAGCGGAGGTAAGTCTTCCTCAAAGTCGATGCGAGCTTCGATTTCCGCTAAAATATCCAAGCAGTTAGCGCGTAACTGACGGATGGGATGAGCTAATTTCCCCTGCAAACCAGCTAATGCTGCTTGTGCTGCTTGGGGCGATTTTGCACCCACCAAATCAGCAATACTCTCAGCTTGAGTTAAATCTAATCGCCCATTCAAAAAGGCGCGAAGGGTAAATTCTCCGGGTTGAGCCAGTCTTGCACCACTTTCCAAACACAACTGCAACACTTGCTGCACGGCGATAATTCCCCCGTGGCAATGAAATTCTACCACATCTTCACGAGTGTAGGAACGGGGTGCGATCATTATCAGCAAGAGTGCTTCATCGACCAGTGCTGCGGAAAGCGGATGGCGAATGTAACCGTAGAGAATGCGGTGAGATTCCCAAACTTGACAGCCAGGTGCGTGAAAAAGAGTTTGGGCGATTTGCAAAGCTTCTGAACCAGATAAGCGCACAATTCCTACACTACCCTGTTGTGGAACAACAGCAGTAGCGATCGCAGCGATGGTGCCAATTGTAGCAAATTCCGACATGAGCGCTTTTTCAACTAAGATATTTCATCTATTAGCTAGCGTAGCAAGAGAGCGATCGCTACTTGGGTTAGATATACCATATAGGCATTTGGGCTGATGAGGTGGCGAATTGACAAGGTAAAATTTATCTTGAGGCTAATAACTGTTTAACAAACACGTTTGCAGAGAGTGAGAAGTTAGGAGTGTAGAGTAAAAACTATAACTCATAACTCATAATTTTGAGATAAAGGAGTTGACTGTGGAGCAGAAGATTAATTGCGCTGAAGCCTGTGTTAACGGGTGCGTTTTGGGTGATAAATGCCCTAATTTAGAGTTTAAAGAAGCGACATCACAATTTATTGGCGAGACTTCTTTAGATAAAATGTTGGAGATAGCGGAAGCTGCACGACTCAAAAAACTTACAGAACCTCCAAAATGGATTTTGCCTGAAGATATCTAAATTTCGTCTAATTTTAGATCGTCAATGTAAAGTAGGAAGAAGCCAGTTGAGATGGTCAGTAGCGATCGCCAGAATGGTGGTATAGGGATGTCCCATATCAAACCCCACGTACCGCACCAGCAAAGGATGATTGCAAAAAGGGTGTAGACAGTCATCAAGTTGGGATACCGAGTCTTGAGGTGGTAGAAAACCCTTTTCCTGAGACTCCTTGACTGAGGATTTTTGACGGGTGGGGTTTTCTTCATTAAGACCAGTTCTTGGAGAGATTTGTCATCAATGAAAAGCATTAAAAGACCCATCAACAATATAGAAAAATGGCGAATGGGTATCCATAACGATATCTCACTAGCCGGAGCCATCAGATCCTTTCCTTGTGCCCAAGTGTCTGCAAGATACCAAGTACCACTCCAGATGAACAGCGTATTGGTCATCAAATAAATGGCGTACAAATTGGGGTATTTGCGTTTTAGCGTAGAGAAAAACTGCTTGAACTTACTGTGGACAATTTTTTCGGGCTTTGAGGTAGGAGGACTCATGGGGTATCCAGATTCTTGCCAAGGTTTAGTTAAGCACAAAAACCCCTTTGACTGTCGTACCCAAGACGGTTTGTAGTTACTTTTCCGGCTAGAACCCAGAAGGCTTTAAAGTTCCTACAAAGCAGCATCAGGCAAGATTGCATTTTATTGCGGATTTCTTGCTGAATTTCAAGTCTGAATCCACACCATTAAAGTCTCAAGTTGTAAAAGTTGCAAGTGAGGAGTTAACAATTACAACAGATAACTCCTCACTTGAGTAAGTTTAGTTAGTAATCAGGATAGATTTTAAGTTTTGTCAATTAATGTTCAGCGAACTTGAATAACTATGATTAATATGCTAATCATTAGTATCATAAAGTGATACTATATAATGGGACTTAACAGTAAACACCAAAAAACGCTCAATGCTATTTTTGAGAACCCTGTCAAATCTAATATTTCTTGGAATGATGTTGAGACTATGCTAATTGCTCTTGGTGCAGAAGTATCAGAGGGTGCAGGGTCAAGAGTAAAAGTAGCTCTTAACGAAATAAGAGCGGTTTTTCACAGACCACATCCAGAGAAAGAAACAGATAAAGGTGCGATTAAATCGGTACGCCGTTTTTTGACAGAAGCAGGAGTGACAAATGATGAATTATAAAGGTTATGAAGCAGTTGTAGAATTTGATGAAGACGCAGAAATTTTTCATGGTGAAGTAATTAATCTTAGAGATGTGATAACTTTTCAAGGCGAGACTGTAAGAGAATTGAAACAAGCATTTCGTGATTCAGTGGATGTTTATTTGGATTTTTGTAAAGAACGTGGTGAGGAAGCTGAAAAACCATTTTCAGGTAAGTTTGTAGTCAGAATTAATCCGAGCTTACATAAAGAAATTTCAATCAAAGCAAAGAAAGAGGGACAAAGTTTAAATGCTTGGATAGAAAAACGCTTGTGTGAAGCTTAAGGATTAATTTTTTATATTCAACATAAGAAAATACACTGTTGAATGAAAAAGCCGTTATTATGGCGGGTTCTATCGTTTTTAGTTATGATAAGTGCGATTCTACATAACTATTTCTTGGCGATCTCCTTTGCGAAAAACTTTTTGGTTTACTGAATATAGCTTCAAAGGCGCACTCACCATTCATATCACTAAATATCCAATCCAACAACTGTTAACTCTGGTGGATGCTCAACAGTAAACTGATAATATATTTCTCTTCGCTCTTGGGGTGGAAGAGTTAACATCCATTCTAAAATTCCCATTTCCCCAAGTTGAATTTGTGGGTTACTGCGAATCAGACGCACTTTAATTTGCTCGTTGCGACTAACTGGTAATTGTTCAGTTAATTTTAAATTAGCTTCAAAGTTAAGTAAGTTAGTAATTATCAGGCGATAACTATAAGTAATCCGACGCTGATTGGTCATTAGTTTTTTGTCTACCTGACGCTCAACTAACTCCCGCTCAATTTTCAAACCTTCGTCAATTCCTAAGTTAAGTTTAAACTCTTGCCCTGGTGCAATATTATCTAATTGTGTTGTTCCGACAAATATATTGTCGCGGAAAATATTCGCTTTTCCTGGTAATAAAGTTGCACCGTTGGCGCTATTTTTTACATTAGCTTGCAAATAAGCAAAGCTTACTAAGCGCGGCATTGCTATATAATCAAAATTACAAGGATAATCGTCATTGAAAATTGTTGTTTTATGAGGTGCGCCATCACTGGGAATGTTACCGCCACCACTTAATTTAAAGGTAACTACGCTTCCTTGTTTGGATACTTCAGCAACAACAGTTTCAGCAGCGATCGCATAGTCTTTTGCCACTTCTTCTGACTCTGAATCATCCCCCGCACCACTAGGAGCAGCCATAGCCATAGTAGGCACGGGTAGAGACATTGTTCGTCGTCGCATCAAGTACTCTTGAGGACGCGGTACGTCTATATACCACGGTTGCAGTTGAGGCGGTAACGTACCTAGTCCGGGTTTAGCTGTAGAAAGAGTTATATCAACGTTTATCCAATCTTCGCCGGTATTTTGAGCTATTTCTCCTAAGTAGCCCAGATGCACAGTATTGCTTGCATTGCTAACCCGCAAGTCATAAAGCGGATTCCAACTAGCGTTATTAACTAAGTAAGAAACCTCTAGCTCAAATTCTCCTGCACCCGCAGGCTCTACAGCCACAACCAAGCTAACACTTTCTTTAGGATGGGGTGTTTGGATTTTTTGTAAAGAGGCGTAAAGTACTTGTAACTGCTTGTCTAATTCTTGTTGTTGGGTTTTGCATTCTCCGGAAGCGATCGCATATTCGCTATATTGGCTACCCAGAAAGTTGAGAAAATCTAATGTTTCACTCAAACTGAGATTTTTCCGCGACAGACTTTGTGCAAACGGTTCTTCTGTCTTTTCGCGCAATCCGGCGATAAAACTAGATTGTAATGCCAAAGCATCCACTTGCGCTTGTAGGTGGCGTTTTTCAGCTTCTATTTGCTTAATTTGTCTTGTCAATTGTGCTACACGTTCCGCCACAGGTTCGGTGGTGATAAGGCGATCGCTACTCACTCCCAACAAGCGCACCGCTACCTCACCTGCACCGCTAACCCTGACAGACTCTGTTTCTAAGACTGGTAATGCGGCAATTACTAATTCGCGTTCTTGCCCTGTCAAAGATACTACACCGCGTCGTGACACTAAAGCTTTGTCAGCGTACACCGTCACGGCTTTAATCTGGGTATCTACTATTTTCGTTTCATAGCGATCCGGGTTAACCACAGTCAGTTTTCCCCAAGTTAATGTTTGTGCTGGTTAATTTTTAATAATTAACAGTATCATTGTCAAGTTATTTGGTGATTTGGTAATGAAATTGACAAGTGTGAAAAATAAAGTTAGGTGTAAGGGTTTTAAGTCCTCCTACACCCCATACCCCCACACCCTATTCTCTAACTTAACTACCTCCCTCAACATTGCTATAAACGGGAGAAACGCTATTTAGTACCATTTTATTTGCTGCATCTAATAGATACTCAAAATAAGTCCGAGCAACGATAGATAACTGTTTACCATTCGGGTAAACCATGTACCAAGTTCGCTTAATGGGAAAGTGTTCTACATCCAAAATGGTTAGTTCTGGTGTGTTTGGCATTAAGGTATGGCGAGATAAAACAGAAATACCTAAACCACCAGCGATCGCTTGCTTAATCGCCTCATTACTTCCCAATTCCAGCTTAACTTTCACCTTTATGTCATGTTCATCAAAAAGACTTTGCACAGCACGTCGCGTTCCCGAACCTGGTTCTCGCATAATAAAAGGTTCATTAGCAAGACGTTCTATAGGAATATTTTTTTCCTTAGCCAGCGGATGATTTACTGATGCAAAAACTACCAAAGGATTATCTAAAAATGGCTGGAAATTCACATCAAGATTATCTGGCACTTGACTTATAACATACAAGTCGTCCAAATTGTTGATCATCCGTTCTACAATACGTTCGTGATTAGTTACTTGCAAAGATATTTCTATACCAGGATAAAGTTGGCAAAATGGACCCAACAAACGCGGTACAAAATATTTTGCTGTTGTAATTACTGCTAAACGTAATTGTCCTTGTTTTAGCCCTTTTAAATCTGCAACTTTCATTTCAAATTGGGCTATTGTCTCAAAAATTTGGCGACAAGTTGCAAATAATTCCCTTCCCGCTTCAGTCAGAAACAAGCGTTTACCTACTTGCTCAAATAATGGCAAACCCACCGATTTTGTCAGCTGCTTGATCTGCATTGAGACAGTCGGTTGAGTGAGAAAAAGTTCTTCTGCGGCGCGAGTAAAGCTACCATGCCGTGCAGCTGCCTCGAACACCTTCAACTGGTGTAGCGTCGCTTGGTTCAAGGGTAATTCTCCTGTAATAGCAATTTGTCAATATAAATTTAGTATCACGTAAGACTCCCAAATGATAGAGTGTCGCGCACCTAAAAGTTATCAATCATAGTATATAGATGATTCTCTATTATCGCTATTGGAATATTCGTGGTTTAATTATGTAAGTTAGAAGTTATTATCAGAATAACAAGCAAAGCGTAAGATGCCTTCCAGCCAACGTTGCACACCTTAAAGGTATGTTGCGAGGGGTAATAGCTTCTCTTTTATTAACATCATCACCATAGGTGTGTACAACGTTTTTTCCAACTTTAGGCACTTAGTATTTTTTGTTAATTATTGGTTGTTAGTTGTTATTTTTTGCTTCTTAATATTTAGTAATAACCAGTAACAACTAACTATTAACTCCTAATTATTAACTATTCTTCCAGAATTTTTATAGGGAGTTTGGCTAAATCTGGCAAGCCTATCATTTCTACTTCGGCAACTTGTTCCTTGATATTTACTGGCAACCTTAAAGGTTCACGTTCTTCTATCCAGCAACTTGCTATTGGCAAGGTTTGCTCTAATTCATCCAGTGGTCGAGGAATTACCATCACAGCGTTTAACTCACCAATCCGTTCTGCCTCGAACATCCCAGCTTCCACTGCGACCGCGACGTTTGCCACTGTGCCGCGAATAATCGCTGTACACAAACCCCCGCCAATTTTTTCATATGCGGCTAAGTCAACATCAGCAGCTTTCAGCATGGCATCAGCAGCTCCCACCATTGCCGGAAATCCCCGCGTTTCTACTAAACCGATCGCTTTGTTACTTAGACGGCTGTAGTCGTCTCCGCTAAATTTACTCAGACGGCTAGCGATGGGAAGTACCACATCTAAATTGGGGAAAGGTCGAGCAATCACTAAACTAGAAACCAGTTGACCAAATTGTTCAGCAGTTTGCACACCTGCTTCTACGGCAAGACGCACATCAGCGATGTTACCTCGAACGATCGCAGTACAGTGACCGCCACCGATTTTTTCATACCCAACTAAGTACACTCCAGCCGATTTGAGCATCATATCCGCTGTCCCTACTATCGCTGGGAAGCTGAGGGTTGATACTAAACCCAAGGCAGTGTCTTCAAAATTATCTCGACGACGGGATTGGCTGGTGCTAGCACGTTGATTATATGTTTCCATGTGAATCCTCCTGGATAATCGCGTATTCTGACAACTTACAATTAACACTTACTCAGAGCGATCGTCAGACTTCGGTTCACTTAATGATTGCCTATGTGGAAACAATGTGGTCAACAGCCTTTGTACACTCCCTTGCCCATAAATTTGTGTCCCGAAAATGTTGGGGTCAGTGTCAGACGTTTCTGAGTCCTGATTCGTAAGTGCTGATTCCTCAGTGATCGGATGCTCTTGAGAATTTGACTCTATTTTCCCGGAATTTGTCGGCGAAGGAATCTGATCGGACTTGTTTTTATCTTTCCCAGTCCCATTTTGAGACTCTACATTAGCAGAAGCAGGTTTAGTTGTGGATGGTTCTAATTCTTTTGTGTCAATCTCAGTTGGCGAAGGTAAGGCAGCACGCACAGTGGTGTCTCCCAAAACTGAACCGGGTGCAACTACTTGTCCTGGCTCCACCGAACAGTTAAAAACTGTTGTTGCTGAACCAATGCAAGCATTTAGTCCTATTCTACCTGCACCAACCATTAAAAAACCGGCTCCCAAATTTACTCCTGCTTCTATTTCTATTATTCCTGTACTAACTTGAAGAATTGACCCCATGCCAATACAGACACCAGCACCGATGACGATTTTGCTGTTTGTAGCCGCTTGGAGTATGACCCCTGGTGCGATTACCGCACTCGGATGAACAATCACCTCGCCACTAATGTGTGAATCAAAGTTGGTACCAAGGCGCAGTGGCGGCACAGACATAAAACTTGTAACCTTAGAAGCCGGACAAAGTGAGTGGGGGAGGAGGGGGGAGACAAGGGAGATGGGGAAGACAAGGAAGAAAATTCACCTTGTCCCCTTGCCTCATGTTTTGCTTATCCCCTTGTCCTCCTTGTCTGTTTTATTACGGGCGTTGGATAATTGTTTCTAATACCCGACGTTTGTCTTTGGGGTCAATGCCAATTAAGCGTACATACTCCCCTTCGTATTCGGAGAGGTATCCTTCTAAAGCAGCGATCGCTTCTCTTTCAGAATTACCCTGAATTTGACCGCAGCTAGCCCAAGAACCTGTGCGGAATCGGCGCTTGTCTACGTGTTCGACGCTGATTTTGCTACCTTGATTTCTCAACTGCCGCACTTGGTCTACCACTTCTGAGCTTAACCGGGTGGCGGTCGCTGTATTTGAAGTTTTAGAAGTGCTAGTTGAGCTACTTGCCACGACCTGGTTAGCGCTACCGCTAGCCTGTGCGACATTGCCATCCGGTCTTTGGATAATGGTTTCTAAAACTCGTTTCCTCGCTTTCGGTTCAATGCCAATTAAGCGTACATACTCCCCTTCGTATTCGGAGAGGTATCCTTCTAAAGCGGCGATCGCTTCTCTTTCAGAATTACCCTGAATTTGACCGCAGCTAGCCCAAGAACCTGTACGGAATCGGCGCTTGTCTACGTGTTCGGCGCTGATTTTGCTACCTTGATTGATCAGTTGTCGTAGTTGGTCTATTACCTCTGAACTTAACCGGGTGCTTGTAGAAGTGGAAGTGCTGCTTGAGCTTGAGCTACTTGCGACAAACTTATTACCGCTAGGCTCTCCTACATTACCATCCGGTCTTTGGATGATGCTTTCCAAAACCCGCTTCCTGGCTTTTGGTTCAATTCCCACTAACCGGACGTACTCGCCGCTGTGTTCAGCTACACAAGCTTCCAAAGCGGAAATTACTTCTCTTTCATTACTTGAAGCAATGGGAGTGCAACTTTGCCAAGAACCGGTGCGGAACCGTCTTTTATCTACGTGTTCCATGCCAATTTTGTAACCACCAGCTAAGAGTTGGCGTACTTGCTCGATCGCTTCACCACTCAATGTAGAACTACCACTATAGCTACTAGCACTCGACGAAGAAGTGGCACTTTTTACAGCAAATTTAGGTGTTCCACCATTTTGAACAACACCATCTGGTCTTTGGATGATAGTTTCTAATACGCGGCGCTTGCCTTTGGGGTCAATACCAAATAGGCGAACAAACTCACCACTGTGTTCAGCTAGACAGCTTTCTAAGGCAGCGATCGCTTCAGTCGTCGAATTAGTCGCGATCGGACTACAGCTAGCCCACGAACCAGTACGGAACCGCCGCGCATCTACGTGTTCCGTACCAATTTTATACCCTTGCTCTAACATATGCCGCACTTGTTGCACTGTCTCAGAACTCAAGTTAGAACTTGATACAGATCCATTGCCGCTGTAGCCATTACTGCCGTTGGTTTTATATGAACTAGTCATTTCATCCCGAATGTTTTTAATACATTTGTTATCCGCAGCACAGAGATAACCCGATCTCAGTGCTTGATTTATACCTACTACATGATGAGAAAATTCCCTGTCCTGAACTTGCACATCTGGTAAGCGATCAGCTTGCTGCTGGTTAGTAATTATCGTTCCCGAAGGAACATATTTTCCCGGTGGAATTTCTACATCTTGAATCAAAGCGTGCATCATCACGATGCAACCATTTCCTACCCTGGCGTTAAACACCGTGGAGCGAAAACCAATAAAGCAGTCATCCCCTACGTATGCAGGTCCATGAATTAAAGCCATGTGGGTAATGGAAGCATTCTTGCCAATCCATACTGAGTATTGATTGGCATCATCACCAATTACTCTGCCTTGCTCTAACCCGTGAATCACAACACCATCTTGAAGATTGGTGTTCTCACTGATATGGAAAGGCGTACCTTCATCAGCTCTAATTGAAGTTCCTGGAGCGACAATTACATTCGCACCAATCCGCACGTCCCCAATAACGTCAGAAAATGGATGGATATACGCTGTTGGATCGATATTTGGCTCTGCCAAATTTTTTGACCACGGGGTTGGGGGAGCCGCTGCGCTGCGGACTGCCATTCTAGATTCCTCCTAACTTAAGCTTTTTGTCAAAAGTCTACAGTCCATAGTCAATAGTTAAAAAGTCAAAAATATTCACTTTTGACTTTTAACTGTTGACTGTTGACTCTTGACTATCGATATTGGTCTTTTTTGCTATATATGAGGCGATCTTCAACGTAAACGGTATCAATTATCGCCACTACAGCCGCATCCACCGGACGCTGTTCATTGCCCAGAACTTGACGAGCGGCATTGCCACGACTGATAAGCACCCACTCATCGAATCCAGCACCGACGCTATCAGCTGCCACCTCATATTCTTCTGGCAAAATTTGCCCTTCTTCATTTATTAACTGCAATAACAGTAGTTTTACACCTCTTAGACTTGGATCTTTTTGTGTACTAACTACTGTGCCGCGAACCTTGGCAATTTGCATTAGAAGTTACGGTCTTCTGTTGAAACTGCGAATGGCGTTAACATCGTCCCGGAATTGCTCTACATCTTCTGTATAACGAATTGGTAGGACATATTCCAAGTTCTCGTGTGGACGAGCAATGATGTGAGTAGACAGAACTTGTCCCCCATTAACTCGTTTGACTGATTCAACTCCTGCTCCGACCGAAGCTTGCACTTCTGATACATCTCCCCGGACAATCACGGTAACGCGACCACTACCGATTTTCTCATAGCCTACTAGGGTGACGCGGGCGGCTTTCACCATTGCGTCAGCAGCTTCCACTACTGCTGGAAAACCTAGCGTTTCTACCATTCCTACTGCGATTGACATGCTTTTTAATCCTTAATTAACTTTTTCAAGATGAACACAAACAGCTACTAGGCTGACAATTCGTCAATCGTGCGTGACGCCGCGTTGTACTAGTGCAGCACTACAAAAATAATTAGACAGTCATAAACAGACAAAAAACTAGTTTTTATAAGCATTACTGTTTTCTGTATAACTGCATAGCTACCTTCTAACTTTTAAGTGCGAAACTGTTCTACAGCTTCGGTGTATCGTATCGGCAATACATATTCTAGGTTTTCGTGGGGACGAGCAATGATGTGAGTTGATAACACTTCACCGCCATTTACTCTTCTGGCTGCTTCAACCCCGGCTGCAACCGAAGCTTGTACTTCAGACACATCTCCTCTTACAATTACGGTAACGCGAGCGCTACCGATTTTCTCATAGCCTACTAAAGTGACACGAGCGGCTTTTACCATTGCGTCCGCAGCTTCTACTAGCGCCGGAAAGCCTTTTGTTTCAATCATCCCAACTGCAATTGGCATCGCAGAACTCCTAAAAAATTAATGCAACTAGTACCGTCTGTTGAAAATATTTACGGGAATACTCAGTTTGACCTGTAAAAGCATTTCCTTTCTTAAGCATAGAAAAGCTTTGCGTTCCTGGCAATATAAATTACTATAATAGTTTATGATAAGATAGTTTTAAAATTCTTAATATAAATTTATGTAGCGATCTCAGCAATCAAATTACACAGATTGCTAGAGCAACCACTTATGTTTTATAATTTTTTAATTACATTTGTTCAATATCAGTTCATAAAGACTGCTATTGCTTCTGCTTAAGAATGACTTGCATTGACGAAGGTTTTGCTACGGCTGTGTTTTGTCCAATTTTGTTGTATATATAAGTCCGGCGATAAAAATAGATAAAATTATTTAATATATAATATAAAGAGGCGATATAAAATTAAAAATTAGGAATATAGAAATAAATTAAAGTCATGTAATTCCAGATTCTTATTATTAAATAATAGATTTTTAGTTAGCCAAATGTAAAGGTAAAGATAAGAAAGATATTATATTGACACTAAATATTTTGAATTGAAAAAATAATGAATAATAATTCGTCAAAGGAAATTTAAATGAATCAGTTTCTCTTCTCAACAAGTTGGTGCGTCCCTATTTATGGCTTAGTAGGCGCGATTTTAACTTTGCCGTGGGCAATGGGAATAATTCGGCGTACAGGACCTAGACCAGCAGCATATTTAAACATCTTGACGACTGTATTGGCTTTTGTCCACAGTCTATTTGTGTTTATAGATATCTGGAATAGAGAACCGGAAACTTTTACGATCGCCTGGTTTTCGGCAGCAGATTTTGACTTATCGTTTGCGTTGGACATCTCGCCGATAAGTATTGGGGCATCATTTTTAATCACGGCGTTAAGTCTGTTAGCACAGATTTATGCCTTAGGTTACATGGAAAAGGATTGGGCGATCGCTCGTTTCTTTGCCATGATGGGATTTTTTGAAGCAGCGTTGAGTGGTTTAGCCATGAGTGACTCGTTGTTTCTCAGTTATGCCCTGTTAGAAGTCTTAACCCTTTCGACTTACTTGCTGGTAGGATTTTGGTATGCTCAACCTTTGGTAGTGACAGCAGCGCGAGATGCATTTTTTACCAAACGGGTAGGAGATTTATTGCTGTTGATGGGAGTAGTAACGCTTTCCACAATGGCAGGTAGTTTAAACTTTTCCGATTTATATGAATGGGCGCAAACGGCAAACTTAAATCCGCTGACATCAACTTTACTCGGTTTAGCATTGATAGCCGGACCAGCTGGTAAATGCGCTCAATTTCCCTTGCATTTGTGGTTAGACGAAGCGATGGAAGGTCCCAACCCAGCTTCGGTAATGCGGAACTCATTGGTAGTAGCTGGTGGTGCGTATCTACTATTTAAACTTCAGCCGATTTTAGCGCTTTCGCCAGTTGCTTTGAACGCTTTGATAATTATGGGTACAGTTACAGCAATAGGTGCAAGCTTAGTGTCCCTTGCCCAAACAGACATTAAACGGGCATTATCCCATTCTACCAGTGCTTACATGGGATTAGTATTTTTGGCGGTAGGTTTGCAGCAAGGAGGTGTCGGGTTAATGTTGCTGTTGAGCCATGCGATCGCTAAAGCATTATTATTCATGAGTTCGGGTTCAGTTATATTCACCACTAACAGCCAAGACTTGACAGAAATGGGCGGTTTGTGGTCGCGGATGCCGGCAACCACCACAGCTTACATCGTCGGTTCAGCTGGATTAGTATCGCTACTGCCATTAGGTAGTTTTTGGGCAATGCTGTCATGGGCTGATGGCTTTGTGGCGATTAACCCTTGGGTGATTGGTGTATTGTTATTAGTTAACGGCTTAACGGCATTAAATTTGACACGAGTCTTTCGATTGGTGTTTTGGGGTGAAGCGCAACAAAAGACCCATCGCGCCCCAGAAGTCGGTTGGACAATGGCATTTCCAATGGTATCCTTAACAATAGTCACGCTGTTACTCCCAGTGATGCTACAGCAATGGTATCTGCTACCTACCTGGGAAAGTGTCAACTGGTATGTAGTGTTGGTATTAGTTTCATCTACCTTAATAGGGGTAGGTACAGGATGTACAATTTATCTGCACAAAGGTTGGTCAAGATCAACAGTACTCGCTTGGAGATTTGTGCAAGATTTATTGGGTTATGACTTTTATATTGACCGAGTTTACCGATTGACAGTAGTAGGTGCAGTAGCGCTACTTTCGAGGATTTCTGCTTGGAGCGATCGCTACATAGTTGATGGTTTAGTTAACTTAGTCGGCATCGCTACAATTTTCAGTGGACAAAGCTTAAAATACAGCATTTCCGGTCAATCGCAAGGATATATGTTAACTATCGTTGCGGTCGTCAGCGTGCTAGGGTTTTTTATTAGCTGGTCATTAGGTTTATTGGACAAGTTCCCGTTTTAAAAGTTAACACTCAGGAGTCAGGAGTCAGGAGGAGGCAGTGCGGTGGACGGGTTCCCCGGCATAAAGGAGGCAGTGCGTTGGGCGGCTCTGCCGACTTGAAGCACCTGCCGTCATCTGCCGTTCAGAAGTTAAAAGTCTCCTTGTCTCCTTGTCCCCTTGTCTGCTTGTCTCCCCACTCCCCTTAACTAATTTGTGTCTATGCTCAGTGCTTTAATTTTGCTGCCGTTGTTCGGTGCGGCTTTAATTGGGTTTTTGCCGATAGCCATGAATGGGAAAATTTCCCGTGGGATGGCTTTGGTTTTTAGTGCGATCGCTTTTTTGTGGACAATTGTACTATCTATTCAGTTTAATCCCGGACAAGTAACCCAACAGTTTGCAGAGATCATTCCCTGGGTAGATGTCTTGGGTTTGAACTACAACTTAGGAATAGACGGTTTGTCTATGCCATTGTTGCTGTTGAATGGGCTTTTGACTTGTATAGCCATTTACAGCAGCGATGAATCTTTGCAGCGTCCTCGGTTTTATTACAGTTTGCTACTGCTGTTAAATGCTGGGGTAACTGGAGCATTTTTAGCACAGGATTTACTGCTATTTTTCCTATTTTACGAGTTGGAATTGATTCCCCTGTATTTGCTAATTGCGATTTGGGGTGGACAACGACGAGGTTATGCAGCGACAAAATTCTTAATTTATACTGCTTTATCAGGAATTTTGATTTTAGCAAGTTTCCTCGGTTTGGTTTGGTTGAGTCATGCGCCTAGTTTTGCGCTCTCAAGCTTGGATGCGAAAGCCCTACCTTTGGGAACACAAATTTTATTGCTAGCGGGGATTTTGATAGGTTTTGGAATTAAAATTCCTCTAGTTCCTTTTCATACTTGGTTGCCAGATGCTCACGTCGAAGCTTCCACACCGATATCTGTATTGTTAGCTGGTGTGTTGTTGAAGTTGGGAACTTACGGGTTACTGCGGTTTGGCATGAACTTGTTACCAGAAGCTTGGAGTTATTTGGCTCCTTGGTTGGCGACTTGGGCAGTGGTGAGTGTGCTTTATGGTGCATCGTGCGCGATCGCCCAAAAAGATATGAAAAAAATGGTAGCATACAGTTCTATTGCACACATGGGCTACGTACTGTTAGCTGCTGCTGCCGCCACACCTTTAAGCATATTAGGAACAGTTATGCAAATGATCAGCCACGGCTTGATTTCCGCACTACTGTTTTTGCTGGTGGGAGTTGTGTATAAAAAAGCCGGAAGCCGCGATTTAGACGTACTTAAAGGACTCCTCAACCCAGAACGAGGAATGCCTGTAATTGGTAGCTTAATGCTTTTAGGTGTGATGGCTAGCGCAGGTATACCGGGAATGGTCGGGTTTATTTCTGAGTTTATTATCTTTCGTGGGAGTTTCCCCGTTTTTCCGGTGCAAACCCTGCTGTCGATGATTGGTACAGGCTTAACCGCTGTTTACTTCTTACTTTTGCTAAACCGCGCCTTTTTTGGACGCTTATCTGTGCAAGTGATGAATTTGCCTCGCGTGTATTGGAGCGATCGCCTTCCATCTGTGGTATTAGCAATATTGATTGTCATTTTGGGTATTCAACCGACTTGGTTAATACGCTGGACTGAACCAACCATCACCGCAATGGTTAATGCCCAAAGCGTAGTCGCAATATCTCCAGACAAAATCAAAAGTAATTGAGAAATGGATAATTGTTAGTGGTTAGTAGATAGTGGATAGTAATTAAGAAAACAACTAAAAACTAACCACTAACGAATAACAACTAACAATCTGTATTTTAAATCCCCAGGAGAAACAGCAATGGTAACTATTACAAAGAAGCTTGCCAACCACCCTCTTTCTAAATATATTCAACTTCTCCAAAAAGGAGAAGCATTACTTCCTGATAATCCCGAAAACGTATTAGAAGTAGTTGGTATTCTCAAAAGTTATGGCGTAGTTTTAGATGCTTACTCCAAAAATCTAATTTACATCGCTGAAAATCAATTTTTAGTATTTTTTCCCTTTTTTAAATACTTTAATGGTGAGATTACTTTCAAGAAATTATTACGTCATTGGTGGCATGACAGAATCAACTTTGAATATGCTGAATATTGCATGAAAGCTATGCTTTGGCATGGTGGGGGTGGGTTAGATGAATATTTGGATTCAGCAGAATTTGAAGAAAGAGCCAAAGTTGTTATTGATGCCAAATTTAAAAATAATCCCCTGATGAGCGGAGTTAAGCAACTATTTCCTGATTTCTTAACTGAACAGTTGCGCGTAACTTCTTACTATACTGGTTTGGGTCAATTTTGGCGAGTCATGGCTGATATGTTTCTCAGTTTATCAGACCTCTACGACCAAGGCAAAATCAAATCAATTCCTCAAGTTGTAGATCATATTAAAGGGGAATTGGTAGCAAATGCAAGTAAGCCAATTACCTATGCTGTTAAAGTGCGGGATAAAGTTTATGAAATTATTCCCGAAAGCGTTGGTTTAACCTTTCTTGCAGATACGGCAATTCCTTATGTCGAGGCTGTTTTCTTTCGAGGAACGCCTTTTCATGGGACAGTTTCATATAATGCCCAAGCTTATCAAATTCCGCCCGATCAAGCACGATTTCAATATGGTGCTTTGTATGCCGATCCTTTGCCCATTGGTGGTGCAGGTATTCCTCCTACCTTATTAATGCAGGATATGCGCCACTTTCTACCAGAGTATTTACACGAAGTTTATCGTCGCAGTCGCAGGGGTGAAGATGATTTGCGGGTACAAATTTGCATGAGTTTCCAAAAATCGATGTTCTGTGTTACCACAGCAACGATTTTAGGATTGATGCCTCATCCTTTGGATAGCCAAAATCCAGATGAGCAACATGCTAATCAAGTGTATTTAGTAAAGTGGATGGATAGGCTACAAAATTCGCGGTTGTTGGATGTTAATGAGTAAGTATTTTTCAAGAGGGCAAGGGGAAAGAAGAGCGCTTTGCTAACTTAACTTTTTGGAGTAATTCTTTTTAAGAAAGTAGCAACCCAGCTAGAAAGAAGTGCGCTAATGAAGAAAAATCTCATTCGCAAAAACCACAACCAATCTAGCTGGCAAACAGCAACGCTGACAAATGAGAAAATCAGCGTAATTGTACCTAAAAAAATTAAAATAATGGTATAAATGCGTATGGCAATTAAAGGCGTTTTCTTGATATTTAGAACAGAAAGCGCAGGGCAATTCACAAGACATCGCCTTTAACTTATAATTTTTGCTGACGCTACCAGTAATCGTAAGTGTATATCAATCGGTACGACAATCTCCGTCGCATTGAAAAACTCGATCCACTACAAGACCATTGTCAGATTTATCATCTGATGACTGGTTACGAGTTTCCTTGGGACATGACGCGATCGCGCTTATGTTGCTTTAATGCGAACTTATTGCGTTCCCAGTATTTCTAAATTACTGGATAAAACCGGAGAATTTAACAAGCGCCCTCAAAAACGCTACGATGATACCTCAATCATTGTTGTCGAGATTAGCAAGTGGGGTTATGAAAGCGATCGCGGTCAGGAAGCAATCCAACGCATGAATGCTATGCACTCACGCTTTAAGATTGACAATGCCGATTTTCTCTATGTTCTTTCCACTTTTATTTATGAACCGATCCGCTGGAATGCGCGTTTTGGTTGGCGTTTGATGTGCGAAGAAGAAAAATTAGCTGCTTTTTATTTCTGGCGAGAAGTAGGGTTAAGAATGCATATTCAAAATATCCCCGAAACTTATGATAAATTTGAACGCTATAACCTAGACTACGAACGCGAACACTTTCGTTATTCTGATACTAATAGGCGAGTTGGTGAATCAACCCGCGATTTATTTTTGAGTTGGTATCCGTCTTGGATGCGATCGCCACTCAAACCTGTAATCTACGCTTTACTTGATAATACAATGCTCGATGCCTTTCGCGCGTGAACATTCCCCTCAATGGCTACGTTTGAGTGTTGCAAATACTTTGAAACTTCGGGGTAAAGTATTGCGTTTCTTCCCACCCCGGAATCAGCCTAACTTCTTTATTGACTCTCCTACCCGTAGCTATCCCACTGGCTATGAGATAGCTAATTTAGGACCATCAGAAAACCGTAAGAGTTAAAAAATTAAGCTTCTGGTTCAATGCCAAGCGATCGCAACTGTGCAGCCAAGCGATCGGCTCTTTGACGTTCTTGTTCAGCTTTTTGACGTTCTTGTTCGGCTCTTTGGCGTTCTTGTTCGGCTCTTTCATCACCAGTCAACAACAAATTACCTTGCAAATCCCACCAGCGCAGCCAAGGTAATTCCGCATTTTGATATTCTCCTTGCCAAATGCCTAGCTCAACTCGTAAAGGTGCAATAGGATAATGTCCTCGTTCATTTGCTGCTAATAACTGATACTGTCCGCCAATGAATTCATATACTTCTACACTAGCTTTTTTGACTTCGTAAATAGCATAGAAAGGAGGACGAATCACCTGCTCATAAATCCAAAATTTGCCCGTCCAAGGGGTTTTGTCTCTTTCTTCATTCCCATTACCAGAGACAAATTCTAACACAATCAATGGGGCGATAAATTCTCGCCAGAACACATAAGAGCGGCGCGTTATCCCATCCAGCAAAGGTGGTACATTTCCTACATAAAACCAATCCGGTGCTTCTGCTCCTTTCTCTGGGGGGTCGGTTAACCGCCAGTAAATGCCTAAATCTTGACCAATACAATATTGACCATCAGGATGTAATTGCTTGAGGATGGGTGTAATTGAGTCAGTCAGTAAAATGCTTTGGGGATGCTCTTGCCAGTTTTTCACAAATGTGCCATCAGACTCTGGTAGCTGCGTATGGTCGGGGAAAGGAGTGAGGTCAGTGGCTAGATTAATTGCAGTCATAGGGCTACTACCCTCGCGTTCTTCGTGAGGTTTGTTCTTTAGTTTAGCAATAGAGGGAGGAAAAGAGCGATCGCTTATCTTATCCAGATTTTAAATTAGTTTAGCAAGCATAGACGCTTCCTCAGCTTGTCGTGAGACATCGCAGTTTTTCCGCAAAACTAGGTTCAAGTTGTGAAGCCTCTGTTGTGTGAGAATTAATGCAAGTATTTTGGGAGTTGCAAACGTGGTTTGGCTAGCAGGCGATCGGTTGCAAGGTGGAAAATACACCATTGAAAGAGAGTTGGGACGGGGACGCTTTGGCATCACCTATTTGGTAAGAAATAAGAATGGCGATCGCCTAGTCGTTAAAACCTTAAATGATGACCTGCTCAGATCCCTTACCCAGCAGGAGCGCGAACGTTTGGAGACGATGTTTTGGCAAGAGGCTGTAAAACTTACTCGATGTAAGCATCAGCATATTGTACAGGTTGCAGAACCCTTCAAGGAAGGAGAGCATTGGTGTTTGGTAATGGAATATGTGGACGGGGTGAGTTTAGCTGATCGTCGTCAACAAATACTTTCAGAACAAGAAGCACTACGCTACATTCAGCAAATTGGGGAAGCTTTGATAGTAGTGCATGAGAATCGGTTGATTCATCGGGATGTACATCCAGGAAATATCTTTTTGCGGGTGCGAGATGGACAAGCTGAAGCGGTGCTGATCGACTTTGGTTTAGCTCTGGATTTTGACCATATTTTAACGACAAACCGAACCAAGGAAACTTCTGAGGGATTTACACCCCCTGAGCTTTACGCTCAAAGTATACCAAGTGGGGCTTATAGCGATATTTATTCTTTGGCAGCTACTTTATATGTACTTTTAACGGGACAAACACCCGTCAGTGCGCTGAAACGTAAGATTGACAACGCTCGTTTAGTGGAACCGAAAGACTTGAATAATCTGGTTAGCGATCGCACAAACCGCGCAATTTTGATGGGTATGAAGCTAAATCCGAAGGAGCGATCGCAATGGTTTGGGCTGAGTCTAACGCTTCGGTTTTGCTTTGGGTTGTGGTTAATATGTGCCGTTGGGTTGGGGATTGGGCTGTGGATATGGGTTGGGGTTGGGCTGGGGCTGTGGCTAGGGCTGTGGCTCTGGCTGGGGTTGTGGCTCTGGCTGTGGCTCTGGCTGGGGTTGTGGCTCTGGCTGGAGATAAATTAGAAGAATCCTTTAGCAAGTCCCACACGTTTTTGATTTTGGCTGGCACTTCTGGTTTAGGCTTGAGTTTGGGATGGCTAGGATACTGGGTCTTTAACACGCGCTCATAGCTTGATCAAGCTCCAGAAGTTGACTGGCGAACAATTTTGTAGCGGTTGTATCTGGCAAAAAAGCGATGTAGTAGCGACAAGCCGAGGAAAGCCTTTACGCACCTTTAAGTCAAAGTCCAAAATATTAGGCTTCTGGTTCAACGCCAAGCGATGTAGTAGCGACAAGCTGAGGAAAGCGTCTACGCAATTTCGCCCATTAAGTAAGTTAAAAAACGGGTGGCGCAATTGTTGGGAGTGCCTTCTTTAACTCTTGGGACAACGATTCCAAAAACATCATGTCATTGGTGATATCTGAAACCTCATCATCATTCAAATTCTCTGTTTTTAATTGCTTTTGATAAGCTTCAATCGTATATTCTAGCGCCTCAAGAATAAATCGAATTGCTTTAGGAGAAAAATTCACGATTAATAAGTCCCTTAATAGCCAAAAACCTATGCTTCTGGTTCAATGCCAAGCGATCGCCTCTGTAAGGGTATCGCCACTGAAAAAATGGGCAAAAATAGAAGCATCACTCTATGATGAGGTGGATTATGGGTAAAGAAGAACAATTACTTGAACGCTGGCGAGAACTCACACCCGAAAAACAGCAAAAAGTTTTCGAGTTTGTGGAAGCGCTGAAATCTGAATCAGAGGCAACAGCACTGATTACCGAATACATTCCACAAACACCCTTAGCTAAGAAGCTGTGGGAAATTCGTAATCGAGCGATCGCCTCTGGAATACAACTACTCAACGAAACAGAAATTGAACAAGAGCTTGCTGAACGTCGGGGTGGATACCGTGAGTCGTAAGAAGACCTACATCGACTCTGGGGTTCTCATCACTGCTTTTCAAGGTGTTCAGTCAACCAGCATTCGAGCAAACAGCATTCTCAATGACGAAAATCGGGAATTTGTGTCGAGCCAATTCGTCAAGTTAGAAGTACTGCCCAAAGCAATTTATAACCAACAGCAAGACGAAACAGACTTCTACGAAACTTTCTTCAGCGCTGTTAGCCATTGGGCAACAGACTTGGAGCAAATTACACAAGATGCTTATCAACTTGCCTGTATCTACGGTTTAGCCGCAATGGATGCACTTCATGTTGCCGCTGCCCTTTGGCTCAAAGCCGATGAACTGATTACCACTGAAAAGTCAACCAAACCAATGCACCGAGTTACGACAATCCAGATTATCTCGATCTAACTTTAGCTCAAGCGTGCAATGCCCACCTGACAAGATGGGCATTGCTAACGCCAAATTGTGTTGGATGCAAACGAGAACCACCATAATCTTAGTAACGAAAAGCGTGACGTTAGTAACCAAAAGCCTGACGTTAGTAACGAAAACCGTGAAGTTGGTAACGAAAAGCGTGACGTTAGTAAGAAAACCGCGACTTTTCCTTGATTTACTTAAGGATAATTAATTTTATACACAAGCGAAATCCTCAAAGTAATAAAGCAGCTAGTTGATTCTAGCTGCTTTAATAAAAAAAACGTAGGCGTTGGCAGAGCCTCTCGTAGAGAAGCCCGTCCTAGAAATCACCTCACCCTACTTAAACAGTCACCAACTGTTTAACTGGCGCCACTCCAGCCATATCCAAAATTGGTACAATCAAGTCTTCACGCTTCACCGCCATCATATGCACACCTTGACACAATTGACGTGCAATCTTGACTTGTTCGGCGGCAATTTTTACGCCTTCTTCCAGCGGGTCTTTTGCTTGCGCTAATCTATCAATAATATGGTCGGGAATATTCACTCCAGGAACGCACCTATTAATAAACTGGGCATTTTTCGCCGATTTCAGCAAGAAAATCCCTGCTAAAATCGGTTTACCAGAGCCTGCGGCGATTTTATCCATAAACTTTTCTAGCCGCTCAAAATCGGTAATTAACTGACTTTGAAAAAACTGCGCTCCCGCTTGGATTTTGCGCTCAAATCGACTTTGCAAACCCGACCAACTCGCACATTGCGGATCGACTGCTGCACCAGCAAATAAATCTGTAGACCCATCAGTCAAGGGTTTCTCGTTGCAATCAAAGCCGCGATTTAGCTTCTGGATGACTTGCAGCAAGCGGACTGCTTCCAAGTCAAATACGCCTTTAGCATCGGTGTGGTCGCCTGCTTTCACTGGGTCGCCAGTTAAAGCTAAAATGTTATATATCCCCAGAGCATGAGCGCCCATTAAATCAGCTTGCAAACTAATGCGATTGCGATCGCGACAAGCCAACTGACAAATCGGCTCAATTCCATTTTGCAACAAAATTGCCGAAGCCACTAACGAGGACATCCGCAGAACTGCTCTGCTACCATCAGTAATATTGACGGCATGAACCCTCCCCTTAAGGGTCGCCGCCATACTGAGCATGTGCGCTGGATTACCCCCCTTTGGAGGAGTAACCTCGGCTGTAATCAAGAAATCACCTGCTTTTGCAGCTTGGCGAAAGCAAGTAAATGCTGTTTTTTGCGTATCAAGCATAACTACGAGATTTTAGTACTCTAAGTACACCTATAGCACAGCGCACTAAAAAGCGAAAGCTTATAAAGGTAGAGAATAACCCAAAGCAACTTTTACTTGTGTAAGGGTAGAAAGTGCGATCGCCTCAGCTTTTTCTCGTCCTTCACGCAAAACTGACTCTAGATAGCCTTTGTCATCCATTAACGCTTGATATTTATCTTGAATCGGTTTAAGCGCATTAATCGTCGTTTCTGTCAATAATGGCTTAAATTGTCCCCAACCCATATCTTGACACTCAGCGGTCACCTCTCCCTTTGTTTTACCAGAAAGCAGCATATAGAGCGTTAACAAATTGTGACACTCCGGACGCTCTGGATCGTCAAAAGTCAGACCGCGCACCAAATCGGTTTTACACTTCTTAATCTTTTTGGTAATTAAATCTGGTGGATCTAGCAAATTGATTCGGCTTAAATCTGACGGATCTGACTTCGACATCTTCTTAGTTCCATCCGTCAAACTCATTACCCTTGCGCCTTCTTTGCGAATCAAAGGGTCTGGTAACTTTAGCACAGGCTGATCCGGCTTGGCAAACTGATGATTAAATCGGTTGACAATATCCCGCGTCAATTCCAAGTGTTGCTTTTGGTCTTCACCCACCGGCACTTTATCAGCTTGGTAGAGCAAAATATCTGCTGCCATCAGCACCGGATAGTCGAGCAAACCGACATTCACATTTTCGCCCTGTTTGACAGCTTTTTCCTTAAACTGGATCATATCTTCCAGCCAGTTCATCGGTGTGATGCAATTCAGCAGCCAAGTGAGTTCACTGTGAGCCGAGACGTGAGATTGAACAAAGATTGTCGAATATTGTAAATCTAGACCACAAGCTAGATAAAGAGCCACCAGGGTGTAAGTATCAGCTGCCAGTGTCGCTGGATTATGCGGTACAGTTATCGCATGTAAATCAGCCACAAAGAGATAATTTTCATACTCGCTCTGTCCTTCTACCCAGTTGCGAATCGCTCCTAAGTAGTTACCGAGATGATAATTGCCAGTTGGTTGAACTCCCGACAGAACGCGTTGCTTGCCCATAAATTACAACTTATTAATGACCTCAAGTTTGCACTATAGTAAATGTGCGATGGCGCGAAGCGCCCGCCGAAGGCGATCGCAAAACTTATTTAATTTTGACACTTTCTAGGGCAACTCGCCGTTTTGGGATTAGAGATTTAGTAATTGGTAATTACCTCTGTCTCTCCAGTTTCACAAGTCTTGCTAAAAATCAATTTAATATTTTGTTATTAAATATACTATTAATCTGGCAAGTAATTAATTGTGATATCTGAATAATATGAAGTTAAAGGTATTTTGAAGCCGAATAAACCCGGATTTAAAAAAAACCGGGTTTAGAGGTTGGTATTTATCTAAACTGTATTATGTTATATCTTGGGGTATATGCTTTATGAGAGTCTTATTAATCTGGTCGCATACTTAGTGATTCAAGTATGAACCAAGAGGTATTGCCCGTTACCATTATATTCACCATCGCACGTCGCAAAAATCGTCCCCAGCATCAGCAAGTAGAATCGCCAAATGCGACGGAACTTAGCATAGTCCATGCTATAGTCTAAGTGTTTAATGCTCTCTTGATGATCGTCAAATCGGCGTAACCAATCTGTCAGCGTTTTGTGATAATTTATGCCGTTTATATACCACTGGCTGATAGTTTTAAGGTCTTGATTGTGGTTTGGAATAGCATCATAATTCCAGTAGCGACCATGTGGAAAAATGTACTTATGCGTGAAGCCAGACGACATATTGTTAGGAATGCGAGCGGTAATGATGTGAATAAATACTCTACCGCCACTCTTTAAGAGGGATGCCAATTTTTGGAAGGCATTGGTGAGATTGCCTACGTGCTCAAAGACACCAATTGAGAGAATTTTGTCGAATTTTTCTGCAAATTGAGCATCATTTAGATCGCCTTCATAAAGCGTGAACCGCCCAGAACTCAAATAGCTTTCAGGGTCTTGCATTTTACGGCGCATGTACTCACATTGTTCATGGCTCAAATTCAACCCAGTAAATCGCACATTGGGAAACTTAGACAGAATGTAGTTAGCTACACAACCCCACCCGCAGCCAAAATCCAAAATGTTATCGCCATCTTTTATTTCTAGCCGTTCAATTACCTGATCGATCATGTGCTTTTGAGATTCTTCTAAATCGACAGCACCACGCTCCCACAATCCCATGCTGTACTTAGGATAAATTAATTTCCAATCTCCCAACATTTGGTTCAGCATGGCTTGTGGTAAGTCATATTGAACCTTCATTAGTTCGCGCGAGCCTTCAGCAATATGATCCGTTTCGTTTAAGACCCATTCGTAGGGAGCAAGCAGACTAGGACAATGCTGAAATAACAGCGGCATGGAGGAATTGATTAGCGAGCGATAGACTGAATCTGGTATTTCTAATCCATTAACGTAGGCTTCTCCCAATGCCATTTGAGCTGCATTGATCACTCTGGCTGCTCCTCGCGTTGCTTTATAAGCGATCGGCGTTTTGAGATTGATATCGCCTGTGATGGGAAGATACTTTTGAATATTTAGAAATGTGTTTGCAAATGTCATTTTGGGTTCTCTCCACTTCAAGTAATGGTCAGTTAATCACAGGACTTACGCAACTGGCACATTTATCTGAAAACTGTCACATAGAATTAATATGGCTCTAAGGTTTATAAATCAATGCTTACAAGCATTTACGGCAAATTGAAATATATGTGCCAGTTGACCTTATATTGTGACGCTTGCGTAAGTCCTAAATCACTTGTGTAGGTCACTTGTGCAGTCCATTGTGGGACAACAAATAAAAACATCAGGTGAGGAAGACTCTCATACTTGCATCTGGCTCAAAGAATGTTTCATCCTTCGAGAGATTATAGGGTTTATCCAGAACGAACCGCACCACATATCCCCGCCCAATCCGATTATAAACACCTTGAAGGATTACCCAACTGCAAGCAAGATTTAGATTGATATTTCCACTTCAGTTCTAGGCTCTAAGTGTTGATGGTTCCGGTCTTTAGCGCGATTAATAAGTTCTGTTTCAGACGGCATTCTAATCTTTGATGCTAGATTAAGAAATTCAAGCAGTTTGATCAACCAAAATGTTGGATCTGGCAAATAAGCAACCTTACCTGCTCGCAAGGTTATACCGTGTCGGGCTGATGATTGAAATGCATGATGCAGATTATGCCAGCCTTCACCCAAAGTCAGAACTGCAACGAACCAGTTGTTTCTACTATAATCATTGGTGCTAAACGGTTGTTCACCAACGGTGTGGGTCAGTGAGTTAACCGTTGCGACCCCGTGAAAGAGCAGGGTTGTGCTGAGGAAAAAAGCAGTGAGATAGTCTACTCCACCCATAAGGTAGGAGATTGCACCGAGCGCAATGGTGGGAATGAAGTGCAATCGATCAACCATCCTCAAAACGACATCATTTTCAACATCAGCGGGCAACTTTGCGGGTAAAAACTGTGAGGATAACAGCCATCCAGCTTGAGACCACCAGAAGCCTTTGATGCCTTTGAACGGTCGATACGGCGAATGCGGGTCGTGCTCTTGGTCGGAAAATTGATGATGCTTTGTATGATGAGCTTTCCACCAACTGGGTCCCATTTGTCCAGCGGTAGCAGCGACGATGCTACCAATCCATAGCACTAGCGGTGAAGCTTGATAGCTTCTATGTGTCAGCAACCGGTGGTAAATGCTAGTAATGGCAAACATTCGGATGATATACAGTAAAACTACCCAAGCGATCGCCCCCCAGGATAAGCCAGTGAAAATTACGAGTAGTGCACCAAAATGACTCACTACGATCAAGGTAGGACCGATGATGTAAGAAATAACGGTGAGTTGAGAGTACGGCTTCATTAAGCGTTTAATTTCCTTAGAAGATGTCTGAGAAGTAAGAAAGCTGACGTAACGTTATCCTGTTGTTAGAACAAATACTTAAGTATCGACATTTTAGATTTATAGTATATTTTATAAATCATAGTATGTTTGCTGAATTACATACTTATTTGTAGTAAGGACTTCAGTCCTTTCCTTTGTTGAATAAAACTAAAGCCCTCACTACCAATAAATTGAAAATCATATTTTATAATTATTGAAGATAATGCGCGAACTTTACCCACCTATAGAACCTTACAAACAAGGTAAATTACAAGTTTCCGACTTGCACGCAATTCATTTTGAAGAATCAGGAAACCCACAAGGTAAGCCAATTGTTTTGCTACATGGTGGACCCGGAGCTGGATGTCCAGCTTTTTATCGACAATATTTTCATCCAGAAAAATGGCGTTTGGTGATGTTTGACCAACGTGGTTGCGGTCAAAGTACACCTCATGCAGAATTGCGAGAAAATACAACTTGGGATTTAGTAAATGATATTGAAAAACTCCGAAAAGATTTAGGAATAGAAAAGTGGGTTATTTTTGGTGGTAGTTGGGGGAGTACGCTGTCATTAGCTTACAGTCAAACTTATCCAGAACGTTGCAAAGGTTTAATTTTACGCGGTATTTTTATGCTGCGTCAAAAAGAATTACGCTGGTTTTATCAAGAAGGTGCTAGCTACATTTTTCCTGATGCTTGGGAGGAATATCTAAAACCAATTCCTCTCGGTGAACGTGACGATATGCTTACAGCTTATTACAAACGCTTGACAAGTCCAGACTTACAAATCAGGTTAGAAGCAGCGCGTGCATGGTCAATTTGGGAAGCTAGCACAAGTAGACTGTTTTTAGATAAACAGCTAATGCAAACATTTGGTCAAAGTGAATTTGCCGATGCTTTTGCCAGAATTGAATGTCATTATTTCATAAATAAGGGATTTTTTGAAAGCGAAGATCAACTACTTGCGAATGTTGAGCGTATTCGCCACATTCCTGCGGTAATTGTGCAAGGAAGATATGATGTAGTGTGTCCGATGATATCAGCTTGGGAGTTACATCTTGCTTGGCAAGAAGCTGAATTTATTGTTGTTCCTGATGCTGGACATTCGATGAGCGAACCAGGAATCAAGAGTGCTTTAATTGAAGCGACAGATAGATTTGCAGAGTTGTAGACTTAAGATTGATTTGTATTTCTATAATATGCCTTGCAGTTGCAAGTGTAAGATTGAAGAGTGCGATCGCACTCCAGCCTTGCTTTAATTTTACTCAACAAAGTAGCTAGGCGATATCTGGAAAAAAGCAGCTAATTGTTTAATTTGATTGCCATTGAGTTTAGCTTTGCCATTCAGTATATCTAAAATATTAGATTCACTTTCGCATATAGTAATTAAATGTTTTGGTTGAAGATTAGATTCTTCTAACAAGGCTTTCAGTAGTGCAACTCCCTTCAGAATAGGCATCGGTTCGTTTTTTTCTTCATAATCATAAACGAGAGTTCCAAGCACATTCACATAATCTTTATCATCTTGTGTAAGGTTTCCCTTATCTAAGATAGAATTAATTCGGTTTTGCGTGGCGATTAACTCAGCCTCATTGGTAATCGGACGCGGCGCGAAGGTGGTAATTAGCTCGATATAATAACTACTAGGAGTTTTCAAACCACTCGTCATTTTTCCAGTTCTCCTTGTCATATTCGGCATGTGTAAGTACAGCGCGTACAAATGTTATTTGAAATTCATAATCTATGTATGTAATGAGTCGATAATTATTACCGCTAATATTAAAAACGATGAAGTTGGCAACTAAATCTGCTGAGGGAAACACTTGACGTAAGTTATTCAAGTTTTGAAACTCTGAATCACTGATGCGCTGATACCATAGTAAAACTCCGGGTTGGGCATTGGGGTGTTTTTCCCAAAATTCTCTCAGTGTCCTTTTGCTAATAACACGCATTCAATTTTTTTTAAATGATGTTAAACAACTCAATTGCCCTCTGGATAGCTTCTTAATTAGCTTATCAATTCATTTCTAAATTATAATCTTGAAATTAGGTAGATAATGAAATTTCTCGGTATTGATTTGGGTTGGAAATCGCAACCAAGCGGACTATGCTGCTTACAATGGACAGATAATCAACTTGAACTACTCGACTTAGATCGCAAAGAATTTATTGCAGACATCCTCAGCTGGATTGATACTCACGTACAACCAGACGAAGCAGCAATCATCGCTGTAGACGCACCTACCCTCATCCCCAACGCTACCGGGAGTCGCTTACCAGATAAACTTAGTCACAAACACTTTGGCAAATATCACGCTGGATGCTATCCAGCAAACCTGAATTTACCTTTTGCCGATCGCACCCTCAACTTCGGCTTAGAATTAGAATCGCGTAGCTTTACACACGCACCAACCATCGAACCGCAAAAACTTGGTAGATATCAAATAGAAGTCTTTCCCCACCCCGCTATCGTCCATCTCTTCAACTTAGAACGCATCCTCAAATATAAAAAAGGACGTTTAAGCGATCGCCGTTTAGAACTTCTCAAACTCCACAATTACATTCTTCATATCCTACCCACCATCCAACCTCATCTGCGTTTATCCGCGTTCATCTGCGGTTTGTTTCCCTCCGAAATCCCCACAACAGGTGCAGCACTCAAAGCTGTAGAAGATAAACTAGATAGCCTCATCTGCGCTTATGTAGCTGCACACTGGTGGTATTGGGGAGAACAACGCAACCTAGTATTAGGCGATCGCACTACAGGTTACATTGTCATCCCCTCTAAGAGTCAGGAGTCAGGAGTCAGGAGTCAGGAGTTATGAGTTATGAGTTAAGAATTTTTAACTCTTAACTTTAAACTCCTAACTCCTAACTTTCGTTACTGTGCCCAAAGAATCAACCTTGGCTCATACGGAGTAGCAAGGTATCTGTGTTTTGGCAATACCCGCAAGGATAAGCCTTGTAAACCAGAGGCGGTGTAGACGATATCCGCAGTGTAAATACCTAAATCTTGCGTATCATTACCTTGGTAATCCATCACCACTGGAACAGCATCGACAATCTCGCCATTGGCATCGATTGTACCTTGATACAGCTCCACCTGCACATCATCAGGGCTGAGAGTCGCTAAGTCAAGTTTTGCCTTGACAGCAACGGTTTGGTTAACCTCGATATCTGCATCTGAGGAGATGTCAACATCTTTGATTTTCATGTTGAACCAGTGTTGGCTGAGTTTGGTTTTCCAAGCTGCTAATTCCTTCGCTGGTGCATATTGATCAGCCGTCAGAGTGTAGTAGCGATCGCTTGCGGGGAAATAAGCTCTTTGTGCATATTCTCCCACCATCCGCGCTGTATTAAAGAACGGACAATTCAACTTAATCGCATCTTTCATTTTTGCTACCCAATGACGGGGCAAATTATCAGCATCGCGCTCATAAAATAAAGGCACAACTTCTTTTTCTAGTAAATCGTAGAAAGCGTTTGCTTCTATTTCATCCTGATAATTGGGGTCTTCATAATTCTCACCATGTCCGATCGCCCAACCTGTACGGACATAATCAGCTTCATCCCACCAACCATCTAATACACTTAAATTCGGTAATCCGTTCATCGCTGCTTTCATACCGCTCGTACCTGAGGCTTCTCGCGGACGACGTGGTGTATTTAACCACACATCGCAACCAGCCACCATCAATCGAGCGATGTGAATGTCGTAATTGGGAACAAACACTACCTGCTTTTCTAAATTTTGTTCGCTGATAAAGTGATTGATGTCGCGGATTAATTCTTTACCTGGGATGTCTTTCGGGTGTGCTTTGCCGGCGATGACAAATTGTAACTTGCGGTCTTTGTTTGCCAACATTATCCGCTTGATGCGCTCGATATCGCGCATCCATAAAGTAGCGCGTTTGTAGGTAGCAAAGCGACGCGCGAAACCGATAGTTAAAACGTTCGGATCGAGAACTTCTTGCGCTTGGGCAATATCAGATGAAGAAGCACCGCGATCGCGTAAATGCTTCACCAAATGATCGCGCACGTACAAGACCATATCCAAACGACAGCGTTCGTGATTGCGCCACAATTCTTCATCTGGAATCGCGTCCATGCGTTCCCACAATGGGTTATCTGCTGCTACTGATGACCAATTGGGTCCAAGATAGCGATCGTACAACTCTTGAGTTGATTTTGCCACACAACTGCGGGCATGAACGCCATTTGTAATTGCGGCGATCGGCACTTCCTCCACAGGTACTTTTTGCCACAAACCTTGGAACATCTGCCGTGACACTACACCATGCAGTTGCGCTACACCGTTACAAAATGTTGCCATTTTTAACGCCAGCACTGCCATACTAAAAGGCGCAGATAAATCACCGGTATTTTCACGTCCCAATCCTAAAAATTGGTCTTTTGTCAAACCAAAGATATCTGCATAATATCCTAGATAATACAAAAGCTTATCTGGCGGGAACAAATCAATACCTGCGGGTACTGGCGTGTGAGTGGTGAAGATATTAGTTGAACCCACCACCTGTTTGGCGGTATCGTAACTCAGACCTTCTTCTTGAATCAGCGTCCGGATGCGCTCAAGAGCAGAAAAAGCCGCATGACCTTCATTCATATGGTAAGCGGTTACATTATACCCCAGAGCTTTCAGCATCTGCACGCCGCCGATACCCAGCATAATTTCCTGGTGGATACGCATATCGATATCGCCACCGTACAGCTGATCTGTAATGTTGTGGTCGTAAGGATTGTTGGGTTCGATGTTAGTATCCATCATGTAAAGCGGCACAGTTCCCACCTGTACGCGCCATACTCGAGCGTAAACCTTGCGTCCTGGGTAATCTACAGCAATCTGCAATTCTGAGCCATCAGGATTGCGCTCTAGATGCAAGGTCATGTTATAAAAATCGTTGATTGGGTAGCGTTCTTGCTGCCAACCATCAGCATTGAGATATTGAGCAAAGTAACCTTGCTGGTACAGTAAGCCCACACCTACTAGTGGTAATCCTAAGTCGCTGGCAGATTTGAGGTGATCGCCCGCGAGAACACCCAAGCCTCCAGAATATACAGGCAAACAGTCTACCAGTCCAAATTCAGCCGAAAAATAAGCGTAGCATTCTTTGCCTTTTTCCTCAGAAGAATTAGTACTCCGCTGTTTCTGATACCAAGTGCGCTCTTGTAAATAATCTTCTAACTGGCGGGCTGCTCGATCCATTTGCGCCAGGAAGCCTTCATCTTCCACAACTTCCGTTAACCGCCCTTGGCTAATTGTACCGAGCATTAACACTGGGTTATGGCGGCTAGATTCCCATAAATCCGGATCTAAACGGCGAAATAAGTCTTTTGTCTCAACATTCCAATCCCAGTGGAGATTATATGCTAGCTTCCGCAGCGGTTCGAGTCGGGGCGGTAGCGAAGGGGACACGTTAAATGTACGAATTGGTTGCATAAGGACTGCGAAACTCCTGGTTTAGCTATCGCTATTGTTGACTGTGTTTGCCCAATGTTTCCAACTCTTTATACCCTGTTTGTGAACTTATGATGACTTTGTTAAGCTTTAAAAAATATTATCACTTAGATTGGAAAATGTGAATGCAAAGGTTTTTCTGATTTTATCAGTTAGTGTTAACTATATAATTATTTAATAATTGATGTAGTTCAATACATAAATTAACTTAAACATCAGTAAGAGTTTATAAATATTTATATTATTGATGTTGATAGTGTGAGATGCTGCAACAGAAGCTTTTCAAGCACACTTTGCGTCTTCAAGAGGGAGAAAGAAGAGAACACCCAGACGCGATACTCTTACAGAGTCACTTTGTGAACGCAGTTATTTGTCAAACTCCCTCAAAAAGTTGTACAAAAGCTTTGGGGACGCATTGCACGGACGCCATCTGCCGAGCAACCTTCTCCCTTTGGGAGAAGGAAAGACCAAGGCGAACGGTAATGTTAGCCAGATCCACTCTTTTGTAGCCTAGACCAGCAAAAAGGTTGCTCCTAATTCTGTTCTTTTTTACACGGGGACAAAAAGCCGAATTTGGGCAATTTGCCATTATTCTAGAGTCAATTGGGTAACATTGGAATTGTTGGTGGAAAAATTTAGTGATTCGCCACCTTTTGGTAGAGCAAAGACAATAGTACCCAAGACAAGAACGCCAATAGCACTAGGACAAAGAAGTTTCATCTTGATGATACCGCGTTTGTTTTTGGCAGGGCGATCGCTCTTTCGGTTACGGTACTCTTTCTGAACACGTCCGGATTGCACAGCTTCTTGTAGTAGCATCAAGGCATCGATGTCTTTTTCCTCAAATTCAGTTTGCAGTAACTGCTGCAACTGCTCATCTGCCGGAATACTTAAAGAGCCTGTAGTTAGCGCTTGCTGAACAATGTCACGAATGAGAACCATATTTTTTACCAATTTTAGGGGTTAAGCAATTCTTGCAGAAGCGTTTAGTTTGATCGCCCTGATGCGACCTGCAAAGTTGCTTTAGGTTTCCTTAAAAATTTATAATGGGTAGTACCCCACAGGCATCATGCTACTGGATCACCCGATCGGGTGATATACAATTTGCCACTATACTGACATCACGCTTCGACAGGGCCTTTTAGCTTAATCCGCGGGACAAAAACTCGGTACACCCCCGACCCATGTTAAATGTCATTTAAGGCGGGAGAGGGGTGTCCGAGTTTTTGTCTATCTCCGGCATTTTTAACGAGTCAATTAACTCATCAATTACCTGAGTCATTGTCTTTTCTGTTAGAGCTGCATATAAGCGAAGTTTATTTAATCTTCTTTCTGATGTTCTAACTCTAATATATTTGTCTTTCATTTTGTTTCCTCATTAATTCCTCAAAATGCTAGCATACATATAACTTGGAGGTGATGAAAAGTGTTGAAGGCAGTCAAGGTCAGACTATACCCAACAACTGAACAGGAAATAGTTCTAGCCAAGTCATTTGGTTGTGCAAGGTGGTATTGGAATTATGCACTGAACGCTTGTATTCAACACTATGAACAAAGTGGAAAGTTATTAAATATCAGCGTTTACAAAGCTTATTTACCTCAATTAAAAGTTGAAAATCCTTGGTTTAAGCAAGACTGTTACTCATCCGTTTTGCAGTGTGTAGCCATCAACCTCGACAGGGCTTACAAAAACTTTTTTGAGGGACGTGCCTCCCAACCTAGGTTCAAATCAAAACATCATAAGCAATCGATTCAATATCCGCAAAACGTTAAGGTTGTAGGTAATTGCTTGGATATTCCTAAGATTGGTGTTGTTAAAGCAGTCTTTCATAGACCAATTGAAGGGAAAGTTAAGACAGTTACTATCAGTAAGACTCCTACAGATAAATACTTTGCCTCTATCTTGTGTGAAGTAGAAAGTACGGATAGTCAACCAACTGGTGACAAAATATTGGGTATTGATTTGGGGTTAAAAGAGTTCGCCATTGTTCATGATGGCGAACAAGTTACCAAGCATTCCAATCCAAGATACCTTAAACGTCATGAGAAGAATCTAGCTCGGAAGCAGAAAAAGTTTGCCCGTAAAGTCAAAGGAAGCAATTCTAGACACAGATACAAAAAACTAGTAGCCAAGGTTCACGAAAGAGTATCAAATTCTCGCCAAGATTTCCTGCATAAACTGAGCAGAAAGTTGGTAGACGACAGCCAAGTCATTATTGTGGAGAATCTTCACGTCAAGGGAATGGTACGGAATCGGAAGCTAGCAAAGTCAATATCCGACGTTGGTTGGGGGATGTTTGTCAACTTCCTAGAATACAAGTTGAAACGGAAAGAGGGACAACTTGTGGAAATTGGCAGGTTCTTCCCCAGTTCCAAAACCTGTTCATGCTGCGGTCACGTCGTTGATGAGTTGCCTCTTGAAGTGCGTGAATGGAACTGTGTATCATGCAATATTCATCATGATCGTGATGGTAATGCGGCATTGAACATAAGGAATGAAGGAATCCAGATATTGCAAACTAATCGCGGAAGGAACCCCGTTATTGCTGATGGAGGCTGTGTAAGACCACCTACTCGTAAGGGAAAGGGGCAACGGTCAATGAAGTCGGAAGCCTACATTCACCTGACGGGTGAATGTAGGTAGTTCACTATTTGTATTTTGTCTGATTAATCCGTAGTGAGCGATTTATCGCTCAAGTTCAAGGGCTTCAGCCCTGACTACAAAATTTTTTCTTTCTTGACTCGGAAACCTCAGCCTCAAGTTCACGTCATCAGCTAAAGTAATTACTTCAGATTCTTATTGCTTGCGAAAGCGCATCTACAAGTCAGAAAACCCAAAGTGCCAAAACTAAAGTCCAAGAGTAATTAGCCAATCAATAATCCAAGAATCTTGGAGTTTGGACTCTCGACTCAGCTCGGTGTCTGACAAAAAAGGGGCGAGATTTGGGTAATATATAGGAGCTATCTTTTCTGCATCACGGATACAAAAAAGCAAGCTTCTATTTTATACCCTTGGAGTTTTCGTCAATGGTTACTTTAAAAATTGTTGTTTATGTTGTTGTAGCCTTCTTCGTTTTGCTCTTCGTCTTTGGATTTTTGTCGAACGATCCAGCTCGTAACCCCGGACGTCGGGATTCAGAGTAAAATCACGACCCGATCCATAACTGCCGTTCATGCGAATGTAAATGCCACGGACACTTGAGAAGAGCGTGGAAAATTCCACACGCTTACAAGAGTGTCCTTTCCAGGCGGCTTGCCGCAGGCTAGGCTGAAGGCTAAAGTCGGAAGGCTGTTAGGTGTAATTAGTCCTTCCGGCTTTCAATTGGCTATTTGTTAGGTTGATTTTGCGAATATGCTTCACCCAGTTCTGCCGCCCGCACCGTTTTCTATTGTCGAACCTTTACAACCTGCAAATCCGGTTTTGACTGGTAGTGATACTAAGTTTCATTCAATTGCCGAACTGGAGGCAAAAGCGCAAGAAAATCGAGCGCAACGGCAAGCAGAAACTTCTGTATCGCCAACTCAACAACACACCACTCGCCAGGATTTAGCAGCCGCCCAGACGCAATCCGCACCCAATCCGCCGGAAAGTTTCCCACCAGAATTTTCTCCCCTCAGTGCTGTTAAAAGTGCTGGAGCTTTGGGAGAATCGATGGGAATTAGTTATCCCGTGCAGCCGGATGCAAATGTCGCATCGCAAAGCAAAATATCCCAAAAAGGGCAAATATTACAGGAAAAATTAGCCCGTCCAGAAGGGCAAAATAATACTATTGCCCAAAATGCGCCTTCTCAGACACCCCGTCAGCCGCCAAATAGCGAACCGATACAAAATATTACTTATACTAATCCCGACAATCCAGCGAGTACACAACCAGTAGAAAACGTTATAGAATTTAAGTCTCGCAGCCAGACAAGCCAAATCACAATTCCCCAACCTGCTTCCCCGCAACAATCTGCACCGACACCAACAGACACTACAAATCAGCAACAAAGTCAACCAACTCAGACAACTCCGCCAGCAACTACAGCGCCAGCACGAGAAAGAATTGTGGAAGTAACTTCTGATAGGCAGGAGTACGACCAGCAACGGCGGATTGTCACGGCTGTAGGTAATGTGGTGGTACGATTTGATGGGGCAGTGGTAGATGCCGATCGCTTGCAAGTCAATTTAGACAACTTGATTGCCGTGGGCAACGGAAATGTCGCATTGACACGAGGCGATCAAGTACTGCGCGGAGAACGCTTTACTTATAACTTTATTCAAGATAGTGGAGAATTACAAAATGGTAGGGGAGAAGTTTACATCCCCACAGCAGGTACTGATTTAGCCTTTAACTCTGTTGATACCGGAGTAAGTGGAGTAGTCACACCGCGTCCAGTAAGCGATCGCATTCGGGCAAATCAGCCGACTACAGGTGTTAACAGTCCTGGTGGGGTTAACTTCAATTTAGGTGGTAGGGCAGATGCGAGAAACCTCCCAGCACCACAACAGGGAGGTGTAGTCAAGCGAGTGCGCTTTCAAGCAGAACGAGTTGATTTTTATCCGCGAGGCTGGCAAGCTAGAAATGTACGCTTTACCAATGACCCATTTTCGCCACCAGAACTAGAGTTACGTGCCGATAAAGTCACTTTAACGCGAGAGTCACCCTTAGTAGACAGCATTAAAACAGAGCGACAGCGTTTAGTTTTAGATCAAAGAACAACATTACCCATCCCTATTGATCGCCAGACAATTGACCGCAGGGAACGAGATGTAACGCCGGCAATTGTCTCTGTCGGCTATGATGATAATCAACGCGGTGGTGTCTTTATTGAGCGTTCTTTCCAACCCTTTAACACAGAAGGGGTACGCTTTAGCGTCACACCGCAGTTTTTCGCGCAAAAAGCTATAACTGGTACTGATAGCTTTGCCGCGTTGTTTGGTTTGAAAACAAGATTGGCTGCTACTTTAAGCCCCAAGACTACAGTTGAGGGTTCTGGGATATTAACCAGCTTAGACTTGGGGACAGTGGAAGATAATTTGCGGGCAAGTTTGCGATTGCGGCAAGAATTAGGCGATACCAATCCTCATATATTGAATTTAGAATACAGCTATCGCGATCGCCTTTACAACGGCACCCTTGGTTTTCAAACCGTTCAAAGTAGTCTTGGTGCAGTTGTTACTTCTCCGAGAATTCCTTTAGGTACAACTGGTTTTAACTTGAGATATCAAGGTGGCGCTCAATATATTAACGCAAATAGCGATCGCGAAGACTTACTCGAAATACCGCGAGAGAACAACCGCATCTCTTTAGGACGCGTCCAAGGTAGTGCGACCGTTGATGGTGGGGTTACACTGTGGCAGGGTAAACCATTACCACCCACCCCCACAGAGGGATTACGTTACACCCCAAACCCGATAGTTCCTTATGTACAAGCATTTGGCGACGTAACCGGCACAAGCACTTTTTACACCAGTGGTGATAATCAAAGTACCTTGATTGCCACAGTTGGCTTGCGCGGACAGTTTGGTCATTTCTCTCGACCTGCCTTTGATTATACTGCCTTTAATGTCAGTTACTCCCAAGGTATATTCAGCGGAGCATCGCCATTTTTGTTCGATCGCGCTGTTGATAACAGAGTGCTTAATGCGGGAATTTCCCAGCAAATCTACGGACCATTTAGCCTTGGCTTTCAAACCTCAATTAACTTAGATACTGGCGAACGCAGTAGCACAGACTACATCGTAGAATATAACCGCCGTACCTACGGAATCACTTTGCGTTATAACCCAGTGTTGGAATTAGGTGGAATCAGCTTTAGAATTAGCGACTTTAACTGGAGTGGTGGTACTGATCCATTCTCTGACCCTTCGGAAGTTAAGCCTGTGCGAGGTGGTGTCCGACAAGATTATTAGAAGATTACTTACGTAGCCTTTAGCACTTGATTAAATATTATACCTCCTTTTGTCAGATGGTAAATCTTAGCGTTATCAAGATAAACCACCAAACGACACGAGTAAAAAGCACGCGAAAATAGAATCTAAAGGCAGAATATTTATAAAACCTCCCGACTAAGGTAAGACTGGCAATGACACTTACTACAGCCAAATGGACGCTAGACGAGTATCACCGAATGGTTGAAGTTGGTCTTCTTTGTGAACGTCATGTTGAACTATTAAACGGCGAAATCGTTGAAATGCCTCCAGAAGGTCCAGAACATGCTAACTAAGTACTGACGCTGCGGACTATCTGCGATCTGTGCTAGGAGAAACAGTTCTCGTGCGCGATGCAAAGCCCATCACATTACCGTTGATGGCTTCCGAACCCGAACCAGATTTGGCGATCGTGCAACCTCTGCGGGCATTATATCGAACCCGTCACCCTTACCCAGAAAATATTTTTTGGTTAATTGAATATTCTAACACCAGCCTCAGTAAAGATTTGGATGCAAAGCGCAAAGCTTATGCTTTAGCGGAAATACCAGAATATTGGGTTGTGGATTTAAAAAATCGCTGCGTCAAAATTTTCCGCAATCCCAATGATGGCGATTATACATCTGAAGTAACACTAAGTAATGGCGAAGTAAATCCTTTAGCGTTTCCCAACATCATAATTTTGGTGCGACGCTTGTTAGATTGATTTCATTTGTAAATTCTCACCATCCCCAAGTACCGGCACCACCTTTGAAGGGTCCAACAATATCGCTGGTAATCCAGCCACCATAAAAGTTACCTGGTTGCGGTTGTACTTTTTCGCCATCGACGTAGCACGCATCCATTAAGTGGACGTAAAAAGCTACATAATCTTTGATAGATGCAAACTCTGGTGTAGGTTCGGGGTAAAACCAAGCAGCATTTTGCACTTCTTTCTCACCCACGCGGATATTGTAGTAACCAGCACTTCCCTTCCATTCACAAAAGCTAGAACGCGGTGTCAAAAGTAGATATTCCATTTTGATATCCGCAGGAGGAATGTAGTAACCGGGTGGATGGCTGGTTTCTAAAACACGTTTAGCGCTGTGGGTATCTACAATAGTCACATCATTAAAGATGATTTGGATGTGTTTGGTTGTGTCCTCTAAGCGAGGGGGACGAGGGTAATCCCATACTGATTCTTGTCCGGGATTGGGTTCGATGCGTTGGATGTTCATATAGTGACTAGGGATTAGGGATTAGGGATTTTTAAAGATTAAACCATAGATGGACACAGATAATAAATAACCTGTGATTCTTTAATGTAGTTAGCGCTTCATACTAAATTGACGTGAGTTCGACGGCTAGAAAAACTTGGGTTCGACGTTCTTGTGCTTTAGTGCCTTCGTTTTCTCATTTAAAGTGGATATTTGAGTGGTTTATCCAAAACACTGCCTTTAATTTTATGTCTCTCCAGATGTACGGAGCTTTTTCAAAAATCAAATACTAATCCTATAGTTAGGTTTATTTGTGCCTACCTACTTAGTTGACCCAAAAGACTGGTATCCGCAGCAAATGCCATCAGAATTTGAGCGACTAATTAAAGATAAAACAGAGTCATTTCGTGGTAGTAAATTTGTCTTTGATGCTATTGAAAAGTTCTTCAGCACCAACCCTAATGGCTACTTCACTGTCGTGGGTGATGCACGTTTCCACTCCTGCCCAGTCTTCCAAGCCCCAGATTTACCTCGTGGTTGGAAGACTGGCGAACAACCCTAATGTAGAATTTGCTATCCTATTGACTAACTTGATTTTCAAATAATTCACCATGTCAACTTTATATAGATGGGATAAAAAATATTGGCTTCTTCTCCTGCTCCTGGTTTGTGCAGGTTTGTTAATACATGTTAAATTCTGGCTAACACCTTCCGATTCTTTAAAGGAGGAGGATATTTACTTTATTTGGCTGGAAGGCAAGAGGATTATTACTGGAGAAAATCCTTATGCCAGAGTTTTGTTAGGTGACATGAGGGTCAATGATAAATATGCAACTTATTTTCCACTTGCATACCTTTTCTCTGCACTAGTTCAAAAGCTTGGTTTTCCAAATTTTCGTGATTGGTTATATTTGTGGCGACCTATTTCTTTTGCCTTCCACATTGGTATAGTTGCCTTAATATTGAGATATTTCCAGATGCGAGGTTTATGGATACTTGGCTTTGTAGCCTCTATAATCATCTTATTAGGTCGCTGGAGTATATATATAGTACGTATTCACCACCTGGAATTTGCGGCGATCTTTTTTTTACTATTCTCTTTAGTCCTTTTGAAAGAGAAGACAAAACTTTCTTTACTTATGTTTAGTATTTCTTTGGCAATTAAGCATATTGCAATATTTCTGCTGCCTTTGTATCTCATATACCTCTGGAAAAATGGAGCTAACAATAGGCAGGCTAAAGATCTAGTTTTGGGATTTTTTATTATTTTGAGCATTCCTTTTTTGACATCATTACCTTTTCTGATTTGGAATGCTGAAGGCTTCTTTAAATCAATCTTGTTTTCAGCAACACGGTTTGAAAATTCGCATATAAAAGATACGCCCTCAGTCGATGTTATTTTTTCTCAAAAATTTACCTGGATTGTGGGATTAAGAGCCAAGTTTCTCATGCTATTTATGATGGGAATGCTTTACCTGAGTTTCCTGAAAGAAAAGGTGAGCATGTTTGTATCTTCCACAATAACCATGATGATATTTTTGTATTTTAATTCAGTACTGTTCTTACAATATTTATTGTGGCCTCTGTGTATCCTTCCCTTTGCCTTGGTTGAATTGATACCTTTATCTTCTAAGCAAAACAAAGATAAGCTTATCTTTTGACTTACGAAAATAAGAGCAAACATGGAGATGCCGAGTGATTTGTAGGCAGAGATGTAGCTTCATTGACCGTAACACCCAACCTCTAGGTACAAATCTGTTTTATCTTCCCAGATATCTGCCGGATGGAATCTATTTTATTCTCACCCGTCATCCTTTCAAAAGAGAAAAATCCGGTTTGTTAATTGAAGTACCATCGCAGATTCTTGATTTATCCGAGTATTCAGAACAAAACTGGGATGATGTGCCTTCTTTTATCCAGCATTGGCAGAAAATGAAACAAGAGGGTTTGTCTGATGTGGCGTTGAAAGTGCTTCGCGTCCTCACATCTGCGTCTAAGGGAGGGATGTCAGCGAGTGCGATCGCTCAAATAATTGATGAAGATGAATACGAAGTCGAAGAAGTGCTGGAAAATTGGCTTGAGTTTTTAGTGCAACAGCGAATAGACACAAAAACTAATTACAGTTTCTATCATCCCAGCTTTCGTAATTGGCTGGCAGGAAGATTGAATAATGGAAAAATAGAGTAATTGAACGTTATGAGAAATTTAAACTTTTTAACCTTTCCCTTTCGCCTTATCCCGGCTTTTTTACGGTTTATACGTCCAGTTTGACCAAATCTGAACGTATAACCTGTTTTTAAGCTAAGGGCGTTGTTTTGTCTGTGCTTACTACGCTTAAGCTTATCTATTCTCTACTTGCTAAAAGCATCCTTGATGCTATCAATAACGCCTTCAACAGCATTCTTTTCCTTGTCTATTACTTTCTCAGTCCTTGCTGCATCTTCGTTTGCTCTTTTCTCAATTGTAGCCTTATCACTTTTTGCTTTGCGCTCAACAAGATTACCGCTGTCATTTGCTTCGTCAACTTTGGAGGCATTTGTCCTTGCAGTTTGCTTAACGCGATCTTGTGTATCTCGGATGAAATTTTTGGTTGCTCCAGCAGCTTCATCAACTTTATCTTTAACTTGATCAGCTGCGTCTGCCGAAGCGATTAAGTTTACAACCGGATTAGCCATTGCTGCGGTGTTTGAGAAAAACGCACCCTGCCAAACGAAGGCGATCGCTGACACACAAAACAGAGTTTTAGCCAGAAAGCGTCCTACAGTTGAAAGCTGTTTCATAAAATAATTCCGTTTCAAAGAATACAATTTGCGTTCATACGCATCTTATTTTAACTTCATCTGGCTTTGAAGCTAAATCGTTCCTGGGGCAGAAGTTCTGGGGTTATATCAAGTTCCGGATGAATAGTTATAATCTGCAATGCCAAAAAAATATCCCTCTTGAGAAGGGGGATATAGGGTAAATATTTGAGGTTTTCACGGAAAAACAATGAATTAACGGAAATTGTTGGGATTCAGCTTTTGAGGGTTGGCTTGACGACGTGCTACGCCATTTCGCAGACCACTAGCAGTACCACCATCTTTGGGGTCAAGGAATGGTTTGAGATTGATTCCGCCTTTAGAAGATGCGAGATTATTAGTGCGACTATTACCATTACCGAGAAGTGTCCGACCTAAGTTGTATAAATCGTTGGTTCCGTTACCCCGGCTAGTATAAGTGTTCACGGCTGTGGTGTATTGTCCATTGTCAGCGGAAACCAAGTTTTGGAAAACGCTGTTGCGTACAGTTTCTACATCTTTTCCAGCAGGTACTGTTAGCACAATTCGACAGGACTGATTAGTCTCGGTTGTGACGCAGAGAATGTTCTCTCTATTTTCTACGGCTGCCTGAAGTTCTACTAAGCCATCTTGACGGTAGGATTCTAAGCGATTGGCGATCGCATTACAACGAGCTTGTGAATTCCAGCCACCACCTAATTTACCTGGTGTTGCCCAAGGAAAATATTGATTTGGCTGACTTTGGGGCTGATACATTACGGTATACTGACCGTTGTAAGTCTGACAGCTAAACCGAGCAATCTCGTTAACGTTGGGGGAAGTAGGTATACCTGTACCGTTTATTGGTCTGGATGTGCCATTAGATGGTATCGAACCACCTGATGGTACTGAACCACCTGTTGATGTTGTAGGTACGACAACGCCATCGGAAGTAGTTGTGGTGGTTCTGGTAGTGGTGCTATTGTATTGAGCAAATGCTGCGGTATTGCCCAGTAAGAGCGATAAACTCAGAGTGCCAAAAAACAGAAATTTAAAGGTTTTTGATGACATAAATCATCCTCAACAGAACAGTGGTTAGGGAGTTGATAGTTTAAATGACGAACAATTTATTTTTTTGATTCATCATTTGGCTTCTTTTTTCGGTCTTCGCGTTCTTTTTTCTCTTTGAGTAGTTGCTTGACACGTTCTTTGATTTCTTGGTGACGTGCTACTCCTTCATAAGCGTAGCGGTTATAGCCAGTGTCAGAAATTAAGCTTTCTAAATATCTAACTCGCTCGGAACCGCCTGGGTGAGAAGATAACCAAGTGGGTGGAGTATTTTTTTGTTGTTTTTCTAGCGTCGCCATTAAGTTACGCAAACCATCAGAAGCATAGCCGCTGGTAGCTATCAAACGTGTACCGAGATTGTCTGCTTGACGTTCCATATCACGGCTGTAGCTAAGTCCAAAAAGTTGACCGATGGTGCCGCCAAGTGGTAAGTATTGGGTGACGTTAGAAACCAAGTTGCCTTGGGTAACTAGTTGAAAGCCGTGGGAAAGGACAACGTGGGATAATTCGTGACCGATTAAGCCAGCTAATTCCGCCTCAGAATTGGCTTTAGCGATCGCACCCGCATTAATGAAGATTTTGCCTCCAGGTAGCGCAAAGGCGTTAAGGTCTTTCTCTGGAATCACAAAGAACTCGTATTTAAACTCTTCCCGTCCTGACACCTTAACTAATTTCTGCCCAATTTCATCAACGTATTTGACAACAGTTTCGTCGTTAATTAATTTCAGTTGTTTTTTTGCTTGCTTGGCTACAGATTCACCAATCGCTCCTTCACCTTGTAGCAACAAGATGGTAGAATCAAGGGCAGAAAATGGACCAAGAAGACTGCCGGTGACAGCGTAACCTAATGCACCAGTGATAATGTTGGCGATCGTGTTACCTCTGACTTCAGCGCGGATATGAGATTTATAACGTTTGAGATTGTCGTCAGCTAGCTTCTTAAATTCTGGTGCTTGCGGATCGTTAGGATTAAGAAGAGCAAATTGACGCGCTGCTAAAGAACCTTCCATCCATTTTTTCGCTTCTGCAAGTGCTGCAACTCTGGCTTTAATTAAGTCTGGTTGATTCGGATACAGCGTTGCAGCTCTGTCTAATACAGCTAATGCCTTTTTCTCATCATTGTATTGTTTCAGGATTTCGGCGTATTTTATATGACCAGGGATAAATTCTGGAACTTGGTCAACTAATAGTTGCAGTGCGACTAAAGTTCTGGTTTGCAGCTTACCTGCGATTCCTGCTTCGGCTTCCCGCCAGTATACCTTACCTGCTGGGGAAAGTTGTGCTGGATCGATTATTGCCGATTTGCGTTGTTGATTTTTTAATTTTGTCGTGAAAGGTGCTTTCGCAAGACGATACATTTTTTCGGCTTCTGGGAGATTTCCCGCTAGATAAAGCTTATCTGCTTCCATCAGTTTTTGCCGACGAGCGAGTTCTTCAGGAGTGGGTGGGGGTTCCGCTGCCTCAGATGGCTTTTTGTCTCTAGCTTCAGGTTCAGATGGCTTTTTCTCAGTTGTTTCTTCAGTGCTTGGGGGTTTTTCTGTTTCTGATGGCTTTTTCGTAGCTTCAATCGCGTTCGGTTCTTGTGCGGGAACCGGTGAAATAGGTTGCGTCAGGATAATCAATATTGATGTACCGAATGACAGCAGTACCCAATTCCAGGCTAGCAGTAGAGACTTCCAGCGTCGTTTCATGGTAATGTCAACCTGTGCTTTGATGCTTCTTTGTTTAAATGTATGAGGATTGACATCAATATGTATAGAGCGATCGCTGTATCATTAAAAATTTCAAGGCAACACAAACTTCTTCTTAGCGTCTTTGCGTGAGACTTAAAGTAAAATCCTTACCCCACAACGATTCAAAAAGGCGAAGGAGTAGAGGAAGCGATCGCTTATTTATACTAGACGTCTTGCATAAATCACTAAATTTGAACCCCACCCCGCCAAAGCTACGCTTTGTCTCCCCTCCCCTTGGTAAGGGGAGGGGATTAAGGGGAGCCAGTGCGGTCTTCTCCCGAAGGGAGAGGCTAGCGCCAAGGGGTCTCCCCAAGTGGAGCACCTGGCGTGTGGGGTGTTAGGGACTTTGCCAGATATCTACTGTTTAAGGTATTTTTCTCCCCAATCAAACAATAGACCTCTTGCAAAAAAGTTTTGTGGTATGTAGTCAAAAGTAGAAAGTTAAATTGTTAAACCAACTATACTTAGTAAATTATGCCAATTATCACCTAGCCAAGCAGTAGTTTTAGCTAAGTGGGGCTGAAGTTTTTCGATGACAGAGGCAAACCCTTCGGCTTTCTTGGCATATTTCAGCGCTCGGTTTAATGCATCACCTATTTCATCTTTATCTGGCTGTGGCTTATTTAGCTCCTCCTGTGCATCAGCAAAGGCATTATCAATTTTACGACGGTCTGAGGTTTCTAACTTCGCCAGTATCTCACGTAAGGCGTTGAGTTCTGCTTGTATGTTGACGCTTGCAGGTGCGGGTAAACTGACTTGTTGAAAATTGACGTTTGCAGTGCTACTATCTCCCGTTATAATTGCGCTACCAGTGGCATTACCTCCAATAGAAACTGAACGGTTTTGTCCGCTTTTGTTATCATTACTCATATTATTATCCTTGTCAGATTTGACTGGATTTGTTGCCTTTACTGTCTGATAACGCCGTCGTCTAATTTTGATCGCAGGGGTTAAATACTCTGGAATCCCCTGCAAATCAATGGAGGTACAACCCATTTGAAAACAATCTTCATAATTCCTGAGCGCCGCCAAAGCAGTATAAAATCCGACGCTAAACTTAATCGCCGCCTTATCTCCAATCGCCTGATTCATCCCTACCACGCAATCAATATGTTGATGAATTGCTGTGGCTTGTGATTCGCTGTAGCAAGCGTTGAGTAAAACACACTCTACCTGTGACTGAAACAAATCAAATAGCTTTGCCAGGGCTTGTGTACTGACAAGTTGCACGTGTCCAGAATTATCTTCCAAGGCTAATCCATCAGTACCAGAGCCATGTCCGCAAAAGTGAATGATTGTTGGTTGATGCTGAGATAGGAAGCGGGTTAAATCATCCACTCGTACCGCAGATTCTGTGATGATTTGAAATTTGTCTCGATGGGGAGATATAGCAAGTGTGTTTTTGATTTCCCGCACTTCTTCATCTAGGCGTAAATTTGCTGTGTTTTTGGGGTTGGCGGAGAGGATGAGGATTTTTTTCATGGTGTTATTTATATGTGGTTTTTATAGCAGTAGTCAAGGCTATTAGGGCATACTAAAACGTCAAAACCAATTTATAGCAAGTATTTCACTTGTGACTGTTTGCTAATTAACGCTGTTTTAAAAAAAGTTCACTTGTCATTACCAACATCTCCAAATCAGCTACTTCTTTTTGTGTTAATTAGCCCCTAGCCATGCAGTAATTTTAGTTAGGTATGGATGAAGTTTTGTGATCGCAGAGGCAAACCCTTCGGCTTTCTTAGCATAATCTAAAGCGCTCGATCAACAGTACTTCTATTAATTATTTCTCAGTAGCAATGCCATCGCAGAGATGCTTATCACTCTCGCTGACTTTGGAACTGTTTTTCAAATAGCCATGCAACCAGCCACAACCTAGGTTCAGCAGTTCATCTAGATCCAAACTTTTCAGGATTACTGTGCCATCTGTACTGCCTAGGGCTAGTATCTTACCATCTGGGCTTAAACTCACAGTACCAGTTTTCAAAGTCTTAAGTTCTATGCCGTTAATGCTCCAAAATTTAGCAGTTCCATCTGCATCTTTCGAGACGATATATTGACCATCAGGGCTAAAGTTTACATCGTGAACCCAACTATTGTGCCCCTTGAAAATTTTGAGTTCTCTGCCATCAGTGTCCAATATTTTCACTGTATTGTCCCAACTAGCTAGGGCAATTGTTCTACCATCAGGGCTAAATCTCACGCTTTGAACATAGCTACCTGATTTCAAGTCAAAAGTCTTGAGCAAAATACCTTCACGGCTCCATATCTGCACTGTATTGTCAGCAGCGGATGCTAGTGTCTTGCCGTCCGGGCTGAAACTGACGCTGGTGACTCTGTTGTTCCCTTTGAAGGTTTTGATTTCTCTACCCTCAATACTCCAAAGTTTGATTGTGCCATCACCATTACCAAAGGCAAATATTTTGCTGTCAGGGCTGAAACTTAGACTGGTAATAGGTAGTTTTCTATCTCGGCTTGCCCCTAAAAATTTGTCGAATAAAGCCTTATTGTTACCAAAAGCTTTATTATCGCTACTATATGCTTTGAGAAAAGTATCATTATTAAAAGTTTTTAGCAAAGTACCATTAGTACTCCAAAGTTTTAATGTACCGTCATTACTAGCCGAGTAGTTTGCACAGACTTTACAATGTAAGGTTGTCCGGATGGTATTACTTTGTCCTCTTTCTTAAAAGTTTTGAGCAAAGTACCATCGATGCTCCAAATTTTAACTATGTCGTTAATTCCGTCGTTAGAATTAACTGAGGCAAGCATCTTACCATCAGGGCTAAAACTCACATCTAAAAATCTACTTTTATTACCTTCTCTAATAGTTCTAACTTTCCTACCATCAAAATTTAAAAGTTCAATAGTTCCCTCAGAACCGACTAATGCCAGCATATTGCCGTCAGGACTCAAGCTTACCTCGCTGCCAGCAAAACGATTACGCTCTTTAACCCCATAAACTGACTGTTGTAATGCTAGTATCACCCGCATTCGTGTTTCAGTATTTACCCCAAATGCCTGCTGTAAATGCATCCCAGCCCTGATACTTTCTATCAATGCTTCAAACTCTTGATTTGATGTAAAGAGTGCTTCTGAATTTGTACTTAGGTTATTGAGTTCGGCATTAGTTCGACTTATTTCAGCTTGTTGCCATTGCCAAAAAGCTCCACCAGCCAGAATTAATGCTCCCACCAAACCACCAGTAAGCCCTATAATGGTTTGTTTTCTTCGTCGCTCCTGTTCTTTATGCTCCCTATTCCGCAGTACCAAACTTGCTTGGATGTATTCCTGTTCTACTGTCAAGTCTGCTGGACGCTTTTGTAACCAATCTTCAGCATCAGCCAAAGATTTACCCCTTAATAATGCCCCTTCATCCCGACCACTAGTATCCCACTGCCGCATCGCAAACCGCAGCCTTTCTTGCCAAGCCCGAAAACTACGGTCTGCATTCATCCATTGCCGAAACTCATCCCAATTACGAATCAACGCTTCATGAACAACTTCCACAGTTTCTTGGTTAGCAGCATTTTGACTGGTGACTACTAATCGATCATCCGCCAACTGTTTCACCAATTTCCAGCGTTGTTCACCCAATTCGGCTTTCGTCGCCACTCGTCGCGTATCTTGTGTGCCTTCACCCGGTTGCACTAATTGGATGAAAATCCGGCGTACCTGTTCTTTCTGGGCTGCGCTCAACTTATCATAATTGTGATCTGCATGACGAGCCAACGCACCTTGTACCTTACCTATGTGCTGATAAGCTGCATGAGTTAACTGTTTACCCTTTCGCTGCTTCCACAACTGGGTTAACGCAAACTCCAAAAGAGGTAAATTCCCCGGTTCATCTTCCACATCATCTAATATGCGTTCCACTAGTCCCACTTCAAAAGTCACCCCCAACTTTTCAGCAGGCTTTGCAATCACCTGTGAAAGTTCATCATGATTCATCGACCTGATCAGCTTGATATCAGTTTTCAATACATCTCCAAAACGGGGATATAACAGAGCATTCCCCAAAAAATCTGCCCGCATGGTTGCAACTAGCACATGATTGTATTGGGACTGATAAGCAGAGGATTGAAAGCTGACTAATAAACTATCTAGAAAAGTATGGCGAATTTTATGATCCGCGCATAAAGTGTAAATTTCTTCAAATTGATCCGCAATCAGCAACACCCGAGCTGTGGGGTGATTTTGGTGAATCTGGGCAAATACCTTAGCTAGGGAGCTTTCATCATTACGAAGGTATTGTGACAACTTATCCGCTTGGATGAGCCTATCAGTATCATCCAGATTTTGTGTGTAAAGCGGAACCAGCGCCAAAGCCAGAGCATGGAAAGGGTCGGAACCGGGACGAAAATGGGTAAACTTCCAGTGACCTGTTTTTTGCAGCTTTGGCACTAATCCCGCCAACACCACCGAAGATTTCCCACTTCCCGACGCACCTAAAACGGGTATAAAATTACGGTTTTGAGTCGCCGCGAATAGTTCTTCTACAAATACCTCACGTCCAAAGAAAAACTCCGCATCATCAGGACCAAAGTGAAACAAACCGCGATAAGGACAGGGAAGATTTTCGTTACTTACATCAGTAGATTCAATAGGTACTACCGTTGTATTTTCACGGTAATAGTAGTTGGTGATGGTGATAGTAGCAGTATTGCTATTACCAGGAATAATGACACTGCTGTCAGCATTCCCCCGAAGTTTGACGCTGCGATCTTCTTCTGTCATCCCACCCTCACTTACCGATTCTGTACCCAAATCACCTCATGTGATTTAATACCTTACATTAATATCTCCGGTTCCCCTATTTTTTTGGGAGTTATGAAAAATAAAAACAAAAAACTATACCGAACGACATATTGCCAAAAATGAGCAAGTAGGTATATGTTCGGGTTTATGCCTACTAAACCCCTAATTACAACCGAACGAGTCGATGATCTACCTGTACTTCTAACACAATTAGAAGGTATGGGTGTGCAGCAACTATTAGGCGATCGCACTTTGTTAATTTCCAGATTCTCGCTACCGATTAACTTTCAAGATAATCAAGTATACCAGTGTCAAGACATACAGCAGCATGTGGATAAATTCATAGCTTCCTGTCGGCAATAAAGCTAACATCCAAGTAAACCCCAATTGATAGGAGTTTAATAAGATTGTCAATACTCCAACATATAGCAGCAGTGCAACCCCAATACCCGAAGGAATATTCAGTGGATTTTTCAGCAATAAAGCAATAATTCCCAAAATTCCCAGATAGGGGAATACCAGAAAATAGATTAAAAACCAAAATCCTATTTTATCAGGGTTAGGAGGTGACAAAAGCCAAGCCAGGTAGAAAAAACCATTGACTCCCATTCCCAAAAATATCAGTATGTAGAATAGCTGAGTACGTATCACCAATTTCTTTCTCAATCTGGCATCTGCTTTAACCGCGCACGATCGCATTTAATAACAAATTTGCATCAAAACGAATTGGATCTGTACAAGGTAGGTTAGTTTCTGATTGTACTTGAGCGATCGCCTCTTTTGCTGCTGACTCATCTAAATGACCTGTATTCAGTGCTACACCCACCACAGGCACAGATGCAAAAGCACCACCTGCACTAGCAACGATTTCATACAGCCGAATCACCTCTGATAAAGGTGGAATTGGTACATTATCCATTACATGAGTTTGTCCGGCACGATGTACTAATATCATTTGCGTTGGTTGCGAACCGCGTATCAAAGGCAATGTTGCCGTAGAACCTGGGTGTAATAACGAACCTTGTCCTTCAATGTGCAAAATGTCGTAATTCTTGCCGAAGCGCATCACCATCTGTTCTACAGCACCGGCGGCAAAGTCTACCCGCACGGCATCTAATGGCACACCATCACCTTCTAACATCAAACCAGTTTGCCCGGTTGGAAGAAACTTAGAACGCCAATTTCGCAGACGTGATGCCCAATGTAATTCTAAGCTAGTTGACATTTTGCCGACTGCCATATCAGTTCCCACCGTCAACACTCGCCGGCAAGGAAGGGTGCGTGCCAACCCAGTAGCAACACTTAAATTAGGTGGCTCTTTTCGCACATCCCAAATTAATTGTCCTGGTTTTAGCAGTGCTTTTAAGTCTGCGATGTTTGCCAAGGGTGTATGCAAACCGTTCACCAATGACATCCCAGCAATTAACGCATCTTTGATATCATGCCAATAATCATCTGGCAATATACCACCTTTGGGGGCAATACCAATTACCAAAACTTGGGGTTCATATTGTAATGCAGCGGCAACTGATGCGACAATTGGCACATCACGCTTGATGCGCGTTAATTCGCTTAAAGATTGCCCTGCACAAGTGCGATCAATAACGGCGACAATTGGAGCTTCACTGTAGCGTAAAAGTGATAGTCCTGTTTTGCCATGAGTTCCCTTGACTTGTTCATGTAGCAGAATCGCTACTCGTTGATTAAGCGCTAAACGCACTATGTTGTACCCCCAAACCTGGTAAATCGTTCGGTAAAATTTTTCCGTCAAGAGCGATCGCACCCGTGAAGGGGTCATCAATTAAGTTAAGATGACTGTCTAAGTCTAAATAATCAGCTAGTGGTGCAAGCTGTGCTGCTGCGGTATTCGCTAACGTACTGTCAGAATAACACCCAAACATCACCTGCAACCCAAAGGCACGCGCTGTATGTACCATCCGCATCGCTTCGCTTAAACCACCTGATTTCATCAGCTTGATATTAACACCATCTACACAGTCTGCCAGATGAGGAATATCAGCGCTAGTAAAGCAACTTTCATCAACAAAGATGGGTAAGGGAGAATGCTGCTTCAGTTCTGGTAAACTTTTTTCTTGCCCGCGTGGAAGTGGCTGTTCCACATACTTTACACCCAAATCAGCCAAAAAGATGCACATTTCCACAGCATCTGACAAACTCCAACCCCCGTTTGCATCAACGTACAATTCTAAATTGGGTGCTTCTTCACGCACTGCTATCAACATTTTTTGATCTGCGGCAATGCCATCGGGATTACCCAGCTTTACTTTGAGAATACGGACATCTGTAAATTGTAACCAGTCTCGCGCCCTTGCTCTTGCTCCTTGGGGCGTATTAATGCCAATCGTCACCGAAGTCGGTACTATGGCGTTTTTGTCAAGTCCCCACAGTTGCCACAGTGGTAATTTTACATATTTGCCGAGCCAATCGTGCATCGCCACATCCAGCGCTGCTTTGACTGAAGAACAAACACCGACTTTATTTAAGACTTGTTCAATTAGCGATCGCTCCAACGGATTGTATGCTTGCAACATTGGTGCAACTTGCTGCAAAGCGTCTTTAATTATCTGCGTTGATTGTCCTCCAGCACCGACACTAAACGGTGATGCTTCCCCCCAACCCTCGATACCATCTTGGGAAATTTTTACCCAGACATTCGTCGTCTGTGCCGTTGTCCCCCGACTTATCGTCAAGGGAAAGCGCTTGTTCACCGTAAATGTTTTTACCTCAATTTGCATGATTATGCTTAATATTAAGCAAAGGTAAAAAACAGTGTAGATGCAAATTTAAAATAGTTTAACGCATCTGTTATACTTTTTTACAATTCTTTATTTAATTTATGCACAAATTAAAAAAATGGAAAATTTTGCAATCAAAAATGGTCTTAGATAATTTTTGGTGCAAAGTAAGGCAAGATGAAATACAATTACCCAACGGCAAAATTATAGATGATTTTTTTGTAATTGTTAGACCAGAAATTGCCTTAATTTTACCTATCACCAGCAATCAAGAAATTGTTTTTGTGCGGCAATACAGACATGGGGTAGGTGAAATATTATTAGAACTGCCTGCTGGAGGTTTTGATCCAACATATGAAAGTGCAGAAACAGCGGCAGTAAGAGAACTTAAAGAAGAAACAGGTTATACAGCCAAAAAAGTTACTAAATTAGCTACTTTATACGATAATCCCGTCAAAGATACCAACAATATACATTTATTTATAGCTGAGAATGTGAGCAAAATCGGAGAGCAAAAGCTAGATATTACAGAAGAAATTGAAGTTGTATTGATTCCAGTAGAATCAGTGTTAGAGAAAATTACCCAAGGTGAAATTTCTGTCTCAGGTAGCGTTGCTGCTCTTTTTTTAGGTTTGAATTTTCTTAAGCGGTAGGGTGCGTTAGGTGCATATTATTGAAAACTTTTTAGCAATTATATAATTCTCTGCGCCCTAAGATAAGTATTGGCTTTGAAAATTTAAACTGAGACTCTGCGTTACTTTGCGCTTTCCTCCGTTATCCTCTGCGTTAAAAAAAAATCTACACCAAAGAAGGTGCGTTACACTGCGTTAACGCACCCTACAAAATTTTTTATTCTAACTCCTGTAGAGACGCGATGTTCTTTGCGTCTCTACTACCTTGCCCACTGCTGCAAAATGTAAGCGTAAAAAGCCTCTTTATCAACTTTATCCATTGCCGATATTTTCCGACCTCCAGACACTACTTTAGTCCGTCCTTGACTTAAACCTGTTGTGATAACTTCTGTTTCCCACTCGCGCAACTGATAAAACTCTGGATGAGCGAGATAAGCTGTTGCTAACACATCCCAAAAATAATAATCTTGGGGAATAACTAACGCATAACATTGTCCCGCCAAATCAGAAATAGAATAATGGCGTTGCCGTCCCATTTTGTAAACAACCTCAGATGTCACAGGTACATTGTTAGTTAAATCCAAAGGACACATGATAATTTCAATTTGACTTTCCCACACTCGCGCTGCGGAAATTGGGTCCCAATAAACATTCCATTCGGCTGAACCGTCTTGTCCTGCTTCCAGACTTTTTTCTACATTACCACCAACATTTAACGCACCACCCATCCAGACAATCTTATCAATTTTCGCTTCAATTTCTGGTGCTTTATCTAATGCTACTGCAACCGTCGTCAAGGGACCCGTTACCATCAAGGTTACTGGTTCAGGTGCTTCACGCAACACCTGTATCATGAAATCTTGACCTGATTGTGCAAGCAGAGGTGTGCTAATTGTTTCGTTTTGATTGAGAATTGGCAGATGATCGACAATAAACGAATCGCGACGGTAGAGACGAGGGAAAGGATTAATACCGCGCACAGTGCTTAAAGCTACCGGGATATGAGAAGATTTCATCAAATCTAAGATTTTGCGTGTAGCGCTGACAGCGGGTTCAGCGTAGCAATCAGCGGGAGTGACGACGACACCCAAAAGTTCAATATGATCCATCGTCATCAGTAGCATAGTTGCTAGATAATCATCAACACCACCATCGTGATCCATCAATACAAGTTGTTTAGACATAAGTAGGAGAATTAACAAATGGATGAATTTATGCAAGCTGCCGTAGACGAAGCAAAACAAGGTAGAGAAGAAGGTGGAATTCCCATCGGTTCCATTCTCGTCAAAGATGGCAAAATCGTCGGCAGAGGACACAACAAGCGCGTACAAGACAGCGATCCTGTCACCCATGCCGAAATTGATTGTCTCCGCAACGCCGGCAGAATTGGCAGCTACAGAGGTACAACACTCTATTCAACCTTAATGCCGTGCTATTTGTGTGCTGGGGCAGTGGTACAATTTGGTATCAAAAAAGTCATCGCCGGCGAATCCAAAACCTTTCCTGGTGCCAAAGAATTTATGGTATCCCACGGTGTCGAAGTAATTGATTTAAATCTAGACGAATGCGAAAAAATGATGAGTGAATTTATCGAAACTAACCCGGAATTGTGGAATGAAGATATTGGGAAATAGTAGAGACGCGATTAATCGCGTCTGTTAGTTGTCCCCTTGTCTCCTACTCCCCTCTCCTTAAGAAACGCATCAAAAGTAAACCTATCCGGTAGCGAAGGTTGGGCGCCTAGTTTTGTTGCAGCTAAAGCACCCGCAGCTGCACCCCAAATAACGCAGTCGCGCAAAGAATGTCCTTCAGAAAGCGCTGCTGCTAAACCACCGTTAAAAGCATCACCAGCAGCAACGGTGTCAACAGCTTGCACTGCAAACGCAGGTATAAAAAACGTTTCTTCAGGAGTTGCACAAAAAACACCTTTAGCGCCTAGTTTGACGATCGCATTTTTCACGCCTTTTTGCAATAACACCGCCGCTGCTTTTGCTGCTGAGTCTTCATCATCCACAGGAAAACCCACCAATTGCCCTGCCTCAACTTCATTTGGTGTAATAATATCCACCAAGCGGTAAAGTTCATCTGGCAGATTATTTTGTGCGGGTGCGGGGTCGAGAATTACTTTTACTTGTGCATCTCGTGCTGCTTTCGCAGCAGCTACAACAGCAGACATAGGGATTTCAAATTGTAAAAGTAGCGCTTTAGCTGTTGGTAATAAGTTCGACAATCTTTCTACATCTTCGTGATTTACGCGCTTATTTGCACCGGGAATCACAATGATTTGATTTTCACCTTTGACATCAACGCTGATAACAGCGACACCAGAACTGACAGTTTCATCAACAAATATATTGTGAGTTTGTACACCAGAAGCTTGCAAATTATTAAGAAGTTCTGCACCAAAATTATCTGCACCAACACGTCCTACCATTTGTGTAGGAATTCCCAATCTAGCTGATGCTACGGCTTGATTTGCACCTTTACCCCCAGGGGAAAGAAAAAAATCGTTTCCTAACAGCGTTTCGCCGGCAATTGGCAAGCGGGGTACTGTTGCTACCAAGTCTATGTTGATGCTGCCGAAGACGATAATAGTCATAATTTTTGAAAGTAGCGCACACTTTTATTATCCCGTTTTAAGCTTAGGTATTAACTTCGGTAATCGCTGCGTTCTGCCATTCGCTACCCCAACGTAATTCAAGTTCGTCTACCAAGGCACAAGCTACTGCTTCATCTTCTTGTTGTTGCTGCCATTGCTGCAAGAGAGATTCAATCAACGCACTGCGGTTTTCAACTTTTTGGTCGATGTAAGTTAATAGTTCATCTGGCAGCGAAATAGAGATTTTAGCCATATCCTACTCAAAGTCATACTAGAAGTAGTATAAACAAAGTCGTAATTTTGGGCAAAGTAGGAAGCGATCGCCTTAACCTCGCACTACTGTAAATAAATGTAAAAAAAATCATGTCCCAGCAGTCTTTTGTTGGCAACTGGGGTGCTATTGCTACAATGCTGATTATGTCTCTATTTTAAGTAATTTTGCGTAAAGAATAATATATTATTAAGAACAATCGATTTTATAAAGATGTTGCTATAACAAAAAGATATTCACATATATTGGTGTAACCGATGAAAAAAAGCTTATTTGTTGGTGGAATTGTGTTTTTGATTGCAGGAGTAGGATTAAAACTTACAATCTCACCAGTTGAAGCGGAGACACTATCAATAACACAAAAGGTAGTAAATCCGACATCAAACGTTACTCCTATCGGCAAATCTCAAGTAGAATTAATTTCCGCAGGTGCTGAACCCAGACAAGAATTACGTTTTAAACCGACAGTAGGTATCAAAGAAACGGCAAATATGACTATGAGTACAGACATTACTATGTCTATAGATGGTAAAGCTGTACCTGCGTTCAAAATACCAACAACCGCAATCACGCTAAATACTGTAGTCAGTAAGGTAGAGCCTAATGGAGATATCAACTATGAGTTTTCTTACTCGGATGTAGACTTGATAGGCAAGTCAACTTTACCACCAGAAGTATTAAATAATATGCAAACGCAAATAACAAATCTAAACAAATTTAAGGGTTCTGTCATTATCGATAATCGCGGCTACACCAAAAAAGCTAACTTTGTCACACCTCAAGGTTTAGATCCAAGTTTAAAACAAATGTTCGATCAAATGTCAAGTTCTATAGAGCAATTATCCTCAGCAGTTCCTCAAGAAGCGGTGGGTATAGGAGCTAAATGGCGTACTATTTCTGAAGTAAATTTAGGTGGAATAAAGCTTAAACAAATAGCTACAAACGAGTTGGTAAATATCAAAGATGGTATTGCTAGCCTCAATATCAGTATAGAACAACAAGCACCGCCAGCAACAAACTTGAATCTACCAGAAACACCAAAAGGAGTTACTATAACTCTTAGATCATATAATGGTAACGGTCAGGGACAAGCATTAATAAATCTCAAGAAATTAATGCCAATCAGTTCAAAATTATCTATACAATCCAAGACACAGATGAGCCTAAAATCTACTGGTTCTGTGGAAGAAACAACGATGAATCAAGACTCATCTATACAGATAAATATCGAGTCAAAATGACTACCTGGCAATCGCAAGCCGATTGTTAAGATTTGAGAATGCAATCGCCTTCTCCTACCTCTATCAAGCTCCAGCTAAATCCTTGATATCTTCATAGAAAATTTCAGGTTTAGTCTTATAGTGACGACAGCAGCAAGCAGTTCCCAGCGAGTCATACTACAAAACATCAGTTGGCAAACCTTTGAAACCATCCTCGCAGAAATGGGAGACGCACCTAGCACCAGCAAACCTCATGTCGAAGATCCTTTTGGAATAGGCTTAGTTTGACTAATTACTGTCACTTTTGGATCGAGAGCATAACCTGTGGAATAAATATAATCAAAAGCACCTTTATCATCAAGAACACTGGCACGCAAAAACAATCCACTCCAGCGGGCTATAGTTTCTACTGCTACATTTTGCTCGATTGTCGGATTATTAGGGTCTGGTACTGCACCTAAAGGATTATTGGTATTTGTAATGCCAAAATGGTTTGTACCCAAAATACTAATTAACGCCTTAGGAGGGTCTTTAATATTATCATAAGTTGCTTGCGCCCTAAAGGGAAGCGCTCTACCATCAACTGTTCCCTGCAACAAAGCAATGGGAATTCTTGAATTGTTAATAGGAATAAGCTCATCGTTTTCGTCGCGAAGATTTGCACCAAAAAATGCTCCTGCTACCACTTTCTTCGGTCGGCTAAATGAGCCTTCACACACAATCGGAACGCAAAGATTGGCAATAGCAGAAAGACCAGCAGAACCCCCTAAAGAATGACCGAGTAAGCCGAGTTTTTGTGTATTGACAATGCCCCTCACAGGTGAAGTAGGATTGGAGTTTTCTACAAGCATTTGTGTCAAAACAGCGTTGACTTGCGAGGTTTGAGGTGCAAGTACTTTACCGAATTTTGGAACCAAACGTTCGCTATTGGGTACAACCACAATAAATCCGTAGCTAGCTACTATACTGGCGTAATTTGAGTAATTTGATTTATCTACAAGCGCACCTTGCAACAAAAGCGCTATAGGAAATGAATATTTGCCAGTTTTCAAGTTTTTTGGGTTAGGAAAGTAGATATCGGCTAAGTTATTATTCGCAGAGATTGTTGTAGTGTAGCTAGCCACATCCTTAAATAAAGGTGCATCATTGAATGTCGCCGCAGTCGCCGTTTTCTCTGTACCCGAAACAATCAATGCTATACCTACAGAAACTAGGGAAAATGCTTTTAAGCTAGCCAAAATAATTAGTTTTTAAACCTTAGTATATTGGCAAAATAAACTGCAAAAAGGTTTGTTCACATCTACCATAAGTTGTATTAGCTGAAAAATTTGCTGATTATAGCCAATTCCTTGATACCTTAGTAGAAAACTTCAGGTTTAGTCTTATGGTGACGACAGCAGCAAGCAGTTCCCAACGAGTCATACTGCAAAACATCAGTTGGCAAACCTTTGAAACCATTCTCGCAGAAATGGGAGATCATCGTGCTACTCGGCTGGCTTATGACCACGGAATATTGGAAATTATGACACCTTTAATGCCCCATGAGCATAACAATAGACTACTCGAACACTTGGTTTTTGCTTTAGCTGAAGAACTTAACCTCAACCTCAAAAGTACTGGTTCAGTAACTTGTAAGCGTCAAGACTTATTGCGGGGTGTCGAACCAGATTCCAGTTTTTACATCCAAAATGAACCCGTTATGAGACAAAAGCAAAATCTTGACTTGACACAAGATCCACCACCTGATTTAGTAATCGAGGTAGATTACACCAGTGCTTCTGTTGATAGAATGCCAATTTATCAAGCTTTGGGTGTTGCGGAAGTTTGGCGTTATAACGAACCTGTAATGCAGATTTATCAACTGCGTGAGGGTGTTTATGTTGGGTGTGATGTTTCACCGAGTTTTGCAAATTTGCCTTTAACGACGGAAATTCCTCGATTTTTACAACAAAGTCTGAGTATAGGGGAAATCCCGATGATTCGCTCATTCCGTGGTTGGGTCAGACAGCAGATAGGAAATTGACAAGCGATCGCTCTCTAGTACCATATTCTATAGTCCAACCAGTTTGATCAGGTGTTCTATGTCAAGCGTTGAAAAAGACCAAAGCCGCGAGGATCGCATTGAAACTGAGATAATTGCCGATGCCGAAGACAAAGAAGAACGAGCGATGGGTTGGTACTATTATCTCGACGATACTTTAAACATTCCATTTAATGCCAAGTGGAAGAAGAAGACACGCAAATCAGCTACCGTCGAAGAGAAAACAGTCGAAGTGTTGGGAATGGCACCAGAAGATGAGTGCGAGCGTGATATGTTAGTCGAAGTGGTTTACCTCGGTGGTAAGGATGAAGACGTATTCTCAGCCAAGCTATCAGAAATAGAAGCGATTGATGCTGATAGCGAAACCACTGAAGCGATCGCTGATTGGCACTATTGGCTAGCCAGAGGATACAAATTTTAAATTGGGCAATGGGCATTGGGCATTGGACATTGGACATTGGGCATTGGGAAAAAAGAATTATTTACCTCATCTCCCTCTGCTTCTCCTGCTTCCCCTGCTCCCCCTGCTCCCCCTGTGCTCCCCCTGCTTCCCCTGCTCCCCCATTCCCGATTTTTAAAGATGTCGAATAATGCGGCAGGGATTACCCACCGCCACTACATTTTCTGGTATATCTTTGACAACTACACTACCAGCACCAATGGTAGTGTTATCACCTATTGTCACTCCCGGACAAATAATTACACCACCACCAATCCAGACATTATTGCCAATTTTAATAGGGGCAGCAAGTTCTCTACCAGAAAGACGAATTTCCGGTTCTATAGGATGGTAAGCTGTGTAAATTTGGACGTAAGGAGCGCATAAAACATTATCACCAATGTGAACTGAGTTACAGTCTAAAATTACACAGCCATAGTTCATATATAAGTTGTTGCCTGCATAAATATTACTACCAAAATCGCAGTTAAATGGCGGCACAATTTGAATTTTCTCACCCACTTTAGCGAACAATTCTTGCAAAATTTGGCTTCGCTGTTCTGGCTGTTCTTCTGTGGTTGAGTTGTACTGTCTTAGCAGACGAGATGCGCGTTTGCTATCGCTAGCTAATTCTGGATCATTCGGTAAATATAACTCACCAGCTAGCATTTTCTCTTTTTCGCTTTTTTCCATGAGAAAAGTTATAAATCAGTCAGAATGGTGAGCTTTTTTTACAGCTACCATTATGAACATTACCAAATTAAGGGTTTGGTGGGTGTGCATTCATCGCTATTTATTTATCATCCAGTCACATAGAATCTATAATAGTCCTAAATTGAAAAAACAAGATCCGCGACTTCTCTAATAAGTCGCGGATAAGATTATCTATTCTCACAAATGGAATAGGATTGCTATATGCTGAATTCTGTATGACTGGATTGTGATACCAATTCTGTATGAAGATGCGCCTATAGTAGAAGAAATAAAGAACGAACCGTCAAGAGCGCCAAGTACACCAAGAAATAAGAAATTAAGAGATTTGGCGCAGCTTCACAAAGAAACAGTATAAATTATTTATTGAGAAAATTCCTTGCCTGATATTAATATAAATTAATCAAGTTCAGTTTTATATAATTTGCAAAAATATGCCTTTTCGTATTTTAAGTTTAGATGGTGGAGGAATTCGTGGATTGGTTGCAGCAAGAATGCTAGCTGCGATTGAAAAGCAAATTAATCAACCTTTAAATGAGTACTTTCATTTAATTGCTGGAACTTCCACTGGGTCAATTTTAGCATCAGCGATCGCCACAGGACGCACTAGCGCAGAAAGTGTAGAAATATATAAGCGAACTAGCTCAATTATCTTTCCTTACAAAAGTCGTTTTTCCCTAAAGCGAATTCCCTTACTGCTCAAATATGGTTTATCTGCTCCCAAGTATTCAGACAGTGGTTTAATTCAATCACTTCAAGAAACTTTTAGCAATACAACTTTATTTGATGTCGCTTCACCGCGACTATTAATTATTTCTTATGACACAATCAGCCGAGAACCAATTATATTTAAAAGCTGGCGGAAAGACAAAGATTATGGTAATATCCCGCTATGGGAAGCGTGTTTATGTTCTTCATCCGCTCCAACTTATTTTCCAGCACATAAATTAGATAAAAGGGTAAATGGAAAAGCTCAAAATGGCTCTATAGATAGCATTACTTTGGATGAGAATGAATCTGGTAGTAATGATATCTATAACAATACCCAAATTAGAATTACTAGCGGCACGGGTAGTGGACAAACTCGTACTATCAAAAAATATGCCGGATTCACTCAACAAGCAATAGTAGATTTGCCTTGGGAAATCATACCTGATAATACTTCAACTTACTCAATTAAATGTATATATTCTGCCATTGATGGCGGTGTTGCAGTTAATAATCCGTCTTCTTGTGCGATCGCTGAAGCGTTGAGGTTAGGCTATGCAATAGAAGATATTACTGTACTCTCGATTGGCACAGGCGATTCTACGCGGATTATTCCATTAGAAAAGGCGCAAAGCTGGGGTACAATCCAATGGGCACAGCCGATTGTTGGTATATTATTGGATGCTTCATCAGATATTTACGAATACATCAGCAATCAAATAATGAATAATCGCCTTTTGCGCTTGCAATTCAAACTTGATAGGGAGTTAACAGGTAAACGCTTAAGCGATGACATTGATGATGTTAGTCAAGAGAATATCAGCAATATAATTGAAGCGGCAGATGCTTACATTCAGCAGCCAAGAATACAAGCGGCTTTGCAGAAATTTTTGCTTTATTAGTCACATTATTTATCTGCAAAGGACTTTTGACTACTGACAAATAACTAATAGGGAAGAGTTTCATCAAATACGCCATAACGAGCTTTTCCCCCTTCTGGGGGCTTTAAACCCCTTCGGGAAAGGTTCACCTCTAAAGGGGGGATAACCCCATAAATAACTCTTTATTTCTATACCTTTCCCCCTCCCTTGGTAAAATATGCCTTTTCGGATTTTGAGTTTAGATGATGGAGGAATTCGGGAATTAGTTGCAGCTAGCATTGTTGCTGCGATTGAGAAGCAAATTAATCAAATTCCCTAATCCCTATTCGCAAATAAAAAAATGGCAAATGTTCGTCTAGAAGACATAAAACGCAGGTTTAACAACGTCACCGCTATCGAGGATATTAGCTTTGAAATTCCCGATGGTGAATTTTGGATTTTGGTAGGACCATCGGGTTGTGGTAAGTCTACAATTCTGCGGACGATCGCTGGTTTGGAAAATGCTACTTCTGGCAAACTGTTTATAGGCGATCGCTTAGTTAACAATATCCCGGCAAGACAGCGGGATGTAGCGATGGTTTTCCAAAATTACGCGCTGTATCCGCATATGACGGTAGGGCAAAATATCGCTTTTGGGTTGCAGATGCGAAAATTTGACCCGAAGATGATTGAAGAAAGGGTGATGACGGTAGCGCGATCGCTTTCTTTGGAACATCTGCTAGATCGCAAACCGAAACAACTTTCGGGAGGACAGCAACAACGGGTAGCATTAGGTAGAGCGATCGCTCGTGAACCTCAAGTTTTTTTACTTGATGAACCTTTATCTAATTTAGATGCTCAGTTGCGAGATGATACTAGGGCAGAGTTAAAACAGCTACATCAAAAGTTGGGAATTACGAGGATTTATGTAACTCACGATCAAGTTGAAGCGATGACTTTGGCTGATAAAATTGTGGTGCTAAATCAAGGACGAATTCAACAAATTGGCGAGCCACAAAGTATTTATGCACGTCCTGCGAATCGGATGGTGGCGACTTTTTTAGGTAGTCCACCGATGAATATTTTGCCAGCTAAGTTTAAGAATAATGCTTTTGATGTCGGTGGGCAATTGTTAGCAATTCCGGCAAATATTAGGGAAGAGTTGAAACCGCAGCAAGGGCAAGGTTTTGATTTGGGTATAAGACCGGAGCATATTTCTCTTAAGGAACCGCGTCCCTTGCGCGTCTCGCAGAGAAGAGACGAAGGGCACGAAGAACGAGAGTTGGAGGTTGAGGTCAAGGTTGTAGAACCTTTAGGGAGGGAGACTTTGATTCGTGCTAGTTTACCTGGTTTTTCGGAGGTTTTGGTAAATGTGCAAGCGGGTGCGGATGTGCGTTTGCATTCAGGCGATCGCATTACTTTAGAATTAGATATGAATCAGTTGTTTGTGTTTGATGCTAGTACGGGTGAGGCTTTATATCAGCCTAAATAAAGTTATTTAATAGGAGTTAATATGGCTTTTAGTAATTACAAAATTATCGGTGAAGTCCTGAAAGAGTTTCAGGTTTTTTATACAGAAGCGAATTTTATTGTCGAAACGGCTTTTAATGTCTCTAATTACTTTCGAGAAGATTTAGAACTAGTGATGCGCGAGGGTGTTGTTGATAATTCTGAGTTTGCTATTTGTGAAAACTTGATTTATCCAGTTTTGAAAGAAGTATGGAAGCAATATCTCAATCACTTTATTTTATGGAGCCACCAAGCACTTACTTTTGATAATAAATTATCAGGTTTTCCAGAATATATTCTGGCGAAAAAGTCTCCTTTAGGTAAAGTTGTATTTGATAAGCCTTATTTTATCTTAGTAGAAGCAAAACAGGATAATTTTGAAGCTGGTTGGGCACAATGTTTAGCAGAAATGATTGCTGCCCAAAGGCTTAATGGAGAACTGCAAATAATTATATTTGGTATTGTTTCCAATGGTGAACGGTGGCAATTTGGTAAGCTGGACAAAGAGGTGTTTACTAGAAATGCTACTTTTTACAGTATTCAAGAAATAGATAAACTATTTGCTGCTGTTAATTATGTCTTTCAACAGTGTGAATTGCAGTTAAACAATTTGGTAGCAGCATAAATCAAGCCAGGTACGTAGCAGGCACTAAAAGGATTGTTGAAGAATATGCGCTATTTTGTACTAATTTCGTACTAAAATCTGTTTTGTACATTTTGAATAAGTACCCTTGGCATACGATAGCATCTGCCGATTTTTGACATCTGAGTATCCATTACCTTTTGTACAGTGGTTGCTTGACTCGCAAGAAACAAATATTCAGGTTTTACCCACAGAATTAAGCGTGGAACCAATTCGCTCTGATGCTTTATTCCAACTACCAGAACTAGGCAGCATCGTTCATTTGGAATTCCAAACTGTTCCTAAATCAAAACCATCTCTCCCTGTAAGGATGCTGGATTACTGGTTGAGAATATATCGAAAATACGAATGTCCCATCGAACAAGTAGTCATTTTCCTAAAACAAACAAATTCCCCTGCTGTTTACATCAATGACCTTGCAGTTGGGAATACAAGACATGAATATAGAATTATACGTTTGTGGGAGCAAGACCCGCAACCGCTTCTGGCTAACCCCGCACTGCTGCCGTTAGCAGTTTTGGCTTATACAGATGCACCAGCAAGTTTGCTAGAACAAGTTGCTGTAGAAATAGATAAAATCGAAGAACCAGAACAACAGCAAAACATCACAGCTTGCGTGGAAGTACTAGCTTCCTTAAAGTTCGATAAACAACTAATTCGCCAGTATTTCAGAGAGGAACTAATGGAAGAGTCACCAATTTATCAAGAAATACTAGAAAAAGGTGCTAAGAAAGGAAAGCTACAAACCTTAACTCGCCTACTTTCACGGCGATTTGGCACAATTTCTTTGCAATTACAGCAACAACTTCAAGCACTGTCGATTAACCAGCTAGATGATTTAAGCGATGCGCTGTTTGACTTTTCCGAAATATCCGACTTGGCAGTTTGGTTGCAAAACCAGCAGTAACTCGAACTATTAGCAAAGCGTCAAGAATAAAATTGAGAAGGCATCGCCTAGTTGTCACCCAATTTTAGGAATGCGATCGCCTCTACGAGAGTTATGAATATAGCAATTTTCCCAGCGAGAACCCATAATTACGCTCTTTGCACGGAAAACACCAAAATGAATGCGCGATCTACTGAAATGAGAAAGCAAACAGGAGTTTGAGAAAGCAATATGCCTTTTTGCTTGCTGAATCTACTGAAATGAGAAAGCAAACAGGAGTTTGAAAAAGCAATATGCCTTTTTGCTTGCTAAATCTACTGAAATGAGAAAGCAAACAGGAGTTTGAGAAAGCAATATGCCTTTTTGCTTGCTGAATCTACTGAAATGAGAAAGCAAACTGGCATTTTGAGAAAGCAATATGCCTTTTTGCTTATTAAAATCGACTAGCGAGAGTTGGAAGTTGATCGCACAACTATATTAATAGATGAGTAATCAGGGGTTTGCTTCTAACTTATAATCAAAACAATGCCTTCAGGAGATTGACTTTCATGACATATATCTCCCCAAAAACCCTCACATTTGAAGATTTTCTCTTACGCGAACGCTATCGCATGAAGCAAGAGTATGATTATTCCTGGTGCGTAGACACTTCTTCGGCTTGTGGCTAGACATCGCCTTTACAAGAGTTATGAATATAGGGTTAGATTGATGAGTCTGTCACTTGAAAAAATTTTAAGCGAGATTGAGCAACTGACTCCAGAAGAGCAATTGACAGTTATGGGACATTTGGTGGAGCGTATAAAAAAGCATATCAACCAAGCTCAACCAAAACGCACGTGGAGCGATTTGAAGGGTATGGCTCCCTATCCGCTATTGGGTGAGGATGCTCAGGGATGGGTTTCACGGACTCGACAAGAAGGAGATGAGCATCGAGAACGGTTGTTGCGAGGAGAGGAATGAGGATTAGTCATGCGTTAACAGATGTTTCTCGCTTGTTTCTCGATACAGCACCCGTAATTTATTTTGTAGAACGCAATCCGCAGTTTGTGGATTTAGTCGATCCAATTTTTGAGCGATTGTCAGCTGACATTACAGCAGTAGTATCTGGGATAACGTTATCAGAGTGCTTGGTAGGTGCTATACGTCTGGGGTTAGCTGATTTAGAGCAAGCTTTTGTCGATGTGTTGCAACAAGAACAAGTAGTTTTTGTGGAGATTAATGCTGCTATTGCGCGAGAAGCTGCGAGAATTCGGGTACATTATAATCTTCAGTTACCCGATGCGTTGCAGGTGGCAGCGGCTTTAATAGCTGGTTGTGAAGCGTTTTTGACCAATGATGCAGCTTTGAAGCGGGTGACGGAGTTGAGGGTTTTGGTGGTGTGTGAGTTGGAAACCGAGAAGCCGTAATTACGCGCTTGGCGATCACTTAAATTGATGGTGGAAGTCGTTAGCACTAGTAGTGCGATCGCATGAAACAAAAGTATGAATATTCGTGGTGCGATCGCCTGCTTTAAATCTATCATCACCAAGTGTGATCGCCTGTTAAACATTCTTGTAATACTGCTACATCCTGATGTTAAATTTTTCTTTTCAAAGGGAAATTTATAGGTGTTTGCAGGGAAGAATCCGGCGGTTTTTGTGGAGAAGATGTAGGAAATTGGGAGGGAATTGTTTGCGTAGGGATAGGACTGAGTGTTGGCTGTTGATTAAATAGCAATTGACTTTTCCACAATCCAAACACTACAATTGTAATAATCACTAGAATTGTAATTAACAACACTGGAGAACGTTGATGAATATCTGCTGGTGTTAATGTTACTATATTTGGTTTTTCTATCAATAGAGATGACTGTTTGAGAAGTATAATATTTTTACTTGAATCAATTTCTTTCTTAAAAAAATCAAAATCTTTTGATTTCTTTACAAGCTGAGACGATTGCCAGAAATCTTTGTAATGCTCGACAACCTGTTTGTGAGCTTCATCTAAATTTTGTGACGACACCACGTTATCTGTTATTGCTTTTTGTAAAACAAGACCTTCTATAAAAGCAATTGGTCTGTTTCCTTGGTCTTTAAGAATCTCATCTTCTTGCTCATCAATATACTTTTTCGATGCCCAAGTAGTACGAAATACCAAAAAAATTCTTTCTCCTTGGGAGTCAAAAGTTTCTATGTATATTGCTTGGTTTGGTTGTGTTGGCTGATTAAATCGCGATACTGCACTTTTTAGTAACGTCGAACTATTAGTTCTACAGATAAAGTCGGGAGCTACAATCTTCGTATAATCTTGTTGTTGGCTACTACTCACTAAAAATGGTGCAGCTTCAATTTTATTTGTGTTGCCATTCATAAGCGATTCTAGTCAGACATAACTTGAGTTAGCAGATTTTTTACATCAATAATTAATTGAATTGTGACGCGGGAAAATCACGATCAAGCTGAGTCTGCATTGCTAAAAAGACATCAATAGCATGAGCAAGGGCTGTCTCTTCATCCTTAACGGCTTGAAGAGATTTTTCCATGTCATCTTTCTGCTTTATAATTCTTGCTTCCTGCTGTTCTCTTGTCTGCTGCGCTCCAGCTTTTGCTGCTTCAACACACTTTTTTAAGATGTCATTCGATAAACCTCGAATTTCTGGTGGTAGCTCTGGCACTATCTCTTGCCTAAACCACTCAGTTGCATTTCCTACAGTTTCTAATAACGAATTCCAAAACCCTACTTCGGTTGAAGTATCTATTGGTTTATTGTTAATGTTCTTTTTTCTATCAATAATTTGCTGTAGTTCACTCTTCACTCTATCAGGTAAAACACAGGCTAGTGGCATTTCTACTTGGTAAGGTTTGAGACGTCCTTTTGGAATCTTTATCATCTTTCCATCTTGTAGTTCAGCAAATTCCATTCCCACTGCACTGACTGGAATGAGTCTAACTGAGGAGTTGCTACGGAGTCTATTTTTAACAAAATTACTGAAGGTTTCTTCCTCTAGTAAACGGTCTTTTACCTCTTGTAAGGAGAACTCTCCTTCGAGGATATCCCATTTACTAATAACAAAATGAACTGGATTTACCTTTGTCCTCATCTTTGGTAGCATATTACCCAAATCTTCAAGGAGATTCTTATAACCATCTTGTTCTCCACGCATCAAAGATAAAATAGTTTCACCATTCAGAAGAGGTAAAAGGATATCGGCTTCGTCCAGATACTGCGTAAGTTTTGGATTGTTGCTTTTATTTATGTCACCACCTGCATAATCCAAGTACAAAAAATCACAAGCTGTAAATTCTTTGAAACCTATTTGGACTTTGCACCTAAAGTGCCATTCTTCTATGTCTACTGTCCCTGGCTCAAAATCTTTTGAGGGGTCTGCAAGTTTAGCATATCTCTCAACAAGTAGCTGACGAGGAGTCATTTGTCTGCCATCAGAATGCGTGACTGTATTTTTGTCATCACATTCTAAGAATATTTGGTACTTTCCTGGTTGGAAAAGCTGATGATGCATACTTGCTAAAAGTAATGTCTTTCCAGCGCCTCTTGAACCTACGATGATAATTTTGTAAGTTGTCATGACTTTTACTTCTTTCAATACTAAAAATAGTGGTATGAATGCGTTTTGAATTAGATAGAAACCGCTCAAAGCTTTTTAAGTATTTTCATCGCACTCCTCACAGATGTACAAATCAAAACTAAGTGAATATTCTGAGCAAAGAAAATAAGCTCAACTTTGTCACTAGCTTAATGTTGAGTTTTAAACCTATCAAAATGTGAGGTCGAGAAGATACGACTACAACCTCACTATCCCTCGATTCAGCGCGGTGACAAGGGCTTGAGTCCGATCGCTCACGTTCAATTTGCCGAAAATATTATTAGCATGGAACCTGACGGTACTCTCAACAATATTTAGAGCAGCGCTAATCTGCTGGTTATTCTTGCCCTTTGCAATCAAACGCAGCACCTCCAACTCGCGATCATTCAGCTAGTTTGATTCCCAATTTGGTATTAAATGAATTGCGATCGCCTATTTATCTCAATATGAATAGTGCGATCGCAGAATGGACTCCACAAAGGCATGAATCTTTTAACTACTGCCTATAAATTAGTGAAATTTCACATGACTACCATCTCTGTCAAACTTGCCTTTAAAAGCCCAGTTAATCCATCCGCCATCACCTTGATTGGTAAATTCACCATTTTCAAAAGCCCATATACCATAAATGACACCGTTATAATCAGCTTTAGCAAATAATTTAACGCCATTGAAATGTTCATCATAATTTTGGCTCAAATTAAAAACCATCACATTGTAGTTTTGACCAGCTTTAAAATAAGCTTCTTCCATTAGACCTTTTACGAATCCTTCACGGTTTTGGGAAGCGTTAACACTAGATGCGATCGCTTGAGCAATTCCAAGTGTATCTACTCCAACTTCTAGACCTACAGACATCTTTTACTCCTTGAAAAATTTTAATGTAGTTAAAAGCTTTATCAGTATTTTGATCGCACCCCTCACAGATGTACAAAGCAAAACCAAGTGAATATACTAAGCCTAGAAAATAAGCCCAACATTGTCACTAGCTAAATGTTGGGTTTTAAACCTATCAAAATGTGAGGTCGATAAGATGCTAACTACAGCCTGACAATCCCCCGATTCAGCGCGGTGACTAGGGCTTGAGTCCGATCGCTAACATTCAACTTCCCGAAAATATTATTAGCATGGAACCTAACGGTACTCTCAACAATATTTAGAGCAGCGCTAATCTGCTGGTTATTCTTGCCCTTGGCTATCAAACGCAGCACCTCCAACTCGCGATCGCTCAATTCTTCACTACCCATCCGTTCGGCTAGTTTGGCTGCTATACTGGGGGGAATGTACCTTTTACCTTTATAAACAGTACGAATCGCATCCAAAAGTTCGTTCGGTTCAGCCCCCTTGAGAAGATAGCCCTTTGCACCAGCTCGCAGTCCTCGATAGATATCTTCATCACCATCAAAGCCAGTTAACACAACGATCCGGGCGTGCTTAAACTCACTACATATAGCAGCGATCGTATCAGCACCTTCCATATTAGGCATTTGCAAATCCATCAACGTCACATCCGGCTGATGTTGGCGAAAAAGTTCTAACGCTTCTATACCGTCGCAGGCATGTCCGACTACAGTCATGTCTGGCTCACACTGGAGCAACATTGTTAAAGCTTGTCCTAGAATCGGATGATCGTCAGCAAGCAGGATGCGAATGACATTTGACTGACTCATGATCCTTGTTTGTTGATGAACGCAAAGTTAAGCATAAATGAGCTTCCCTTCTATATTCTGATAGGTGTAAACTACATGAACTTATGCACTGTGGGATAAAAATCGGAAGAATACCAGCAAATTGCTTACACAATCAACCCATAGCGAACAGTTTCTCACGCTGAAACCTCTCTTAGTACACGCATTGCATAAGTGCGATCGCGAAATATTTAACAAAGACTCCGCGACTCTCTGCGCTTACCTTTGCGTCCCCTTCTCTTCGAGACGCTGCGCGAACGGGTTCATCAGTTCGACGGGACGGAAACCGACTCCGCCGACTGATTCACCTCTGCGTTTAAAAACGCTATAAATTAATGCAAAGCTGTAATAGCCCACGCAGGTGGGCTTCGTTTGTGTAGCCCCAGGCTTCCAGCCTGAGGGCGTTATGTGCAACCTCACATACAAATGGTTTAAACTCTTTAAACCATTTGCTTCACTGAAAACTTTTGTAACTCCCCAGGAGCAAAAGCGCCATGTTCTGTAATTATGGCTGTAATTAATTCTGCTGGAGTCACATCAAAAGCTGGGTTATAAAATTCTGCCCCAGTTGGTGTAAGCATGGTTTCACCAACTTGATATATTTCACTTGGATCGCGTTCCTCAATCGGAATTTGGCTACCATCAGGTAATTCAAAATCAACAGTCGAAAGTGGCGCCGCGACGAAGAAAGGAATATTATGTGCCTTTGCTACAAGTGCCAAACTATACGTACCTATTTTGTTAGCTGCATCACCATTAGCGGCAATTCTGTCAGCACCCACAACTACAGCGTGAATCAAGCCCTGCTTCATGCAATGAGCCGCCATATTATCAGTAATTACCGTCACGGGAATGCCTTCTTCGACACATTCCCAAGCGGTGAGTTTCGCGCCTTGTAATCTGGGACGGGTTTCGTCCGCAAAAACACGCGCCAAACGTCCTTCACGCCATGCAGAACGCACTACACCCAATGCTGTACCATAACCAGCAGTGGCTAAAGCTCCAGCGTTGCAATGAGTGTGAATTGTTAACTGTTCTGGGGTAGAAGGCAACACTTTTAAGCCATTGTCGCCGATCGCCTGACAAGTTTGCAAATCTTCCGCATTGATAATTTGGGCAGTTTTCAGAAGGATTTTTTTGATATCTTCTACACTTCCCAAAGTTTCATAAGCGGTTTTCTTCATGCGGGAAATTGCCCAAAATAGATTTACCGCAGTCGGACGAGTAGAAGCCAACATTTGGGCCACTTTTTCCAAAGAGTTGAAAAACTCATCGCGGTTATCTGTCTCAATTTCCCTCGCACCAAGATACATTCCATACGCTGCTGCTACACCAATCGCCGGCGCACCTCGAACAATCATAGTTTTAATTGCCTGCGCCATATCTTCGCTGCGGTGAATTTCGACAACAGCATACTCATTAGGTAAGCGAGTTTGGTCAATGAGTGAAACCGAGTCGTTGTGCCAAATAACCGGATAAACTTGATTTGTGGAAGAATTCATGATTAACAAATAAAGTTAGTATGACCTCAGGCAAAGACATGTAGAGACGTTTGCTGGAAACGTCTCTACGCACGTAAGCTAAATCAAATAATCAACTAGCTAACAGTTGAGGGTTGCTTACTACTAAAGAAAGCTTTCATCACCGTTTCCGCCATTTGCGGACTAGTTAAACCTAATTCTGCCTTAGATTCATTCGGTTCGGCATGATCTACCAAAACATCTGGTACACCAATTCGCTTCACGGGAACCACAACATCAGCATCTAACAGCGCTTCCGCTACTGCTGAACCGAAGCCACCCATCAAACAGCCTTCTTCTAAAGTAACAACGCGCCCGATTTTTTTCGCCAAAGGTAAAATTAATTCTGTATCCAGAGGCTTGACAAAACGGGCATTTATCACAGTGGCTTGTATTCCGTGTTCGTTGAGAATTTCGGCAACTTGCATCGCTGGGTAAACCATTGTGCCGTAACCCAACAGCAACACATCATCGCCATTGCGGAGAATTTCGCCTTTGCCGATTTCCACAGGTTCCCAGCCTTCTTCCATCAAGGGAACACCATAACCATTACCGCGAGGAGTACGCATAGCGATCGGTCCAGAGGTATGGTTAATGCCGGTTACTACCATGCGTTGCAATTCCGCTTCATCTTTGGGTGCCATCACCACGATATTAGGAATACAACGCAGATAGGCGATATCATACATACCTTGGTGCGTCGGACCATCAGCACCGACAATTCCTGCCCGATCCATACAGAAGAACACTGGCAGATTTTGGATGCAGACATCGTGAATTATCTGGTCGAAGGCGCGTTGCAAAAAGGTAGAATAAATAGCGGCAACAGGACGCATTCCTTCAGATGCGAGTCCCGCAGCCAAGGTGACGGCGTGTTGTTCGGCAATACCCACATCTATATATTGATCGGGCAACTTTGCCTGAAGCTTGTCTAAGCCTGTCCCCGTAGCCATCGCCGCAGTGATACCGACAATTTTCGGGTTTTGTTCGGCGAGTTTTACCAAGGTGTGGGCAAAGACTTTAGCGTAAGCAGGGGGTTTGGGTTTGCTAGAAGGAATGGCTTTGCCTGTCACCACATTAAACGGGTTTTGGGCATGGTAGCCTACTTTATCTAGTTCGGCAATTTCATAACCTTTGCCTTTAATTGTCCCCACATGCACCAAGACTGGTCCGGTCATCTTATGTGCCTGTTCAAAGGTGGCGATTAATTCTTCTAAATTATGCCCATCCACAGGTCCCATGTAGGTAAAGCCAAGTTCTTCAAAGACTGCGCCAACTTTCGGAACAGCTAACCGCTTCATTCCTTCTTTGATGCGTTCTAATTCCGGTGAAAGAGATTCCCCAACAAAGGGAATTTGCTTGACTTGTTCCTCTAAGTTATCTTTGATAAATTGTACTGGGGGACTGAGACGCATTTTGTTGAGGTAGCGCGGAATCGCCCCAACGTTAGGAGAAATTGACATTTCGTTGTCGTTGAGGACAACTAATAAGTTAGTTTTGGGCAAGTGTCCAGCATGGTTGATGCATTCTAACGCCATACCGCCAGTTAGCGCACCATCACCGATAATGGCGACAACTTTAAATTTTTCGCCTTTCATATCTCGCGCTAAAGCCATACCCAATGCGGCTGAGATACTGGTTGAAGCATGTCCCGCACCAAAGTGGTCAAACTTACTTTCACTGCGCTTGAGATAACCGGCAATTCCATCTTTTTGCCGTAAGGTGTGGAAATTATCGTAACGCCCTGTAATTAATTTATGGGGATAAGCTTGGTGTCCGACATCCCAAATGACTTTATCACAATCTAAATCTAGTGTCTGATAAAGCCCTAGGGTTAACTCTACAACACCCAACCCCGGTCCCAAATGTCCCCCAGTTGCGGCTACGGTTTGCAGATGCTTATCCCGAATTTGACGGGCAATTTGCTGCAACTGCCTAATCGATAAGCCGTGTAACTGGTTGGGATGGGTAATTTCACTCAGGTGCATACTAATAGGGTTTTCCTCTCATTGATCGTATTATGATTTTCCCACGCTCGTGTTGCCAGATGAGAGAAAAGGTGAGAAGGGGGACAGGGGGATGGGGAGAGGGGGGGATTAGGGGAAAGAATTATTCTCATTGTCCCCTTGTCCCCTTGTCTCCTTGTCCCCTTGTCCCCCCCTCCCCCTCATCTATTCGGCGCTGCTGGAGCTTCTGGTGTTTCGGGTTGTGGCTGTTGTCTTTGTAAATATTGACTCAATACGTAAGCCATATCCCCGCGTGTCATCGGTTTTAATGGGGCTATGTTACCTTGTGCGTCTGTGTTGACGAATCCTTCACTAATTACTGTGGCGATCGCCTTTTTTGCCCAATCAGGAATTGTCTGCGCGTCTGGATGAGAAGCAAGAATTTCATTTACAGTGTCGTCGGGAAACTGAAATACTCCATAAGCTTGAGCAAAAATCGCTAAAGCTTCTGCCCTTGTCACTTTTTGGTTGGGGAAAAACATATTTCCCCGATAACCTTTCATAATGTCAGTTTTTAAGACTATTTGAATATCATTAAATGCTGGATTTGACGGCGCTACATCGGTAACTGTTAGATTTTCTTTGCTAATAGCCTGTCTTTTATCCAGTCGAAAGGCTTTCACCATAATTGAAGCTAATTCGGCACGGCTGATTAACCTTTCTGTATAAAAGTTACCATCACTAAAGTTGGTCATTAACTTTGCTGCAACTACCTGCTGAATCGAATCGGCTGGTATTGCAGGTTGTGCGTTAACGTGCAGCGGAAAATATTGTATTGCTACTATAGTAATACTACTTAGCAGCTTATGCATTATTTTAACCATTTTTATAATGAAAAGGCGGGACTTTGGTTAACATCAATTGTGATTAACTTATCTCGTGACGAGTTGATGCTTGGCTATGTTGCCAACCCGCTTGCTAAGGGAAAGGGGAAAGAGAAAAGGGGAAAGGTAAAAGGTAAAGGATAATAGATTTTTACTTTTACCTTTTATATTGTTTTGCGTCATACTGTAACGCGGATGACAGTAGGAGTGTTTGCTAACGAAACATACTACTTACAGAAGTATCTTCGTGAATTCTCCAGATGGTTTCTCCGAGGATATTAGCCACTGAAAGGACGACGAGTTGTTCAAAGCGATCGCTATTCGGAATGGGAATCGTATTTGTGACAATCACTTCCTCAAACACACCAGTCGATAAGCGCTCAATTGCAGGTGGAGAGAACACCGCATGAGTTGCACAGGCATAAATCTGACGCGCCCCTTCTTCACGCAATAACTGTGCCCCTGCCGCAATTGTGCCGCCAGTGTCGATCATGTCGTCTACCAACACTGCCGTTTTGCCCTTAACATCGCCGATGACATTCATCACTTCAGCGACATTGTGAGCTTGACGGCGTTTGTCAATAATTGCTAAGGGGGCATCATCCAGCTTTTTGGCAAATGCCCTAGCCCGCGCTACACCCCCGACATCGGGCGAAACCACCACCAAATCGGGCAGATTCTTACTTGCCAGATAATCTAGCAGTACTGGCGAACCGTAAACATGGTCAAAGGGTATATCGAAATAACCCTGAATTTGAGCGGAGTGCAAATCCATTGCCAAAACCCGGTTTGCACCGGCTTGGGTAATTAGGTTAGCAACCAGCTTGGCGGTGATTGACTCTCGTCCTGCGGTTTTGCGATCGGCGCGGGCATAACCATAATAAGGAATTACTGCCGTTACCTGCCGCGCGGAGGCACGACGACAGGCATCAATCATAATCAGCAATTCCATTAAGTGGTCGTTGACCGGTTGACACGATGGCTGGATTAAATAAACATCACAACCCCGAATCGATTCTTGAATTTGAACGTAAAGTTCTCCATCCGCAAATCTTTTGCGAATCATTGGTCCCAAGTCCATGCCCAAATAACGAGCAACTTCTTGAGACAGCGGTATGTTGGCAGAACCAGAGAACAGCCGCAGGCGATGATTTTCAGTCAGTCCTGTTCGAGCTGGCTGCACTTTTAAACTTGCAGAACTGAGCACAGCAGATCCTCTATGTGCATTCATGGCAATCTTATCATCAGGTATTTAGCAGATTTAACCGAGATAGTCAGAAAAAACATTTGTAAGTTTTTTTGAAGCTTTCATAAAAACTCTCAATATTCCTCCATAAAACGTTCGCTTTGTCATTTTCTTGACATAACAGGCAAATCAACCATAGACAGCTTAACGGACATTAACTTTTTCTACTAGATGGATTATTTAGATGTTTTTGCTTAAGGTAAAAAAAAACCAACTCCTTCGAGGTTGGTTCGGTAGAGCATTTTCCTCTACCCACCTTATTGATAACTGAGCGTCAACGATTCACGGATTAAGTGATATGCACGTAGGCACTCGTTAAGTAGAAACACCTGTGAATAAAAACTAATGGGGCAATTGAATATTCTATGATCCTAACGGCAAATTTATAAAATGGCAGATTTAATTTAAGCTTTTAAATCTAATTACACATCTCACGACACTTTAAGTTATAACTCTTGACGTAGCTGATATCTAGCGAAAGAGTGAGGAAATTTGACAAGAAAAAGCCAGCACAAGTTTGGACAAAACGCTACCGTAGAAGGTGACAAATAAAGGTAGAAGGACTAGGGACTGGGGACTAGGGACTAGGGACTAGGAACTGGAAAAGAATTATTCCCCATTACCCATTCGCCATGCCCAATGCCCGATGCCCAATGCCCAATGCCCAATGCCCAATACCTAATTAATCGATGATGCAACCACCCATTACTGTTGGTACTGTCCTACAAAACCGTTATCGCATAATTCAAATTCTCGGTCAGGGGGGATTTGGCAGAACTTATTTGGCAGAAGACCAAAGGCGGTTTAATGAACTTTGTGCGATTAAGGAATTAATTCCCACCGCTACGGGAACTGGCGCTTGGGAGAAAGCACAAGAACTTTTTGCACGGGAGGCGGCAATTTTATACCAAATCCAGCATCCGCAAGTGCCACAATTTCGAGAAAGATTTGAACAAGATCAGCGCTTGTTTTTGGTGCAAGATTACGTTGCAGGCAAGACTTACCGCGCTTTGCTGGATGAGCGCAAGGCTGTTGGTCAAAGTTTCACAGAAACGGAAGTTTTGCAATTGATGCGCTCTTTATTACCAGTGTTAGAGCATCTTCACAATCGCGGAATTATTCACCGAGATATTTCACCAGAAAATATTATTTTGCGAGAAAGCGATCACCTACCTGTTTTAATTGACTTTGGGGTGGTGAAAGAACTGGCAACTAAATTACAATCCCTAAATGCGTCAACGCCGCTTACTACGGTGGGAAAATTAGGCTACGCTCCTGCCGAGCAAATGCAAACAGGAAGGGCTTACCCCAGTAGTGATTTATATGCACTAGCAGTCACAGTGTTGGTTTTGCTGACAGCTAAAGAACCGCAAGAACTATTTGATGAAAATCAATTAACTTGGAATTGGCAAAAGTTGGTAAAAGTCGATCCGCGATTTGCCCAAATATTAAATCGGATGTTGAGTCATTCACCAAGCGATCGCTTTGCTAGTGTTGCCGCTCTCACGCAAGCATTACAAGTGCTGGCACAACCAAATCAGATAAATCCGGCTTTGTCCAATATGGAAACAGTAGCCGTTGGTCGTCGCCCAGATCCAGTTCCACCTGTTGCCCCCAAAAGACCAGATCCGGTAATTCCCGATCCTCCGCCCAGCAATTCCATTTTGGATAATCCGTTGGCGTTGGGTGCAATTGGCGCTGCTGTAATTATATTAGCAGGATTCGGTTCTTGGGCAGTGGTAAGTTCTATCCGCAGTCAACCAAAAACATTAGCACCAGAAGCCCCACCACAAACTTTTCCTTCGCCAGTTATTACAGGTGCTGCTACACCAACACCTACACCCACAGCTACACCCACCAATATTGAACCTATTGTCACCAATAAACGCCTAACTTTTGTTACACCAAATGAACTTAATCTTGACGGTACTATCAAAGCAAATGAAACAGTTCAATACAGCTTTTTTGGCAGGAAAGGTTCAAAGTTAATTGCATCGCTTTCCCCAGAAAGTAATAATGTTTTGCTAACAGTTTTAGCTCCCAATCGAGAAATAATAGATAATTCTGCCCAGCAAGTTACATCCTATCAAGGAGTATTGCCTGTAAGTGGCAGATATATTATTCAGTTAACTTCAGCACAAGAAGTTCCGCAAAGCAATTATGTCCTTAATGTTGGGCTAGAAAATTTAGAATCGGCACCTACACCAGAGTCCACACCAGAGCCGACATTTACGCCCACACTAGAGCCATTTACGCCGACGCCCACACCAGAGCCAACACTCGCGCCAACATTTCCAGCACCACCTGTGAACAATTCGCCCACACTTCCACCTATACAGCCACCGGAGTTTCCGTCTACATCCCCTCAAGAAGAAAATAACAATCCGCCTGTTGAGCAAACACCAGTTCCCAATCAGACAAATTCTCAATAAATTAAAAGGTGCATTTTCTACTAAATTGATTAAGTTTATAGTAGTCCTATATGATTGGTGTAAAAGGGTTTTGAATAACGAACCGCATTCGCCTTGGTCTACGTGATTGAGAAGGGTGCAAAGGAAGAGAGGATAAATTTCACGCTCTTATTTAGGATTAATATATACCATTTCACTAGCCCTAATTTTAGACTTTTACTCTGTGTCTGGAGCGTCTCTGCGTGAAAAAACTATTTCTGCAATCTTGTCTAGTTTTGATACGGGATGATTTTATCAAAACTAAACACGGTAAATTAAGTGCTAATAACTCATAACTGTAAATGAATACATTACTAATTACGGGAACGGATACGGAAGCTGGTAAAACTGTTTTCACAACAGCGTTAGCAGTATATTGGCAAACATATTACCCGCAACGTCGCTTGGGAATTATGAAACCGATTCAATCGGGTGAAGGCGATCGCGAACTTTATCAAAAGCTGTTTTCTTTAGATCAATCTGCGTCAGAAATTACACCTTTGTATTTTCAAGCACCTTTGGCACCACCGATCGCGGCAGCACGCGAAAATCGAGAAGTGGATTTAAAGCTGGTGTGGCAAACTTTGGAAAAAGTGCGATCGCGTCACGATATTATCTTAATAGAAGCTTTGGGCGGGTTAGGTTCACCTATCACTGATGAGCTGACGGTAGCAGATTTAGCAGGAGAATGGCGTTTGCCAACGGTGTTGGTCGTACCTGTGAAATTGGGAGCGATCGCGCAAGCTGTAGCGAATGTAGCATTAGCTAAACAATCCCGCGTGCATCTAGTTGGTATTGTCCTCAACTGCCTAGAACCGCGAACAGAAGCGCAAATCGCCGACTGGACACCACCTGAATTAATTCAATCATTAACTAACACGCCTGTTTTAGGTTGCGTACCTTACTTAGATAATTTATCTGACTTTGAAAAAATGGCACAAGTAATATCAAATTTAGATTTGGAAACTTTAACTATTTAGAAGTTTAACTATCTGCTCGTAACGCACCCTAGAATCGTTTTATGTTTAATTTGGTTAGGTTAATTGTCAGTCCGATACTCTTAGATAGATGGTTTAATCAATTGTGTTCCACACTTGGAACAGAATTTGTAATTAGGCGGATTATTGTTACCACAATTGGTACATACAAGATGATTTTGAACTGGAGTTTGAGGTTGAGCAGCGCTATTGCCAACATTACTTAAATCAGGTTCAACTGGTGTATGATTCCTGTCAATAAACTGAAGATTTGGTACGGTCGTTGATTGAACAGGTACTGACGCCATCTCAGCAAAATGTTGGAGCAGCATTCGATGAACAAAAATGTAGCCACCCCCAACCTTTTGCAAAAAGATGCGTTCAGTGCCATAGTCAAGAAAGTGGGCATAGTTCCTGGGGATATAACCTTTACTGTAAAGAATAAAGCGTAAAGTAAAGTGTTGGATGCAGGCTTTACCACCCCCAAAAATTAGCCCAAAAATTAGCCCAAAAATTAGCCCCAAAAGTACCCAAGGTTTACCGCTTAATTGTCCGATTAATCCGCCGATTAATCCGCCAATTGCTCCAATAATCAGAGCATTCCTGCCTGAGTTTGAAATGCCCTGATTGGGACTTGTTTTTCTCTCTATTTCTGGACCTCTCAGTCCACCAAGCAGCCCCAAAACCAGTTCAGCAATTAGCCAATAAATCACCCCCAAAAACAGCTTCAATCCTAAATTCTTTCCATTAAGCAGCCCCACAATCAGCCCCAGAGGCAGTGTAACAACTAGCCCATTGCTCAGAAGCTTCTTTGCTTCTTGCCAAGACCACAATTTCAGGGTTTCAACTGTTTTGATTTCTGTCATCTGCAATAATAAACTCAGTCCACCAATAGGTAGACCAATTTGCAAAGTAAGTTGAACAAACTTACTTTGATCTATAAATCCGATTAAGGCACCAATCAGTCCCCCAAGTAGCCCTCCAATCAAAAAAGTTCCAATCCTATAAAGTATTTTTTGAGTCTTAGTCTGGAACCAAGTAGGCTGCAATCCTTCAATTAAAAACATCGTCTGAGAGGTTTGAGACATTCGCTTTGCTAGCCAAATTAGCCAGCGCATTGCTTGTTCTTTCGGGTATTTCTGTTTAGCTTGCTTGCGGCTAAACATCGTTTCAATATAAGTATTAAACAGATGCCGACGGTGTTCTTCTATTGAGTTTGTTTGGGGTAAGTCTTCAACTAATTTGCCCTCATATGCCAGGGTCATGACGCTGAGAGTCAGGGGAGATTTGGCTAACTCTTGCAGTGCAGTATCTCTTTCAAGTAATGTTCTCAAGGCTTGTAATTGATTGCCAGCACTGTTTATATATTGGTTAATCTGCTCATCGGTCAATGATTGGACACAGATAGCACCTTGTAGTTGCAGACGAGTAGAGAGAGCATTATAATCTTGGATGCGGCTACACACGATTATCTCGGTTTGCCCATGCTTTTGCATGAATTCATTTAAGGCTTGAACACAGGCTTCTTGATACTCAGACTTCACCTCATCCAGACCATCCAGCATCAGTAGCAGTTGTTGTTCTTTAATCCAAAGTTTAGCTAGGGATTTGGAAACTTTATATTGCCTATTCAATTCTTGAACAAGCCAATCAGCAATATTTTGCTGCTTACTTGCCCAAGAGGATAAATTAAATACGACTGGAATCGGTCGGCTTAAGTCCTCTTGAGTACGAGTAATCAAATGCTTTGTCAGCGTCAGGAGAGTTGTGGTTTTACCCGCTCCTGGCTGTCCTAATATCAGAAGAGTTCGTCCTTCTCCCATCTGAGTGAAGACATCTGTTACCCCAACTTCCGTGGGTAGTGCTTGTCCAGATTTATCAGGCAACTCCTCAATACCAAGATGTTCTACTGCGTCTAATCGCTCTTCTAGACCCAGTGAAATCATCACTCTGCTATGCAATGACTTTTCTAAGACACCTTCAATCCAATAGTTTTTAACTTTATTGAGCAAAACCTTACGTTGTTTATACTCCTCCTGAGTAGCAGGTTTTGCTACATCAGATATCCGACGACCTAATAAATCAGATATCTGAAAAAGACTTTTATTTATATAAATGACGCTTCCAGAAATCAAGTCACCTTGGATATAATCACCCTGAATTGACTCATTATAATTGCCGTTTCCTATATTAATACTGCGGTTATAAGGCTCTTGATTTGTTGTCATAATATAACCTGCATAAAGTTATTAAAGAACAAGAAAAGCAGACGAGGAAATTTTAGAAAAAAATAGAATGTATTAAAGCTCAATTACTCTTAGTTTTCTGCCAATCTTCCAAAGCAGCAATGAGAAAACTACTTGCTGGATGATTGAGCAATTGCCCCAAAGCATGCACACCAAATACTTTCGATGCACTAACTATTTTCTCTTCTAAAGAGGGATTATTTTCAATACTCTTAATAGTTTCGGCAGCTATTTGCATTTTACCCAAGGTGGTATCAGTAGGGTAAGACTTGTCTAGTTGTTCAAGTAGTTTTTGAATTTCAGCGGCAACTTCAGTAAGGCTTTGCTTTTCACTACTAGCATAATAATTACCTTGTATATAATTGCCTTCAATGCGCTCGTTGTAGTTACCGCTTCCTATGTTAATAGTACGTTTATCAGCCATATTAGATTTTTCTTCCTTATCTTTGGAATTTTTATTATTAGAAAGTATAAGACCTATATCTTTATTAATTTTTATGGTGGGAATTAAAGACTGCGGAATGCCATTTAGCTGAATATTATTACAGCCTAGTTGAAAAGCATCCTCATAGTTTCTCCCAGCACCAATCACATCATAAAACCCTTGGGAAAATTTAATTGCTGCATCATCTCGTATAGAACGTTCCATGCCAATAACGTAATAAATATGCTTATGAATTTCTTCAGCCTGGACTTCTGAATAGCAAGCGTTGAGTAGCACACATTCAATTGTGTTTTGAAAATTCTTAAATAAGTTTGTTAGTGATTTTGTACTTACCAATTGTATTTGCCCAGAGTTATCCTCTAAAGCTATACCTCCTGAGGGCGAATTTAAACGGTAAGCTTCGCGTTGTTGTTGTAATTCTCCGGAGTTATTTTCCAAAACTATGTTATTGTTTCCTGTTCCGTGCCCAGAGAAATGCACAATCTGTGGTTCAGAATCTAATAAAGCACGACGCAAATCATCAATCCGAACAGCCCCCTCAGTAATAACTTCAAAATTATCTCGATATTTGGAACGTTTCAACGCTGTTTTTATTTCCCGAATTTCTTCATCTAAACGTAGCCAATCTGTGTTTGTAGGATTGGCTGATAAAATTAGAATTTTTTTCATACTTTTGGATGAAGACAGAATCTACAATAAAATTTATGTGTTCCATATTTAATTTAGACTGTTGAGTTTTTTTTACCTCAAGCTGTTCAAATCAGTTGGAGTCACACAAATGAGCTTGTACTTAACATACTACATAGGTTTAACTTGAAACACTTACCTTTTTATGGATGTAAGCGAAGTAAACTTATGCACTTTTGGAATAGAAATGCTAAAAAATGCTGATGTCAATTCTTGATAAAGGTGCGCTTAATCAAAAAACAAAGGTTCTTCAATAGTAGGGTGGGCAGTGAGTGCTGCGCTTCGCTGTCGTGAGTAGCTTGCCCTACTTAAGAAAGATCATCTTCATACATAATTGGTATCACAAATAAAAATAAGGTTCGTTGAAGTTTTTTTGCACTGGGTAACTTCAGACTAAACTAGGAAAATAACATCAGTTAGCCGTGTTAAACTAATTAGTCTTAACAATGATTTCCACATTCCCCAACGCTCAGAGTGTAAGTTTATCTCGCGTCCGCCTCGATATCCGATCGCTACAACCTCAACTTGTAGAGTGGCGACGACGGCTGCATCAACAACCAGAGTTAGGTTTTCAAGAGAAACTCACATCTGAGTTTGTTTCACAGAAGTTGCAAGAATGGGGAATTGAGCATCAAACTGGTATTGCCCAAACTGGAATTGTGGCAACAATAAAGGGTGGTAAAATAGATACTGGAAAAGTCTTGGCAATTCGGGCAGATATGGACGCTTTGCCAATTCAAGAACTTAACGAAGTGCCATATAAATCGCAACATGATGGCGTAATGCACGCTTGCGGTCATGATGGACATACAGCGATCGCTTTAGGTACAGCTTATTATCTTCAACAACATCGTCAAAACTTCGGCGGCACTGTAAAAATTATCTTTCAACCAGCGGAAGAAGGACCCGGAGGTGCAAAGCCGATGATTGAAGCTGGGGTACTAAAAAACCCTGATGTCGATGCAATTATCGGTTTGCATTTGTGGAATAATTTGCCTTTGGGAACTGTCGGTGTCCGCGCTGGGGCGTTAATGGCAGCTGTAGAATGCTTTAAATGCACAATTTTGGGCAAAGGTGGACACGGGGCAATGCCTCATCAAACGATTGATTCTATCGTAGTTGCGGCTCAAATTGTTAACGCTTTACAAACCATTGTCTCACGCAACGTCGATCCAATAGATTCGGCGGTGGTGACAGTCGGAGAACTTCACGCGGGAACCAAGCTGAATATTATTCCCGATACGGCAAGGATGAGTGGTACAATACGTTACTTTAAACCTGATTTAAAAGGCTTTTTCAAAAAGCGAATTGAGCAGATTATCGCCGGGGTTTGTCAAAGTCATGGTGCGAGTTATGACTTAGAATATTGGGGACTTTATCCGCCAACAATCAACAATGCTGATATGGCGGAATTAGTGCGATCGCAAGCCGAACAGGTGATAGAAACTCCGATGGGAGTTGTGCCAGAATGTCAAACAATGGGTGGCGAAGATATGTCATATTTCTTACAAGCCGTTCCCGGTTGTTATTTCTTCCTCGGTTCTGCTAACCCCGCAAAAGACTTAGCATATCCGCATCATCATCCCCGCTTTGATTTTGACGAAACAGCCTTACCAATGGGTGTAGAAATTTTCGTCCGCTGCGTCGAGAAATTTTTCTCGTAATAAGCGCGAAGAGCGCTTACTACTTACTCCGCAAACTTAGGTAAATTATCCTGACGCCACTTCGCGTCTGTTTTCCGATTTGTTCGCAATTCTAAAACCCGAATTCCCTTACTTGGTAGCGGGTTTAATTTTCGTTGCAACTTATCCCAAGAAGTAATCAATTCATGCTCTACGCCATAAGTAGCGCACAGTTGGGCAAAATCAATATCTTGCGGAGTGGCGAAAAATTCCTCAAATGGTGGGTCAAATTGAGCGATGGGTAACATTTCAAAAATCCCACCACCATTGTTATTAATTAAGACGATGGTGAGATGTCCAACAAACTTATTTCTAATTAAAAAGCCATTGGTATCATGCAATAAAGATAAATCTCCAGTTAACATCACACTGCTTTGATGGCGATGGGCGATTCCTAAAGCAGTGGATAATGTACCATCTATACCATTCGCACCTCGGTTAAAATGCGATCGCACTCCTAAATTATTCGGCTTCCAGAAAAATTCTACATCACGCACCGGCATACTGTTAGCGATAAATAGCGGCGTTCCCGGTGCTAGGGTCTGTGAAAGCAACCAAGCAGCTTTGCTTTCACACAACTCATTCATTGTCGCCATAGTTTGGTCAACATTTGACCTAACTTGCGCTTCTGCATCACACCACATTTGAAGATAGGGAGAGGAGGAGGGGGGGAGGGGGGGATGGGGAGAGGGGGGGAGGGGGGGATGGGGAGAGGGGGAGACTCCTTGGAGGGGAGGAAAAATTCTTTTTTGTTCCCCTTGTCCCCTTGTCTCCCTGTTCTCTACTCCCTGCACTAACTGTTCAATCGATACTCGTAGGTGAATTGTCTTTCCGTGGAGAGGGTCAAGGTTTTGGTCACTTGGGTCAATTATCCAGCGTTTGGGTTGTGTGGTATTTATCCAGGTACGCAGTTGTTTACTGGTAGGAATTTCCCCGATTTGAATGACTATTTCTGGTGCTAGCTGCTGCGAAAGCTGCTGCAAACGCAAAATTAGGTCATAGGTAGATATTAAATAGGGGTTGAGGTCGGCATAATTTCTTACAGGTGAAAGTCCCTCTGCGAGAACCGGGAATTTTAAGATTTGGGAAAGTTGCGCGATCGCACTACAATATTCTTTCGGCTGCTGCACTTGAGCAACGCCGGCAATTATTATCCCTCGTTGAGATTGTAACCATTCTTGTGGGAGAAGCGCAGATAACAGAGGCGCGGTTTCCACATACGTACTAATTCCAGAGAAAAATTCTTCTGGCTCAAGTTGTAGTTCTATATCTGCATCCGGAATCGGTGCGAGGGGATCGCGAAAGGGTATATTTAGATGTACTGGACCAGAAACAGGATAAAGCGATCGTTCCCATCCATGAATTACCGTTTGTCGCAGATAAGCTAGCATTTGCATATCTGGTGAAGGTAAAGCTAACTCTGTTTGCCAGTTTGGGTAATTTCCATATAGCTTTAATTGGTCTATAGTTTGTCCAGAGTGGCAATTTCGTAATTCTTGCGGTCTATCAGCAGTTAATATCAACAAGGGAACGCGACTTTCTCTAGCTTCAATGACTGCTGGGTAAAAGTTCGCTCCTGCGGTTCCAGAACTGCAAACCAATACTACAGGACGTTTGCTTGCTTTGGCTACTCCCAAAGCAAAAAACGCAGCAGAACGTTCATCGAGAATGGAAATCGCTTCAATATTATAATTATATGAAGCTTTGGCAAAGGCGAGTGCTAGAGGTGTGGAACGCGAACCCGGACAAATTACCGCACAAGTTAATCCTAAGCGCACAAGCGTTTCCGCCAAAATAAAAGCCCAAAGTTGATTAGTATTGTTAAAGGCGATCAACATTAATTCAAATAAAGGTGACTGGGCATTGGGCAATGGGCATTGGGCATTTTTTCAGAGGGTAAAATTCCCAGTCCTTAGTCCCTGATAAAGATAATATTAAATTTTAGATTTTGTGTAGGTAAATTCACTTTACAATCCAGAATACAAAATTCGATGAGTGGACTGAACTTTCATGGACTCGATTCATTTAACGGGAATTCGCTGCTATGGCTATACTGGCTATCTGGCTGAGGAACAAATATTAGGACAATGGTTTGAGGTGGATGTCAAGTTATGGCTAGATATCTCTACAGCGGCTAAAACTGATGCGATTGAAGACACTGTGGATTATCGCAGCGTTATCGCTAAAGTGCAACATATAGTAAAGACATCTAAGTTTGCTTTGATAGAACGTTTAGTAGCGGTGATCGCCGATTCTATTCTCATTGAATGCGATCGCGTCTTGACAGTGCAAGTCATTTTAAGCAAACCCGCTGCACCGATTCCCGACTTTGGCGGCAAAATTACAATTGAACTGACTAGAAGTAAGTCTAATCCATTTTAAAGTGTAAGGTGATTGGGGCGTGGGGGAGCGCTAGTTTCGTGCGGTGAAACACCGACGCGGATGGGATGCCTTAACCGTCGCGTACTCCGAAGTTGAACCCGTTCGTGAGGTGTCCTCCGTTGTTCTGCCTTGGTCTCCGACAAAAGAGGCATAGCCGCATCATAGGGCATAGCAAAGAATCTCTTATACAAAGATGCATAATTCCTCACGGGATGCAAATAACGTTTTACTTAGTACAGCTTTGCCCGTTGCCCAATGCCCTATTCCCGACTTTCTTAAACAAGTATTATTTACTATCTCTTCAAACCATAGCTTCCTCAAAATCTAGTAAATGATTACCGCCATCATGTATTTTATATTATCAGCGTATCTCCGAGTTGTTTTGCTAAATACTTGCAACGGCTAGGTTTTTATTTAGTTATTTTTCAGGCTGAGGTTAATTTGTGATTTTATTAACCTTTAAATCCTTCTTATTTACATACGCAAATACCGTGTTTGCTTAGTTTCTATTGAATAAATTAGTTACTTAGACAGGAAAAATTACTTTTTACTTTTAGTAATTTGAGGGCAATCTACACTATTCATAAAGAACTTGATATTAACTGCATATAAACATCTAGTTAAGTTTGGCAAATACCGAAATTCCGCCTTGTAACAAAAATTAGGTAGTAATTATTCAGCTTTTTTATCAAGGTATAGGACACTTACTTTAGAGATTGATTATTATAAGATTATTGTGTTTCAGATTGCGCTCACACCGACAGGATCTGAGTCTTACCAAACAGATTATTTTAGCATGGACAGCCCGAAAATCCTAGTTATTGAGGAGGGAAAAGCCCAAGCTATAGATATTAGAAACAGATTACAAAGTTAGGGTACGCTGTTCCGGATATCACTGATTCTGGTGAGGAAGCAATAAAAAGGGTAGCAGAAACTCATCCACATTTAGTGTTAATTGATATCTGCTTGTCAGGAAAAATTAATGGAGTGCAAGTGGCAGACATCATTCAAAATAATTTCGACGTACCTATGTTATATTTTACGGATTATTCGCAAGACACTACATTACATAAACAGCAATTAGCTGAACCTTTTAGTTATATTCCCAAACCAATTGCAGAAAGAGACTTAGATATTGCGGTAGAAATGGCTCTTTATAAGGACGAGATTGAAAAGAAATTAGAGGAAAAACATCACCAATTGACAATTATTATTAATAGTATGGGCTGTGCTGTAGTTGTAACAGATACAAATGGTTGTGTGAAACTGATGAATCCTGTAGCAGAAAAGCTGACGGGATGGAAGCAAAAGGAAGCAATTGGTAAAGATTTAACCGAAGTTTTCAATTTGATTGACAACGAGATCAAGGAACCAATTGAGAACTTAGCCAAACAAGCAATAAAAGCGAATGCAGTTTTGAATTTACCGGAAAACTGTACTTTAATTGCTAAAGATGGTAGAGAAATACTGATTGGAGATAGTGTTGCACCCATCCGCGATGATGATGGGGAAATAATTGGTGCGGTTTTAGTTTTTCAAGATATCAGCAAACGCAAGCACAGAGAAGCGCAACTACTCCGCAATGCATTTTATGATGGGCTAACAGCACTACCGAATCGCATTTTATTCACAGATAGACTCAGACAAGCAATTGAGCGAAGCAAGCGACGCAGCGATTATCATTTTGCGGTTTTGTTTTTAGATTTAGACGGTTTTAAGGCAATTAACGATCGCTTCGGGCATGGAATCGGAGATAATTTATTAATGGCGATCGCTCGACGATTGGAATTATGTTTGCGTAGTGGGGATACTGTTGCTCGATTTGGCGGTGATGAGTTTGCTATTCTTTTAGAAGAAATTAAAGACGTTAGCGGTGCTATCAATATTGCCAAGCGCATTCATGAGTCTTTAGCATTGCCACTTAACCTGAGTGGACATGAGATAATTTCCACAGGCAGCATTGGCATAGCTTTGAGTGGTAGCAAGCATAATGAACCAGAAAGTCTGCTACGAGATGCTGATATCGCCATGTACCGCGCCAAGCAGCAAGGAAAAGCTTGTTATGGTATATTTGATGAAGCTATAACTTATTAGTTGTTAGTTGTTGGTTATTCACTCTTGACTACTAACTACTCATTAATCCGTAACAACTCTTCCAAAGTCGCTTGTATTTTTGGCTTTTGAATGTAACCATCCGCCGCTTCAATCAAATTAGTGATATTATCTAAAGTCACATCATCAATATCATCGCTTAAGCGTTTGCCAGTTCACTCTCAATTAAATTGAAATTGCAATAGTAAGAGACAATTACTCATTGCTTGATTGCTGATGTATTCGTAAACATTTGATAAAGCATCTAGCAATACACCAACAAGCGGCTATAACCATTGGATTTTACGCCATTTTTGCACCTCTTAAAATGGAATAATCTGCGTGCGATCGCTTGTGCCGATGGAAATAGGTAATATCTTCGATTGCATAGCCTAACTTCAACGCTTCAGCAATGCCAGAGGTAGAGGGATTATTAGCAGCAACACCACCATCAATGGCACAATATATAGTGCCGGAAAATAAGTTGGTGCTGATGCTGAACACAGACACGCTTACCACAAAAGTATATTGCCATAATCTTTGGCTTTACACCAGATTTTAAATATACAGCATTCAGGAGTCAGTACTCAGAAGGAGAATGGATTTATATCTAGCTTTGATATATGGCTCCTATACTTCATTTAATTGCAAACTGCTGTAATTGGCTTTCGGCTAATCGTGTCATAAGAGATAATTAAACCAGCGCTATGAACTCTTCTGTTGTAAGTTCCGCATTGCGTAGGATTAAAGTGTACCCCTCTACCAATTGTTTTTCCAGCATGAATAGGGATAGTTACTAAGCATCCATCCTCATGTTTTATTTGCACATGACTACTTTTTTGACGCACCACCCGAAAATGTATGTTTTCCAGAGTGTTAATAACTGTTTTGCCTGTTAAAACTGGTAACTTGGGCATTAAATAAGTACATGGTTGAATACCAATAAATTATGGTATTTGTTCACTTCTTGATTCTTGTAAAAAAATTCAAATACTTCTTTCATATTGACCATTAACTCATCAATTGTTTCTCCTTGGCTATAACAAGCTTTTAGTTGAGAAGTACTCCGACATAATAATTCTCTTCATTTCGTTCAATGATGACGTAAAATTATCGCTAGCTTTAATTGAGCATAATTTACTTTTCCAAATTTTTAGACCAAGCAGGATGAGAAAATAAAGAAGCAATTACACGCACTCCACGCAATTGATTAGAAAGGGGTAAATGACCTCTGGGTGCGCTTAAATCCCAGGTAAACTCGTTAGGATAGCGAGTCCAAGTGTTGCCATTTTTCCAGCCAATTTTTGACCAGAAATTCTCCCAATTTTTACTTAATCCCAACCAAACTTCTCGCTGTACTGAAAAGCCAAATTTGCCTTCAGAATGGACTAACCACAGATGATTAATCGTGTGTAAGTCAGTTATGGGGAAATTTTCTACCTCGGTAAAATACAACCATTTTCTTTGGACAGCCGTTGTTCCTGCGAGTTCGCACATTTTTTGCAAAGTCAGGCGATCCGCTGCTTGAAAGTCTTGGACGGCAAGTAGCTGTTGCAAAGGATTGTAATCAATCCCGCACTCCGATTTTAGAGGTACAATTCCCTCAGGGAAATAGGAGAGCAGAAATTCTTTAGCTTTGGGTGCATTAAACTTGTAGAGGACTTGGTAGGCGTTGCCATCAATCCAAGTCGCCTTAGTTTCACGGCGTTTTAGTAAAAACTGCATTAACGCGTCTAATCCTTCATCACCGAGGTCTGATAGCTGTAGAATCAGTTGTTGTTGGACACCTATAGACCCAGCGATTAACTGTTGAAGGAGAAAGTCGATGTCACTAGCAGTGCCTGGTACAATCATTGGGTCTGTCATGCCATTAAGGAGTGTTAGCGTTTAAGAGTGAACAAGCGATCGCCTACCCGTGCATTCTGTAAGGTGAAGCATTGATAGCGAAATGTAGTTTACTATTTTTGAGCGTACAAAAAGCAATGCTTTGCTCGAATCCCTGACCTTTATTCCCAATACTTCACAGGGGGAATAAAGGGAAATTTTGCGCCTCATGAATGGGTGAAAACAAGACACAGTAAAATCTGCCGTCATTCTCAAGAACCATTTTCTCACTTTGAGCGGCAGCGTATCTATTAGGAGTGTGTAATATATGTACGACAAGATTACCCCCCCCACAACCGGAGAAAAAATCTCCTTTTCTAACACTGAACCGATTGTGCCTGATAATCCAATTATCCCTTTTATTCGCGGCGATGGCACAGGAATAGATATTTGGCCCGCAGCCCAAAAGGTACTTGATGCTGCGGTAGAGGTAGCATACAAAGGCACGCGTCAAATCAGCTGGTTTAAGGTTTACGCTGGTGATGAAGCATGCGAATTATACGGGACATATCAGTATTTACCCGAAGATACTCTAACGGCGATTAGAGAATATGGTGTGGCGATCAAAGGACCACTGACAACTCCCATCGGCGGCGGTATTCGTTCTTTAAATGTGGCATTGCGGCAAATTTTTGACCTTTACTCCTGCGTGCGTCCTTGCCGTTATTATGCAGGTACGCCCTCACCGCACAAAAACCCCGAAAAACTTGATGTGATTGTTTATCGGGAAAATACGGAGGATATATATTTAGGGATTGAGTGGCGACAAGGAAGCGAAATAGGCGATCGCCTAATTAAAATTCTCAACGAAGAACTGATCCCCGCCACCCCAGAACACGGTAAAAAGCAAATTCCCCTCGATTCAGGTATTGGCATCAAACCCATCAGCAAAAAGGGTTCCCAGCGCCTTGTACGCCGTGCAATGAAACACGCGTTGCTATTGCCCAAAAACAAGCAAATGGTGACTTTGGTGCATAAAGGCAACATTATGAAGTACACCGAAGGCGCTTTTCGCGATTGGGGTTATGAATTAGCAACCAGCGAGTTTCGCAACGAGTGCGTCACCGAACGCGAATCTTGGATTTTGAGTAATAAAGAGAAAAATTCCGAAATCTCTTTAGAAGAAAACGCCCGGATGATCGATCCTGGGTACGATGGTTTAACTGAAGAGAAGAAAGCGCAAATTGTCAAAGAAGTTGAAACAGTTCTGAGTGAAATTTGGGAAACTCACGGTAAGGGCAAGTGGAAAGATAAGGTGATGGTGAACGATCGCATTGCCGATAGTATTTTTCAACAAATCCAAACTCGACCAGATGAGTATTCGATTTTGGCGACAATGAACTTGAATGGCGATTATCTGTCTGATGCAGCAGCAGCGATCGTTGGTGGATTGGGGATGGGACCTGGGGCAAATATTGGCGATGCTTGTGCGATATTTGAAGCTACCCACGGTACTGCACCCAAACACGCCGGCTTGGATCGAATTAATCCCGGTTCGGTGATTTTGTCGGGGGTAATGATGTTGGAATATATGGGTTGGCAAGAAGCAGCGGATTTGATTAAGAAAGGATTGGGAAATGCGATCGCGCAAAGTCAAGTTACCTATGATTTAGCGCGTTTGCTAGAACCGCCGGTTGAACCGTTGAAGTGTTCAGAGTTCGCCGAGGCAATTATTAAGCAGTTTAAGTAATTATTAGCCTTGGTAGGGTGCGTTAGGCAAAAGGCTGTAACGCACCTTTTCAATCAGTATTATTAGCCTCTGGCTGTTCATCAGTTGCTTCATTTGCTACTTGTTCAGGAGTTTTTTCTTGTGATAAACTTTCCAACAAGCCAGCAGTTTTTAGCAAGTGCCGCAGCAAGCCTATTTTCAAGTCTTTATTGCCGTGAATGGGTATAGAAATTCGCGATGCAATTCCAGGTTTGCCATAGATATGATGACTACCTTGAACTCGCAATAATATCCAGCCGTTAGCTTCTAACAGCTTCGCTAACTGTTTGCCAGACATCGAGTTCATACGGCAATTTCTATAATTCTAGATTGATCGGTCGTTTCCAGATTTTCAATATCAACCGATAGACAACCTTCTACAGCTTCATAAATATTCTGTAGCAATTCTTCAAAAGTGTCTCCTTGAGTGGCACAACCTGGAATAGCAGGCACTTCAGCCCAATATCCGCCTTCTTCAGCCTCATGAATGATAACTTTAAGTTTCATTTTCGGCATTACCTCCACTGATACTAGCTATTATTGACAGAAAACGCATAATTACCGTCTGGGAATCTTATTACGGGAACCCAGAAAGGTACACCGTGCCATCCTCCCCCAGTTGGATCAATATCACCCCTAAGTCGAGTCATCAATAATGCAGGATGATGGGGAGACACTCCATAAGGTAGATTACCAAGATTACCTGGTAACACACTGCCAAGCTGAGTGTAACCCCTAGTTGCCGCCTTTTTAAGGTTTGCATTTCGGTTGACAATAACTAACGTCCCAGTATTTTGATAATTGGCTAAATCTCTTAGTGCTGACATCGCTTGTCTAACTAACTCATCTTTCCAAGCTCCGCTCGACTGCGGTGTTGCAAATTGCAAATTTAGAATATCTAATATATCGTCAATTGTAACTGTATATGGATGTTTATCTTGAGGATACTTAGTTGAAGAAAGAGAGTTATCCAGTATTTGAGTTTGATTATTTAAATCACTTGGCTCTGAAATTGGCAGCGAAGGAAAATACTGCCTACCTCCTTGATATTGCACCAATTCAACTGTATTTTCATTTAAAACATTGCGTCTAGTTGGTCTCATTCCTCTTTGTCGCAAAGGTATTAAATTAATAGCTTGATGGGTAACTTTACATTGATCGCGTACTAAATTATCACTGGTATGAATATGAAAGAATCGTTCTGCTAAATGTTGTGGTAAGTAAATGCGAATAGCAGGGAGTTCATTTTGACAATCACCCCTTTAGGTGACATTTCACGCATCTGTCTTAAAAACTGATTGAAATCTAGCTGTTCCTCAGTCGGTTCATCATAGTCCTGAGTTACTTTAGTTTCACCATTTTCCACCACAGGTAAGTCAGCGATCGCATCACCCACAGTTACGTAATTATATTTACCTAGGGGTCCGTGAGTAGGAACAGGAAAAGCTCCCCATTCACCAAAATCATCAATTTTATATCCTAAACTTTTATGTAATCCCAACAAAAAAAATCTATTTCTATGTTGTGGGACACCATACCAAGCAGCATCTAGCACTGCGGGAAAAAGAATATATCCAGCATCAGTAAATTTTTTTGCAATATGTTCAACTACCGTTAATTTATTTTTACTTTTACTTGATCGAGGTGTCCAAAGAATACCTTGCACATTCTCTAAAAGAATAACTTTTGGTGCTAGTTCCACAGCACAGTGTACAAAAATATCAACAAGTTTGTTATAAGGATTATCTGGATTCCAAGAAGCTCTATTCGACTGAGAAAATCCTTGGCATGGAGGTCCTCCAATTAATACATCGACTCCACCAGCTTTTGTGACTGATTCTTGAACAATAGTACGACACTTATCCAAGACAAAAAGCGATCGCCCCTTCTCAACTTTCCATATTTAGTCCCCGACGGCGGACTTTGTACGCACAACGCCGCACCTGTTCCAGGTAAGATGTATTATCTACCATTGGCTTGCCATCACTTTCTGGGTAGATGACTGCTGATTGGTAGCGCAACCTTAGATAGAATTCGTATAAAACTTTATCCCGATGCAGAGGGGGATACATAGCTCATATTAAAGATTTACTCTTGTTGTCTCACCCAAGGTAAAACCTAGATGAGACTATCGCAAATATAAATGAAGTGCGGGAATTGTGGATCGAGCAACGATTAGAAGCTCGCGACGATATTCCTTTACATAGCACTGATAATAGGGGAGCGTGGTGAGAATGCCAAAATCTATGCACCGTCTAGGGTGTGAGACTGGCGATCGCGAAGGTATGAGTCTTAATCAGTACATTGTGTCTTTGTTGGCATGAATAAATCAACCACAAAGCGTGCGATCTGCCGCTATGAGAAGTGCGCTTCTCTTCTAAAGAGCGGAGACGCTTTGCGAACGCGATCGCCTCTGATTGTTTTTAAGCAAGCAAACCACAATAGTCAGTAGCAGAACAGCATTTACTGCTGATGGCTCTGGCACTTTCTCCACTTCCTCTCCTCCCAGTATGGGGGTGGGGGGGCAAGAAGTATTCATCTGATTGTTATTACCAACACCATTGCCACCAGACATAGTAGGACATACCGTAGGGCTAGGGCTAGGAGGAGGGGTAACACCAGGTACTTCTCCAGCGTTGGAAACAAGATTCCCTGTTGATCCGGAACTATCTCCACTATCTCCATTCAACAATAGAAATAAAAGCAGTCCTGCCAGAGGAATTCCTAACACCCAAGTAGGGAACGGATTACCGGAGCCATCTGGAGTCAAGACAAATCCTTCTGCATCGCCAGGAATATCAAGACTTATCGCTTCTGGCTCCAAGGTTACTACAGGACCACCCAAAAAGGAATTTCCTTCTAAACCTTGCCCATATAGCGAATCAAACTCAGGCGGAATTCCCGCAATCGGACGCCCAAGTTCTCCTCCTTGGGGTGAGAAGGGAACGGAAAGTATGTTCAGAATGCTGTCTTGAAGTAAGTTCTCATTTCCTGCATTCAACGCTTGCAACCCTCTAGAGAAGTTAGCCAAATAAAACTCTGTCACCTCTTTTGGCAAACCCAGAGATTGAATCTGCTGCTCAAGGTTAGGAATTTTGGAAACCTCTTCTAAAAGCAGACGCCCGTAGGAGTATTTGAAGTCCAGCAATCCACTCCGGAGGCTGAGTGAGTTATTGTCTCCTGATAATGGTGCCCAGTAGAAGTTCTTAGTTACCGCTCCCAGATTTTCTACTGGAGTCCGACCAACCTCTTGCCCAAGAAGATACTGATAGCCATCCATAATGTTTCTGGCATCGTTTTTCCAAAACGAAGAGTATGGAACTTCAGGTAGACGAGGATTGTTACCGTAGAACGTAGAGAAATTGCGGAAGTTTTGCTCTCCACCTGCTGCACGTATCAAGAGGTTGGAGTAGCTAGTTTTGTTATTCGACTCAACTAATTGTTGGAGTACCTCTGCTGTCTTGTTGCAACCAAGTCCAAATCCTGTAAGACACCCAGGAATGGCTTGCATCTGACTAAGACTTTCTCCCGACAGCTGGTACTGTAGATAATTTTGCTCTAATCCTGGTTGAACACCATAGCGTCCTATATTCAGTTGAGCGGAAGCAGGCTGGCACACTGCCATTACTGCCAAGAATGAGAACGCAATTCTGTTTACGACTGACTTCAACATAATTAACCTCCACCTAATAAAATTGGGATCAAAAAGAACGGACTTGACTAGAACCCAACTTAGAGGGCGAATTAATATTTATGGTGACTGCCGTACCCTTGAGTTCTCCCTCTTTCAAGGGGTGGTACATGACAAAACTACGGCTGGGTTGGTCAAACAGATAACCACGACGTGAGGGTTGTATCTTCCCAGAGCGTACTAGGGATATGAACGTCTCTAAATACTTCTGTATACTTTGACGGTTCTCCTGGCTTGTATTTGTATGATTCTCAATCAGCGTCATGAATAAGTCCAAGCTGCGGTTCTCTTGCCCCTCAATCAAGCTCCCCTGCTCGAGGAAAGAACTTGCTACGAGTTTTCCATCTATCTGTTGAACCTTTAAAAGGGTGTAATAGCGTCCCTCTTTGTTTCGGTCATTCACATAACAAACCCACGAACCGTCAGGGCTTTGTGTAAAACCTTGCTGTGCCAAATAGGAAATTGGAGAATTACTTTGCTGGCTTAATGGAGGTAACAAATTCTCGACAGCATCAAAAGAGCAAATTTTCTGTGTTATTCTGTCAGGGGAAGCAGTCGGAGCCTCCTGTGAAGAAGCAACGTCAGATACAGCAGCTACTGCATATATAATGAAAGCTGCTGCGCCAAAAAAGCGCAGAAATGTATTCATTGAAAATCTCCGTTAGATAATCCGAAATAAGAGGGTGTAGCAATAGAAATTGCTGGTTTTTGTCAAAGAATGCGTATCACTAACGGGGAACACAATAACGTTACGCTCTTGCTTTTGGGCAGGTTATTTCTAGCCGGAAAATTTTGAGTTTAACATTGTAGGACTTACGCATTGACAAAAATCTATTGTGTAAGCACAGCCCTACTCTCTTGGTAAAGGTAACATAAGCTTGTTTGCTTTCCCTCTGTATTATTACTTAGGTCTGAGCACTGATTATTATGCAATGCCTGAGATACAAATGGGAAAAAATACCCTTGAGGATCGCCCACTGACTAAACGCCTAAACTACTGCACTAGGAGTGCACCGCGTTGTTAGTCCGTATAGCTGCATAGAAAGTAAAATGCGTTAGTCCTAGATTCCTAATTTCAGATGAAGTTAGGATGCGTAGACAAAGCAGCGGTGAGACATCGCTGCCATGCTCTGCATTCCTAAGTCAATATTTACACAATTAGTACCGGGTAACGCCTCGGAAGGCTACTTTACAAGAAAGGTTTATCATAAGCGTCACATTTGTGAAATTTTAAATAAACTTTTGAGATATCATTAATAGTGGTGTTTGATGTTCAACTAATTCTTTTGTTACATATTAATGTGGGGTCTGACCCCACAACATCTAACTTAAGAACGATAATTGTAGGTTTATTCAGGCATAGCTGAAAAATATTAGTCTTTTTTCTCTCCAGGAATATAATACACTATTGCGTTCGGTCGCACAAGCTGATGGGGTAATATTAAATGTGCGCTTTGGCGAGGGCAGAGAAATTACCCCCAGCGCGATCGCAACTATTCAACTAGTACAGTACGGCGGAAATAGAGTTACCATTAAAGTGCCAATACTTTGCCCTTATAAGTCCACTTAAATGGTTTCGCCATAGTTCGATTAAAGTAATCGATAAAATCAAGGATGCGGATTTT
>JAESGY010000025.1_pt1 | contig 181036 bp, 158 predicted proteins | sample 9269841 | NCBI WGS metagenome assembly JAESGY01 (sample SAMN17022865, study PRJNA683097) | algae metagenome | isolation source: Spirirestis rafaelensis WJT71-NPBG6 and co-occurring heterotrophs from... | place: USA: Pinto Wells, Joshua Tree National Park, Colorado Desert, CA | collected...
TGATGCAAGAATTTTACACGCAAATGTTGAACTCCGGCAAGTCGCCGACAGCTGCTTTGCGTGCTGCACAATTGAAGTTATGGGAAAATTCAAGTTTGCAAAACCCTTATTATTGGTCTGCATTCACTTTACAGGGTGAATGGCGTTGAGGTGCATTTTTACGCCCTCAGGCTAGAAGCCTGGGGCTATACGAACAAAGCCCACCTTCGTGGGCTAAAAACCTTATTTTTCTATAGTCCGCGTAGGCGGACTTGGTTCGTATAGCCGCACCCTTCTAGGGTGACGGTGATGTGGTGGAAGACGCGCGATCGCAATTCATAGTTTGCGTAGGCGGACTTGGTTCGTATAGCCGCACCCTTGTAGGGTGACGCGAATATAATGCAAGACGCGCGATCGCAATTCATAGTTTGCGTAGGCGGACTTGGTTCGTATAGCCACACCCTTGTAGGGTGACGGTGATGTGGTGCAAGACGCGTGATCGCGATTCATAGTCCGCGTAGGCGAACTTGGTTTGTATAGCCGCACCCTTGTAGGGTGACGCGAATATAATGCAAGACGTGCGATCGCCTACTTTATCAAATTACTCAACGTCTCCACCAAAACTTGATTTTGTTCATCAGTTCCGACTGTAATGCGTAATTTATCATTGATTCCAGGTTGCGGGAAATAGCGTACCAAAATTCCCCTTTCTTTCAAGCTTTGATAAAGATATTCGGCATTTTTTTCTTTCGGCTGTACCAGCAAAAAGTTAGCTTGAGAATCCCATACTTTGAAATTCAACTGTTTGAAGTCTGCTGCTAACTTTGTGCGCGATCGCTTAACTTTATCTGCACAATCATTTTTATAAGCTTGATCGCTCATCGCCGCTGCGCCAATTTTACAGGCGATCGCATCAATGTTATAACTATCCTTCACCTTATACAATCCACTCAGCAACTGCGGATTTGCGATCCCAAACCCCAAGCGCAATCCTGCTAGCGAGTATCCTTTAGAAAGTGTGCGAATAGCAATCACATTCTCAAATTCTTCAACCAAAGAGAGTGCATTCTCTTGGGCAAAATCGACATAAGCTTCGTCAATTACCAAAACCCCAGATAAATTACTTGCTAATTTCCGCAGTTCCGAAGTTGAAACCACATGTCCAGAAGGACTGTTGGGTGAAGCAATAAATGTTACAGAACCATTAGCGCCAATCAATTCTGCCAAAGGTAAGCCGTAGTCTTCAGTGTAAGGAATTTCGACAATCTCCGCCGATTGCATCTGCGTCAGCGTACTATATAAGACGTAGGTTGGCGTAGGATAAACTACCTTTCGTCCTGGTTCTGCACAAGCGCGAATCACCACATTTAACACCTCATCACTGCCATTTCCGACAATAATCCAATCAGCCGGAACTTTCAAAGCTTCACTTACTGCGTGTCGAAACTCCTGTGCAAAAGGATTTGGATAGCGTCGCAACCACTCCGCATCAAAGTTACGCAGCACTTCCAACACTGCCGGTGAGGGAGGATAAGGGTTTTCGTTGCTGTTGAGTTTAATGATTTGGCTACCGGGTTTAGGCTGTTCACCAGGAACATAGCCAGCCATTGCATCAATATTGGCACGGAAGTATTCGTTCATTGCTTGAGGTGCTACTGTGGAAAACTTCGCAGTCATGAGTAGAGACGCGATTAATCCCGTTTGTTGTAGAGACGCAATTTATCCCGTTTGTTGTAGAGACGCGATTAATCCCGTTTGTTGTAGAGACGCGATTAATCGCGTCTGTTGTAGAGAGTTACCATCCTTGTTCAGTGGGTCGAATAAGAATTTCGTTGACATTAACGCGCTGCGGTTGGGTGAGTGCGTAAACAATTGCCGCAGCAACATCTTCGCTTTGCAGTGGTGTGATAGAGTTGCGCCTTTCTATGGTACGCTGTTTAGCGATCGCATCAGTTATATGACTATCTATTTCTGTGTCCACCATCCCAGGCTCAACAATCGTGACACGGATGTTATCTTTATACACTTCCTGCCGCAATGCTTCTGAGAAACCGTTGATACCCCATTTTGTCAAATTATAAACACCGATGCCCGCCCGCGCTGTCCTACCTGCCACTGAGGAGATGTTGACAATATGCCCCATTCGTTGCGCTTTAAATATTGGCAGAGTAGCATGGGTAACATAAAGCACTCCTAGAAGGTTAATGTCTATCATCCGCCGCCAATCTGAGGTATCCGCGCCATCAATATCACCAGATAATGCCAAGCCTGCATTGTTTATCAGTATATCTACGCGATTGTAGTGAGCATGTACCTTTTCCACCAAATTGCTAGCTTGAGTTTCGTCAGTCAAATCGGCAACAATTGGCAAAGCCTCGCCACCACTAGCTTCAATTTGTTGTGCTAATTTATCTAACAGTTCACGACGCCTTGCCGCAATGACAACTTTTGCACCTTCTGCGGCTAGTGCGATCGCTGTTGCTTCACCAATTCCTGATGATGCTCCAGTGACAATTGCTACTTTGGAATCTAATTTACCTGTCATAAATACTTCCTAGTGAATTGGACATGGGGCATAAAAACAGTTGTATTTATTTGCGTATCACTGACAGCCACTTCTTTAATTTGAATACCCATTACCCTATGTCCTATAGATATCAGTTTTAAAACTAAAATCTGGTGACTATGAACTTGCTAAATTTTGCACTTTATTTGAGATTATCACGATACCTTGACATATTTTTCATAAATTACTTTATTTGTGAGATTTTCCTGACTTGAATAAATTTGAAAATCGTAATGTTAAGTAACAGTTAGTTAGACAATTAATATTAAATATCAATGCACTAAAGCTATACTTATGATTGATGAAAAATTATGTCAATATAGCTTAAGTTAAATTCAGTTAAAAGGAGTTTTATTAAAAATGGTTTTCACAATATGTAAATATGCGGTTGGTATATTTTCAATTCGTCAAGATGTGGAAGCTGCCCTAGGTGAACTGAAAAAGGCAGGTTTTTCTTTAGAGAAAGTATCGCTGTTGACTAATGCGTGGATTAAAAGCGCAATGGGTGAAGAAGACAGTATTAGTAGCGCTTTGGCAAGAAGAGGTATCCCTGAAGAAAGAGCTAAATTTTATAAATCTCAATTGTTGGAGGGTAATTTTTTGCTCGTACTAGAAAATGTCAAGGATGAAATAGACGATGCGAAAGCGATTCTTCAGGAACGGGGTATTCAAGAGTGGGGTGTTTACCAGAAAAAAGTCAGATCCGGATGGAAAACCAAAGTACTAAAGTAAATGCCTCAGCGAAAAAAATTTTAACTAGTTCCCAGGAAAAATCATACTAATGGTATATTTTGATATATACCATTGGATAGATGCGTAAATTAATATATTTATTAAAGTATTGAAAAGACGGGTTTATGAGTTGAAAATAAATTCAAAAAGCCGTATTTTCAGTTAATTTTTGTTGGCATTAGATCAACCCGGAACCAGAGCAAGAGGTGAATTGTGTTTATCGATTACATCACGTTAATGCTGATCAACATGGTAGCTGGGTTGTTTTTACTGGCTTACTATCTGTATGAGGGGATAGATAACCCTCATCAAAAACAGTGGATTCCGGGTTTTGGGATTGTGGGTGCGATCGCTCTCACCACTGGTTTACACATGATCTTCACTTGGCCCGTAATCAGTAGCTTTAATATAGCTTTTGGTGAAACTACCGTTTTATTCGGTGCGTTGTTCATGGCAACAGCGATCGCTCTTTCTCAAGGATGGGAACTACTGACAGTAGCCATTTATGCTTTTTTCGTTGGTTTAGTGGCGATCGTCATCGGTTCACGCATTATGAGCTTGGGGCTAACAAAACAACCACTGATATCAGGCATAGCCTTTATTTTAAGTGGGTTGGGCGGTATATTTGCGGCACCAACACTGTATTGGAAAAATCGAACTTGGCGATTAATTGGTGTAGCTGTGCTAGTGTTAGCCGGTTTGATTTGGGGATTTATTGGCTATAACGCTTATTGGATTCATCTTGAAGGTTTCCAGAAATGGGTTCCCACACCAATGCGTTAATTGAAAAATAACTATCGCAGGGTAGGGGTATTTGCGATTTATTTATGGCTTAATTGATCTAGCAGAAGCCTTACGGAGAAAAGCCAATGAAAGCCCAACAACTTCTGGCACAATATGCCGCAGGTGAAAGAGATTTTACAGATATCAATCTGAGTGAAGCAGATTTGCAAGGAGCAGATCTTAGTGGGGCAATTTTAGATAGAGCCATACTCGATGGCGCAAATTTGACTGAGGCTAATTTGCGCTCTTGCAGTTTAAGTCAAGCAGACTTGAATGGGGCAAATTTGACAAATGCCGATTTGAGCGCAGCTAACTTGAGTGGAGCAACTTTAGATGGCGCGATTTTAGAGGGAGCAATTTTAGATAGCGCAAATCTCAGTCAATCTGAATTGACTGTAGCCAAGATGATTGATGCCAACTTGAGCGATGCAGATTTGAGCGAGGCAAATCTGAGCGCAGCCAATCTCGACCAAGCTGATTTGACTGGGGCTGATTTAGCGGTTGCAGATTTGAGTCAAGCAAATTTGAGTCAAGCCGATTTGAACCAGGCAAACTTGAATGGGGCAAACTTGGAAGGAGCAAATTTGGAAGGAACTATTTTGGATGAAAATAACTTTGACAAACAGTAGTATTACGGTAGCGATCGCTTAAAGATGCACCATAAAACTGGTAATTTTTGAGTTGATATACGGCTATTTCGGCTTTGCTGAATTAAAATCTTAAATTTTATCGTAGAGACGTAGCACAGAATCGTCTCTACAAGGATTTTCCTGTTATGTAAAATCGTGCGTCATACATAAAATCAGCAACGCCAATAATCTTAATCTAATCAGAAGCGTATTCAAAGGCGATCGCTTTTAAGAATGGGGAAATTTCCGCACTTGATATTCAGCAGACTCAACAATAGGATAAGAATTTCCCATCGCTGCGTCAAACTTCAAAGCGATCGCTTGCAAATCTGCTTCGGGTATAGCGTGCCAATGTTCGCGAGTTTGCCAACGAATTATCAACACAACTTCTGTCGGATCGTTGGGGTTGATCCAAACCTCTTTAGCCATAAATCCTGGATACTTAGCCAGCGCTGCTGTCCAAATTTCTGCATCCTTCTGAATATATTTTTCTCGTAGATCGGGCGGTATTTTCACCTTGAGCAGTTCGATAACCACACCTTTTATTCCTTGTATGAATTTACAAATTTGCCAAAATAGAGTTGTAAGCTAAAATAGCTAAGTTTTTAGCATAGCTTTAATTACCTACACAGAAAACCAAAAATCGGCAGGTTTAAAAAAACTAATAGGAAAAAAATATGGACAACAACAATTGGATGCAACAATTATTAATGGTTGGTATTGGTACAACCTCTTTGGTAGCAGACAAACTCAAGCAAGTAGGCGATGATTTGGTCAAGGATGGCAAGCTCAATCCGGAACAAGCCAAAGCGGTAATGGATGATATTGCACAGCAGTTAAAGTCCGAACAGGGTAACTTTGAAGGCAATATGCAACGGCAAATGCGAAATATGATGCAGGATTTGGGTGTTGCTCGCCAGTCAGAAGTGGACGAACTACGCGGTAGAATTGATCGTCTAGAGCGTCAAATTCGCGATTTAGAAAATAAACTCTGGCGTTAGGATGCGCTTTCTGATTTAAACTAAGTTTTGTCCTACTGGTAAACAAAAATCCTAGACCACCTATGTAGGGAGGACTGATCAATGAAAGCAATTTTACTTAGCGTGGGTTTCATGCTGGTCTGTGTAGTAGTTTTAGTATTGGCTCAAATTGGCGGAAAACAGGATATATCTGTTGCTGCACCTTTGACTCAAACTACACCAGCACCCACTACTGTAACTGAAAACAATACCCTGATAGCGAGCAAAACTATGGCTGACGAAAATGCCGTCACTACCCCCTCTGGATTGAAGTACGTCGAATTAGTAGAGGGAACCGGTGCTACTCCTAAAACTGGACAAAAGGTGACAGTACACTACACTGGCACTTTAGAAGATGGTACAAAATTTGATAGTTCACGCGATCGCAACACTCCCTTCGACTTTAAACTCGGCGTCGGACAAGTCATCAAAGGATGGGACGAAGGACTTAGCACTATGAAAGTAGGCGGTCGTCGTAAATTAATCATCCCCCCAGAGTTAGGTTATGGTGCGCGTGGTGCTGGTGGCGTCATTCCACCCAACGCTACTCTGCTTTTTGATGTGGAATTGCTGAAGGCTGGTTAGTCAATAGTAGTTGGTGGTTAGTGGTTAATATAAAATTTAATAATCAATTAACAACTAACAACCAACTACTAACTATTAACTACCTTAATAGTTATTTGGTCTGGCTAAATTTTTAAACTTAGTAAACTGCGGGTCGAACAAAAGTTTAACCGTTCCTGTTGGACCATTGCGGTGTTTAGCTATTATCACTTCTGCCACACCGCGATCAGGTGTATCTGGCGTATAATATTCATCTCGATAAAGCATAATCACTAAATCGGCGTCTTGCTCAATTGAACCCGATTCTCTCAAATCAGACAACATCGGACGCTTATTAGTACGGGCTTCTACCCCTCTACTCAACTGAGACAAAGCAATAACAGGTACACTTAATTCACGAGCTAAACCCTTGAGATTGCGCGTAATTCTCGATAATTCCTGTACGCGATTATCGCCGGCACCTTCCATTAATTGCAAGTAATCTATGACAATTAATCCTAATTCCGTTTTTTGTTCTGCTTGCAAACGTCGCGCTTGACTCCGCATTTGTGTAACGGTAATATTTGGCGTATCGTCAATATAAATTGGCATTTCTGACAGCATACCAATAGCACGGGTTAAAGGTTCCCACTGAGTTTGGCTAATGCGTCCACTCCGCAAATAACCACTTTCAATTCCCGCTTCACTAGCTAATAACCGCTGCACCAATTGCTCTTTTGACATTTCTAAACTGAAAAAAGCAACGGGTAATTTATAAGAAGTAGCAACATTATGAGCTAGATTGAGACAGAACGCGGTTTTTCCCATTGACGGTCTTCCAGCGACAATAATCAAATCAGAACGCTGAAAACCAGTAGTCATCGCATCTAAATCATAAAATCCGCAGGGAATACCTGGTAAAGCTATACCTTTATTACGATCTTCAATATCCTGAAAAGCATTAACTAAAGTGTCAGCAATGTGAACTAAGCCTGATTGCGGACGTTCTTGAGTTACATTAAAAACTTTCTGTTCTGCTTGATCTAAAACTATTGGTAATTCTTTTTCTGTCTCAAAACCGAGATGGACAATTTCATTACCAGCTTTAATTAACTGACGCCGGAGATATTTTTCCGTTACTAGCGATGCTAAAGCGTCGATGTTAACAGCGGAAACGGTGCGATCTACAAGAGAGGCTAATTTATTTCTGCCACCAATGCGGGCAAGTATATCATGGTCAGCTAGCCAATTAATCACCGCCAGCAAATCTGTGGGTTTCCGTTGAGCGTGGAGACCCAGTGCTGCTTGATAGATGTCTTTATGAGCGCTAATATAAAAAGCTTCTGCTACTAAGTGATCGCTAACTCGACCGATCGCTTCGGGATCTAATAAAATTCCCCCCAAAATCGCTTCTTCTGCTTCGATGTTTTGGGGTGGTAAGCGATCGCTTCCATCCCCTTGAAAACTTAGTTCTTCAGCCATAAATAATTTTATATATAGATTTGGGATTTTGGAATAGAGACAAAATCCCTTTTAATAAAGGTGTAGCAGCTACTAGCAAAAATTTGCTTTTATTTTTAACATCTAAAATTTCTAACCACTGTCTTGGAAAGTTCTGAGCGGAGGAAACCTCCGCTTAGACTTTCCGCAGATAAACATAAATTGACACTGATAATTTCTCAGTGTTTATTTGTGTGCATCTGTGGTTTCAAATCAAAAAGCCATTAGTTAGATACGACTTCAATATCGACTTGTGCCGTTACTTCCGAATGCAGCTTAATCTCAGCTTTGTAAGTACCTGTTTGGCTAATATCAGGTATAGTAATACCGCGCCGATCTATTTCTAGTCCTGCACTTTCTTTAATTGCATCAGCAACTTCTTGAGTAGTGACAGTACCGAAAATCGCTTCACCTTCACCAACTTGCTTGGCAATTCTCAAGCTACTAACTTTTTCCAAAGCTGCTTTTTGCTCAAGCGCTTGTTGCTTGAGTTCTAACTGCCGCTGACGTTCCACCTCGCGACGGCGTTCAACTTGCTTTAGAATACCAGGAGTAGCATTAATTGCCAACTTCTGTGGAATCAGATAATTACGAGCATAGCCGGGAGCAACTTCTACTAAGTCGCCAGATTTCCCCAGCTTGTTGACATCTTGGTTTAAAACTAACTGTACGCGTTTCGCCATCGTTTTTCGTTTCTCTGTTTCCGGTAAAATCTCTCTGTTGTTAGCTTTGGGCAGGAAAACTCACATAATTGGTAGCTGTGTTCCCACAAGCTAATCGGAGCATATAGCTTAAAGCCTAAAGATCCTAGCTTCATCTAGGGTGCGATCGCAACTATTAGCCACAAGAAAGTTCTACCCGCTTCCCAAAGTCAATAGTCCACAGTCGATAATCCAAGGTTTTTAACTCTTGACTTTGCTCCTCGCGTCTCTACAACTCCTAACTCCTGACTCTTAACTAAAATTTATCTTTCATCCCCCGCAAACGGGCGAAGGTTTGTACTGGGTCGCTACTCTTAACAGATAGTTGTAACGTCGGCTGCTCCCAACGTAAAAAGGGATTTGTCCGCTTCTCCACCCCCAGTAGCGAAGGAACAGTAGCTTCTCCCCGACTGCGGTAAGCCTTCACCTCATCATATCTATTTTGTAAATCGGCGTTCTCTGTATCCACAGTGAGGGCAAATTGAAGATTTTTTAAAGTGTATTCGTGGGCGCACCAAACACGCGTATCATCCGGTAGAGAGCGTAGTTTACTCAGGGAATCCACCATTTGGGTAGGAGTTCCTTCAAACAAGCGACCGCAACCGCCGGCAAACAGCGTATCACCGCAGAATAATTCCCCTATTTCACCAGCTTGGGCTGGGGGAAAATAGTAAGCGATGTGAGCGCGGGTATGTCCGGGAACAAAGACAACTTCCCCGATTCTATCTGCAAATTGAACGCGCGAGCCTTCTACAAGAAACACTTGCTGTCCTGGTATTCTCCCTCGATCTTCGGCTCCACCATAAACCGTCACTTCCGGGAATTTTTGCATTAAGTGTTTATTGCCACCAACATGATCCTGATGATGGTGCGTATTAAAAATCGCTACCAATTTAGCGTTTAGTTTAGCAAGTTGCTTTAATACTGGTTCAGCCTCTGCCGGATCGACTACAGCAGCGATATTTTGCTTTGGATCGAAAAGCAGAAAGATGTAATTGTCTGATAACGCTTCAAGACGGAATACCTGCATGACAATAGCCTCCCTCATCCTATGTTTCAGTTAGCAGCGACAGGTCTACCTTCACAAAGTATATTAACTATTTACAATTTTTTAATTATGTTTCTTGAATGCATATAATATTGATTTTCACAACCGTAATTATTTATAAAATATATTACCTACATTCTCACAAAAAATTAAGTATAATTGCTTTGTAATGAGTACGTACGCAAAGTTAAATTTATATTGTTATCGTATTTGTCAAGATACGAAAAAGTCTCAGTATTGCCAAAAATCATATAGATAATTTGCTTTCACTTGTTAGTTTTCAAAATCTTTGAATTTTTATACAGTTATCTTTTGCAAAAAAAAGGGGGACCAAATTACCAAGAAGGAAATACTTGTATTATAAACTACCATAATTCTACTGCTTGCTTTTCATAGGTAAGCAAAATAAGTTTGATTTATGCGTGGATTTTCTATTGAAATGTAGCAGATGTAAGGTTAGATTGATTTTAATTTTTATGAGTGCAAGTAAGAGAAAATGTTTACATCCTGTATCAGCAATATCTAAGTGTTCCCTTTAAATATAAGGGTGTAGTAAATATACTAGTTTTTTGCACACATTAACAGCAGCAAAGTCTTGTGAGTTTACAGCAAAACAAAGCTCAATTAAAAGTTTCAATACTTGTCAGTGACCTATCGAGCGCTGGAGCAGGAAGGTGGGGAGGTGGAGGTGTTCGTTCATTTTTACTAGCTCAAGCACTGCAAAAGCTTCAATATCAAGTAGAAATTTTAGGATTTGTTTTTGGCAACGAGCCAGCAGTAATTCCTCAATCTGAAATTCCAGTTACTAGCTTTCTTGGCTACAACTATCCAAAATTTATAGTATCAGCTTCTCAGCTTCTGAAAAAGCTTGATGGTGATATTATTTATGCAATGCGACCGAAACCGACAACCTTCGGGTTATCTTTGCTGAAAAAATTAAATAATCATCGACCTCTAATTTTGGATATAGATGACTGGGAATTAAGTTGGCATGGTGGCGAGAAGTGGCAATATCGCCCTTCAATTAAGCAATTTGCTAGAGACATTTTTAAATCAGATGGTGCTCTTAGATATCCCGATCATCCGCTTTATTTAAAATGGGTTGAAGGTATGGCAAAAAATGCTAATGCCATTACAATTCATACCCAGTTTTTAAAAGAGCGATTTGGTGGTTTTTATTTGCCTAATGGTAAAGATACTACTCTATTTAATCCTTCACACTACAATCCTCAAGAAAGCAGAGAACGTTATGGACTTAGTGGTTATCGCATTTTAATGTTTCCTGGTGCGCCAAGACCATACAAAGGTGTTGAAGATGTATTGATAGCGCTAGATAAACTAAATGAGCCAGATTTAAGACTGGTGATTGTCGGTGGCAGTCCTTATGATAACTATGATGCTGAACTCACAGAAAAATGGGGACGTTGGATAATTAAATTACCAAAGTATCCATCTACAGAAATGCCTGCAATTGTCGCAGCAGCGCACGTTATTGTTGTCCCGCAACGAAATACCCCAGCAGCTTTAGCTCAGTTTCCATTGAAATTAACCGATGGAATGGCAATGGCAAAGCCAGTTTTAGCAACACGAGTAGGAGATATTCCTAAGATTTTAGGTGAAACTGGTTATTTAGTTGAGCCAAGTTGCCCTATTGAAATAGCCGAGAAAATTCAATACATATTCCAGCATTTAGATGAAGCAAATGAACAAGGAAAGCTAGCTCGAAAAAGATGTGTGGAATACTACAGTATTGATGCAATGACAGCTACCTTAGGAAACATCATGCAACAGATATAGTAGTGCATGGATGTACAAGTATCATTCACGGTATTATTAAAACGTAATATTATTATATAAATCCATACAGTACAGTATGTTAGGCAATAAGCTACTAATAAAATTTGCTAAACCTTATCCAGGCTGGATTATTCTAACAATAATCTTGGGCTTTTCTGGAGCTTTATTTAATGGAATTGGCACGGCATTAATTGTACCAGTGATTTTAAAAATCGTGGGACAAGAAGTGAATTTAACCAGCGCTCCTGGTATTCTCAAAGTAATTATGTATCCCTTTGATAAAGTATCAGAAAGTTACAGATTACCATTGATGGCAGGGGCAATTATATTCACAATTATTTTAAAAAATGCTGCAACTTATGCTAGTACGTTAGCATCTAGTACTTTAACGCGAATGCTAACCTCGGATATGCGAGAAGCGGGAGTAAAGTTATTACTAGAAATTGACATAGATTATTATGCCAAGATGAAAGTTGGTGATTTAATCAACCGACTTGGTGGAGAAATTGCCCGTGCTGCTAGTGCTATAGGTAATGCAGTTAAATTAGTTATTCTCGGAATTACAATTTTAGTTTTTGTTGGCTTTTTGTTATCAATTTCTTGGCAATTGACAATTGCTGCTACGTTTTTGCTATCTTTGGTAATGCTAATTAATCAGTATGTCATAGCTCGTTCCAAAAAGTTTGGTCAGCAATTGTCAGAGATGTCTAAAGCGTATTCGATTAGTACATTAGAAACCCTGATTGGAATTCGCTTAGTCAAAGCAACTGGTAATGAAGAAAAGGAATACCAACGAATAAAAAAACTAATTCGCGATCGCGAAAAAGCAGAGTACCAATCTCAGGCTAATTCAGAGATAATCGCACCAGTTAGTGAGGTAATGGGAATTACAGCTTTACTGCTGATTGTGTTTTTGAGCCGCACTTTCTTTACATCACAGATTGCGTCACTTTCAGCGGTGATTTTTACATACTTATTAGTGCTTTTGCGACTTCTGCCGTTAATTTCTCAGTTAAATACTGTTCGCAGTGCTTTTGCTAATACCGCTGGCAGTGTGGATATGGTGACAGAGTTTTTACGACTCGATAATAAACCTTTTATGAGTAGGGGGAAATTAAACTACACAAAATTACAGGAGGGAGTGCATTTTCATAACATCTCTTTTTCTTACCCCAATCAAGATAAGCTGGTGTTGAAGGATGTCGATTTATATTTACCGCGTGGTACTACTTTAGCTTTAGTAGGAGGTTCGGGTGCGGGTAAGTCAACGCTTGCAGACCTTTTACCAAGATTTTATGACCCCATATCTGGCAGTATTACGATTGATAAAACTGACCTGCGTGACTTCAATCTTACGTCTTTACGAAAAGCGATGGGAATTGTTAGTCAAGATACATTTCTATTCAATGATTCGGTGCGGAATAATATAGCCTACGGAAAACCGGAAGCTACCGAAGATGAAGTTATTGCAGCAGCGCAAAGGGCAAATGCTTATGAGTTTATCAGCAAATTGCCTGAGGGATTTGAAACGATGATTGGTGATCGCGGGGTGATGTTATCTGGTGGACAAAGACAAAGATTAGCGATCGCTCGCGCATTACTGCAAAATCCTGAAATTCTCATTTTGGATGAAGCGACTAGTGCTTTAGATACGGTTTCTGAACGTTTGGTGCAAACTGCAATTGACGATCTCAGTCGCGATCGCACTACTTTAGTAATTGCACATCGACTTTCCACAGTCCAAAAAGCTCATCAAATTGCCGTATTAGATCAAGGAAGTGTCGTCGAGGTAGGAACTCATCAAGAACTGTTAAGCAAGAATGGCTACTATTCGCGTTTGTACTCAATGCAATTTAGCGATCACCCAGAAGTTGCTACCAAACCTCATCAAAGCTTGATTCGGATTTCTCATGAAATGCGATCGCGTCTTAACTCTATGATTGGTTTCCTACGCTTAATACTTGATGATATGGTAGACAATCCCCAAGAGCGTCAAGAATTAATGGCAGAATCTTACAAGTCTGCTTTTAAAATTCTCAACGCTGTTGATGTTTTTGACGATATTGCTAACCTGCAAATCAAATACCAACCTGTATCAGTTGCATCAAAAAAAATCAGTGAAACTACAGTTGATGAAATCTTAACTCATTTCTCTAAAGAGTTTCGGACAATTATCAATGGCATCCTTAGTTCTTTGCGATCGCTAGCAGACAATTTGGTAGAAAATCCCCAAGAGCAAAATCAACTTTTTGAAGAAGCTTGTGAATCAGCAATACATCTACTAAACAAAATAGAATATTTTGAGGATAGCATTAAGGCTTAAATTATCCTGTAAAACAATGAAATAATTGTATCGATTAATCCTCATTACAAAACAATAATTGTCAGAAAAATACTTAACTCAATATCATGAAAACATCTTTACAAAGAAACAATTATATATTTTTCACGAGAAATTTTTTAACCAACCCAGAGGCAAAGTTAGTGCAGGTAGCAAATTCTGCCAATGCAGCTGCTAACTTGGGTTATTCAACCGTTTTAGTTTACAGCCACAAAGGATTAACATCTTATAACCCTATTAGTTTAATTCGTCCCTTTTCACCCAGAAAACCTGAAGAAAAACTTGCCAAGCTTTACAACTTACAAGAAAAACTCAAAGTTGCTCCTCTTTCAATGCCTTGGTTCGTAGATAAATTTGGTGGCAAATTGACAAATTCTAGCACCCTTGTATCAAAATACTATTTCCCCTTTCATATTCTTCCTACCACTAAAATTGTCCATACTCGCGACTGGAATTTTGTCAAAGTAGCAATAATGCATGGAATTCCAGCAATTTACGAACACCACCATCACGAAGACAAAAAATTTGAACCAGAAATTGTCAAAAATCCCCTTTTTACGATTGCTATAACTGTTGCTGATACAGTTAGAGAAAGCATGATCCAAAATGGAATGCCACCTGAAAAAGTTGTCAAAATGCATAATGGTTACAGTCAATTGTTTGCTACCAGACAACCGGAAGCAGCTGAAGAATGGCGAGAAAAACTGCTTCAAGATAAATACCAACATATGGTTGTCTATTCTGGAGCACTCTATTCATTTAAAGGGGTTGATTTATTAATTGATGTTGCCAAAGATTTACCGCACGTCCAATTTGTATTTGCCGGCGGAAAAGAAGAGCAAGTGCAAGCTTATCAGCAGATGGCAAGAGAAAAGCAAGTTACCAACACGACATTTTTAGGCTACATAGAACACCACAAGCTAGGAAGTTTGCTGCAAGCTGCGGATATTTTAGCTCACCCTCATTGTTCGGGAAATGCATCAACTTTTACCTCTCCTCTGAAGTTTTTTGATTATATGGCTGCTGGTACACCCATCGTCTCAACGGAGATTGCACCATTGATGGAATTTAAGCCTGCAAATGTTGTGGCTGCTTGGTGCGAACCAGATAATCCACAAGAATTTGCCAGATGTATTAAACACGTTTTAGAAACCCGTCCCAGAAAAATCGAAGGCTATTCAGATAGTCTTGAGTTCGTCAAGCAGTTTACTTGGGAAAATAGAATCCAAAAAATTCTTAGCTATGTCGATGCTTCTATGCGTCCAGTAGCAATTAATTAAAATAAAACCGCCAAATAAAAATTAGTAATTTAACTAATTTATGCAAGTATGATGAAAAAAAATATCGGCATGATTACCAGCTACCAAGCTATTAACCAAAGTGATTGGCTTTGGCATCAAACCCCTCATGCGTTCGGTGAGTGGAAAAATATTCAAATACAAGCAAATCACTCAAAACCAGACTTTCTCTTGTTATATAATTTCTGCGACTTTGTTAAACCTGTTGGGAACAAAAGCTGGTTTAACAAGTTTCTACCGCACCAGCAGCAAGAAGAAAACATCACAAATTTATTACGAGGTGTGCCGAAAGAAAGAATAATTTCCTTAGTCAGAGAACCCCCATTTGCAGAGTTAGAACAAAAGCGAATTAGTGATTACCAAAACGCTTCTAAATACTGCGGTTATGTCTCTGGTCCCGATGATTTTGCACCAATACCTGAGTATATGCCCGCTATTTGGTATCATGCGAATTCGTTTAGAGAACTGAACGAAATGCCACCTCCGCAAAAGGTTCGTCATTGCAGTTGGATTACATCTGGTATCGATCGCACAGCAAATCATCAGCAACGTATTAACTTTTTAAAAATGTTGCGAGAAAGCGGTTTAGTATTCGATTTATATGGACGAGATTTACCAGATTGGGCACAGGGAAATGGCAAAGTTAATAATAAATGGCATAGCATGGCTCCTTATTACTACAACTTGGCAATAGAAAATTATGCTGATAATAATTGGTATGTGAGTGAGAAGCTTTGGGATTCTCTTTTGGCTTGGTGTTTGCCAATTTATTACGGTGGTTCTGCCGCTGAGAAATTATTGCCACCAGGAAGCTTTTTGAGGCTACCAAGTATAGATGAAAAGGGTTTGGCATACATTCAGGAAGTAACGTCTACTCCTGATGCTTGGTACGCAGCTAAAGACGCGATCGCTGAAGCTAGGCAAATTATTTTGCACAAATTAAATCTGCTGAACTGGTTAGATAACGCAGTTAACCAAATTGCATAAATAAAATTTTCATTCAGGAAATTTCCATGACTAATGGTATCTATACAATCGGCAACGATGTAGTTTATAACCAACTCGTAGCTTTTCTTAATAGTGTTGAAGTCAATGTAGGTACAGATATTCCAGTATGTGTAATTGCCTATGACGACAACATCGAGAAAGTTAGTGCAGAAGTCGCTAATAGAAAAAATGTGACTCTGCTAAATGATGCCCAATTATTTAAAAGCTGGGAAGATTTTTCTCTGCGAGTGTGGCAAACACATCCCACTGCTTTAAAAGTTTGGCAAGAACAAGGGATTAAAGGAGTGCGTCGAATTGGCATGAATCGCCGATATTGCGCTTTTGATAATAATAGTATTTTTGATAAGTTTGCTTATTTTGATGCAGATATTTTAATCTTAAATTCTCTGCAATTAATTTTTGAAAAATTGCAAAATCATCCCCTGATTGTTTATGACTTTCAGTACAAAGATCCATCGTTTATTTTCAATACTGAATCTGAAAAATTATCAACTATTTTCAGCAAAGAGCGCATCAGCTCAGATATTTTTTGCGCGGGTTTTTATGCCGGAACTAAGGGCTTATTTACCCCAGAAGAACGAGATTACATAATATCAAAATTAGAAAATGGGGAAGCAGAAATTTTGCTGATGAAAGCCCCAAACCAATCTGTTTTGAACTATATGGTAATGCGATGCAATATCCCAGTTTATAACTTATCGCTGCAATTACCTCCTAATGAAATAACTGGTTGTGCTGTAACTTCTGGGCACTTTCAGTTAAGAGATAATGTTTTGTACGACAAAGGTAGCCAACTTACTTATCTGCATTATATTGGTTTGTCATCTAGTCTATTTGATAGAGTGTGCAACGGGGAAAATATTGATTTTCCCTATAGAGAGATTTTCTTGCACTATCGCTATTTACATGAACCAGAGAAGCGACCAAAGTTTACAACTAAGCCAAGATATTACAATGCACCTCCTAGTTTAAGTACGAGAATTTTCAAAAAGTTAGGATTAAAAACTTGAGGAATAAAAAATGAATCGCGGAATTTATATTGTTGCTAACGACCGAGTGATGGATAATGCGATCGCTCTCATTAACAGTATCCGATTTTATGACCAGGATACGCCAATTGTGATGATTCCATACAATGAAAATTATCAGGCGATCGCAGACGTTATTAGCAATTTCCCTAAAGTAAATATTTACGAAGATTTGGAATTTATTCAGAAGTTTTCTGAGCAAGCTAATCAAATTTGTGGTCAAGATTTCTTTGAACGACCAAATTTGCTTCGCAAGCTAATTTGCTGGTTTGGACTTTTCGACGAGTTTCTGTATATTGATACGGATATCATTGTTTTTAATAAAATAATCGACAATCTAAAGTATCTGGCAGAATCTGATTTTGTTTGTTATGACTATCAACATTTAAGCGGAATTTATGAAGTCTTCAAACAGCCAATCTTAGAAAATAATATTTTCTCAAATACTGAGATAAAAGACGTTTTTAATAGTGGTTTTTGGGCTTCTAAAAAGCATATTTTTTCCGAGACAGATGTTTATAAAGCGCTTAAACAAGTTGTAGCGCATCCCGAATATTTTGATTTATCAACTGTTGATCAACCTATCATTAACTATCTTGTCTTAAAGCATATACCGCGCAGATTTAATATAGTCAATAGACCGGGTAAAGCACCTGGAAATTGGGCAGGTAGCCCTCATTTTAAAGCTCAAGGGCATATACTTATAGACCCCAAGTTGAATCAACCTCTACAGTTTATTCACTGGGCAGGAATGCGGATTGAACCTGGTTGTCCTTATTGGGAAACTTGGCAGTATTACCGCAATCTTAATCCATCACTGCCACCTCCAGTTTTTCCAGTTCAGGTTAAAAAAACTTCTTGGCAGCAAACTTTAAGTCAGATTAAAACTCTATTTCGCTTTCTGAAAAAGTAATACTAATTCTTTGTAATGATACGCGGAATATCGCCCTGCGCCAAGCGCTTTAGCCTGGGAGCAATGCGTACTTCGTTCTTATCGGTAATAAAAATTAAACTTACTCAAGGTAACAATTCTCAAACGCACTAAATTATATAAATGAGTAATGCTTTGACCAAGTTTAGCTGCGACTTTTTCCAGAAGGGAGCGCTTGGGGTATTCGAGCATTTTCTGTTGCTCAAAATATATGGACATCTCTTCTATCTTTGACTGTCCTTTTTGGATTCTGACTAATTCGGTTTTGTCCTTAAAAAAGGAAATGCCCTCCATCTCACTTAATCTAACGTCTAAACCAGCTTTAGCAGCAGCTAAACCTATTGCGTTTCCTTCGCCATCATAAATTCCATTTAATTCAAAGTAATTGGCGAGTGTCTCCCACTGTTTTAAAAATTCGAGTTCTCTTCCAAAGTCTTTTGTAACTGCAAATAAATACTCGTAAACAAATTTCACCTTTTCATTTTCTAGGTCTAGATTTAGCTTTTGTGCAGCTTTTTTGGTGACTTTAAATTCTCGACCAAGTTTAGCAGTAGCAGTTCCTGCAAGAACTTTCGCATATTTTTTGGGCATAATTTCGCAAGTTCTTGCTGCTATTCCTGGTTTTTTAATCCATTGCATATCTGCTGGCACTGGTGCTAGTATTCGCATATCTGCATCAATGAATATGCAAGAATTAAAGAGAGATAATGCTTTGGCGATCGCAAATCTTTTATCGTGATAAAACTTAACGCTCTGCGATCGATGCTTGAAGGCTAAAATGTTGGGTTGTTTGTTAAAGTCGCTGGGATTGTCAGTTAAAACTATAAAAGAAGTTTTCGGCGAATATCTCTCTATATCTTGTGCTAATAACAAGGCAAGAGCGCGATACTTCTTACCAAATGCTATAGTGCAAAAGCAAAATTCTGGCTCTGCTTGATTCATTGTTTTTTAATTTCCTAGTTTAGATATAACTGGAGTTTATGAAAATTAAGTGGAGCTAGAAATACAGTTACTAAGTTCAGTAGTTTTAGCTAATATTTAGTTTCATAAAGAAATAGAAAAACAAATTGGCTACAATAAGCGGTTAACCATATTTTTATTAATACAATAAATTAAAATTGGACACAGTATTTATGTGCCCATATTTATATTCCAGCTTGATGTGAATATTGTTATATCTAAGAATCTAAGTCTAAAGATGCCATTCCTTGGCGTTCTATAAAAGCCAGCATACTTCCTAACTGCAACCAAACTAGCACGCTTGTTAAAAGAGAAACTGGTACGCCAATTATATAAGCAAGCAGGGGTGGAAAACCGAATATCTCAAAACCTGAGGTTAGAAATAAACAAACACCGCCAGCTATTCCGATAAATGGGACAAATAATTTTTTACTCCAAAAACGAGAACCTAAATTTTCTGCACTCTTTAATTGGATTTTTTCCATAATTAACTTTAGCGTTCCAGATAAGGCTGCACCAGAGGTTAAGGCAATAAATAAGCCAACAGCTAACAGAAAATATGGTGGATGTAGAGGGTAATAGTACATGAAAACTCCTTATTTATATTAAGAGGTAAAAGAGAAAAGTTTTACCTTTCGGGTTCGTAAAAATCAGCACTTACCTTGCAAAGGTTGAGTGCGATTGAGAGGGAAAACGCCACATGGGACCGTGTCGGGGAATCCCGACAACGCAGTGTTGGACTCACCTTATTTGTCTCACATGAATTACTTTTTACTTGCTGACTGCTTTTCGGCAAAAGGAACAAAATGTGTAGCAGTGGGTAAAATAGCGGCTGCGCTTTCTCTAGAGAATTCTGTCAAAATTCCGATCGCTGCATTTAACAAACGAGTCGGCTTTAAGTCATCTTTCACCAGATTCCACAGACGTTGAACTTCTTCGGTGTGAAGACGGTCATCTTCAGTTAGAGCAAGCAGCAACTGTCTTTGGATAAACTTGCCTTCATCAGACAGCAAATATTGTAAACCTAATTGCGCTGTTGGTAATAAATCAAAGTTGTTATCAGTGCGGGCGATCGCAATTAAATTTTCTAACCGCTGCCACTGGAATTTACTATCTTTGAACAACACATTCAATAATCGCCGCTGCAATCCTGGAGAATCCCCTGTTAGCAACCGTCTAGCCACGTAAGGATAAGCTACCTCGACAATTTTAAAATTTGGATTCAGGCTGAGGGCAATACCTTCTTGCGTCACCAAAGAACGAATAATTAAGGCAAACTTCGCCGGAACTCGAAAAGGATATTCATACATCAATTCCGAAAACTCATCCGTAATGGTTTTGAAATTAAAATCCTTGACGTTTTTGCCAATTGCGTTTCCTAGCACCGCTTCTAATGCGGGTACAATCGGACCAATATTCGTTTCTGGTGTCAGAAATCCTAAATTTACTAAGTCTTCGGCGAAGTCGTTATAGTCTTTGTTGACTACATGCACCAACGCATCCACAAGAGTTTCTTTGGTGGTTTCCTCTAGCTGATCCATCATGCCAAAGTCAATGTAAGCCATGCGACCGTCAGGCATGGCAAACAAATTACCTGGATGCGGGTCTGCATGAAAGAAACCATGTTCTAACAACTGTTGCAAACCTGAGGTGACACCAATTTGGATAATCGCTTCTGGATCTAAACCTACACCGCGAATGTTTTTCGTGTCTGTGAGTTTGAAGCCGTTAATCCATTCCAGGGTTAAAACACGGGTGTTGGTATAACTCCAATAAATAGCTGGTATTTTAACTTGTGGATCGTTGCGGAAATTACTCGCAAATTTTTCCGCGTTGCGACCTTCATTAATATAGTCGATTTCTTCAAATAACTTTGTGCCAAACTCGTCCACAATTAAAGTTAAATCGTGACCGAGATTCAGCGGCAACCAAGGACTCAACCAACCTGCTGCCCAGCGCATTATATAAAGGTCGAGTGTAATTACCGGACGTAAGTTAGGACGTTGCACTTTTACGGCTACTTCTTCGCCGGTGTAGAGACGACCACGGTATACTTGACCCAAGCTAGCCGCAGCGACTGGACTTGGTGACAATTCGCTATAAATTTCTGAAACTGGGCGATTTAGTTGAGTTTCGATAATCCGATAAGCGATCGCATTATCAAAAGGTGGCAACTGATCTTGTAGCTTTATCAGTTCCTCTAAAAAATCTTTGCGTATTAAGTCCGGTCGCGTCGAGAGAGCCTGACCTACTTTAATAAAAGTTGGACCCAGACGTGTTAGTATTTCTCGCAACTGGATGGCTCGTTTGAACTTGTTTGGTTCAACTTCTCCACGCCATTCATCCCACTTTAAACCTAGAAGAAATCCCGCAAAAAACCAAACTACCTTTATTGCCCGCGCTATCGCTAGCCAGGGACGCAAGCTGTAGTAGCGAGCGATCGCGTTTGGATTATAGCTCGTTAACTGAGCAGGTTGATACTGACCCACGCCGACCTTTGCCTCTTAAACCGATAATTTTACTGTTTTGTTTGCTTGTCTTTCCTAACCACAAGTTGGTTATAAAGACAATATATTTGTAGTTTTTATCTACAATTATCTACAAAAATTAAACTTTTTACATTTCTGGGTAACTTTCAAGGCAATGTTAGCCAAGAGAGCTTGCCCATCTTTTTTATCTTTATTCTTAATTATACTTTATAAAAGTACAAATACTTCTTTCAGAAAGTTTAAGAAGGTAGGGTTTGTAAAGTTTTGTCAAGGCTATTCAAGCTGGTAAAATATCTATATAATTGCATACCAATAATGGTATAAAATATCGAGTTGATAGAATGAATTTTTTTCGATTCTAAGTTAGACTATCTATCTCATAAGGAAGATAAAGCGATCGCTCTTAAGTGACGTGAGTAATTAAGCGATCGCTTTTTATCGGCAGCATCATTGCAGATAAAATACCCTACAGGCTATAAGCCTGAGGCTCTATGAACAAAGCCTGCGGAGGCAGGCTAAAAAAATTGTAGCCCACGCAGGTGGGCTTTGTTCGTATAGCTACACCCTTCTAGGGTGCAGGTGCATTGGAATGAGTTTAACTTGCGATCGCCTCAACTTTTGCCGAAATCACTTCATAGGGCTTTTCTGCACCTTGTGCTAAATACTCAGCTAACTGAGATTCAATTTGGTCGCGCACAATTTGACGATACTCGCAGAAATGTTCGATATGAGCGCAGGCTGAGAGGTAATGCTCTACAGCTCTTGGGTTACGCTTGATGATGCTAAACAAGTGATGCCAGAATTTCCAGCGAGTTTCGCGTTTGATTCCTTGTCGCCAGATAATAATTAGGAATGCTCTGACAAGCACCCACTCTGGCATCTTGGCTGGTCGTGTCCAACTTGGACCACCCATCATCAGAAAGCAGCGATAGGTGCGGTCTAAATATTTTACGGGGTCGTATAAAGCACAAAATGCATCAATATATTCTCTGGCAATATCTTCTAAAGGACGGGTGGCGATAAAGTTCATCAAAGTCGTCTGGTTGATGTTGCCGTCTTGATTTTCGCGGAGTCGTCCTTCTTTTTTCACGCGATGCCACAATGCTGTATTGGGTAGCGCTTGCAACATGGCAAAGGTGGTAGAGGGAATTGCTGCTAATTCGGCAAAACGGACAATGCGATCGCCTGCACCTGCTTTTTCGTTATCAAAGCCGATAATAAAGCCAGCCATCGGGCGCAATCCAGCTTTAATAATGCTTTCCACCGCTTCTGTTAGCGAACTGCGGGTATTTTGAAACTTCTTCGTTAGTTGTAAGCTGTCTTCATCTGGTGTTTCAATTCCCAAGAATACGGCAGCGAAACCGCACTCAACCATCAATTCCATCATTTCTGGATCTTGCGCCAAATCAATGGAAGCTTCGGTGTCAAACGCAAAGGGATACTGATGTTCTGCCATCCAAACTTTTAACTCTTTTAGCAACAATTTAACGTTACGTTTGTTGCCGATAAAGTTGTCATCCACCATGAAAACACCACGACGCCAACCCAAATTGTAAAGACAATCTAATTCTGCTAATAGTTGTGCTGGTGTTTTGGTGCGTGGTTTGCGACCATAAAGAACAATGATGTCACAAAATTCGCATTGAAAAGGGCAACCCCGCGAAAACTGAACTGACATCATGTCATAGGCATCAAGCTCTAGTAAATCAAAGCGGGGTATGGGTGTAGATGTCACATCGGGTTTTTCGGTAGCGCGGAAAACGCCTGATGTTTCCCCTCGCTTAATTGCATCAATAAACATTGGCAGAGTAATTTCTCCTTCATCAAGAATGAGAAAATCTGCACCTACTCCCTCAACTTCGTGCGGTACGGAAGTCGGGTAAGGACCACCCACCGCAACTAACTTTCCACGTCTTTTTGCTTCTTTAATTTGGTCGAGTAAATCTGCTTTTTGGACAATCATTGCGGACAAAATTACTACATCTGCCCATGCCCATTCTTCTTCAGTTGCACTGCGAATGTTGCGATCCACAAGTTTGAATTCCCATTCTTGCGGCAAAATCGCTGCCACTGTCACCAAACCTAAAGGTGGTAATAAAACCTTGCGATTAACTAATTCCAAGATTTTTTCGTATGACCAAAAGGTTTTGGGAAATATAGGATACACCAGTAAAATTCGCATGTAGTAGAAATCCTCACGTTATGGTTCTTTTTTTAACTGTTATTAATCTAGCTAAAACTAAGAGTAGTTGACTTTTTGCTAGTTTTATTTTGTTTTAACAATGATTTATGAGACGTATTAGCGATCGCCTGGTTCCTTATTTACATACATTGGTATGATTTATTACTTAATTCTGCTCTAGGGAAGCCCACGCAGGTGGGCTAATTGAAATTATTTTTACTGAGAATTGGTATTAGCAGGTTTAACACCGCTAATTTTCAAAACATCGCTCATGGTGGCGCAATAATTTGGTAAACCGAAAGTAGCAGGATTGATGGCATTTTTGTAAATAAAATGGCGATAGTTCATGCAGAACCGACTCCAAGCATCCATCTGAATGCGAAACACAGCAATTATGACATTAGCTAGGGATAATGATAGGGGAATGCGAAAGATTATTTTTTTACCCAGATAAGCGCAAACATCTTCAATTGCTTGGTTTGCTGTTAACTGCGCTTGACCTAAAACCAATTTTCGCGATTGATTTTCTTTCGGTGGATTATCAATTAAATATCGCACGACTGTGGCAATATCTCGCCCGTGAATGAAGTGAAAACTACCGTCAACTTGCAAAAAACGAATTAAATCAATATATTTTGTGACTTCTGAAATACCTGGAGAAATATGAGAATAAGGTTTGTCAGTTTCGCCACCTAAAACTAAAGTCGGAAAAACTGTGGTAACTTTGGGTGCAATATCTAATTTAGGTACTTTATGTAAACAATCGTACTTAGAGCGGACATAATCTATCCCTATTTCCCCAGCTTCCTTTAGTGGTTGTTCGTCGCGACCTAAAACGCTAGCGGTAGAAAAATAAATTACTTGTTCGCATCTGTCTGAATCTAACAGACTCATTAACTCTAGCGTTTTGTTTACATTAATCTCAAATGTGTTGTCTCCACCCCAAGCCGTCGCCGTTAACACCGCAGTATCAATTGTTTTCAGCAAGTCTGCAAAGAAGCTAATTTCTTGCATATCACCCTGCAAAACTGTGATACCAGGACGTGCTTGAGTATCGACTTGCAATTTATTTGGGTTTCTTACCAGCAAATACAGTTCGTGATTTGTTTCCTTAATTAAAGCTTCACTCAGATAATGACCCACACACCCACTCGCACCAGTTACTAAAATTCGCTTCTGGCTCATAAATATTTTTTTGATTGTAGTTGTTAAACAGCTTAACTATTTTGAATGCATATCTAGCAATTAACAACTACAACTAATCAATAGCTGAGTCGGGACATAATAGACATAGAGGTGGAAATTATAGTGGTGTAGAGACGTTCCACTGGAACGTCTCTAGTAGTCTGCCAAGGCAACGCGTGCAGGGTTTATGGTAAGAAAATCAAGTTCTTTCCCCCCCTGCAACCCAAGCGCTTCCCCTGCTTCCCCTGCTCCCCCTGCTTGCCTTGACCCGTCATTTTTAGGTTGGTCGAGTACTAGGACGGTTGCAATGGCAGAGAAAATTCTGTCCGGCAATCTGTGCAGGAAACTCCTAAGAGAATATGTTACCTAAAACACAAAGTTATTGGCATTATTCAGGTCTGCAACTAAAACATTCTCAACTCTGATAAACGGTCGAGCGGGAAGATTTCCAGAACCATCACTGTCAATTAGAATCTGAGTATCTCGTCCTCTTGCACCAAAAGATATGTAGCCATCGGCGATCGCATTAGTTCCGTTGTAGCCACCTGGGACAATACTATCAAGCAATTCAGTAAAGACAAACTTATCAGCACCGACTGTAAAGTCTAAGATTTTGTCGCCTTCATTAATGCTGTTGCCATTACCATTTAAGCTGGTGTAGACAATCAGGTCATTACCAGCGCCGGTGGTGATATCGTCTTGACCATCAAAACCAGTAATTCTGTCACCAAAGGCAGTTCCGATTAAAGTGTCGCGACCAGATGTGCCATTAATCACATTTATCAAGTCAAATCGAGCAAGAACCGGGTCATGGTCACTGTCTTGGTCAGCAAACTCTGAATTGATGTGAACCGCATCAAATCCATTGAGTTTATTGAACAAATTGTTACTGACCAAAATGTGATCGAGTGTTTGAGCATTGCCCTCAAAGTTGTAAGTATAACGCTCGTTCTCAGGTAGCGTTTCAATCAGGGTATTCAGTCCCCCAGCTTCTAAAATACTCAACGGGTTAGAGAACTCAAAGTCATTCAAGTCACCCGCCACTACGACATTGGCGTTAGGATTAATTGCTAAAATACTCTGAACAAAATCTCTCACCTCCGTGGCTTGCTGGTTGCGCTGTGCCTCAGTAGAAAGGGCTGGGGGTTGATTCGGTCCAAAAAGCGCTTGGTCGCCACCTTTGGAGTTGAAGTGGTTGCCAACGACAAACACGGTCTGACCATTGAAAATAAATTCACCAACCAGAGGTTTGCGACTGTTGTCGAAGGCATTGCCATTCGAGGGATCAGTATCAAGTATCCGACCAGGACTAGCAGAAAGCTGGGGAACACCACCGACGTTGTTAACTGTCGTGTCGGTAGTCGAGCCACCACCTGGGCGATCTACAAATTGTACTCGGTCGGGGTTGAACAAGAAACCGACGCGGATATTACCACCAGGTTGACCACCGTCCTGGTTATTTACTGGGTCAATCTGACGAAATTCATAGGTCGGACCCCCAGCAGCTGCGATCGCACTAATCAATGTGTTGTAGGTTGTGGTGGCATCTACTACACCGTTATTCGTCGGTCCATTGTTGTCCTGAATTTCTTCTAGGTTGATGATATCAGGCGCTCTAAGGTTATTAACAATCCGGCTTGCGAGGTTGTTGAAACTGGTCGCACCATCACCTGGGTCAAGGTTTTCTACATTGAAGGTGGCAAGGGTAAGTTGGTTAGCTACAGGGGCCAAGTTGGTAACTTCGCGCTGCAAACCACCAGAAATGACGCTAGGCAAAGCTTGAGTATTCAACAGCTTGAAGTTACTGAAGCTATAGTCAATTACCCCAACAATCGACCCGTTAAAGCTGTCTGCTACGTTGACCTGTGGTTCATTGGTGATAATTGCATCATCAATGATAATCCGTTCTGGGTTGAAATCTCCCGGTTGGATAATAATCCCGCCACGAGGAGTGCGGACGCTAGCATTAGCGCCATTGTCTGCTAAAACTGCGATTTCGCCATTACTAGTAGTTGGTCCGACTGCAACGGCATTGTTAACCTGTACTAGCATCCCTTCTAAACTTTCGTAGAAGTCGATGCCGTCTTCTGCTGGGTCAAACACTGTAGCAGGATTTTCGACATTGCCACTTGCTGCATCATTACTAATTACTGTAGTGGGAATTGTCCGTCCACCGTTACCAAGAATGATGGCAGATGGTAGAGGATTGCCAGTTGACACTGTGGTAATCGTTGGGCTGATAATCTGAGTGGTGGTGAGGTTATTGGTACCGCCGGAACCACCAGGGCGGAACTCGGACACTGTACCGCTAACTAAAATCGAGTTGCCGACACTTACTGTTGGTGCAGAGGAGGTGAAGACAAAAACGCCCTCTGAGGTAGCATCATTAGTATCGGGGTTAGGGTCTTGCAGGTAGAAGCCGTTGGAGCGTAACGCCGTTACAATACCCGGAACGCTGTTCACCCTTTGACCATTCAAGGGCGAGATATGCGCTGTTCCTTGGATCTCACGGATACGAACAGCAGGAGCAGTATCGTTGTCCGCAATAGTCACGGTTGCTGTGCTGGAACCACCCAAATCGTAGTCAGCAGTACCAACCAGCGTGAGTGTTACTGTCTCCGGACCTTCTACGGCACTATCATCAACAGGTGTAATCGTGATATCTGTAAACGATTGACCCGCTGCGATTGTAGCAGTGCCATTTAAGTTAGGCGTGTAATCAGTACCATTTGTTGCCTGACCTGCACCCGTAGCAACGGTGTAATTTACACTTAGGGAGGTGCTAGTGTCACCTGTGCGCGTAATTCTGAAAGTTCCTGGATCAGACTGCTCTTCTGCTGCTGCTGAGTCTGTTGCTTGAATTGTGACAGTTGTAGCATTTGGTGGGGTAACTCCTCCTGCCGAAATACTAAAGTCATCTATTCCCAAGCCGTGGTCATTACCGGCATCGTTTAAATCTTGCCAGCGAAGCCATATTTCTTGATTGGGGGCAATGGTTATACCACTTAAAGTAGAGGACAATGTAGCGCGGTTAGCTGCTACATTCCCATCTAAGGCACCAGCAGTTGCTGTAGCAACTGGACTGGTAAAGTCTAGGGAATCGAAGTCAATCCAAGTACCACCAGTTATAGTGGTTGCGCCAATTTGATATTGAAAATCTAATTGTTGAGGGGTGGTGTTGCCACCATTTCTCCACTGCTCACCTACATAGTTAATGTTGAGTGAGTTAATTGTGTTAGCCGTGTTGTTGAGAAAGCGAACTCCATAAAAAATCGTGTTTGTGCCGCCAGATGCTACAGATCCCAAAGCTCGATCAGTGGCATTCGTGCTACCAAAGCTGTAGAGTGCCCCTGTAGTGTTTGTGCCAGTACCTGCCAAGTAAACTGTCCTATTAGAGTACCAGCCATCAATAGTGGAGTCATCAGTCCATGTGTTATTGGTGCCTGAATTGAGTAACGAATCAAAGTTTTGAGAATAGGAACTGCTCAAATTAATTGCAGCCATAAAGTTACCTGGGTTGCTCTAAAGGTTAAGTGATCAATAGTTCAGTCAATCGAAGTTGAAGCCCTTGAAGGTAAAAATATCCGTAGAAGAGCTTTTACGAGCTATTGCTATCAACAGCCAGTTGAGACAAGAGTATGCGTAGATCCCGAAAGGCACCCTGATCATCTGAATCGCACGCATTAATTGCATTATTTCTCTCAACATAACTAAGTGATATCGCGCAAATTATCTTCTATCAAAAAGCACCTAAGTAGCATTCATACCTGAGGGTAATCATCTAAATTTGGTATATTATGCAACTTAAATTGTCAGATAATGGTACAAAAAGCAGTACTACCTAAAAGGCTAAATAAGTGTTATCACTTACAAAGGCTATAGTATATTACTTAATAATCGTAAACAATAAGTTAAGCTAACTTTAAAATTTGAGTGCGATAAAATTTTCTTAAGCGTGGTTTGTAGTTCATGATGACTGTTATAAACTTGATATTCTCAATCAAGAAAATACTTAGCCAAATTAACTCGGTTTCAGCAAGAGAAACTTAGTGCTGCATTATCTTCCCAAGCAAGTGATTCATCTAATCGGGTGAATGCGATCGCACTGCTACTGTTGAACTTCCCGGCAAACCTTTGCTAATTCAATGATTAGACGACAAACGGCTTTATATCAAACAACTACCAGAAAAAGTTTTTGTTGGTAAATTATAACTCCATCATTCGTGGAAAATTATAAGCCCGGTAACTTGCGGGAAATCGGGTTTCTGGAGATGGAACGATAAAAAGCGAAAGTCGCATTGCTTGCAGATCTTGAAAATCTTTGCTTAGTTAAGTTATTGTCAAAACCCTATGTGTCAATTTTCAAAGTGACATATTAGCTATAGCAACTATTTCTTTATTAGCATTATCTTTTGATCATAAGATATTTATATATTAAATTTTATTGTCTATAGTGTTCAATATTATCGCTCTGTATTATCTAATTTTTTACACGTAAAAACTATTTAGCTCCTTTGCAATCAGGGAGAAATAAAGTATGAAACTTGAACAAATTATTTCCCCCTTTCTTTATGAAATTGTTAGACAAAAATACGAATGCGGACTTTATAGAGATGCGATACTTGCAGCGACATTTCAATTGCAAGAGTGCATTAGGGTTAAGGCTGATTTAGACACGTCAGAAATTACAGCTAATTTTGAGTGCATCAATGAGGTCTTCGGAATGCCGAAACCACTTATCAAAGTCAATAGCATGGATACTGTTGGCGAAGTATATGAACAAATGGGATTTGAGAAAATTTTGCAGGGAATATGGCAAGGTATCAGATATTCTCGAATTCATGCTGAATGTTTGGATGATGAAACTACAGCTTATGCCATCATTGTGTTTATAGACTATCTGATAAATCGCATTCAAAATAGCGTCAATATAGAGTATGAACTAACTAAAGATTGATTCATCGTAGTAACAACTTTATTCTTTAATTTAAAGGCTAAAAAACTAAATATATTCCTAATAAATTATTTTAATTTAAGCTAAATAGAGTTATTAACCCTAATTACCTAAAAGTATTTTATTAAAACTGTGCTCTTAACTATCCTTTGGGGTAACGAGTAATGTCATGTGCGGTTAATTCTATAAAATATCATTGCTTACCCGACGTAGTGAAGCGTTTGCGCTCACACAACGTTGCGTGAGCAATCAGAAAGTCTCTGCGATCGCTTCACAACGGAACGCTATTGACTTGCATTCATCCGGACTTGACATAAAATATAAACATCCAATATGACACAATTTTTGTAGACAGAACCCGTATCGGGGTGATTTTACAGAAATTTTTTTATATGTCATCCGTGCCGATCGCCTGTACAGCATACGACAAATTTTCATGCAAGAAGGGGAAATTTCCCTAAAATCATCCTCCTGTAACTGATTCATCCAATCGGGTGAATGCGATCGCATGTATTAGAACTACCCTGAAAGAAGAGGCTAATGTGCTTTGCTACTGATGATTACTTTCTGTACTATGTCAGTTGCTTCTGTGTAAAAGGGTTATAAAGTGAATCAAACTGTGAAATTGCCATATACACCAGATTTTCATCAAGAAGCTTTGCCGTTGCTAGAAAAAATTGCGGCAAATTTACCGGGGATGATTTTTCAATTCCTGCAACAGCAAGATGGTTCGCAGTTTGTTGTTTATGCGAGTTCTGGCTGTCGAGAAATATATGAATTAGAACCAGAAGTTGTCCAAACAGACTTTCAAATATTACGCAAACTGATTCATCCCCAAGATAAGAAAGCTTTTGAAGAATCTGTTAGATATTCTGCTTCTACTTTGACACCTTGGCAATGGTCTGGACGCATCATCACGCCTAGTGGTAAACTTAAGTGGATTCAAGGAGCTTCTCGTCCAGAAACACAAGCGGGAGGTGATATCCTTTGGGATGGCTTGGTGATGGATATTACCGAGCAGCAAACCGCGCTGCACGAACGCAAGCAAGCGGAATCAAAATTACGCGAGAGTGAAGCGCGTTATAAAGCAATTTTAGATGCTATCCCCGATTTAATGTTTCGCATCAGTCGAGATGGCGAGTATCTCGATTTTAAAGCTGAAGGGGCAAATCTGGCTATTCCCCCAGAGAAGATCATCGGTAAAAATTTGCGGGATTTATTGCCCGATGATGTTCTTTTAGACAGCCAAAAGGCGATCGCCAAAACTTTGGATTCTCATACTTTACAATCTTTAGAATATCAACTCTCGACGCATGAAGGAATGCGAAATTATGAAGCGCGGTTGGTAGTCAGCGGACAAGATGAAGTATTAGCTATTGTCCGTGATATTACCGAGCGCAAACAAGCAGAAATTAACTTGCAAAATCTGGCGGAAAAGTTTTCAAAGGCTTTTCGTTGCAGTCCAAATCCAATTACCATCACTACAGTCGAAGATGGACGCTTAATAGAAGTTAACGACAGTTTTGTCAAGCTCTCAGGTTATGAACGAGAAGAAGCGATTGGACGTACTGCTTTTGAGTTGAATATTTGGGTCAATCAAAACGATCGCCAAAAATTATTGCACGAGTTGCATTCCAAAGGAGCGGTTCGCAATCTGGAATTTGAATTTAGAAAAAAGTCTGGCGAACTCGGTTTTGGAACGGTTTCCGCTGAAATAATTGATTTGAATGGGATGCGCTACATTTTGTCTGTTAATCATGATATCACAGAACGCAAGCGAACAGAAGCTCAATTACAATTGACGGCACAGCGCGATCGCTTATTAACAGAAACTTTAGCCAGAATCCGCACTTCGCTTAATTTAGACCAAATTCTGCAAACCACTGTCAACGAAGTGCGACAATTTTTGCAAGCAGACCGAGTTTTTATTGGTTTAAATGATGGTAGTAAAGAAGGCACAATTCTCTCAGAATCAGTAGATCCAAAGTATTCATCAGTTATAGACTGCAAGATTAAAGATCCAGTTGTCATTCAAGAAATGAAAAGGCTACTGACAACTAATCGCGTGCGTGTGGTGGAGGATATCGAGCAAATCGATGTATCTCCCAAATTAAAAGCACATTATCAACAATTTCAAACGCGGGCGACCTTAGCAGTCCCAATTATGTTAAATGGTGAATTCTTTGGAGCGTTGATTGCTAACCAATGCTCTCATCCTCGCCATTGGCATCAAATAGAAATTGATTTACTAAAGCAAATGTCAGAACAGTTAGCGATCGCCATTCAACAAGCTCAACTATACCAGAAATTAGCAGCACTCAACACCAATTTAGAACAACAGGTAGAAGAACGTACCGCGCAGTTACAGCAGAAAATGCAGGAACTCCAAGAAATCAATCGAGTGAAAGATGTTCTGTTACACACAGTTTCTCACGATCTGCGAACTTCGGTCATGGGTAATTTGATGGTGCTAGAGAATTTACTCAAAGGTAGTGGATTGGGAACTGGGGACTGGGGACTGGCAACTAGGAAACTAGCAACAGAGGAAAAAGAATTTACTCCCTCGACTCCCCCACTCCCCCCCTCCTCAATCACCGTACCTCGCTCAATTATCGAACGAATGATACAAGGTAATGAGCGCCAATTAGCAATGATTAACTCCTTACTAGAACTTCATTGTAGCGAAGAAAAAGGAATTGTGCTGCATCGCGAACTTGTGCAATTTGGAACACTGCTGCCAGCTGTGCTCAGGGATTTGCAGCCAATGCTGTCAGAAAACAAAGTGACTTTGAAGAACTTGGTTCCCAAGGATTTACCGTTAATCATGGCAGATTCGACTAAATTGCAACGAGTTTTGCAAAATTTGTTGACTTATAGTTGGCTGCATAACCCGCCCGGATTAAACTTAACTTTGAAAGCGACAGTTGAGGATGAGGTAATTCGTGTTCAAATTCAAGATAACGGTGTGGGGATGAGCAAGTTAGAGTGCGATCGCCTGTTTGATTTGTTTGTCCGCGATCCTCAAGCTCGTTCTTCAACTTGCACAGGCTTAAAATTATATATTTCTCGACAAATTATTAAAGCACATCAAGGTGAAATTGGCGTTAAAAGTAATCCCAAGCGCGGTTTAACTTTCTGGTTTACCTTACCTTTGGCAAATTTGCCGACAACGAGTCGCTGATAATGTCACTATAAGAATGGTTTGAATGTAAAATTCAAAAAATTAATTTTTATTTTTTAATTTTGAATTTTTAATTCCCCGTTTGCGTAGCGTCTGACAATGAGAAGGGGTTGACCGAGGTTATGGAAATTGGTCACAGGCTAATGAATACCGTCATCACAAAAGTGCAAAGGTGTTGGACAACAGCCATATGGGGAAAAACATCAACAGCAGATGCAATTTTTGGGGAGTATAAAGCTTGGCGCGATCGCTTTTTGTGGCAAAGGTTACATTTAGGAATCTGGATCGCTATTCTCTGCGTCTTTACATTTATCTTACGCGACATCTTGCAACAGGTATTTCACTTGCAAGAAGTCGCAAAGATACCGCACGAGATTAAAAATCTCGCTTTAACTATCAATACCTGCATATTCCTATGTTTATTAGTGTGTTTGGTTCTGCACAGAACTAACATAGCGCGTCGTTATCCGGGGCGCCTTTTTTTATGTTTATCCTTTTCTGTCACTTTAGTTGAGCAATTTGTCGCTACATTCAAAGGTTTCGCTCTCCCCGATCAATTAGCTTGGATTATCGCCTTTTTGACTCAAGCTATGCTGATTCCCATCCGTTGGTATCTGCATCTGGGATCGCAGTTGGGAGTGGTAATTTATTATTCTGTCGTAAATAGCGTCTTAGGGCTGAAACTACCCCCACCATTCAGCAATCAGCCGATATTCGGTGTAACAATGATTTTGTTGATATTTTGGGTATGTTTCATTTGCGATTTAGGAGTATTCTTATACGAAAGGCTGCAACGCTCTGAATTTTACACTCGTAAAGAACTTGAGATTGCCAATCAGAAATTAACCGTAACAGAAGCTAAATATCGAAATATCTTTGAAAACGCGGTTGAAGGAATTTTTCAAAGCACTGGTGATGGTCGTTATATTACCGCAAATCCCGCATTAGCGCGTATTTATGGCTACTCTTTTCCAGAAGAAGTCACGACATTAATTGACATTAAACATCAATTGTATGTTGACCCGAATCGCCGTGCTGAGTTTGTCCGCTTAATTGAAGAGCATGGTAGCGTATCCGAGTTTGAATCGCAAATTTATCGCCGCGATGGTAGCATTGTTTGGATTTCAGAAAATGCATACGCAGTCCGCAATTCCAGGGGACAACTGCTTTATTACGAAGGAATGATTGAAGACATCACCAAGCGCAAGCAAGCGGAAGAAGCGCTAAGAGTATTTTTTCATGCAGTTTCCCACGACTTACGCAACCCGGTGTTGGGAACTTTAATGGTGTTGAGGAATTTGCTATCGCGTTCAGAGGACAAAATCGCTGTTTCCCGCTCAATTTTAGAGCGCATGGAACAAAGTAGTGATCGCCAACTTAGTTTAATTAATTCGTTAATGGAAGCTCATATGAGCGAAGTTCAAGGCGTAGCTTTACAACTTCAGCCAGTAGAATTATTGAAAGTCGTAGAAGCAGCGATCGCAGACTTAAAGCCGATGTTAACAGAAAATCAGGCGTTGCTGATAAATCAAGTTACCGCAGATTTACCGATAATAAATGCCGATCCTACCCAATTATGGCGAGTGTTCTCTAACTTGATTGTCAATGCAGTCAAACATAATCCCCCAGGATTAACAATTACCATCAACGCCAGTGTCGATGATGATAAGATTTATTGCAGCGTGGCTGATAATGGCGTGGGAATGAGTCAAAAACAAAGTGATCGCTTATTTGACCTTTACTTTCGAGGTAATAGCGCCCGTAATTCTATTAGTTTAGGATTAGGCTTATATCTATGTAAGCAAATTATTACCGCGCATGGCGGCGAAATTGGCGTAAAAAGCGCCTTTTCTGCCGGGGCGACTTTTTGGTTTACACTACCAATATTTAAAGCTAATAAATAGCTTATAACTATTTTCGCCTCAACTAAAAATCGGACATTGTTCATTACTTTCTAGCTTTATACCTCCTTGACTTTTGCTCATAGGTCTATTTTTCCCATCACTGAAAAAGAGCGCGATCGCCCAAGTTTACCAACTTCGGGTTTTTTATTGCGATCACGATCCCAAAATATTCAATCGGGATGCGATACTTTCACACAATATGACCTATCTGGTTTTCCTGATAATCGACATTAGCGAAGCAATAAACGAACCCAAACCCCCACCAACAGTTAAAATATTTAATTATGACTTAATTCCATACTGAATTAAATATCAAATTCTATGATTAACCTCGAAAATATCCACCCACTTACAGATTTCAAGCGTAACGTCAAACAGTTTATCGAACAGATTAAAGCGACAAAATCCCCACTTGTTCTTACAGTTAACGGCAAAGCAGAGATTGTCATTCAAGATGCAAGTAGCTTTCAGGAGATGATGCAGCGTTTAGAAAGCTCGGAGGCAGAAGTACGCAAACTCAAATTAGAAGCATTACAGCGCGATATTGCTCTGGGTGTGGAACAGTTGCAGAATGGGCAGTTTAGCGAATACGATGACGAGTCTTTACCGAGTTTGCTGCAAAGCATTAAAGAACGAGGACAACGCAAACTCAACCAAGACCAAGCTCGATGAACCGTTACAAAATCTCTCAACTTGCAGAACAAGACTTGGAGGATATTTGGGTTTATCTTGCCCAAAATAATCAAATTGCGGCGGATAAGCAAATTGCTAACATCTTAAACCGTTTGCCGATGTTGGCTCAGTTTCCAGATATGGGACAAGTACGGGATGATTTGGGCGAACAACTCAGGAGTTTTCCTGTAAAGCCTTATATTGTGTTTTATATCAAGCTTGATGATGGGATTGAAATAGTCAGAATTTTCCATCAGTCAAGGGATATTGATCGCCTATTTTCTGAGTAAAATTTGATTCCACTGTTTCCAATGCCATATCTATTCCACCCACTGCAAAGCTGATATCCGCAGCCACCAACGTCGCTGTATCATTTATACCATCACCTCCCATGCCGACAATCCCAGAACGGCGCAGTTTTGGAATTATTTGCAGCTTATCTTCTGGTAAGAGTTCTGCTTTATACTCTTTAATATCAAGCTGTTGGGCAATTTGCTGGGCTACCTGAGCGCGATCGCCTGTTAACATGACTAGATGTTGCAATCCCTGCTTTTTCAACAATCGCACAAAAGAAGTGAACAAAGTAATGCTAAAATATTTCTTATAAGGAGAAATTTAGCTTTATCCTCCCAATTACATTTTAGCGATCGCCTACCCGTAAAAAAGCGCGATCGCTTTTGTGCAGCCATCTCAAAATTTAAGCAAATCGAGAGCGATCGCACAACGATTATATAGTTAACTGAACTTGTACAAACTTGATTTGACGCCGCTTAAAACTTCTGAAAGTCAATTTTAGAAATTTTGACCTGTATAAATTGAGCGCACTTCGCCGTTGCGACGTACAACAGCTTCACCCTTACTCACCTCCACTAATGTCCAACCGCTAGAACCAATGCTTTCGCCCACATCAATGCGGCGCGTTACGCCATCGACTTTAAACAAAGCGGCAGATTTATCACCTAATTCTAACAATCCTTCCAAAATATAGGTAGGAGCCGCAACAGTTTCCAAATATGCCTGTTTTTCAGCTGTTTTTGGTTCTTTTGGCGTTGAAGATTCTGGGGCTGTGGCTGCGGGTAGTTTTGGTGGTGTCGCTTGAAAAGCAGTAACAGGTAAGACAGGTACAGGTTTAGACGGTTGTCGCAAAGTAATCGGTGCATTTCGCACAGCTACAGGCTTGAGTTCTGTTCGCACCGCAGCCGATACCATGTTGACAGGCACGGGTTTAGGTGCTTTGCTGACAGAATTTAAAGCGTTTTTTACTGGTTTCGATTTAGATGCGTGAGAAGGCACCGACGGTAAAATTTTCCGAACGCCAGCAATTGGGGGTGGCGCATAGCGCATTGGTTGCGGGGCTTGATAAACGGGGATGTAGATCCGCTCGACGATGGTTGTGCGGGGTGCTTGGGTGGGGGTTGTATTGTTAGCGGCAAGAACTGGTGGTAAGTTACCGTTGGCTGGTGGATTTACTGTTGGGGTAACATAAGCAAAAGCTGTTTGGGTAGGAATTACCGCAGTGGCGATCGCAGTTTTAGTAGATTTTTGAGAGGTTCTTGCTTCTTGTCTGTCAATGATTGCCAGCGCTCCCAACATATATTGAACTAAATCTGCCTCAACTTCAACTTTGGTAGGCAATTGAGTTTGTAATTGGGGCTTTTGAATCGATTGCTCGATCAATTTATAATTTACCCGGTAAATTAATCCAGAGTTGAGCAAAAAGATAATACCAGCGATCGCCACGCCTACGGTAGCTCCAAAAGACAGCAATTTGCCCCAAGCAGTCCGCGCTTTGTGATGCTTTGTACTGACTGATGTAGTTGCAGCGGGAGTACCAACTACAAACGTACTCAATTGCTTTCTACCTTGAGAAGTTGTTTCTATCGGTGGCGATGTTTCCGGCAAAACGATTTGCGATGTTTTGGACGTGGGGATAACATATTCTGGATACAGCGCCGTTTGCAAATCCTCTATACGGCTTCGTGGGGTGTGACTGCTGTAATGTATTGTTTGGGAAGGCATCCCATTACTATGCAAAATATTGTCAATATCGGCAAAGAGTTCATCCATAAAGCCATCAGCATATGACTCTATCGACCAAGGTTCGCTGCCGATCAGCTCTTCTGAAGGTTCCGGAATTATAAGATGGGTGCTGGCTTGTTGTGACATAGCGATTTTAAGTTGTGGCTTTTGGGACGATAGAGTTCGCCTATACTGCCTGAAAGTATGGATTTTGCCTATTTCTATGCAATCTCTCGTCCAAATAAGACAAGTTGATGGGGTAAGTAGTATGAAATGTCAACTTTAAACCGGAAACTGCTGATAATGCCAGTTTTGAACTAATGTCATCTATCATACCAGTCTCTTCCGGTTTCACCCTACTACTATACTCATCCTTCATGAAGTTTATTTTAAGCTAAAGCTGAAAACTCCTTGGGCGTCTTGTTCCTACGTAATTCTAAATATAGTAATAGGGCATTGACATCAGCAGGATTAACACCTCCTATACGTGCTGCTTGTCCGATTGTCAGTGGTTTTACGGTATTCAGCTTTTCTCGTGCTTCTTTGGATAGGGTATCAATCGTTGCGTAGTCTAGATCCCCTGGCAACTGACGGTGTGCTTGGCGGGCTATTTGGTCGATTTGATTTTGTTGGCGTTGTAAATACCCGGAATATTTAATGTCAATTTCAGCACCTTCTTTTTCAGCTGTTTTTAAGTTGGGGTTGCCGAGTTGATATCTATCGAGGTCAACATAATGGAATCCCGGACGCCGCAGCAAGTCAGCAAGGGTGATTGAACCTTTGATTGTTTGTTGAGTACCGGAAGCGATCGCCATTCCGATTTCTGACTGTTCTTTTACCCGCGTTGCGTACAGCCGTTCTTTTTCGGCAGTAATATTCTCTTGCTTGCGGGTAAATAATTCCCAGCGGCGATCGTCAATCAAACCAATTTCCCGTCCCAAAGGAGTCAAACGTTGGTCGGCATTGTCAGAACGCAGTACTAAACGATACTCAGACCTACTCGTAAGCATTCGGTAAGGCTCACGCAAATCCTTGGTACACAAGTCATCTAACAGCGTCCCGATGTAACTTTCCTCACGAGAAAAAACAATCATTTCCTGACCGCGCACAAACCGCGCTGCATTAATTCCCGCCACAATTCCTTGGGTTGCGGCTTCTTCATAGCCAGTTGTACCATTAATCTGTCCCGCACAGAACAACCCAGCAACTTTTTTGGTCATCAACGTTGGATAACATTGAGTCGCTGGTAAGTAATCGTACTCAACAGCATAAGCTGGGCGCAGCATGGTACAGTTTTCTAAACCAGGAAGACTCCGCAACATCAAAAGTTGTAAGTTTTCTGGCAAGCCTGTAGAAAAGCCTTGAATATAAAGTTCGGGAATATCTCGCCCTTCTGGTTCAATAAAGATTTGGTGGCTTTCCTTATCGGCAAAGCGGACAATTTTATCTTCAATACTCGGACAATATCGCGGTCCTTTAGCTTCCACCCAACCGCCATAAACCGGCGACAAATGCAAATTTTCCCGAATTAGGCGATGAGTTTCCGCCGTCGTGCGGGTAATATGGCAAGGTATTTGTTCTCTTTCTACCCACACATCCGGGTCAAAGCTAAACCAGCGGACTTCTTCATCCCCCGGTTGCGGTGACATTTTACTGTAATCTACAGACCGCTTGTCAACTCGTGCTGGCGTTCCCGTCTTTAATCGTCCGGTTTCAAATCCCAAGCGATTGAGAGTTTGTGTCAAGCCTTCAGCGGCAAATTCTCCAGCGCGTCCCGCTGCCATCGACTTGTTACCAACCCAAATTCGTCCCCCTAAAAACGTTCCTGTGGTCAAAATCACCGCTTTGCAGGCAAACCCGACACCAAAGTAAGTTTCAACGCCGATAACTTCATCGTTTGCGCCTAAAACTAAATCCGTCGCCATTGCTTCGCGGATCGTTAAGTTTTCTTGATTTTCGACAATATTCTTCATTACTGCCGCATATTCCCGCTTGTCAGTTTGAGCGCGTAAAGCCCAAACCGCAGGTCCCCGCGAAGAGTTGAGAATCCGCTTTTGTAAGTAGGTGCGGTCTGCGATTTTACCGATTTCCCCGCCGAGTGCATCTACCTCATGGGTCAACTGAGATTTTGCCGGACCACCCACCGCTGGGTTGCAGGGTTGCCAAGCAATTTTATCCAAGTTAAGTGTCAGCAGCAGGGTACGACAACCCAAGCGGGCGCTAGCGAGGGCTGCTTCGCAACCAGAGTGACCTGCACCGACGACAATGACATCGAAAGCGTCTTGGAATTCAATGGAATTGTGCATGGTCATACTTAAGTATCAGCAAGCTTAGAGTTATTCTTAATAATAACCGATTCAGTGGTTAAATGGTCGTAGGTTCTTGACTACAATGAATTGTAATAACTATGGATAAAGAATATTTTTTCATATTTAAATTAAGTAAAAAAATAATGAAACGATTTCTGCGAAAAACTTATTTTTTTATTATTTTTATTTTTATAGTTTTTGCTTTAGTTGCTAGTAATGGAATTACTCATAGGACATTAAGTACAGATATCCAACAATTGCAAGATTGTTTAAATGCTCGTTCTTCAGCTGGTTATAGAGATTTAGATAAACTTTGCCCAAATACATCACAACCAATAATTTCACCAACTTTTACTACACCCCAAATCCCCGATGCAAATTTGCCGGAACCACAGCGCTTTTTGAGTGCGATCGCACATCAATTACCAACAATTCCCCAACCTGGTACTTTTGAATATATTTTGTTGAGAGCATACGGTGCGGCATTTGTAAATCAACAGCCAGAAATAAAACTGCCGCCAAAAGTTATCTTAGCTAACGAGCAAGAAACGAAAGATTTCCAAACTACTTTAACAATGGGGAAAGTAAATGGTACTAATGACTGTTATTTACAAAAATCGGCAGCAGACGCTTTAAATAAAGCAAAATTAGCCGTCACAATTCCCTTAAAATCTGGTTATGGCGGTGGTGATTGTACTCGCACTTTTGCGACCAATTTGAGATTTTGGAGAAAATACGCTAATAACAATACTTTGGAACGAGTTAGACAAGGTAAAGAGACAGCAATTCTCGGTGTAGTAGCACCACCTGGAGCATCACAACATCTCTGGGGATTAGCGATTGATTTACGGGTTTATAGTCAAGCGCAAAGACAAGCGCTGAACAAAAATGGTTGGTTTCAAACTGTAGAAAATGATGTCCCACATTGGACTTATGTGGGTTTAACTGAAGAAAATTTACCTAGATTTGGGTTTAAAAACAAAATCGTTAGGGGAACTACTTATTGGTTGATACCGCTGTAATAAATTATCTCAAAACTTTGAACTATTTTTCGATTTAGTAACTCCCAATAATAAATTATTAACAAGAGTTTCAGCAAATTGGTTGTCTAATGGTGCATGTCCTACCAATAACCGATAGAAAATCGGTCCATAGACTTGATCGATCACCACATCCAAGTCTAATGCTGACAACTCATCGTGTTCTATTGCTTGTTCAAATATTTGGCGAACGGCTGCTCGACGACGAGCAATGAACTGTTCGCGAAACGCTTCTGCCAAAGTTGAATCAGTATGTATTGCAGCAACTAGACTTGCCATTGTTGAACCAAATTTCATTGTTTTATGTGCAACAAATGACGCTTGTATAAATGCCAAAAGGTCGTCACGCAACGAGCCTGTGTTGGGAATCGCCACAACGTTAGCAGTTCTTTCGGCAAACGCCTCCATCACCACCGCAGCTTTATTTGACCACCAGCGATAAATGGTTTTATTGCTCACTCCTGCCTTGGCTGCAATTGCTTGAATCGTCATATCAGCATAGCCGACTTCTTCCAATAGCTCCGCCGCTGCATTGAGAATCGCTTGATGTGCTCGTTCACTGCGACGACGAGGATTCGGGACTTTTGACGCAGAACTCCCGTTCACGCTGTCATCAAAAAATCTTGCAGACGTAGACTCAGGCAATGGAACCATAACTTAGCTGTGCTATTTCGCAAATTATACACGACATATGTCGTTTACTCAATTATTGACAACACGACACATGTCGTTTATTCTAGGAATTATACAAATCGAGGTAAATTAGGCAAATGCAATCGACATTAACATCAGAAGAATGCCAAGCATTCAAGAACTTAGTTCAGGACTACTACGCTGTCTGGAGTCCGGGGCGTAACTCATTCGACATCAGCAAAGCAGAAAGTTTTTATAGCCAAGGATCTGAACTAACTGCCTACGATGTTTTCCACACAGACGGAGCGATCAAAGGATGGGATAATTACAGGGCTGAATTAACTAGAATTATGGATAATTTTGCAGATTTTAATATCATCATGAACAAGGATGATGTAGAGGTTTTTTGTCATGGTGATATTGCTTGGACAACCTCCGACTTCAAAATAAAAGGTGCGTTTAAAAATGGTCAACCAATTGAGTCAGTTGGTCGAAATTCACTTGTTTGGCAGCGTCAAGATAACGGACGATGGTTGATTGTTCACGAACATTCCTCAGCACCAATTATGAGTTGAAAAGATATCTGGGCAATATACACTTCTGCATACATCACATATTTGAATTTCTATATTTTGTGCAATTGTGTAAATAGCGATCGCCTAATTTTTTCACGCTAGCGATCGCTTTTAAATAATTACTTCTGATATAGTGATTCTACAAAACTCGGAAATTTGACAGGGCAGCTATAAATATACGTTCCGCCCGCTACAATAATTACTACAATAAAAGCACACACCTAACTTTTGGAGTTTTGGCAGTGGGCTTATTTGATGATTTGAGTCGGTTTCTCGAAAACCGTTTAGAAGAATTTCTGCGAAATAATCCGCATTTAGAGTTAGAAGCGCTGTTAGAACAACTGCGCGAGCAAGAGGGAGACACGTTAAAGTTGATTGCAGATTTACAAGTACAGGAAAAGCGATCGCAAGACGATATTCTCTCCACCGCGCAAGAAATCCAAAAATGGCATATCCGCGTTCAAAAAGCGCAAGCCTCTGGTAGACAGGATTTGGTAGCAGCAGCACAAGAACGCGAAGCCGCTTTGTTGCGCGAAGGAAATCAGCGCTGGGGACAAATGCAAGGGCTGAAAGAACGCATTAATCAATCTAAAGAATTACTGCGGAAAATACAAGTACGCCGTCAAGAAGTGCAAACCAAAGCCGCTGAAGCGCAGACAGTGCGTGCTAAAGCTCAAACTCAGCAGCGCTTTGAAACTAATGGTTGGTCGAATAAAGCCAGTAGTTATAGTGGGTTTGACGACTTAGAAGAGAAGTTTTTGCGCTGGGAAACTCAAGATGAGTTGGATGCGATGAAGCGGAACATGGGAAAATAAACTGTAATCGGGGGTGGGGGATGGGATCGATAAGTTTCTTATTCTTGCGGCTACGAGAGCCGTAGAGCCGCGCTGAGAATACGGCGATGAGTTCTATCATGATTGAATACTTAACTTATTTTATATAAAAACTTATAAATTGTAGGTTGGTATTGAAAGGCAAAACCCAACCTACAATTTTTATGGACAAGCTATATAATTGGAATTTACCCAGCCTTCTAATCCATTAACTCTGTTGTTTGGTCCAGATATGACACGCACGTAAGACCAATTACTTTGAGATTTGATGGGGAGTACTGTATTTCCATTATTTAGTCCAGCCCTAGATTTTCCATTAGGAGATAAGCGAAGGGCTAACTGTCCTGTTTGGATGCCTGTTACACTACAATAAGCTTCTACAACTTCATTATCTGGTTGCAGTCTAACTTGGCTTTGATGAATATAACCAGAGCGACCGCAAACATCTGTTTTGTACCATCCATTTGCATTATCATAGACAGCTATAGATGTTTGTGCTCTGACTGAACAAATAATAGCACCATTCGGTTTTGCTCTAACATTTGATGGCGGGTTTATAACAACAGCTGATTGTACATATTGGGCATTAGCTGAAGGTGCTTTCAATAATAATGGAATAATAGCAAATAAAGTAATATTGACACCATAAAATACTATGTTATGAATCGGTTTCTTCATATTGTTACTATTCTTTAAATCTCATGTTTTGATTTATATCATGTCCGTTGAAATGCAACTTAATTGCGAGTGAAGCAATCACTAATAAAAGTGCGATCGCTTCTCAATCACAAAGACGCTGCGTCCACACACTCACGTTCGCAATGACAAATTGCAAGTGATTAACCGGAGATGAGATTATTGATTTTAACCAAAAAATCAATAATTTTATTTATACTAATAAAAATTAATAATATGCCAGGGGGATTTTACCGAAAATCCCCCTGGCAATCGCTTTTTAAATTGTTATTGCTGAAGTTTGCAAATTATGTCAATAATGTGTTGATAATACTGTGTATTTCCTTCTTGTTGATATAAATCGGCTGCTTTCTGAAAATTGGCGATCGCACTTTCTATATCTCCCAAATTATGGTGGATATCAGCCCGAACGATGTAAGCTGATGCGAAATACGGTTCTAAATGCAAGGCTTGGTTTAAGTCTAAGAGCGCTTGTTGGAAGTCACCCAACAAAGAATAGCTACGACCTCGATTATACCAGTTTTCAGCAACGCCCTTGTCTATGGTTATTGCCCGGTCATAATCTTCAATTGCACCTTGAAAATCTTCTAAAGCATAGCGAGCATTAGCGCGATCGCTGTAAAATGCAGCTGTGCTGGGGTTAATTTTTATTGCTTTAGTATAATCAGCGATCGCTCTTTGATAATCTTCTAAAACAAAGTAGGTAGAACCCCGATTGTAATAAGCTTCTATCAAGTCGGCATTGAGTTGTAATGCAGAATTATAATCTTCAATCGCACCTCGTTCATCTCCTAAATTGCGACGAGCATTACCTAGATTGCAGTATGCTTGAGAGAAGTTAGGATTAAGCTGAATTGCTTTTTGGTTATCTACAATTGCACCGGCAAAATCTTCGAGAGCATCGCGGGCAATAGCTCTACCATAGTATGCTTCTATTAAGTTGGAATTAATTTGTAATGCGCGATCATAATCGGCGATCGCTTCTTTATAATTACCCAAACTACGATGAGCGGTTGCGCGATCGCAATATCCTTCAGCTAGATGGGGATGAAGTTGCAATAATTCGTTACAATCTGCAAGTGCCCCTTGAAAATCCCCTAATTGAGAGCGTGCATTCGCTCGAAAGCCGTAAACTAAAACTAGATACGGATTCTGCTCTAATGCCTGATCGTAATCTTCAATAGCTGCCTGATAATCTCCCAAGGTGGCGCGGACAAGACCCCGATTATAGTAAGCTTGTACATCATCAGGATGCAGCTTTAAAGTTTGATTGAAGTCAGCAATCGCTTTCTGATATTCTTTGAGGGAAGTATAAACCAGACCGCGATTGTAGTATGCCGTTGCATAATTAGGGTTTATTGTCAATGCGCGGTTGTAATCGGCGATCGCTTCCTGATAATCTGCAAGAGCGTAGCGGGCATTACCTCGATTATGATAAGCATCTATAAAATTGGGATCTAGTCGCAATGCCAGATTTTGATCAGCGATCGCACTTTGATAATCTTTTAATTGATAGCGAACATTACCCCGATTGCTGTAAGCTTCAGCAAAATTAGGATTTAGCTCCAAAGCGGAGTTAAAATTTTCAATTGCTTTTGGATAATCGCCTTGTTCGCAAAGCGTCAAACCTTGATTATAGTAGGCAATAGACATATCAAAATTAATCTGGGCAGCTAAGGCAGGATTAATTTTGATTGAGGAGTGATAATCGGCGATCGCATTTTGATAATCACCCATTGCAAAATAAGCATTACCTCGGTTTTGGTAAACTTCGGCAAAATCGGGATTGATTTGCAATGCAGAGTTAAAATAAGCGATCGCTCCTTGATAATCTCCTTGGGAATTCTTGTTTATTCCTTGGTGTAAAAAATCTTCAGCATTCATCTGATTTTTGATTCAAAAAGCTTGAATCCACTCTTTGACAAAATATTCTGTCCAGATATTATTTTGCCAATAGGGGTCATTTTCAATCAACTCGCGCACAGTCGCTTCATTATCGGCTTCGTAAATGCCGAAAACTTTGGTTACATCCTTGGTCGGACCAATCGTCACCAACACACCGGATTCTTTTTGTTTTGCGAGTCCGTCTAAATGCGCTTGACGATGAGGCGCACGTTTTTCTAAAACGTCTTCGCAATAACTTCCCCACATTATATATTTTGCCATAAATACACCATCTAAAATTACAAAAGGTCTAAAAAGGAGTTAGGAGTTAGAAGTCTGGAGGCAGGAGACAGGAGTCAGGAGGTAGGAGTATGAAGTTTGGAGTTATAAGTTTTTAATTAACTCCTAACTCCTCGTTCCTAATTCTTCATTCCCAACTCCTAACTTTTAACTCCTAAGACTAACGCCGAATTTTTCAACCAATGCTTCACGGACTTTGTTATGAACTGGTTCGACTTCAGCATCAGTGAGAGTGCGATCGCTTGTCCGATAAACTAAACGAAACGCTAAACTGCGCTGTCCTTTTGGTACATTATCACCGCGATATTCATCAAATAATTCCACAGATTCTAATAAATCTTTACCAGCTTTGGCGATCGCTTTTTCAATTTCCGCAACAGTTATTTTAATCGGTGCAAAAAAGGCGATATCGCGATCGGCTGCTGGATAAGTAGAATAAGGTTTAAATTGCGGTACAAGTATTTCATCTTTTTCTAGAGAATCCAACAGCACATCTAGATCCAGCTGAAACACGTAAACTGAATCTGGTAAACCTTTTTCGCGCCGCACTTGCGGATGTAATTGTCCAAAAGTACCGAGTCTATTACCGCGTATCCACAAAGACGCGGTGCGTCCTGGATGCAAGCGGGAATTTTGATTATCTGGTTGATATTCTACCTGCAAACCAAGTTGCTGAAATACACTTTGTAAAATGCCTTTGGCTTCAAACCACGTTAAAGGTTGTTCGCCACTTCTTGACCATTTACCAACAGTGCGATTTCCCCCCATAATTCCGGCTAGGGCTTCGGCTTCTTGCAAACCGTCTTCTTCTAGCCAAAAAATGCGTCCAATTTCAAAGCCGTTCAGCGAACCGTTTCCTTGCTCTAAGTTATATTGAAAAGCATCAATCAACCCGGAAATTAGCTCGGTTCGCAGCGCCGAATATTCTATAAATAACGGGTTTGACAGCACTATCTGTCTTTCTCCCTGTGGTTTCACCAAAGAGTATTGTATTAGTTCTGTCAATCCTTCTGCCCTGAAAGAAGCTCGCAATTTGCGTATAAGTTCCTGATCTAAAGGCAGATAACCAGCTTCCGATTTTTCTGGTAAGGTATCGCAAAAGTTATCGTAGCCATAAAGACGGGCAATTTCTTCAATTAAATCGATTTCCCGTTCTAAATCGCGGTAACGATAGGGGGGGACAGTTACTGTCCAAGCACCCTCCTCAGAGGAAGTCAGCTGACATCTCAACGCAGTCAAAATGCGCTCAACGTCTTGCGCTTGCAGTTCTCCGGTTTTCTCACCCATCTCGATTGGTCCGAGAACTTGATTAACTCGCTCTAAACGTAGTGCGATCGCTCGACTCCAAGTAGATGGATCTGGGCGCGTATCAGCAATTTCCTGATTTACAATATTTCCCTGTGCTATCTCCACTATCATCGATAAAGCGCGGTGTGTGGCTTTTTCCAACTCAGCGCGGTTCACACCTCGTTCATATCTTCCAGAAGCTTCTGTTCTTAAACCGATGCTACGCGAAGAACGGCGAATTGCTACAGAGTCAAATAATGCCGCTTCTAAAAAGATATTTTGCGTACCGTCATGCACTTCCGTTTCTTCTCCACCCATCACCCCTGCCAAAGCAACGGGTTTGTTGTTAGCGGTAATTAACAAATTTTGGGTGGTTAGATTGCGGGTTTGTCCATCCAGAGTTTTTAGCGATTCTCCCGCGTTAGCGAAGCGCACCCCAACTTGTAAAGGCGAATCTCCCCCCAAGCGATCGCTATCAAATGCGTGCAGTGGTTGTCCCCATTCCAACAACACATAATTGGTAATATCCACAACATTATTTATTGGTCGCGTTCCCGCAGCCCGCAAACGTTGTTGCAACCAATCAGGAGAAGGCGCAATTTTTACATTTTCAATTACCGTACCAATATAAGCCGGACAAGCCTGCGTTTCATCAATTTTTAAAGTTAAATTTCCCGCGCTTTGAGGAACAGACACCTCACCCGGTTCAGGAATTGTCAACTTTCCACCTGTCAGCGCTGCTACTTCCCGCGCTATCCCTACCATACTTAAAGCATCAGCGCGATTAGCAGTAGCAGTGACATCTAAAATCACATCATCCAAACCCAACAACGGACGAACATCGCTACCCAGTTGGAGATTTTCTTGAGGAAAAATATGAATTCCGTCTACATCAGTGGGTAAACCGAGTTCCTTCAAAGAACAAATCATGCCTTGAGAAGCAACACCTCGGAGTTTCGCAGGCTTGATTTTTAAATCGATATTTGGTAGATAAGTTCCTGTCGTTGCTACTGGCACATAAATATCTGCTCGGACATTTGCGGCGCCACACACGATATTTAAAGTTTCAGAAGCACCGATATCAACTTGGCAAACACTCAACTTATCAGCGTTGGGGTGAGGTTGGCGCTCAAGCACTTTTCCAACAACAACGCCATTTGCCCAAGTGCGGCGGTCTTCAATATCTTCCACCTCAAACCCTGCCATTGTCAAGGTTTCGGCTAATTTATCGCTTGTTAATTTTATCTCAACTAGTTCCCGCAGCCAACTTAGAGAAATACGCATGGAGTGTGCTTGCTAATTCTATGAATCGTATGAATGCTTCAATTTTAGATTGTAAGAGTGGCGATCGCGCTCTTGTTCCTCGCAAGGCGTACCCCCCAACTTGAATAATCCTACTACGACGTTGTACTTACTGAAAAACTCTCCTCTTACCTTTCCCCCTTCCCTCGTTCCCAGGCTCCTCCCTGGGAGCGCTCTTCAAGAGGCTCTGCCTCCAGTAACATTAAACCAGAGGCAGCAGCCCCTGTAAATGCATTTCCAGGTTACGCCTGGGAAGAAGGGGAATTTTCCTAATCCCCAGTCCCCAGTCCCCAGCCCCCAGTCCCTAACTCAAATGCATAAACACCATTTTCAGCAATTCTGAGCGACTAAACGGCTTAGTTAAATACCCCGATGCTCCAACAAATTTTGCTTTTATCTTATCTATAATTCCCTTACTTCCAGTAACAAAAATTATTGGAGTTTCTTTGAACATTGAATTATTGCGTATTAGCCTACACAACTCATAACCATCAATTCCCGCCATATTCAAATCTAGTAATATCAAGTCGGGTTTGTGCCGAACAATTGACATTACTGCTTTTAGCGGATCGACAATTGTCACTACAGAAAAATTTTCATCTTCTAGTAAGCGAGTAATTTCTTTCAACATTGTCGGGCTGTCATCAACAGAAACTATTTTGTGAAGTTTTCGTTCTGTTAAAGTAGCAGTGTTTGTCTTATTTTTTGTTACTAATTGCTGATAATCCTCTTTGAGAGAAGAAGATATATCTGGTAATCGCTCACGAATATCTCTATTTTCGGCAATACTTGGCTTCTGCTTGGTACTAGTGCTACTAGGCGCTATGCTCTCAGCTAATTCGGCAATATCACTATCAACTGATAACTCTTCACAAGTCTTTGGAAATTTATCAAATGGTGGATCTGGCTCATGTAATAACAGCGCTCCATGTAAGATATAAGGATGTAAAGTTTGCGCCAGTTTTAATTCATCTTGATTCAGAATTACCGCAAGATGACGCAAGCTAAAACCTTTCATCCAATGAGTTAAATTGGGCTGAAGTTCGGCAAGTTTTTCTGGTTTAATTCTTGTAGAAACACACAGATAAGGGCGCTGAAATGGAGAAGAAATTTGCGGCGCTAAAGAATGCCAATTTTTCAATCTTTCTTCACAGCATTCAATTACTTTGTCTGCATCCAGCTTGCAAATTTTGGACAGGTATGTATCTGTTAATTTATATGTACCTTGCTTGATTAAGAAAAATGATTCAATCACTTCTTTAACCAGTTCTTGGATTAGCAATCCCGCTTGTGCAGAATTTAGATATTTTTCACTGACAAGCCAGCAAATCGCTTCATAATCAGATGGCTGGTTTGTCAAACTTTCCTGCTCTATCTTGCCCTTACCGTGTGAGTCCCTTTCAAACATTAGGCGTAACTGAACACGAGTTTCGCTCTTTAGCTGGGGAATTTGGCGACTAAGCCGGCGTAAATGCCGTTCGAGTCGATCAAAAGGTTCAACTGAATCGCTGGCATAACTAATTTTGCCGTGTTCTAAGTAGATAGACCAGGAAACTGAGTTGCTAAATGCTTCTAAACAAGTACTCTCAGAACAATTAGATAACTGTCTTAACAAACTCAGGGGACTCAATTTGCTAAATGTGCCAGAATTACTCATTTTTTTGGATAATTTGCGGGAAATTAGACCAAATACTTCTAAAATTTAAGTATCTGTAATGAGGCACCCTGTTAAATTGAATATTTCTCTACAAACAAATTTTTAAGTTTGGGTATATACATATATTACATATATGCAATAATTACCATATCTTTAATTTGTTATATTTTGCACTATATATTGAAATAAAATATTTTCGACTTCATTTTGATTTTAAGTGTGCATAGTTACACAAGTATAGTGAGAAACCTGATTAGATTAATTATGATGAGTTTATTTCATCTAAAATCTGAATTCGCTACATAGAATCTTTAAAATTCAACATGAGCAGGGTACGCGATCCTTGGTATTGTATAAGGGTTACTTACAATTTTTCGTAGATGCAGCGCTACAGGTCATGCGAGTCCTTAGGAAATTCCCTTTTACTCAACTACATTGTAAGTTAAGATTTTCTTAAATCCTTAGGGATTCTGCTAGTAGTAATCTGTTTAATAAATAAGAGAGCACTCTTCCAATCAACTACAAAAATGTAGTTTAATCGGCGCTTTCAATTATATACTTTGAGAAAAAGGGAAGTAAGGCTTTGGACTTTAACATAACACAAAACGTTATGCCTGATACATTAAAACTGGATCAATTAGTTGAATTTGCTGAGAACCCAGAACCACGTTGTCCTTGCGTATTATTACTAGATACGTCAGGTTCGATGCAGGGAGAGCCGATTGAGGCTTTAAATCAGGGATTACTGAGTTTGAAGGACGAATTAGTAAAAAATTCTCTCGCAGCCCGAAGAGTAGAAGTAGCAATAGTTACTTTTGATAGTAACGTAACTGTAGTGCAAGACTTTGTGACTGCCGATCAATTCAATCCGCCGATTTTGACAGCACAAGGGCTGACAACTATGGGTTCGGGAATTAATAAAGCCTTGGATTTAATTCAAGAGCGTAAGCTTCAATATCGCACTAATGGCGTTGCTTACTATCGTCCTTGGGTATTTATGATTACCGATGGAGAACCGCAAGGCGAATTAGAACAATCGATAGATCAAGCGTCCCAGCGTTTGCAAACAGATGAAATAAATAAACGTGTTGCTTTTTTTACCGTTGGGGTGGAAAATGCTAATATGACACGCTTAAGTAAAATTGCTGTACGTACTCCTTTGAAACTCCAAGGACTGAACTTTATAGAGATGTTTGTTTGGTTATCGGCGAGTATGTCAGCGGTTTCGCATTCACAGGTAGACGAACAGGTTGCACTACCACCAATCGGCTGGGGATCTGTTTAAAAAGCGATCGCCCTTGGCGGCTGACCCATCGCCGCAATTATATTTACACAGCTGTTGGCAGAATGAACACATCAAGCAAAATATCTCAATGGCGGGTAGTAGCCGCATCAGTAGGTGGTACAAGCCATTTAAAAAACAAGCAGCTGTGTCAAGACGCACATCACTGGCAAATATTGCCAGATAACGTTTTGGTAGCAGCGGTAGCAGATGGTGCAGGAAGTGCAGTAAGCGGGAAAGTTGGAGCGATGGTGGCTGTAGAAGCAGCTATCGAAAATATATCTGTTAAACAATTCACCCGGCGAACCTTGGATGATGAACAAGTGCGCTCGCTTTTAAATGATGCGATCATTGCCGCAAAACTTGCCGTTGAGGATGAAGCGGCTGCTTGTGACAAACAGCCACAAGATTTAGCAACAACGTTAATTATTACGATTGCTACACCAGAACTTGCCGCAGTAGTGCAGATAGGTGATGGCATGGCAGTGGCGAAGGATCGCATGGGCAACTTACTCGCTCTAACTATGCCTGACAACGGCGAATATATCAACGCCACGACTTTTTTGACTTCGCCTAATGCCCTAGACACAGCGCAAATGAGAATATGGCGCGAAGCCATAGTCAACGTTGGTGTGCTCACCGACGGGTTACAAATGCTGGCATTAAACATGGCAATGGGTGAGCCTCATAAACCTTTCTTTTTTCCTCTATTTGACTTTGCAGCCAATGCGGACGATAAAGGAGCGGCAAAAGAGCAGTTGGTGACGTTTTTGCGTTCGGATCGGATTACGCAACGTACTGATGATGACTTAACGCTAATAATTGCTGCCTTAAGCGACTAAAAGCGTAGTTGAGCGACTTTAACTTAAATAACCCCCGTAGATTGTAATTCTATCATGCAGGTACTACGTTGTCTTACTAAACAAGAAATTCTCAACCTCACCATCAGTTTAGGGCGAGGCGGAGAAGCTTGTATTTATGCTGTGCCAAACGATGGCAATTTAGTGGCGAAAGTTTATCACAAGCCAACTGAGCAACACGCTCGCAAACTGTTGGCAATGCTTGCCAACCCACCAGAAAACCCCACAGCTAGTTTAGAGCATATTTCTATTGCTTGGCCCTATGAAACAGTCAAAGCAGTAGACGGAAGCGATCGCATTGTTGGCTTTTTAATGCCGCGCATTCGAGGGATGCGTCCCGCGATTGACTTTTACAACCCCAGAACTAGGCGCGAGCACTGTCCATTATTTAATTATCAATACTTGCTGCGTACCGCTCGTAATTTGGCGGCAGCTTTTGCGGCTTTGCATAACAGCGGCTACTGCGTCGGCGATGTGAATGAATCGAATATCATGGTCAGCGACACAGCATTAGTGACGCTAGTAGATACAGATTCGTTCCAAGTACGGGATGCAAATCAAAATATAATTTTCCGCTGCCAAGTTGGTAAACCAGAGTTTACCCCACCAGAGCTACAAAATAAAATTTTTGCTCAATATGATCGTGCCATCGCCCATGACTTATTTGGGTTGGGAGTATTGATATTCCAACTGTTAATGGAAGGTACACATCCATTTTCTGGTATTTATCAAGGCGCAGGCGAGCCACCCACCTACGAAGCACGCATTGCTCAGGGTCATTTTACTTACAGTCAACAGCGCCGCGTCCCCTACACTCCAACCCCGATTGCGCCACCTTGGGAAACTCTTCCTCCCAGCTTACAAGAAATGTTTGTCCGCTGTTTTGAGCATGGTCATAACAACCCAGAGATGCGTCCCAGCGCTCAAACTTGGCTGTTAGAACTAGCTGAAATCGAAAATGACCTAATTACCTGCACAGTCAATTCCCAGCACCGCTACAGCAGCCATCTGCACAAGTGTCCTTGGTGTGAACGTACCTTGCGCTTAGGCGGACGCGACCCTTTTCCATCACAAAAGGCAATACAATCTAAAGAACATCTACAACCGCGCAAACAAACTCGACGCAACATCCCAGCGACACGTACCAACGTTTCTCCAATTCCAGCAAACCAGATTAATTATCGCCAATTAGTACAACCGCAAAAATTTTCTTATTATCAATCTCGTAAGAAATCAAAATTTTACCCAGTGATTTTGTGTTTGCTGGGTTTTGGGATGTTAGGTTACTTAGACCTAATGATTAAATTTACTCGTCCCTTAGTTTCCCAAAATCAATACGCTCAACAAACCTTGATGTCTCGTCAGGAGCAAAGCAAAAATAATCTCACTTTTGCAGATTACTATAAACAGGGTCATGCGTCTTATAAAGTGCGAAACTATGACCAAGCACTGAGCAATTTTAGCCACGCAATCAAACAAAATCCTACACACGCCAAAGCACATATTAACCGTGGCAATACCCGTTACAACCTGAAAGACTATGATGGCGCAGTTACCGACTATAGTCAGGCTATACAAATTAATCCTAATGAAGTAAAGGCTTATGTAAACCGGGGCAATGCCCGCTATATGCTAGCCGAATATAGCAGCGATCCTGATAGAGATTACAACCTTGCCCTAGCAGACTTTAATAATGCCCTACGTCTTAATCCTAATGAAGCCGAAGCTTATATCAGACGCGGTATAGTCCGTTCTCAACTTGCTAAATATAGCGGTGACTCTCAACAAGATTACCGCAAAGCAATTAAAGACTTTAATCAAGCGATCGCTTTAAACGGAGGCAAGTCAGAAGCTTATTTTCAGCGGGGTCTTGTTCGTTATCAAATTGGTCAATACAGCAGCGATTTCGATCAAGAATACAATGAAGCGATCGCCGACTTTAACCAAGCATTAAGCATCGATTCTCGAAGCGCAAAATTTTACTTAAAGCGAGGTATAGTGCGCTACGAACTGTCGCAGTATGGCGGCAAGAATTCTAGTACAAATCGTACGCAAGCGATCGCCGATTTGCAGACATCTGCCAAAATTTTCCTTGAGCAAGAGGATATGGATAATTACCAACAAGCATTAAGCAGCATCTGTGTTGTTTTGGAAAACAAATGTGACACTTTCTTTGAAAATACAACTAGCTTAGTAAAAGGTAGTTAAAAACTGAAAAACACCTTAACAATTAAATACTTGGTATTTAGAAAGAGCTAACCTAAGCGTGGGTTAGCTCTTTCTAATAATATTTATTTTTTATTTGTATTCAAAAATAAAATAAATATTACAATTCTTCATAACCATTTACAAAGATTTTTCGTTTTTTTACAGTTCATAGAACTTTATTTACCTTGTCTTCATACTTAAGAACGAAAATACAGTTAAATTTATTACTGAGAAAATTGATAATTAACTTTTTCTCCTAAGTTAAGTTGATAGGCTCTCAGTTTACAAAAGTTCAAATACTCATCTACCTAAACATTCCGAGGTAATTGCATGAAAGCAGTGATTTTGGCTGGAGGACTTGGTACGCGTCTGAGTGAGGAAACTAGCGTTAGACCCAAGCCGATGGTGGAGATTGGTGGTAAGCCCATTTTGTGGCATATCATGAAAACTTATTCTGCTCACGGTATTGATGACTTTATCATTTGTTGCGGTTATAAAGGATATGTAATTAAGGAGTATTTTGCCAATTACTTCTTACACATGTCAGATGTAACCTTTGATATGCGGTTTAACCAGATGAATGTGCATCGTGGCAATGCTGAACCCTGGCGTATCACCTTAGTAGATACAGGTGATAATACCATGACAGGTGGACGCTTGAAGCGTGTTGCAGACCATGTTGGTAATGAAACTTTTTGCTTCACCTATGGTGACGGTGTTAGCAATGTGAATATCACAGAGTTAATTAACTTTCATAAAGAACAAAAAACTTTAGGTACACTAACCGCAGTTCAACCAGCCGGACGCTTTGGTGCCATATCCTTAGGACACGACCAAACCAAAATCAACAGCTTCCGCGAAAAACAAGATGGTGATGGTGCTTGGATTAATGGCGGTTATTTTATCCTAGAACCGGAAGTAATCAACTTGATTGCTGATGATTCCACCGTTTGGGAACAGCAGCCATTAGAAAAGCTCGCAGAAATGGATCAACTGTCTGCTTACAGACATCACGGTTTTTGGCAACCTATGGATACTTTGCGCGATAGAAACTACCTTGAAGACCTATGGAAGAATAACAAGGCTCCTTGGAAGACGTGGTAGCAAGGTTATCAGTTATGAGTTATGAATTAAGGACTTAACTTTTAACTCCCCACTCTTAACTTAAAAAAACTCCTGACTCATAAAATTTAAACTTTTGTAATTAAAGGTGCATAAAATACCAATGTATGATTTTGCGATAATAGGTGGGGGAATAGTTGGACTTTCTACAGCAATGGCTTTGGGAAAACGCTATCCCAATGCACAAATTTTAGTTTTAGAAAAAGAAAGCAAATGGGCATTTCACCAAACCGGTAATAACAGCGGTGTAATTCATTCTGGTATCTACTACAAGCCAGGAAGTTTTAAAGCTAAATTTTGCCGTGATGGTAGTCGCTCAATGGTGGAATTCTGCCAAGAGCATGAAATTGATTATGAAGTTTGCGGTAAAGTCATTGTTGCTACCGATGAACAAGAGTTACCGCGTCTAGAAAATCTTTACAAGCGTGGCTTGGAAAACGGTCTAGAAGTTAAGCGAATCAGTGCCGAAGAAGTTAAAGAAATTGAACCTCATGTCACTTCCGTAGCCGGCATCCGCGTATCTTCAACTGGTATTGCCAATTACAAGCAAGTTTGTCTTAAGTACGCAGAATTAATTGAAAAGCAAGGTGGAGAACTGCGTCTGAATACAAAAGTTGAGAAAATCTCCCGCAGTGGTAAAAATCAAGTACTGGAAACTAATAACGGTACTTTTGAAACTCGCTTTGTGATTAATTGTGCCGGATTGCATAGCGATCGCGTTGCCAAATTGGCTCAAGTCGATCCGCAAGCCAAAATAGTACCATTCCGGGGCGAATACTACGAACTCACCCCAGAAAAGCGCTATCTTGTCAAGACTCTAATTTACCCCGTTCCCAACCCAGATTTTCCCTTCTTGGGTGTTCACTTTACCCGGATGATAGACGGCAGCGTCCACGCAGGACCAAATGCAGTTCTGAGCCTCAAGCGCGAAGGATACAAAAAAACAGACTTTGACTTGCGTGATTTTGCTGAAGTCATGACTTACCCAGGTTTCTGGAAACTAGCAGCAAAACACGCTGACGAAGGAATACAAGAAATCATTCGCTCGTTTAGTAAAGCAGCCTTCACCAGAAGTTTACAAAAATTAATTCCCGAAGTGCGATCGCAAGATTTAGTTCCCTGCCATGCAGGAGTTCGCGCCCAAGCCTTAATGAACGACGGTAAACTAGTAGACGACTTTTTGATTGTTCAAGATCAAAACTCCGTCCATGTTTGCAATGCTCCTTCTCCTGCTGCCACTTCTTCACTGGAAATTGGCAAATCCATTGTCGCCCAAATTCCCGAACAGTCGCATCTAATGAGCGCAGCAGTCAATTAATTTTTGATTAGTTAGTTTGCATCTACCCTAGATTCGTCTGTACTAGCCAGGGAGCGCAGGCATTCTTTAATCAACCGCTAGATAGGCTTCCTACATCATTTCTAGCGTTGTAAAATAAGCAAATCAATCAGTTATCAGGGTTTTTGCTATGTCCATTTGCTCTAACACTCAGCCGATTGTTCTAGTCTGTGCTGCTGATAATAACTATGCCATGCCCCTTGCAGTCACAGTTCGTTCAGCCCTGGAGAATCTAGGAACTAATCAAAAAATAGCCTTATTTGTTCTTGATGGAGGTATTACTGAATCAAACAAAAATAAGATTATCAAATCACTTCAATCAGAACAGATAAATATTTCCTGGGTACAACCAGATAACGCACTATTTACAAATCTGGTATTAACCAGACATCTGACACCAAGCTGTTATTATCGGCTGCTGATTACTGAATTTTTACCAGCAGAGTTTAAGAAGGCAATTTATCTAGATACCGATATGGTAGTCACGGGAGATTTAGGAGAAATATGGAACATTGAAATTGGCGATGACTATGCACTAGCAGTTCAAGACGATGTAGAACTGTATATATCCATGTCTGATGGTTTAAGAAACTACAAAGAAGTCGGGCTTTCTGGTGATGCTAAATATTTCAATTCTGGACTTCTAGTAATTAATCTAGAAAAGTGGCGAACTGACAATATAGGCGCAAAGGTTCTCGAATATATCCAACAAAATCAAGAATATGTTCGTAACGACCAGGATGGGCTAAACGCTGTTCTTGCAGGTAAATGGCGAGAACTTCATCCCAAATGGAATCAAATGCCCAGGATATACGATTATCCATCATGGGAAAATAGTCCGTTCCCAGAAGATGTGTATAAGGATCTCCTTGACCAACCTTGTATTATTCACTTTACTAATACTCCCAAACCTTGGTATGCAGGAGTCAAAAGTGAATGTACCCATCCTAAAAAAGATTTATTCTTCCATTATCTTGACGTAACAGATTGGTCAGGCTGGCGGGATACTATCTGGATAAGATTGGCTAGAAAATTCATGAAATTAACATCATTAAATACATCCAAGTTGTGAAAGTATAGTGAGAGTAAATTTCTTGAATTATTTTTTACTGGCGAAATTGCCAAAATAATCAAATTCATCAATCTATAGGAATTAAAACCCATGAAAATTCTTGTCACCGGCACCGAAGGTTATTTAGGTTCATTATTACCTCCTTTGTTAATCGAACGCGGACACGAAGTTATCGGCGTAGACACAGGTTATTATAAAGTGGGTTGGCTGTACAACGGTACTGAAGTAACGGCAAAAACCCTTAACAAAGATATCCGTAATATCACCGCTGAAGATTTGCAAGGTGTCGAGGCGATGGTTCACATGGCGGAACTCTCCAACGACCCCACCGGACAACTGTCACCTACTATTACCTACGATATCAACCATAAAGGTTCTGTTCGCCTTGCCAAACTAGCCAAAGAAGCAGGTGTGCGTCGCTTTGTGTATATGTCTTCATGCAGTGTTTACGGTGTTGCTACAGAAGGTGATGTCACCGAAGAATCATCAGTGAATCCGCAAACAGCTTACGCAGAATGCAAAACCTTAGTAGAAAGAGATGTCACACCACTAGCTGATGATGACTTCTCTCCTACTTTTATGCGAAATGCTACTGCTTTTGGTGCTTCCCCCAGAATGCGGTTTGATATTGTTTTAAACAACTTGGCAGGCTTGGCATGGACTACCAAAGAAATTAAAATGACCAGCGATGGTACACCTTGGCGTCCTTTAGTTCATGCGTTAGATATTTGTAAGGCAATTGTCTGCACGGTCGAAGCACCACGGGATATTGTACACAAACAAATCTTCAACGTCGGCGATACTACTAACAATTATCGAGTTAAAGAAATCGCAGAAATTATTGCTGATACTTTCAAAGGTTGTAAATTATCCTTTGGCGATAGCGGTGCAGACAACCGCAGCTATCGAGTATCTTTTGAAAAAATTAACACAATCCTACCTGGATTCAAGTGTGATTGGAATGCTCAACGTGGCGCTCAACAGTTGTTTGATTTGTTCACCCAAATCGATATGACTGAAGAAACTTTCTTATCTAGAGGTTTCACCCGCTTGAAGCAGCTAGAATACCTAATTCGCACCCAACAAATTGACCAAGATTTCTTCTGGACGAAGAAGTAATTACATTATTTCATTCGCCGTTAATGACTGCTTGAAGCTTCCGAATCAAAATGATTTGATTCGGGCTTCTATTATGTACGTTAAGTAGTTTTTTCGGAAATTTTTGGCAATAAGAACTTGTGAGTTCTTATTTGAAGTACAATCCAAGCAACTTATCAGTTGCACTTTCCATCAAAAATGAATAAATTGCTCACCATTGCTATTCCTACTTACAACCGCGCTGAGTTACTTGATAAACAGTTAGCGTGGCTTGCTGAGGCTATAAAAGGCTTTGAATCAGAATGTGAAATTTTCGTTTCTGATAATTGTTCACCAGATAATACTCAACAAGTAGTCAATAAGTGGCAAAAAGTTCTGAGCAACTTCACGTTTACATATCATAAAAATACAGAAAATATAGGCGTAATGAGAAATATCATTCATTGCCTTAAGTCAGCAAAAACTAAATTTGTTTGGGCAATTGGTGATGATGATTCCATCCAAAAAAGAGCAGTCGCCTATACTATAAATAAAATAAAAAACAATAACGATTTATCATTATTGTTTCTCAACTTTTCCGGTCGCAACAAAATCACTGGGAAACCTGTCCATCCAGGTACAATAGTTGGTAATCGCTGGTTTGATGCTGATACAGAAGATGGAAACGGTAACGGCAAAGCAATATTTGAACATTGTTTTTCAAAAAGTGTCGGTGCTGTCATTTTTCTAACTGCTTCGGTATACAGAACCGACCTGGTAAAAAGCGCTTTGGAAATTTGGCAAGATGCGGCTAGTAACTGGATATCTTTGGGATATTTAGCTGGATATTGTGCTGCTAATGGTAGTGTAATCGTCACTAAAGATACTTATATGGAATGTGTTGTCGGTGTTAGCTATTGGCAGAAAGAGCCAAAATCTGCCCTGTTAATGCAATACAAACACATTCCGGAAACTATTAAGAAATTTCAGCAGATTGGATATTCTAAGAAGTTTTGCAATCGGATGATGTTGCAAAATTTGAAACAAGTCAATTTTAAAGTGTTTTTAGGCGCTTTGAAAAGATGGCCTGCATTCGCTCTAAATGTAGGAATTACCTTTTTAACTTTAGTAACTTTATCTGCTATTGAAGAAGTCTATCCTCAAAATTTCAAGAGAGCTGAGTCAAGGCTTACTTCTGAAGAATTAATAAACTCTAAGCAATAAATATCAAAATTGATCCCTAAAACAATCCAAACATCATGAATAAAGCGCTGTTGTATGCTTGACACCATCACAAATAAAATATTTGAACTCAAATCAGAGTTAGGTTACAGAACTGCACTGCTGAACCATGCCAAAAATTTGCCTGCATTAGAATCAGGCGATCGCTATATTGTTAACACTCTCCAAAAAGAAGGCGTTTACGTCACAACACTCGACGAATTGGGATTAACCTCCACCCCACAACTTCTCAATGCTGCTTACAGTCAATTGTCCAGCATGCCAACACCTAGCCACAACAGTGCAGGTAAATTGCTTCCCCAAATTTACACAGTTACAGATTTACCCGAATTTTCCAATTGGGCACAAGAACAAAGACTCCTGAATATCGTTGAAAATTATATTGGGCTTCCCGTTGCTTTTCAAGGTGTACATTTACGCAAAGATTTACCCAACGAAAATCAATTTGGAACGTTGCTATGGCATAAAGATTCAGAAGATCGGCGAATGGTCAAAATAATCATTTATTTGACTGATGTGGAAGAAAAAGACGGTCCTTTTGAATATGTTCCTCTATCTTTAACTTCCTTATATAGCTTGAATTATTATCGAATTTACCACAAGCTTTGGAAGGCAGGATATGTAGGCATCAACGATGATGAATTGAAAGAAATTATTCCCAAATCAGCTTGGAAATCTTGTCCAGGACCAGCAGGTACGGTCATTTTTACAGATCCAAAAACTGCTTTACATCACGGAACCCTGCGGACAGAAGAACGGTCAGCGCTGTTTTATGTTTACACTGCCAACCCCCCCAAGCGACCAGAACTTTGTACCCAATACTCGGATGATACTTTTGCTAGACCAGAGTTAAGCAAAGAATCTGATTCCGTTAAAGTGGGCACGTAGTAGTATTTTATGATATAAAATACTTTCTCATCAAATAATTTTCGGAAATTACCCAGTTCCCTTTGTAGTAAATATTAAATCGAGGTTATCTATGATTTTTACCGAAACTGAACTCAAAGGCGCTTTCGTCATTGATTTAGAACAAAAACCAGATCATCGTGGTTTCTTTGCCCGTACTTTTTGCGCGAAAGAGTTTGAGGGACATGGCTTAAAGCCAACTGTTGCTCAATGCAACTTATCTTACAACTATAAAAAAGGAACGCTGCGGGGAATGCACTATCAAGTTTCCCCAGCAACAGAAACAAAATTAGTCCGCTGTACTCAAGGCTCTATCTACGACGTAATTATTGATATGCGTCCTGAGTCTCCGACATTTTTATCACATTTTGGCGTAGAACTCAGCGCAGATAACCGTCGCGCTTTATACGTTCCGGAAATGTTTGCCCACGGCTATCAAGCACTTACAGATGATGCTGAAGTTATATACCAAGTAGGAGAATTTTATACACCTGGGTATGAACGGGGTCTACGCTATGATGACCCATTTTTTAACATTGAATGGCCAGTCGATGTTACCGAAATTTCGGAGAAAGATTTAAATTGGCCCTTGATGAGAATGATGACTGTGGGAGGCACATCTCTTAGATAAGAGTATAATTGTTGACAATTCAGCACAATGCACCTCATTAATACTTAGTCAAATTGATTAATTTTATTAGAGGTGCAAATTCTAAGTACCTTTATTGAAGATGTTAGCGGTACTATTTATTTTTTCTTAAAAAAATAAAAGTCCGCATCGATTAGTAGATCTTCGGGGTTTAAGGTTGTTTCCCTTTAGGGGAGACCGCAAAAAAAAGATACCAGCCGTGTATTGAAATTGTTGGTGGTGTATCGAAAATCTAGGAGCGACGGCTGGTATCTTTTTTCAGGGCATGTGCCTTAACAAAAACAACTTGCTAAAAAATCGCTAACAACAAACAGCTTTCTGAGGGGAGTTTAATCAATGATAATTGTGGATCGCGCATTACAAGCACGTGCCGAGGCAGGCAAACCGGTTAAAGTAGCCATGATTGGTGCAGGCTTCATGGGTCGAGGAATTGCCAATCAAATTGCTAATTCAGTTCCAGGTATGGAATTAGTAGCTATCTTCAACCGTCAAATTGATGCAGCCAAGCGAGCTTATTCGGAAGCAGGAATTGAGAATGTTCAAGTTGTTTCCACTGTAACTCAATTAGAAGACGCGATCGCCCGTGGTGAGTATGCAGTCACCGAAGATGCTATGTTGCTCTGCAAAGCTGAAGGTATTGATGCCTTAATTGAAGTCACAGGAGCAGTGGAATTTGGCGCTCAGGTGGTGATGGAAGCGATCGCCCATCGCAAGCACGTAATTATGATGAACGCTGAACTTGATGGGACTATTGGTCCAATCTTAAAAGTATACGCCGATAAAGCAGGCGTTATTCTCAGCGCTTGCGACGGTGATCAGCCTGGGGTAGAAATGAACCTTTACCGCTTTGTCAAAAGTATTGGTTTAACTCCTTTATTGTGCGGTAATATCAAAGGACTGCAAGATCCTTATCGCAATCCGACCACACAGGAAGCATTTGCCAAACGTTGGGGTCAAAAGGCTCACATGGTAACTAGTTTTGCTGATGGCACAAAAATTTCCTTCGAGCAAGCGATCGTTGCCAACGCAACAGGGATGACAATCGCCAAGCGGGGAATGCTCGGATATGACTTTGCAGGTCATGTCGATGAGATGACCAACATGTATGATGTTGAACAACTAAAAGAATTGGGCGGTATCGTCGATTACGTAGTCGGAGCAAAACCAGGTCCAGGTGTGTTTGTGTTTGCTACTCACGACGACCCCAAGCAACGTCACTACCTCAACTTGTATAAGTTAGGAGAAGGTCCTCTCTACAGCTTCTATACTCCTTATCATCTCTGTCATTTTGAAGTTCCACTATCCGTTGCACGTGCTGTCCTCTTCCAGGATGCTGTTATGTCTCCATTGAATGGTCCGCTTGTGGATGTAGTCACCACCGCCAAAATCGACCTGAAAGCTGGAGAAACTCTCGATGGTATTGGCTATTACATGACATACGGTCAATGTGAGAGTTCCAACATCGTCCAAGAGCAAAACCTGCTACCAATTGGTTTAGCCGAAGGATGTCGCCTCAAACGAGATATTCCTAAAGATCAAGTTCTCACCTACGATGATGTAGAATTGCCAGAAGGTAGACTTGGCGATAAACTGCGAGCAGAGCAAAATGCTTATTTCGCTACTGGAAAAACCCTGGCAGCAGTAAGGTAATATCTTGATTTGATAGACAGTAGTGACAAGTATTTATGTAAGGCAATCAGAATTGTCAACAATCTGCGATAAAAATCAGTAGAAGTTTATCAATGACTTAAATACAATGTTCACTACTGTCGTTCTCATATTTGGGTATTACTAGATATAGATAATTGTTTTTTTCATAAAGTAAAAAGGCTTTTTGAAAATATTCTGATGAAGAAACAGATATAGCATAGTAAGTTCTACTGATAAAGAATAAAATTATTTTTAGGAACCAACTGCCGATCATTTAAATAAACTTTATATCAACTTCAGGGAAAATTTATGAAAATTGCTCTAGTCCATGATTACTTAACCCAACGCGGTGGGGCAGAGCGCGTGTTTGAATTGCTGTGTAAGCGTTACCCAGAAGCTGACATTTTCACATCTTTGTACGATCGCCAACAAACTATTGATTTAGGCGATCGTATAGTTAACACAACTTTCTTGCAAAGCATTCCGGGTGCAGCCAAGTATTTCCGCTTGATGGCTCCTTTTTATTTTCCTGCCTTTCGAGCCTTAGACCTGCAAGACTACGATCTCATCATCAGTAGTAGTACCAGCTTCGCCAAAGCAGTACGAAAAAACCCAAAAGCACGCCACATTTGCTTTTGTCATAATGTTACCCGTTTCTTGTGGGATACAGAAACTTATTTACGCGAGTATGGAGACTATCGATATTTTGCACCTTTAATCGAACAAGTATTTGAAGTAATGAGAAAGGTAGACCTGACTTATGCACAGGAACCTGACCTTTACATTGCTAATTCTAGTGTTGTAGGTCGTCGCATTGAAAAAATTTACAACAAAAAAGCTATTGTAATTAATTACCCAATTGATACCAAAAAGTTTATTTATTCAGATATAAAAGATGAATATTATCTTGCTTCAGCTCGAATGATAAGCTATAAGCGGCTTGATATAGTAGTTGAAGCTTTCAATTGGCTGGGGTGGCGCTTATTAATATCAGGGAACGGTCCAGAACAAGATCGGTTAAAATCCAAAGCATTAGATAATATTGAGTTTTTGGGACATGTAACTGATGCAGAACGTACTCAGTTGTTTTCTAAGGCTACGTCTGTTATAGTGGCAGCTTTAGAAGATTACGGACTAGTTCCAGTAGAGGCTAATGCTAGTGGAACACCAGTCATTGCCTATGGAGCAGGTGGCGTATTAGATACTCAGGTACCTGGAAAGACAGGAGTCTTTTTTAAGAGACAAACACCCGAATCTCTACAAGCCGCACTACTAGAAGCCAGGGAAATCAATTGGGATTATGCCAACATCCGCAATCATGCTGTAGCAAATTTTTCGGAAGAGGCATTTTTTAATCAAGTAGAGCAAGTTATTGACCAAACTTGTAGCCTACATCCATCATTTATTTAAACTGTTAGCTGAGGGATAGTAAACGTGATTCAAACTAGTAGTCTAAATCCCAATGTAAATCCAATTGCTGAGACAGAACCGGGTTACGGGCAACTGTTTGCAATTTTAATCCGTAGATTTCCTTGGTTTTTAGCAGTATTTTTTGCTTCGGTAGGCGTTGCAGGTTTTTTAACTTCTAAAACACAGCCTACCTTCAAAAGCAGTATGCAGTTGCAGATAGAAGCAAACTATCAGGGTAAGAAAGAAGGAGCTGGAGCAGGTGGAGCGGAAAATAAGTTTACCGAGTCTAGTGTTGAGATAGACACTGCAACTCAGCTTAACGTCATGAAGAGTTCTGGAATTCTTCAAAAAGCAGTTGATAAACTTAAGTCTGATTATCCAGACATAACTGTAGCTGAAATTAAACAGTCTCTAGTTTTAGATCAAGTAAGAAACAAGCCAGATGATGTCGCTACTAAAATATTCCAAGCAGACTACACTAGTACAAGTCCAGAGAAGACACAAAAAATTCTCGATGCTGTTCGGAAAGTTTATTTAGAATATAACATCAAACAGCAGGATGAGCGTTTAAGAAGCGGTCTGAGAGTTATCAGAGAACAGTTAAAAACAGTAAAAGAAGATTTAACAGCATCTGAAAGAAGACTACAACAGTTCCGCAGCACCCAGAAATTCATTGACCCAGAATTACAAGCAAAAACTCTAGAAGACGATTTGAACAGAATTGTACAGGTACGACGCGAAACGCGGTCTCTGTATGAGGAAACTTTGGCTCGTCAAAAATCTTTGGAAGAACAACTTAAGCGTACTCCACAAAATGCCCTAGTTGCTTCTCGTCTGAGTCAGTCTACTCGCTACCAAGGGTTACTCAACGAAATCCAAAAAACAGAACTGGCTTTAGCACAGGAGCGCTTGCGTTTCACTGATGAGACTCCCAGCGTACAAAAACTGATAGAACAGCTTCAAAGCCAGAAGGAATTATTGCAACAAGAGGTAGGACGGACATTAGGAAAAGGCACTGCTGTTAATGCTATTGGAGATACTCTATTACAACAAGGACAGCTTGGTCAAATTGACCTCAATCTTGCCGGTCAGCTAGCAGAAACACAGACAAATATAGTTGCTTTAAGTGCTCGCGATCGAATCCTGGCCCCAAAAGAGATTCAGATGCGTGAAGAACTTAAACGATTCCCAGCTTTGTTGGCTGAGTACAATCGCTTGCAACCGCAGATAAAACTGAGCCGTGACAGATTAGAAGAGCTTCAGAAAGCTGAACAAGAGGTACGGCAAGAAATTGAGAAGGGTGGATTTAAATGGATTGTTCTGGAAGATCCCGAAAAAGGCGAATTAACGGGTCCTAACCTTCGACAAAACCTCTTATTGGGTGCAGTGGTTGGGTTGATGTTGGGAGGTATTGCTGCTTTTGTGCGGGAAGCTTCTGATGATTCCGTTCATACAACTGCTGAGTTGGAAAAGCAGGTTGCTCTACCGTTGTTGGGAACTACTCCCAAGTTGCCCCCAGCCAAACCTAGAGAATCGGTGATTAAGTTACCTTTTGGCAAGCCAGAAGTACTAGCTCCTTGGACAATTCAGGTACTGCAATCCCCACCGCGTTGGGAATCGCTAGATCTGATTTATAAAAATATTGAGCTAGTAAATTCTGTTGCTACATTCAAATCTTTGATGATCACTTCGGCTTTGCCTGATGAGGGTAAGTCAGCTCTTGCGTTGGGTTTGGCAATGAGTGCTGCCCGTTTACATAAAAGGGTATTGCTAATTGATGCAAACTTACGCGACCCCAGTCTGCACAAACAACTTAATCTTCCAAACGAACAGGGACTTTCGTCTCTGCTGGCAAGTGATGTCAGTCTACCCAACCACATTAGTATTCAATCTTCAGGTTCATCTTATATTGATATTTTGACCGCAGGACCAACACCTGGCGATCCAGCTAATTTATTGAGTTCCCCGCGCATGATGCAATTGATGGCAGCATTTGAGGAGAACTACGATCTAGTACTTATTGATGCTTCTCCAGTTCTAGGCATGGTGGATGCTATACTCACAGCATCATCTTGTCGCAGCGTGGTCATGGTGGCAAGTATCGGTAGGGTAACTCGAACTCAACTCGCACAGGCTACAACAATGTTAAGCAAGTTAAACCTAGTTGGGGTTGTAGCAAATGGAGTATCTAATTCTAGCAGCACCTACGTACCCTATGTAAAGCCACAACGATTGGCGTTGAAAGAAGGTGTGCAAAAGAGTGAGAATTTAGCTGAATATAAGCGGTAAAAATGCAACCTTCATGCGATCGCAATGAATGTCTGTCAGTGTATATTTGGCTGGCAGCGATCGCAATGAATGTCTGTCAGTGTATATGTATATTTGGCTGGCTGCATTTGTCTATGATGAAGTAAAAGTACTATCATGCTTTTTTATACCAAAGCTATATTTAAATGCATTTACATAAAAGCTTAATATGTTAATCTCTGCCACCAAATAAAAGCTCTCAATGACAACTGGTAAAACAATCAGCACGTGAGTTTAAGTGTTGTTCAGAGCCTACTTATGAAAAATCGACGTGGGTAATTTGGAAACATTTTACCCACGTTTGACTTGACTATAACCATCTCTAAATATCCTTATATCCTTGGTATACCTTTTCTCAATTAAAGGTAACTCAACATTAATCTAAGAAACATTTGACACTGCGGAGCGAACCGCATTTATAAAATTTTGGGCATAACGCTGGGTAGAAAAATCGAGTGCGCGTTGTCGGGCTGCGACTGCGGCATTACGGGCAAATTCTTGGTCGTCAAGATAACGAAGAATTGCGATCGCCAATGCATCTGCATCATCATAGGGCGTTAGCAGTCCATCGATACCATCTGTAATGATCTCAGTTGGTCCACCTGCATTGCCAGCGATTACAGGTTTTCCCAGTGCCATCGCCTCAATAATCACAATGCCAAACGGCTCTTTATCTGAGGCATGAATAAATACATCCATTGCTTGCACCCACTCAGGGATGTTGCGCTGTAGCCCAGCCATAATCACGCGATCGCTTAACTCCAAAGTTGCTATTTGCTGTTTTAAGAAATCTTCATAATCTGGTTCTAAGTCGTGCTTTCCGCCGACCAACACACAATGAGCATCAGGATACTTTTGCAAAACTTTGGGCATTGCTTCCACAACAACATGCATTCCCTTCCAGCGTTGCAATCGTCCAACAATTCCTATCAAAGGTCCATTTAACGGCAAACCCAGCTTGCGCCGCGCTTCAAGAGGAGAAGGCACAGCTGACGGCTCGAATCGATCAAGTGCCACACCTGGGTAAACTAAAGGTGTTGGTCTGTGAGGCCAAATTTGTCCTTGCGCCTCCTTACCATCTTTTGAGAGGGTAACTATGGCACGCGCTGGCAATAAAGTTGCTAGCCGTACCATCCAAAATTTGTCATAAGGCACTTCTAGTTGATACCACATAGAAGGCAACCCCGCCATTAACGCAGCAAGTCCTCCATATATGTGAGTTATCCACATCCAGTTGATGATCGCATCTGCACGTTCGCGTTTGGCTATCGAAGCTATTTTGAAAACAGTCGGAATGAAACGATGGATTTCACGCAGACGACCGCTGGAAACTACTCGCGTATCAATGCCGAGTTTCCTTACCTGTTCTACCATCGGACCGTCTTCTAAAAAGATTACCAGCCATTCGACACCAGCGTTACGTCCCTGCTGCATCAAATCCCATAACATCATTTCACCACCGCCTCTTTGTTCAGCCAGCGGCATAACAATAACAATTTTCATATATATTAGACCTTTATTTAAGTGTGGTGATCCCGTGATGTTGATAGTATTTATGTGCTGCCATAGCCATAGCCAAAAATCCCCACAGAATCATGCCCGCGATCGCTAACATACCGCTACCAATAATTAACTGGGCAGCAGCACTGATACCAATGGCGCGAGCAGCACTGACAAAGCTATCAAAACGAGCTTCCGAATATTTGGTAACACTGAAAATTACCAATATTAGCCCACCAAGATAAGGGATGGCTCCCAACCAGCCCAGAGTGAAAAACATATCTAAAACGCCGCTATCAATGACAAATACTTCTATTTGACCAGTTTTTTCGTTGACCTTCCAAATATTTCCCAACCCGTTACCCAAAGTATTAGAAAGGGCTAGGCTGAGGTTTCTGTCATAACTGCCCGATCTATCCTTAAAGCTTTGATCATCTTGAAGATTGGAAAAACTCTCAAAACGACTTGCAACAATTTCCGAAAATGGCTCAATGGTCAGCAATGGCAACACACACATTGCCATCACCAAAATTATGGTAATTAAACGCATTTGAATTTGCGCCTTTACCGAACCCATAATCATAATTACTCCTAATAACCAACCCCCCCAATTAGTGCGTGCTTGTGCCAATAAGAATGACAAGTACCCAACTGCTGAGGCAGGAAAAATTAAAGGTCCAGATCTAGTGAATAATAATAACAATCCAGCCTGCATGACGGCACCAAATGGACCGACTGAGTGCAATGTGCTCCACACGCGCATCCCGAAAGGTACAGGATTTCCAGCACTAGTGAACTGTTTTGATTCTATCAGCCAGTATCGATCCCACTCAGGAGCTACTACGAATTGGTACACACCGTAAGCTCCTACAATCAAAACGCACCAGAGGAATGTACGTTGAATGTTCTGGCGATAGCTAGGATAATCTCGCCAGTTAACAAACAAGTGAAAAGCGAAGAGGGGGGGACTCAGCCAGTCCAGAAGGCTGCGTGCCACAGGGACTGGTTGGTTGTAAACCAGTCCAATGAGAAAGCCATAGAACACTCCTGCAAAAGCCAAAATAAAAGGTAAGCCACCTTGGCGATGAGCGCTCGGAAGGCAGCGGAACAAGGTTACGATGGTGACAAAGACCACTAAATAGGGTGCTATGAGCATCTGACGGGTTGGGTCCCAGCCAACGCGAAGGTCAACTAAGCGCGTAACTAACGGTGAGATAAACCACATCCACCAGGTAAAGCCTAGATAGAGGATGGGATGCCGCAAGTATAAGAACACGGCTGTAATTAGAGCTACTACTGGATAAACTAGGCGCAGGCTGGCGGCAGGACCAAGGTAGCACGCCAATGAAAGCAATATGAAGCCGAAGATTACTATCCAACCTTGTAGCGATCGCTGTTCAGCAGAAAATTTCTCTTTGAGAAAACTATTGAAAAGTAACTGATTGGAAGTCACTGTGCATCTCCACGGTGAAGGTAGTTTGTTGCGATTTTTTTCAAGTAGATACGGTGCTGTTGCCATGTTTGCCAACCCTGAGTTCGCCCATGCACAGATGCCAGCAATTTTTGTCCGGCAAATCTACCTTCACTAGGCAAAAATCTCAACCACTGTAGGAAACCCAAACAATCTCTTGTGCCAATTAATACTGCCCATACGAGAAAGATAATACGGCGTATAGGTGATAGATGCTCTAATAAAGCTAGAGTTTCATTATGGACTAAATTAATAAACGCAATTTTATTAAAATTGTTTCGCTGATCTTCATCAAAACGTTGTGCGGGATAGTGATCTACAGCAACGTTGGGATCGTAAATAATCTTCCAACCAGCGCGTTTTAAAGTCAGAGTAAATGCCATTTCAAAGTGTACTTGCGCTCCTGTACCTCGCATACGTTCATCAAAGCGCAATTGCTCAATTGCTTGGGTGCGAAAACTCATGTTCACTCCTTTAAGAACATCAACCTCGCGAGGTTCTCCTACTCCCAAATGATGGTTGCCAATTACTCGCCCAAACCACTGCAACCGACCGACTAGCTGACGAGATTCATCTTCAAGCTTGCTACCGTGGTGTACCCAATCACGCCCACCAACTGCGCCTATATGGCTATCTGATATAAAATGAGCCGAAAGGCGTTCCAACCAATCAGGACGGGGTGCGGCATCGTCATCAGTAATTGAAACAATATCTCCCTCTACTGCTTCTAGTCCAGCGTTTAGAGCTGCTACTACCCCCGGAACCGTCACCTTTACAGTCTGTAGTGGCAGTTTACTTTCTTTGAATGATTCAAGGAATTGCCAAGTTTCAGCATCGATGTCGCGTACAACTACTAATACCTGAAAAGCTGGTTTCGTTTGTACTTGTAGCGCCTCAAGACACCGCAATAGGTCCTTTTGACGGCGATAAGTGGGTATGAGAACGGTATTCCTCATTCTTGCTTAATTCCTCGAATAGATTCACATAGGTTTGTGCCATAGTAGTCCAGCCATGTTGTTCGGCAATAGAGCGAGCAGCTTTACCCATCTGTTGCCGTATTGCGCGATCGCTCACCAAGGACAATAGCGCCGAAGCCAAAGCATTTGTATCGTCTGAATCAGCCAAAACGACTCCACATTCTGGTGTCACCAATTCTGCGCCTCCGGTTGCCGTTGCGGTAATCACAGGCAGTCCTGAGGCTAACGCTTCTAACAATACCAGTGTACAAGCCTCGTAACGGGACGGAAAGACAAATATATCCGCTGCTCGCATAATTTGAGGAATATCACGCCGATATCCGAGAAAATGCACTCGCTCGTTTAACCCCAAAGATGCTGCGAGTTGCGGGAACGGGCTACCTTCAATCCCACCTACAACTGCCAAATGTAAATCAGGCACTTTCACTAAGCCATGAAGGACTGTATCTAAGTTTTTTCTTGGTGTACGGATGTCACCCGCAAATAGTGCTAAGGTAACATTCTCTGGAAGACCCAATTTTTGGCGATCAGCTACACCAGGAGAAAACTCTTGCAAGTCAACTCCATTGACAATTACCCGAATGTGCGATCGCGGTACGCCAATATCTACTAATTCCTGCGCTACTTTCTGTGAGACTGCGACGACGACTTTTGCTTTTTGAAAAGCTTGCTTTTCCCAACGGGCATTTAAAGCAGTATACAGCCACTGGTAAAAACCATATAAATCTCGGCGGATTCGGGAAATATGAACAGGCGATCGCAGCCAAGAACTATGTACAAAATGTACCGCATTCACATCAGAAGCTGCCGTGGTTATTGCTCCGTTAACTTTTACCAAATCAACAGCAGAGCGATTATTCCGCAGCCAACCTGCACTTTTGTTGGCAAAGATAAAATTACGAATAAATTCGGTAGGGAAATTTTTTACAGAAATAGAAATCCAGTTGACTTTGCTACTCTGATGTAGCTCCTCTGCTACTTCTGTCGCCAATAAGGTTAAGTGATGACCACGACGGACTACTTCCTTTGCAATTTCATAGTTCACCCGTCCCTGACCATCACCTTTTTTTACTTTATGAGTAATAATACAAAGCTTCACTCATTTCCTTCCTTCAATCTAAATTACTTTATTGATACTTAATTCGTAACTACCCCAAAACAAGCCTTTTTCATCCCAAGGAAACTCCGTTATTTTGCTCCTTTTAATAATTGATTAGCAATATGTTGTGGACTAAAACTGAGAGTAAGTGCTGCTATAGTTCGCAAGTTAAACTTTTGTTCGTTAATCGCGCACCAAAGATAAGGACGCGCTTGTGCTCGCTGTTCGCTTCGCATTAAACCAATAGCCAAAGTTGTATGAGCTTCTAACCATTTCTGCTTAAAGTATGACTTAAATTCTTTTAATCTGACATCTTCGATAAACCGCTTATAACAAAAAATTTCACTTTGTGCTTTGCGGATTTTTGCTTGAGCATCTCGACTACCACTAAGCATGGTATCAGTTTGCTCATGAGCACGATAAAAAGTTAGTCTTTCTGGGTAATAATAAGCTCCATGACCAGAAATACAGCAAATGTATGTTAAATATAAATCCCACATACCGCCTACTTCCACCGGGATACTATCCCAATCAACAAATTCATTGCGAATTACACAAGATGCAGCAGTGGGTATACTTTTATCGACTAACCCAATTTTGCAAAAATTTTGATGAACTCCTTTTGCCAGCTTGTTACGTTTATAACTATGTGTATTTACTTCAGTGCCAGCATCATCAATTTCGCTATTTGCATCAATAATGTATTGGTCGCAAAAAGCTAAAACTAAATCTGGATGTTCTTCTAGATTGGGAACTAGCTTTGCTAAAAATTCCTCATTCCACATGTCATCATCATGCAGACTGGCAAGATATTTTCCTTGCGCCATTTTGAAAGCGTGCATCTGATTGGCAAACATGCCAATATTTTCCGGTTGTCTCCAATATCGAATGCGTGAATCTTCAAAAGATTCAACTATCGCTTTAGTTTTTTCTGTACTACAATTATCAGAAACAATAATTTCGATATTCTGATAAGTTTGTTTAATAGCACTTGCTAGCGCTTGCTTCAAGTATTCTGGTCGATTATAAGTTGGGATAATAACGCTGACTAAAGGCTGTTTATATTCATTAATCTGTAACATCTTTTGTTTTCCTCTTTTCTTTTACTATAAGCCACATTGAATTTATTATTTTGCAAACTTATGTCATGTAAAGAAAATTATCAAATACTTTCTTCATAAATTATTTGCAAATTTTTTACATGAACATCCATCGTGAATTTTTTCATAAACAAAGCATTACCTAGTTCACCCATACGGCGGCATTTTTGATAATTTGTAGATAACTCAGTAATGGCATCACTGAGCTTCTTAATATCATGAGATGGAATAAGAATACCTGTTTCCCTATCTTGCAAGTGTTCTGGAATGCCCCCCACGGCACTGGCGATTACAGGTCGATAGCGAGCGTAAGCTTCAAGAGTTACAAGACCAGCAGGCTCGGGCCATACGCTAGGAAAAATTACTGCAAAACACTCATCATAAAGGGTGTTTATTTTTTCGCTATTACACCATCCGTGCCAAGTAATCCGGTTATTTAACCCTAACTTGCTAGCTAATATTTCCAAGCGGGGTCTATCCCATCCTTCACCTGCAATATCAAGATGAATTCGCTCATCTGTGTGTACTAAGCTTTTGAGCAACCATTCCAATCCTTTGTCAGGAACAATTCGTCCAACAAACAAAATTCTCTGATTTTTGTGTTTTTCTAAAGTCAGGGGTGCAGTTGCCGTTTGCGGAATAGAAATACCACAATAAAGGGTTACAGTTTGCTCAAGTGGCACACCGTTTTTAACTAACTGTTCCCGGACATAATTACTATTGGCAATAGCAGTAATTTTGTGTGTTTTTAAACTTTTTAGTATTTCATGAGAGTGTTGCAACTCGTTAATTATTCTTTGAGGTTTACGACTGCCACAGCCATCTACTATCTTGCCCCAACTACATCCTAAATAAGAAATATTACGCTCACAAATTCTGTGTTGCGTTGAGAAATATTTTGTGCCACTTGGACAGTATGATGAGTGATTGTGAGCGGTAAAAACAATCGGACATTCTCCTGTCAGATGGACTAATAAATCTGGGCTGTGAATATGCAGTAATTTAAACTGTTTTTGATCAAGATTTTTGAGAGATTCAATTATGACATTACTTACATTAGGTAGTCGATAATTAATTAAAGAAGTTAAATAAGTTTCAGCTCCTCCCTTGCCACCTACCTGAAAACTTGAACATTGATAAATTAAGTTACTTTCAAAGTTTCCGTGATTCATTTGTGGCAATTTCGCATTATCAATTAGGCTTGACATTTTTTTATCTACTTTTTTATAACACGTTTTAAATAAATATAAAAATTGATGATTTACATCTTGTTTACTTTATTTATAAGCAGTTTTAAATATTTGTCTGAGATTTTGTTGATAAAGTTCCTGATTATAACTTAGAGCAGTAGCTCTAGCTGCTTTACCCATTTCTAAGCGAATCAATTCATTCGCAGCCAAAAAATCTAATTTTTCGGCAATGGCTTTTTCATCTCTGGGTGGTACAATAAATCCATTAACACCATCTTCAACTAAGTCGGCAGCGCCACAATGAGAAGTGACAATTACAGGAAGTCCACAAGCCATTGCTTCCAGTACTACCAGTCCAAAACCATCTTCAACTGAAGGCAAAACTAGCACAGAGCAGCGACTAAAGACTAATTGTGGATCTTGGCGGTTAAAATTCCAAAACTCTTGTTTAATATTTGGATGTTCGCCTAGTTTTTTCTCTATGAAAAGTCGCAATGCACGAGTTGAGGCACCACCAACTAATAACAATTCAGATTTAGGAATTTTAGCTTGTAAAAATGCAGAAACTAAATATTGAACTCCCTTACGCGGTTCGATTGTACCTACATAAAGCGTCCGGAAAGTAGAGTCGCTTTTAGGCGCAGGATGAAACTTTTCATGATTAATAAAAGGATGGAGTACAACAATTTTCTCTGCGGTAAAACCTGCATCAATAAATGTTTGTTTAGCAACTTTTGATAAAAGAACGATTAAATCTGCTTGTTCACACTCTGCTGAGAAGCGTTGCAGCATCATTGGATTCATGGTTGCTACGCTAGATTCATTTAGAGCCTTCAGTTCTTGCTGAATTTGTTGCTGCATAAAGGGAAGGTAATTGTTAAGGCAATATAGCCAAGCCTTCGCACCTTTTTTTTTAGCTGCCTGAAAGCCGAGGTTAGTTTGACCTGCTACCCCCATAATTAAATCACAGGGCTGGGATTGCAATTTTTTACTTACCTGATTATCAAAATATAGATCACTCAACAAGACAGCCCAATCATTGCGGCGTCGCACCAGGGGAGTGGCAAGCAATCGTTTGCTCCAATAAGAATGTCCTACAGGATAAACTGAGAAATTACTGTGAGGTGTTTGATTCTCGGCACAAATTACAGTTAAATCGGCTACTTCGCTTAAACCTACTGCTGCATTCGCTAAACAAACTCCTTGCCCTCCTGTGCCTAATTCTGTATTGCAAGTAAGAGTAACTTTCATAATTAACTTTAGTGAATTAGGTATGATTGAATTTCAGTAAACTAACGTTGAGGTATGTGAGATTTTAATTTTGCTGCCTCTTTTTACTACAGATACAGGGAAGCTCTTTCCGTAAATTATTTGCTTTATAAGTTAAAATGAGTAGCTATTCTACTTTACCCATCTCATATTGAGTTTTGTGATATTCCCAGAGCTTACCCCGACGTTCTAGTAATTCTTGATACTTACCCTGCTCTACTACACGTCCCCCCTCTAACACTACAACTTTATGGGCTTGAGCAATAGTGGAAAGACGGTGAGCGATCGCAATCACTGTTCGTCCTACAGAAAGTTTTTCTAACGAATCCTGAATCAATCGCTCTGTCAAAGAGTCTAATGCACTAGTTGCTTCGTCCAAAATGAGAATTTCTGGATCGCGCAATAAAGCACGAGCGATCGCAATCCGCTGTCGTTGTCCTCCCGATAACCGAACTCCGCGATCGCCCAATTGTGTATCAAAACCTTCGGGCATTTCCTCAATAAATTCCAATGCATTTGCCGATCTAGCTGCTTCGCGAATTTCTGCTTGACTTGCCTCTGGTGTACCGTAGGCAATATTATTCCAGACAGAAGTGTTGAAAATAAATGTATCCTGACTAACTACAGCTATTTTGCGTCGTAGTGAGTTGATGTCAAACTGCCGCAAATCAACTCCATCCATTAAAACGTTACCTTCTGTTGGATCGGCGAATCGGGGAATTAAATCAATCAACGTGCTTTTACCAGCGCCGGTGCCTCCTACCAATGCTGTCGTCTTTCCCCGTTCTATGGTCAGGGTAATATTGTTAAGTACTAACTGGCTAGGATCGTAACCAAAATCTACAGATACTATATCAATTGAGCGCTTTAAACCTGGAAACTTCAGCGTCCCGTTTGACATATACTTTTTATTATCTGTTGTTAATAGCTCCTTAATATTGTCTGCTGAACCTTCCAGCGTGCTTAGACTCGCTCTGACTCCGTTAATATCTTGGATGATTGGTACAACACGAAACAGTACGAAGAAAAATGTTAGTAATGACGCTACTTGTAACGTGCCATTAACCACAAAATTACTAAAGGCAAAAATAATCAAGCCGATAAGAATTGTAGTAGCTATCCCTTCGGCAAGAGGTTTTACCATTGTCCAAGTGTAGACAACTATAGTTGAAGATTTGACTACTTCATCGCTAGCTTTATAAAAACGCTTACGTTCAAATTCTTGAGTTGCAAATGCCTGAACAGTGCGAATCCCGTTGATAAATTCCATAGCTGTTGAGGTAAATTTACCGTTAGCAGATGAAATTCCAAAACTTGTTTCCCGCACTCGACCATTTAACGTTGACAAACCTACTCCCACAAGGGTAAATAATAGAAAAGCTATTATTGAAAGCTGCCACGACAGCAAAAACATTGATAAAAAGTAGACAGTAGCTGTCATTCCTCTGGTTATCAAAAACGCTGCACCACTAAACCACTGTCTTAGCCTTTCAATTTCTGTTGTAATTGTATTAATCAGTTCACCACTTTTAGTTGTAGCAAAATAATTTATGGGTAATGATTGTAATTGTTCAAATATTTGCTTACGCAATCTATCGCCTAAATTTAGTTGAGCTAATTCTGTATAAACTTGAGCAAAATAATTGAACCCTGTACGCATCCAAGTGCTTAATAAAATTAAAGTAGATATTCTGTATAGACGGCTCATCGCCGAGGAATTAGATCCCAAAACCCATATATCAAACCAAGTAATCCCGGTTTCTATTGGTTTAGCATTTGGAGTAGTTATATTTTGCAAAAATTGCAGCAGAAACCCAACAGTTAATCCTTCAAATGTGGCTGCAAAAAAAGAAAATATTACAGCTAGAATGGCTATTTTACGAAAGTGTTTAAACTCCCGCAAGATTAAATAATTTTTCTGCCAAAACTTGGTTGTCTTAAAAAAAATGCCAAGTGGTTGCGAAACTTTTAGATGCATGAGTATTTTTTTTTACAATATTTTAGCAAGGTAGACAAAGCGATTTGAGTACTATACAAAAAACTTTGCTTAGGTAATAGCGCGGCAAATGAATTAATCAATTACCGCACATTGGTGCAGAAAGCTTTGGAGATGCCAGGACAAAAATAAAGTTCCAGGGTGTGAATTTGTGGAAGCAACCAGTATAACTGCCATCAATTAATTTTTGAGACATTTGCTTGACGATCCGACCCGGCTTTTCAAAACTTTACACATTGAGTAAGTAGTATCCTGCGTAAATCTCTTACATCATAAGTAAATCAGAATGTTTGACTATCCAGATGCAACTTGTTTGAATTTGTCTCTACCTCCCAAGAACCTGTAATTCCTGGTAGTTTATTGAGTTCTCGTTGTTTTTCCGAACTTAACCGCACAGCTTCTTCCAAAGTCCAGCAACGCGGTCCTATTAAACTCATTTCGCCCTGTACAACATTAAATAACTGTGGTAGATTATCTAGATTGTATTTACGCATCCAATGCCCTAGGCGTGTGACATTTTGGTCATCTTCTCTGAGAGAGAAATTGTTGGCGGAGGTGATAGCTTTATCTTCTAAGTTTTTTTTGCTTACCGCAGTTGTGCGAAACTTCATCGCCCGGAACAGCTTACCCCGTTTTCCTACCCGCCACTCACACTCAAAAAATGTTCCTGGTGAATAAACACGCATCAGCAAAACTAATCCCAGCATTACGGGACTTAGTGCTAACAAAAACACTAAGGCAATAATCCAGTCAAATAGCCGTTGCAACGAGCTCCACAAATTACCTTGCTTGGACAGATGTTCGGCAGAGGGTATGCGTAAAAATATTGGCTTCGATGCTTGTTCACACGCTGTAGCCCAAACTTTTAGCCAATACTCACCAAGCTTTGGATCTATGCGAACCAAACTTACTGGCGAATGTTCTAAGCACTTTACTAAAGATTGCTCTTTATGCAGTGAAGGCAGATATGGCTGTAAAACTTGTCCAGGAGGCTTGACCAACAACTGACCCCTTCGCCACTGGAGTGTGCAGTATGAAGTAGGATTTTGGTCTTGCGTGGTCACAGTATAGTAATTCTCTAAAGGTGCAATTATCGAAGAAGTTGTCATATGTTTTTAGGCTTATACAGTGGTAGATTGCCGACCTGACATCATAGGCTATCAAAGCCAAAGACTCTTGCCGAACCTTACTTACTTTATGCTCCAAAAAGGTGAAGTTAATTAGGTGGAAAACATGAAACTATAACTTGCCTTATAAGCAAACGCACATCTTTCAAAAATTTTTATAAAAGATGTACAAAAAAGTAACAATGCTAGTTCTTAGATAAATCTAAAAAAATAACTCCACTTTTTTGTTCTAGCTTTTTGGAAGAGGACTCAATATCTAGAATATAAGATACTGGAAAAATGACCATTGTTTAGATAGATTCTTTATTTACTCTTTAAATAGCCCGTCTGTTTTTCAGAGAATTATTAAGTTCATATGAATCCAGTATCGTGGTACTACCCAATAAGCCTTTTAGTAATATCGTTAAGTAATTTTAACATGGTTGTATTTTGGCTATCACTATCAAAATAAGCTTAATTAACAAAACCAATACAATCTATGACACTCAATCAACCAAAAAATATACAAAAACTTTATATATTAATCTGATTTGATTTTCAAATTTTTACAAAGCCTATACCAGGAGCATTATAAAAAAGAATAATTTCCAACATCAAACGCGCCTAATTAGGCTTATTCCTGTTTGACTGTCATCTCTTAGTGTGGTCTACTTTACAGTAGGATTGCAAGCAAGCAATACCCAGCCTTTTTTACCCAAACAATACCAAGTAAGTAGCAATAAACAAAGGAGGTTCCCAGCCTGCTACCCATCAAAATGTTTTTCTGAATGAAATATTCTTTGTAAAATTATTAACATTCAGCCGAAACATGAAAAAAGGTAATATTGCCCATAGTAAAGGTATCATTGCTTTCGATCTGTAAACTACTAACTTTTGGTATAGCTTTTCTAGCACAAGCGCGATCGCTTCACCCATAAATCTAAAACAGGAGTTCTATTTTAGACTTGCACTTAAAATGAATCTACCCTAAGGCTTACTTTTGTCTGAGAGGCACTCTCCAAAGAAAACTAAGTACGGTACGGTGGGTTTCTCCAACACAAGCAGAGCAACTGTAGTTTCTACGTGTTCTTTCTTAAGTTGAAGCATGTCAATCATAATGTATAGACAGGTTTACTTTAATGCTAGAGGTGTAAATAATGCTAAGTAGTTTACGTCTTATTTTTCAAGTCGGTGATGTGGTGGGCTTCCTACAAACTGTATCTGAGGGAGAAGGATAAAAATAAATACCCATTCTCGCCAGAGCTGAGAAATAGGTTTGGAAGTTGCGATAAAAAAGAGCACCGACCGACATGCCCTGACAAAAAGCCTCCAACACTATACGACTAGCTAAAAAGGGCTGGCTCTTTTTCTAGCATCGGCTCCCACGGTTTTTTTATACCCACGAGTAACGTTCAATACTTTACGACAAGCCATGTTCGCGTTGGCGGAGCCTCTCGGAGAGAAGCGTCTCCGCATCTGAAAATTACTGCATTTATCCAAACTTAAGTATAAAAACAGCCTATTGTACTGATTTATTTACATCCCATTTGGTTGTAGACGTGCAACGAAAGCAATTATTAAAAATGCCACCAATCAAAAGTTGCACAATCGCCACTGACAATTCAGAATGGTATTTATTGCCAATGTCAAGGCAGTATTAGGGAGAACCATAAAAATAAATCACGACTCCGTCACACCTAGATCCGCACAAGCCATGCGAAAAAATTCACGCACCAGGCGGTCGATTTATTTACGCTTATGTGCCTTTGCAGTTGATTAATTACGTATAATTCAGTCACACATGAAACAAGTAAACTTTGTAATAATTTTTATCTTTTGTTTAGCTTTGGCTTTATTCACTATAGAGAACACGCAACTGGCAACAATTTATATTGTTCCTGGAGTACAGGTGCAAGCACCCATCGCAGTTGAGTTGTTATTAGCGACTGGCTTAGGCGCAGTTTTTGCGTGGCTATTTAGTATGTGGACACAATTGCAGCGACAACTATTGTCAAGCCCACAGCGCAAACAAAATGTCCGAATTCAAGAACTAGAGTCCAAAATTGAACAGTACCAAGCCCAAGTTCAATCCTTACAACTTGCGCTACCTCCTTCCTCTGATTCCTCAACAAAAGAAACAGAGACGAATGTGCCGAACACACCCATAGCGAACGTCCACTAAGTCTACACTTCAATTTATCCACTAAAACACGGAAATACTTAGGACTTGTTGATGGATGCTGCCGAGCTATTGGAAACAATTGGACACCTGATTCACCAAGCCGAACAGGGGGAAATTGACCCTTGGGATGTGCAGGTAATTGAGGTAATTGACCGTTACTTAGAATTAATGGCACCTGAGACAATACGTATAGGCTATGAAGCTGATTTATCGCAATCGGGGCAGGCTTTTTTGTCAGCATCGATGCTGGTGTTATTCAAGGCAAACACCTTGATGCAAATGCAAGCAGCAGATGAACCAGACGTTGTACTAGATGATGTACTGCCAGACATCGAAAATGGGTTAGCATATTCCGGTCATCGCTTGCCATTAGAACGAGCATTGCGCCGTCGTCCGTCAGCAATGCCACCGCCAAAACGCCGCGTGACTCTGCAAGAGTTGATCGAGCAATTGCAGATCATGGAAAATCAACTCAAACTTGTACAAAAAGTCAGCAAACCTGTCCGTCCCCGGCGTCAGCCCAGCATTCAAAGTATGCGGGCAGCACTAGAGTTAGCTCACCAGGAAAATCTGACGGAAGTGGCTGGAGAACTGGAGGAAGTATTGCATCTGTCAGCCACAAAATTGTCCTTGGAAGAAAATTGGTTGAATTTGGAACAGCTAGTAGAATTGTGGACTCAGACAAAGAAACCATACGACAAGAGTTCTGCCCATAAGTCAGAACACAGTCATCTAATTAGCGTTTTCTGGGCATTACTACTGCTGTCGGCTCAATCTAAGGTAGAGCTATATCAAGAGGAATTTTACCAGGAAATTAAAATTCGCTTACTCTCAAATTCTCCCAATACCTGATTGAATCTACCTGGCTTGAAAAAGGGGGAAAGGGGAGCCAGTGGGGTGGACGGGTTCCCCGGCATAAAGCATCTGGCGTGAAAGGGGAAAGGTGAAGAAGAGATTTTCACCTGTACAGGTGTACGCAATTGTTTCAGGGCTACTTAAGCAAGTGTAACGGGAGGAACACAGATGATTTACAGATATTGCTTTTTGCAAACCCCAAAATCCGAGTAAATTGAAAAGATAACCGATCGCTTGTCATCTTGCGGGAGCTTATGCTTACACGTAAAGCGAACATTTGTGTAATCCGTGCTTTTAAGGATGACTTAGAGCAAAATTAAACTGATGATTAAGTATCATTCGATCAAAGTAAACTGGCTTGTGGTTGAGGAATAAACTTTTATGAAGGCGATGATTCTGGCGGCGGGTAAAGGTACTCGCGTGCGTCCAATTACCTACACAACTCCCAAACCGATGATTCCCATCCTGCAAAAGCCAGTGATGGAATTTTTACTAGAACTGTTACGTCAGCATGGCTTTGACCAAATTATGGTCAACGTTAGCCATTTGGCTGAGGAAATTGAAAACTATTTCCGTGATGGTCAGCGGTTTGGCGTGCAAATTGCCTATTCGTTTGAAGGGCGAATTGATGACGACGGTAAACTTGTAGGGGAAGCTATTGGTTCTGCTGGCGGGATGCGGCGTATACAAGACTTCTCGCCGTTTTTTGACGATACCTTTGTCGTGTTGTGTGGCGACGCTTTGATTGACCTGGATTTGACAGCAGCGGTCAAGTGGCATAAATCCAAAGGGTCGATTGCTACTATCATTACTAAATCTGTTCCATTGGAAGAAGTTTCTAGTTACGGTGTGGTCGTCACCTATGAAGATGGTCGCGTCAAAGCATTCCAAGAAAAACCGTCAATAGAAGAAGCTAAGAGTACCAATATCAATACTGGTATTTACATCTTTGAGCCAGAGGTATTTAATTATATCCCCTCTGGTATTGAGTACGACATCGGTGGCGAATTATTCCCCAAACTGGTGGAAATAGCTGCCCCCTTTTACGCCATTCCAATGGACTTTGAATGGGTAGATATTGGTAAAGTACCAGACTACTGGCGGGCAATTCGGGGTGTGCTGCTACGCGAAATTAAAAATGTGCAAATTCCCGGTCACGAAGTTGCTCCAGGAATCTACACTGGCTTAAATGTTGCCGTGAATTGGGACAAAGTGGATATCACAGGTCCAGTTTACATCGGTGGCATGACCAGGATAGAAGACGGCGCAAAAATTGTCGGTCCCACGATGATTGGTCCTAATTGTTGGGTATGCAGTGGCGCAACCGTAGACAACAGCGTGATTTTTGAATATTCGCGCTTGGGTCCTGGGGTAAGCTTGGTTGATAAGCTGGTGTATGGGCGTTACTGCGTTGATAAAACTGGTGCGTCGATAGATGTCAAAGCTGCTGCTTTAGACTGGTTAATTACCGATGCTCGTCAAGCAGTACCATCTCATACCCCAGCTGAACGGCAAGCGATCGCTGAATTGTTGGGAACAAACGGAAGTTAGGGAATAGGGCATAGGGCATTGGTAATAATTTTTTTCCTTTTCCCTTTTCCCTTTCCCCGTCAACAAAATTGCCCTATGCCCTATGCCCTTTCATGACCATTAAGATATGTGTACCGCTGCAAACTTTGTTCGTAAGTTTGTAGCAGTCGCTGAGATTCCGCCAGGGTGATGCGATTTTCTTCTAAAGCTTGTTCGCAACGCTGGCGGATTTTTTCTACCATATCCTCGGAGTCATACTGGACGTAGCTGACTACTTCGCTCATGGTGTCGCCTTTAACGACGTGTTCAATCTGATAACCTTTAGGAGTTAGTTGGATATGAACTGCATTGGTGTCGCCAAATAAGTTATGCAAATTGCCCATGATTTCCTGGTAAGCTCCATTCAGGAACATCCCTAAATAGTAAGGTTCTCCTGGTTTGAAGGTGTGCAGTTCTAAAACTGACTTAACATCACGCAGGTCAATAAAACGGTCAATTTTGCCGTCACTGTCACAGGTAAGATCCGCCAAAATCCCTCGCCGCGTCGGTTCTTCTCCCAAGCGGTGTATCGGCATAATCGGGAATAGTTGGTCAATTGCCCAACAATCTGGTGCTGATTGGAACACGGAAAGATTGATGTAATAGATGGAAGCCATTATTTTTTCAAGGTCTTCCAGCTCATCTGGTACGTATTCCTGCTGCCTAGTGATGTCAAGAATTTTATGACAACAAGCCCAGTAGAGCCGCTCTGCTTTGGCTCGTTCTCTGAGGCGCAAAATTCCCAAGTTGAAGCGGCTGATGGCTTCTTCTTTGAATTGAGCAGCGTCGTGGTAAAACTCTTGAAAATTCTCCTTGTTGATTGATTGGTAGGTTTCCCAAAGGTAATTAATAATCGGGGATTCTCCCTCTTGTGGGGGTTCTGGTGGATCGAGGGGAATCTCGCTGGTACTGAGAACGTCAAAAATTAGCACCGATTGATGGGAGGCGATCGCTCGTCCACTTTCGCTAATCAGTGTTGGTACGGGTATTTGCCGTTCTGCACAGGTATCTTTCAACTCTGCCACGATGTCGTTGGCATAGTTTTGCATGTTGTAATTTTTCGAGGCATAGAAGTTGGTTTGCGAGCCGTCGTAATCTACACCCAAGCCACCGCCGACATCAAGATATTTCATGTCCGCTCCCAGCATCGCCAATTCTACGTAGATGCGGCTAGCTTCTTGAATGGCATCTTTAATTACATTAATGGCGGAAATTTGCGAACCGATGTGGAAGTGCAACAACTGCAAAGAATCTAGCAAATCAGCTTCGCGTAATTTGTCAAGTGCATCGATAATTTCCGGCATTGTCAAACCAAATTTAGCGCGATCGCCGGATGATGTTCCCCAGCGTCCCATGCCTTGGGTACTGAGTTTAGCGCGAACTCCTAAAATTGGCTTAATTCCCAACTGGCGATTGGCATCAATCACCAAATCCACCTCTTCAATCTGTTCTAAGACGATTATCGGGGTCTGTCCTAGTCTTTGGGCTAACATCGCCGTTTCGATGTATTCCCGGTCTTTGTAGCCATTGCAAGTTAACAATGCTCCCGGTGTATCCAGCATAGCTAAAGCAATCATTAACTCTGGCTTGGAACCGGCTTCTAAACCAAATTGATGAGGTCTGCCAAATTTTACCAAATCTTCAATTAAGTGCCGCTGCTGGTTGCACTTGACGGGAAACACGCCACGGTAAATGCCAGGGTAGTTGTAGCGAGCGATCGCTTTGGCAAAACATGCATTTAATCGCTCAATCCGGTCTTCCAAAATATCGGAAAATCGAATTAATAAAGGTAATCCTAAATTACGCTGCTTCAGGGCATTCACTAATTCAAATAAATCTAGAGAACCCCCGCGATCGCCCTTGGGAGAAACCGTGATATGACCAGCAGCGCTAATCGAGAAATAAGGCTGTCCCCATCCTTCGATGCGGTAAAGGGCTTCGCTATCCTCAATTTTCCAGCTGACGCGAGATACCTCGCTAGTGGTACTAGGTGGTAGCAGCTTTTTTTGCTTTTGATTCTTCACTTCAGCTTTATGTCCATTAGCCGGAGGTTGCACCACCTCTTCCGATGCACCAGTTGACTCAACACGCATTTCTTCCTGACCTCTGTGTGTCACCCACAAGTTAACAATTTAACGCATTAATCTGGCAACGTATATGCACCCACAGATGATTTCTAAGATAAACTCTGATTGGTCATTGGTTAGTAGTTAGTGGTTATTGATTGCTGGAAGCGTGGTTACAACTAACGACTAACCATTTACTACTAACAAAGAACAAATTTACTAAGTTTGAGGAGATAGCAATGGAACGCACATTTTTAGCAATTAAGCCTGATGGGGTGCAACGCGGATTAGTGGGTGAAATTATCCGTCGCTTTGAAACCAAAGGCTTTACTCTGGTTGGCTTGAAGTTTCTAAAACCCAGCCGGGAATTGGCTGAAGCGCACTACGATGTTCACCGGGAAAGACCCTTTTTTGCTGGGTTGGTGGAGTTTATCACCTCTGGACCAGTGGTAGCGATGGTTTGGGAAGGTGATGGCGTAATCGCCTCTGCCAGAAAGATAATTGGCGCTACAAACCCTCTGAATGCGGAACCAGGGACAATTCGGGGCGATTTAGGCGTAAATATTGGTCGCAACATTATACACGGTTCCGATGCTCCGGAAACCGCGCAAAACGAAGTTTCGCTGTGGTTTAAGGAAGATGAATTAGTCGGTTGGCAACCGGATATTATGCGTTGGTTGCACGAGTAAATGAGAGGCTAGGGGTTAGAGGCTGGGGGCTAGGGGTTAGATGTTAATGCTTAATTTTTAAATTCTTATCCTAGTCCCTAGTCCCTAGTCTCTAACCCCTCTCTTTGACTTCGCTCTTTTCCGGTTCTTCTGATAATTCTGGGGTAGTACGTTTAGAAAAGCCCCAAGCGAAAATGAGGGCGATCACACCAATCATTATCCATTCTGGCGGGACAAAGCTATCATTGACCACTTTTAAGAGTAAGCGCAAGCCCACCAATGCCACAGTGATATAGCCTGCATCTTCTAAATAGACATACTCATCCAACCACTTGATAAACAAACCCGCCATATATCGCAGGGTAATAATACCAATAGTTGCGCCTGTGAGTACCAACCATTTTTCTTGAGAAACTGCGATCGCTGTTGTCACACTATCCAAAGAAAATGCTAAATCAGTGAAAGCAATCACAGGGATCGCTTGCAATAATGAGTTAAAGCGGGGACCGTGATGCTGATTATCGTCGCCTTCTTCTGAGGTAAAATGTTGGAATACCAACCACAACAAGTAAGCAGCACCCAATAGGTTAAATTGCCAAAACTGTTGCACCCAAGTTGCGGTCAGAATTAGGGTGATGCGTAGCACGTAGGCAACGACTAAGCCTATATTTAGCGCTTTACCTTCGAGTTCTTTGTCTTCGAGTCCTTGGGCGATCGCAGCGAGGGCGATCGCGTTGTCAGCAGATAGCACCGCCTCTAGTAAAATCAGGATGAGCAGGACTAAAGACGCTTCAACGCTGAAGTGAAAGTGAAGATAATCAAAAATTTGGTCTAACATTCAGATTTGTTTTTAATCGCACCTTAAAAAAGTCAGTATAAGGGGAAGTGTAAATTTAAAATAGGGATTAATTTCCTTCTTTAATACAGCTTAACAGGCAAGCGGGTGATTTCTGTTTATGCGCTATGCGCCATTTGACGGCACGCAAGCGCAAATCTTAACTGTGACTATAAATTTTTGCCTCTTGTGAAAGTAACGCGATTGCATTTCTTTCTTGACAAAACAATTAATTAATGCATAAGAAAATCGCTCTCATCTTTGCTGATATTCTGCATTTGCTCATCTGACAAAATTCCTAGTTGACGAATTAATGGCAGGTTGCGAGATTGAACGTACTTGAAATGTTTCAGCATTCAGCGGTGGATTTTAATCGAACTATCCACACTACATAACGGATCACCTAAAACGTACATCCGAATTTAGATGCGATCGCCTACAGCTTACCTTAAGAACATGAGCGAGTGCGATCGCTTCTGCCATACGATTATTCAGAAACCATTTTTTTCACAGTAGGCTTTAGCTTCTTTTTCTAGGCTTGCAATGTCACTTTGCCAGCGATCAAGCTTTTTTTCTCTCTGATACAATTTATCTGCTGTAGGAGTCTGTAAAACCTCTGTAGATGAGTTTGGCTGAATTCTCTTTTGCTCAAGCCATTGGGGGCAAAATACTTGCCAAAGATATACATGATCGTGTCTATCATAACCAAGGTTACGAATTCGCTTTAGAGATAGCTTGGATTCATTGAAAAGCAATTGCTGATTTTTGACATTGTTGGGTAACAAGCGAGTTTCACTACCTCTACCGCGAAAGAACTCCACTACTAACCACTCACCAAAATCGAAGATGCACACCTCTGTAGAGTCACTACCATCATTCTCTAGCAGATCAACATCTTTGTTTAGCTCATATCCTATAACGTTGAGTGATGTTTGGGGTAGAAGAATGCGAAGCCGTTCAAAGCGGTTGCTGTAGTCAGCCCAAAATTTTCTGCGCTTACGTAGCTGATTCTGCTCCCAATTTTCCAGGTGGAGTCTGTTCAATATTAGATCGACTAACGTTTGGAAATCAGCATAATTAATTGCTCCAATCCATTCTCTAAGTTTCTGCCTAGCTTGTTCTGAGAGTCGATACCAGCCTTCACCGCTGCGATAATTGAAACGCAGCCACTCAACTAGCTGCGGATGATTGCTAGCTACTTCCTTGGAAAGATTTGTTAGTAAATAATTAACAGCATTTACTTGTTTTTCTACCGACATTTCATTTAAACAGCGTAACAACCAATAGACTTGCTGCTTATTTGGAGAGACAATAGTAGAAAAGTGAGGAACGATGTTTTCTAAAAATTCGTTAAACGCTGTAATCCAAACAGGTAAATCCTCACGAATTTTATTTAGCAGTTCGCTTCGATTAACAAGTTGTTCGCAAGCAATTTTTGCGAATTGTTGACTCGGTTTGCTGCTGCGAAGCGCTTGAATAATTTTTACGGGCAATAAATTATTAACTTGGGTAGAATTAGCTAACACATCGAAAGAATTAACTAAAGATTTTGCTAGCATATCTTTTGGCTGTTCGTTGTAATAAAGAGCCAAACGCCACAATAACTGATGTCTTAACCATGCGTTATTTATGGCTACATTCCAGATTAAATCTGATGTTTTCCAGCAGCAATCTGGATTTTTTTCATCCCACTGTGCTTTGATATAGATGCAGTAAACCCACTCCAACGGTGTTACTTTATCTGCGTTACCCTGCTTAATTGCTTCCAGCACTTTATCAACAGTTGGAAGAGATATTTTTGTATTTGGTTGTGTGCTGGCAAGTTCGATAAGTTTTGTCGGCTGATATTGAGTAGGTTGAAGTAAAAGAGGAACAGGAAATTCATAATTCACGGTTTATTCTCCAAGAAAGGGGAATTGGATTGAGATTTTTTTGCTAATTCATCGCTACGAAATTGAAAGCGGAAAACTACCTTGCGATCGCCTGGGTTATCACGAGTCTTATCAGCTTCAATTTCGCCACGACCAGCGGCTAATATTTTTTGGCTTAAAGGCGCTTTTGTGGTAAAATTCATCTCATAGAAAATGAACTTGGCAACTGATGAAGACCGCAACAAGCTAAGTTGTAAGTTAGTTTGGTAGTCTCCTTCAGAACTGGTGTGACCTTCGATAATTACGCGGCTAATTTCTTTCTCAAATTCGGTTTTTGAGAAAATCACTTTACTGTAAACGGGAATAAAGCTACGAAGAAAAGCTTTACCTTCGGGTTTGAGTTCGGTACTTCCTTTGGCAAAAAGAATTGATTCTTGGATACTTACATCTCCTGTTTCTGGGTTGACTTTAACGTTAATGTTGTTACTCTGCATTTGTCCGACAACATTACCAATTACCACCCGTTTTGGTGCATCTTTCTCGGCTAGCTGGAGTAGTGCAGTGATAAAAAGCAGCATAAAAAACATCAGTAATCCTGACATCAAATCGCCAATAGATAAATAGATACTAGAATCATCATCTTCAGCAATTTCTGATTCAAAAAAATCGCCTCTAGTGAAATCATTCATGATCGTTATTCCCGTTACCTATGTCATTGTTATTTTTTGCAGCTACTAAAACATTAGCTGTATGTAGTAAACCTCCGCAAACCCCAGCCATAGCAGTATCGGCTTGTTTGAAAAAGCTTTCTTGTAAGTCAACAGTTCGCTTCATGGAGCTTTCAAGGTGACTATGCCAAGTTTGAAGACTATGGTCAAACTTGGCATTCAAATTCCTGTATGAATTGTCCACAATCTGTACTTGTTGTCCAATACCAGTAGCAAGTTTTTCGAGTTGTATTAGTCGTTGTGCATCGTTTAATCCAGCCGCACTAACTAATTTGTTTATTTCTTGGACAGATGCTTGAATTTTATTCATACTTTGGTCTACTTCTTGAGTCAACTCACTGCGTCTCTTGGCTTCATCTTGAAAAACGCTATCCAAATTAGTCACAACCTCAGCTAAACCATCGCGTTGTTTGCCTAGTGTCCCTTCCAGCAAGTTATTTTGTTCTGTAAAGAATGCTTGTAGATTCGCTTGATATTGTTCTCGGAATTGTGTTAAATCCTCTTGCACCGTTTGACGAGTTGCTGTGAGTGTCTGGTCGATATTTTCTAATGTGGCAAGAAGATTCTCTTGACTACGATCCATCAGTTGGCAAGCTTGATTACCGACTGTTTCCAGAGTGTTAGTCTGCTGCTCGAAGGCTGTATTTGCTTGTGCGAGAATGTGGATAATTCCAGTCCGAGTAGCTTGAAGCATTTGCTTTTCTACTTCTGCCCGTCTTTGCAGCGCTGTTTCCAGTTCCTCTCTAATTCCTCGGAATGTATCAGCCGCATTTTCTGCACTTGCTTCAAAAGCACTTTGTTGAACTGTCATTCCTTGAATACTTTGGTCGATAGCTCGATTAATATCGTGAGCAGTTTGTTCTAAAACGCCTTTTGTATCTGTTTGAAATTGACTCAAAGTTTGTTTGAGATTATTAGCGAAGTCTTGGAGGCTAACTAAAGTATCTTTTTGAAAGTTTTGAATTGTGACGATGGAACTTGCCAAATCTTTGTGGAGAGTTAGCACAGCTTCGGAAGCTTGCTGAGTTAATTCTGCACTTTTATCTAGGCGATCGCCTATCGGTTCAAATAGCTCAATTCGCAAATCTTTAATAAGTTCTTCTAAAACTCTTTGTCCTTGATTTTGTTGAAGTTCTCTAAGTTTTTTCTGTTCTTGAAAGATATTTCGCAGTGTTGGTACAATAACTGACTGCATCTGCTTTCCTACAGCTTCACCAATAGTTTCAGCACTCAAGTTTATCTGTGTAAACTTATCTGCTACAAGGTTAAGAACTTGTGCTATTTCACGGTTAGCGTTGTCTGCTGTCTCTAAAGTGGCGATCGCTTTCAACTTTTGTCTTAAATCATCACGCCGTTTCTGACGTAGCGAATCACATATAAACAAAATTATAGTGAACAAGCTACCAGAACCAAGTCCCATTAAAGAAGTGGAGAAAGCTGTTTTCATTCCCACCAATAATTCCTTACTAGAACTCATTAACTGCTGGGAACTTGTTGTATCTAAATTGATTCCTTGTAACCCCTGTTGAATACCATAAAATGTTCCCAAAACACCAATTGCAGTACACAAGGTAGTTACGAAACGCAGAGAACTACGAGGTATTGGACGCGCTAAAACAACTGGATAATTTATAAGTATGAATTTGCTATCTTGTTGCTTGAATCTGCTTGGATCGTCGGTTTGCAGATACTCTTTTAACCAGGGACGAATCTTATCTAAAGGCTTGACATTTTTAGCCTTTTGCTTATCAATTAAAAACTGAATCGCCGCTTTAGTTGTGCCGCATTCTGAATACCAATACTGCCATAGTGTGTAAAGCTCAACAATAATTGCCACAAATAATACAATGGCAGTTGCCCAATGAAAAGGCTCGTTCTGCCAAACTATGCCCCAAATTTGTGCTAAATTCACGCAACACCCCTTGTGGTTACTCTTAATTATTGTTTGCTAAATTGCTTCAATTCTTTATCGGTGAGAACCTGATAAGCCACTCGCACAGGAAGATGTTCTGCATACAAACGGTTGCCTATAGGTTCTCGCAGGTGTAAGCTGTAAAGCGCTTCACCTTCTGCCTGTTTATCTTCAATTAAATAAACTTGTGTCGGTGCATAGCTTCTTAACAACCGCACCTGCAAACACGTTTTCAAATCTCGCGAGGAAGTAGATAAGGGCGAATTTTCTCCAAAGAGTTCGCAAGCAACTTTCCAAGCGTGATTAACCGCTACAATCTCCTTAACCAACTGCTCGACAGAGGGATTTAACAGTTCTTTAGTTTCAGCCATTAATGTTTTTGCCTTATTTGCCTAAAGCTTTCAACAAACTTATTGTTCCCACAAATAAGGCTGATCTAACTTTTGCGATCAAATAGCAACAGGACTTACGCAAAATATGTCGTAAGTAGCGGTAATTCATGAATTACTGCTACGGAATAATAGGCTTTTCAATTATTTTTGCGTAAGTCCTAAGTAATTCCAATACGGTTGGTGTTAAGGCAAGAGACGCGATAAATCGCGTCTTTGTGATCTAAATTCCAAATATTACAAAATTTCTGCTAACTTTTTCAGCAGATTCTTTGCTAAATTCAATAATTCAATATCATCTATTTCACGACTTGCATCATAATTATTCTCCCTACCAGCTAAGAGATTTATTACAGCATATAATCTGTCATTTTCTTCGCTCAGGCTAAGACATTCTTCTAAATTGACTGCAACATCAAATAAAGAACGTTCTCCTAATATCTGCCTCACCCTCACAGCTACATCATCATCACTTACCAAAAATTCTTTGAGCGAATCTAAAATTGATTCTTCTCCCCACCTTTCTAACCAATCTCCATCTACATCTTCAACGTAAAAATGGACAAAATCAATTCCATAATTTAGCCAATCCTGCTGCATGTTTCTGGCTGTAGCTAAAGCTTCGGAAAATCTATCTAGTTGTTGGCTGCTGTTAGTTTCTTGTTGGTTAGGCATAAATCATGATATTCGTGATTATTATATCTAGAAAAAAATTAATAAAATTTTAAATATTTTCCACCAGAAAGATAAGCACTGTTATATAGTGCCACGTTAACTAATTGGTTGAGAAAATTAGCTTCTGCTGGATTGTAACTGAAGAACAGTCCTCTCTCTATTTCCCACAATACAAGTGTATTTTTCCAATATTGATACTTGTGGTGATTCAATTCTTCTGAGACGCTGGTAACTTGAATACAAAGTGGTTTCTGTTGACTGTTGCTGATAATTAAATCTGTTGCCATAGAAAGGTCGGCAATATAGCGCTGCCAAAAACTTCCCTCTCGACGGACAATATCTTTAGCTATACATTTAATGATATCATTATCAGCCTGATTAAACTCCCCCGCCATTAATTTTTGTCGCCAAATACCAAACTTTGGATCTGTTTCATTTAGCCATTTTGGAAAAAGATACTGATACCAATATCTCTCAGTAGGTGTCATTTGCGCGAACTTTGCTTGTTGTTCTTCTTCAGTAGGTAAAGATTGAATCACCAACCAAACAGTAGAATCTGCAATTACTTCCAAGAGAAAAGCAACGACAAATGGTTTAGCTGTCAGCGAACCAACTTTGATATCTTTTACCCAACGATTAATTTCATCTAATCTTCTCGCTAAATTGGGGTCTAGCGATGAGGCTTGTTCAATGAGAGACTTTAGCTTCTCCTTAATCTCTTTTGCTTGCAAACGATGCCCTAATTTCAGTAACAAAAGCTCTATTATAAATTTATACCGATTTGTTGCCAAAAAAGATTTCCGTTTAAAAAAAATATATTTTAACGTTGTTCATTGTGAGTTGCGCTTTATTTACCCTCAGGCTGGAAGCCTGGGGCTATACGAACAAAGCCCACCTGCGTGGGCTAATTAGACGCATCTATAAAAACGGTATTAGTACAGTATTTCATTAATACGATGATCGCTTTCTTAAATTTGGCAATACCCTGCAATGTTAATGCATGCCGATGCAATCTTAATGCATGCCGATGCAATGTTAATGCATGCCGATGCAATGCCAATGCATGCCGATGCAATGTTAATGCATGCCGATGCAATGTTAATGCATGCCGATGCAATGCCAATGCATGCCGATGCAATGCCAATGCATGCCCTTGCATTTAAAAACGCTGCGCTTTTACGCAAAACTCTACTTAGTTATGGCGGATGTCAAGTGACTAAACTGGCAATTTGGGCGCATTTATTGGTAAAATTACCTAAGGATGAGCCTCAGAACCTCTACAATGAGCCTTAATATCATTAGTTATCGTAAAAAGCTTGTAAAACTCTCTGCCCTTGGAGCGGCTCTGCGTGAGCTTTAATAATAATACTTCATATCAAGTCCGGATAATTAGTTATGATTCTCACAGTCGTTGCACCCTACCCCTTAATCCCCTCCCCGCTTGCGGCTACGGTGTACACACAAGTTATCGAATCACTACCAGTCCTTGAATTACCCCACCCTAACCCTCCCCTTGTAAAGGGGAGGGGACAAGAATCTCTTGTTTCCCCCCTTTCCAAGGGGGGATTAAGGGGGGTAAAACCCGGATCTCAAAGTAACTCCGATTTGTGTGTACACGGTAGCCGGTTGCGGGGAGGGGAGACAAAGCAAAGCTTTGACGGGGTGGGGTTCTGCGGGTTTAGCAAGTAATCAAGCGGACATGATATCAATCGGGCTTGATATGAACCCTCAACCATGAGCCTTATAAAATCATAGAATGCGCGGCTTACCAAGTTTGAATTTGGCATTTCGCGTAGCGGCTACCCCCATAAAAACCCCATAAGCCTCCCCAGCCAGGAATTGCTAGTCTTTTCCTCAGTCGAGGAATTTGTGACATTTTCATGACTAGCACTTATCTCAGCCCGTAAATTTGCCAAATTTTCACGCACAGTAACTGTATTTGGATGATTAACCCCCAAAACCCGCTCATACAGTGCTAAAGCTTGGATTAAAAGCGGTTCGGCTTCACTGTAGTGTCCTTGGGAATTGTAGAGTAGTGCCAAGTTGTTCAAGCTCATGGCAACCGAGGGATGTTCTTCTCCCAGCAGGCGTTTAGAAAGTGCTAAAGCTTGGATTAAAAGCGGTTCGGCTTCACTGTAGCGTCCTTGGGAATCGTAGAGTCCTGCCAAGTTGTTCAAGCTCATGGCAACCGAGGGATGTTCTTCTCCCAGCAGGCGTTTAGAAAGTGCTAAAGCTTGGATTAAAAGCGGTTCGGCATCACTGTAGCGTCCTTGGGATTTGTAGAGTCCTGCCAAGTTGTTCAAGCTCATGGCAACATGGGGATGTTCTTCTCCCAGCAGGCGTTTAGAAAGTGCTAAAGCTTGGATTAAAAGCGGTTCGGCTTCACTGTAGCGTCCTTGGGATTTGTAGAGTAGTGCCAAGTTGTTCAAGCTCATGGCAACATGGGGATGTTCTTCTCCCAGCAGGCGTTTAGAAAGTGCTAAAGCTTGGATTAAAAGCGGTTCGGCATCACTGTAGCGTCCTTGGGATTTGTAGAGTCCTGCCAAGTTGTTCAAGCTCATGGCAACATGGGGATGTTCTTCTCCCAGCAGGCGTTTAGAAAGTGCTAAAGCTTGGATTAAAAGCGGTTCGGCATCACTGTAGCGTCCTTGGGATTTGTAGAGTCCTGCCAAGTTGTTCAAGCTCATGGCAACATGGGGATGTTCTTCTCCCAGCAGGCGTTTAGAAAGTGCTAAAGCTTGGATTAAAAGCGGTTCGGCATCACTGTAGCGTCCTTGTGAATCGTAGAGTAGTGCCAAGTTGTTCAAGCTGGTGGCAACCGAGGGATGTTCTTCTCCCAGGAGGCGTTTAGAAAGTGCTAAAGCTTAGATATAAAGCGGTTCGGCATCACTGTAGCGTCCTTGGGAATAGTAGAGTAGTGCCAAGTTGTTCAAGCTGGTGGCAACCGAGGGATGTTCTTCTCGCAAACGGGTTTTGACTACTTCTACACATTGCTTGTACCAAGGTTCTGCGATCGCATACAAACCCTGTCCTTTATAGAATCTGCCCAAACCGACGAAAACCCAAATTAAATCTTCATCACTCACCGCATCAGTGAGATTTTGTGCCACTTCTGTTAAATGGGGTATGGCATCTTGCACGGACTTGATGTCCTCAACAGTGGGTGTGTCGGGTATTTCCTGGGCAATTTTTATAAATACAGCCGCAAAATTTCTTCGTAAGTCATCTGTGTTTTCTAATGCTGCTAACTTTGCCTTGAGAAATTCCCGAATTAAAGGATGTATTTTGTAGCAAGCTTGTTTGTCTTGCAGCCTTTCAATTAAATAACGCTTGTAAAGTTGCTTTTTGGCTTCGTTAATGTCTGACTCTGTACAATTAAGCAAATCAGTTGCAGATTCTACCCATTTCCAAGAAATAACATCTGGGGCAAATAAACTCAAATACGCTCCCACACGCTGCGTTATCGGGTTGAGTTGTTGCCAGCTTAATTCAAATGCAGCTTTCAACCCTCGCGTTGAGAAGTTTATTGCTTCGTCTTCCAGTCGCTGCGATCGCAGCCTTTGTAACATCTCTGCTAGAGATAAATCTGGATCTTCGTCTAAATACCGTCGTACTAATTGCAACCCCAAGGGCAGATATCCCAACCACTGACACAATTTTTTGGCATCAACTCGTTTTTCACCATTTAATGTCAGCAATTCCAAAGCTTTATCTAGCGGTAGTACATCCAGAGGTAATTCCTGCACATTGTCGAGGTTTCGCAAGCGGGTTGTCAGCAATACGCGGAAGCGGTTAGTTGTTGGTAGTAGCCTTTGACAACTTTCCCAATTTCCATCAGTCACATCATCTAATACTACCAACACTAGCTTTTCTGCTGGTTGCCAGTTTTGCCAACACCAAGCTACCTGTTCTTGGAGATTCAGCGGTCTTTCTCCCAGTTTTTGCGGTACTTCCTGCATGTATAACTGGACAATCTCTAATATCTCCGCTGCCAAATTCGATTTCTTCGCATTTAACCAGCAAATACCCCCAGGATAATCTTGTTGATATTGTAGGGCGTATTGCGTTGCCAATTCGGTTTTGCCGATTCCACCCATACCCGCTATTGCTGAAATTGCTACAGTACCAGGTTGTTGCAATTTTTGATGCAGCGTCGTGAGTTCCTGCTGTCGTCCAACAAAGTTAGCGACGCTTCGATTAGGAATATTATATATGGGATTTAATGCCCGTTCCCGTTCGGGTGTCTGTAGTCAGTTGAATGTGATATTGTGACCGCTACCACCTTGAATTACTGGGGCATTAGTGTTGTTAGCATTATTTTGTTCAGCTTCTCCACCGTAAACATTTTGGAGATTCTGCCCTTGAATCTTGCCGATGTTGATTTCTTGCTGTATCTCTTTGGCAAGGGTTTGCACCTCTTGGGCAAATTGGTTATCGTAATCCATTGCTTGCTTGAGGTAAGCTGTAACCGTTTCTAAATCTGGTTTCGAGCCTTTTTCTGCTGCGGCAAGAGCAGTTTCTGCTTTTAAGTTTCCGCGCAACTTCAGCCAAATCTTTTTCCGCAAATCATTGATTTTGGTGAGAGTTGCTTCCGTCAATTTCTCTATGGTCTTTTCAAATGCTTTGGTAAAAGCAAGGGTTGCGATCGCTCCAGCGGTTAACGGTTCCATAAGCTACTTTCGTAAAGCGCAATTACACAGGATACTACCAGCTTGACTGCGGTAATTTCGGAAATGTTTATGTTTTTATATTAAACGAGAGCGATCGCATCTCGATACAATGCGATCGCATCTCGATACAATGCGATTGCATCTCGATACAATGCGATCGCATCCCAATACAATGCGATTGCATCCCAATACAATGCGATTGCATCGCGATACAATGCGATTGCATCCCCCTACATTTAAAAACGCTACGCTTTTACGCAAAACTGTACTAAGTAACCTTGCAATTTCCGCTTATCTTTACGAAAATCAAAACACTTTTAGCAAATCTGCATACAGAATAGTTTGCAGTAACAATATTAATTAGCGATCGCGTTATGTCTCAACCCACCATAGAATCAATCCTCCAAGAGAAGCGTTTATTTCATCCACCAACTGAGTTTTCCCAAAATGCTCATATCAAAACTCTAGAAGACTATCAGCGTCTCTACGACAAAGCTAAGGCAGATCCGCAAGCATTTTGGGCTGAACTAGCCGAAAAAGAGTTGCACTGGTTCCAAAAATGGGACACCGTGCTAGATTGGCAACCACCTTTCGCGAAGTGGTTCGTTGGCGGTAAAATTAATATTTCTTACAACTGTCTTGACAGACACCTCACCACTTGGCGCAAAAATAAAGCTGCACTGATTTGGGAAGGAGAACCAGGAGACTCGCGCACTCTCACCTACGCGCAACTACATCGAGAAGTTTGCCAGTTTGCAAATGTCCTCAAGCAGTTGGGGGTAGAAAAAGGCGATCGCGTTGGTATTTACATGCCAATGATACCCGAAGCTGCGATCGCAATGTTAGCTTGTGCGAGAATTGGCGCACCTCACAGCGTCGTTTTTGGTGGTTTCAGTGCCGAGGCTTTACGCGATCGCCTGATTGATGCTCAAGCAAAGTTAGTAATCACAGCTGATGGTGGTTGGCGAAAAGATGCGATCGTTCCTCTCAAAGAACAAGTAGACAAAGCTTTAGCTGATGGTGCTGCTCCCAGCGTGCAAAACGTCCTCGTTGTCAAGCGTACCGGGCAAGATATTTATATGCAGTTAGGAGGACGCGACCACTGGTGGCACGATTTGCAAAAAGGTGCATCAGCCGATTGTCCTGCCGAACCGATGGACAGCGAAGATATGCTGTTTATCCTTTACACTTCTGGCAGTACTGGCAAACCGAAAGGCGTTGTGCATACAACTGCTGGTTATAACTTATACACCCACATCACCACAAAATGGATTTTCGACTTGCAAGATACTGATGTATATTGGTGTACTGCTGATGTCGGTTGGATTACGGGACACAGTTATATTGTGTATGGTCCCCTTTCCAATGGTGCAACCAGCGTGATGTATGAAGGTGCGCCGCGTGCTTCAAATCCTGGGTGTTTCTGGGACATTATCGAAAAGCACGGTGTAAACATTTTTTATACTGCACCTACGGCAATTCGTGCTTTTATCAAAATGGGCGAACATTTGCCGAAAGCGCGAAATATGTCTTCGCTGCGGTTGCTGGGAACTGTTGGCGAACCGATTAACCCCGAAGCTTGGATGTGGTACTATAACATAATAGGCGGGGAACGCTGTCCAATTGTTGATACCTGGTGGCAAACGGAAACAGGCGGTATTATGATTACGCCGTTGCCAGGAGCAATTCCCACTAAACCCGGTTCTGCAACTTGTCCCTTCCCCGGAATTATTGCGGATGTTGTAGATTTAGAAGGCAATTCTGTACCAAATAACGAAGGCGGCTATTTAGCGGTGCGTTATCCTTGGCCCGGTATGATGCGGACTGTATACGGCGACCCAGAACGCTTCCGCCGCACTTATTGGGAACACATCCCCCCCAAAGATGGCAATTATATCTACTTTGCTGGCGATGGAGCGCGGCAGGATGAAGATGGGTATTTCTGGGTAATGGGACGAGTAGATGATGTGCTAAATGTTTCAGGGCATCGTTTAGGGACGATGGAGGTAGAATCGGCGTTGGTGTCTCATCCGGCGGTTGCTGAAGCTGCGGTGGTGGGTAAGCCGGATGAACTCAAAGGTGAGGAAGTTGTTGCTTTTGTTACTTTGGAAGGCAGTTTTCAGGCGAGTGAGGAATTGAGTAAGGAATTGAAAAAGCACGTTGTCAAAGAAATTGGCGCGATCGCTCGTCCTGGAGAAATTCGCTTTACTGATGCTTTGCCGAAGACGCGATCGGGTAAGATTATGCGGCGATTGCTGCGAAATTTAGCTGCGGGTCAGGAGGTATCGGGCGATACTTCAACTTTAGAAGATCGAAGTGTGTTGGATAAGCTGCGGGAAGGGAATTAAGCAAATCGCAGAGTCGCAAAGGCGCAAAGCAAAGAGTTGTTTGGGCATACGGTGCGTTAGCGACAGCCTAACGCACCCCACATATATTCACTTTCCTTCCCAAATTATTTTTCGCATATTATCAACTTTCCTCTTGAAATTTGACTGCTCTTTCAACTTGTGCAGCGGACCTTTGTAATTTTCAATTTCATCTATTAGTTCCTTGACCACTGGAGCAGAAACTTTTAATTTCATCATTTCTAAAAGTTCACGATATTTTTTCTGACATAGACTATGTTGAAGTCTACTAGCGATTATCGTGTTATTGAAAGACAAAATTGCCATAACCGCTTGAGTTGTATTAAAGCGTTCAATCATAGAGGAATAGATAGTTTGAGCATTGTGGGAAGTTCCATTTCCATTAGTCAGAAAAACTTGTACCAGCCCGAAAACATACTTTTCACGTATCTGAAGAGGAACCTGTCCCCTTTCATTAATAAGTGTGTCTAATACTTTTGCAAATGGTGGCTCATTAGCGAAATTATCCCACCCTTGATGAGCATTAAGTAAGTTATCAATTGCAGTATCGATTTCAGCCGCTAGAAGAGTTTCGGGAATATATGATTTTCCTGAAACAAGTTCTAGAAATTCAAGGGCAAGCCTTGCTTCTGCTTGGTCATTATTTGCAACAAACCTACCATACTTAATGCCAAATTGTTGACGTGCTTGCTCATCAACTTTATCCCATAAATAAGGTAGTAGCCTATGAAGATTTTGCCTCGTTTGCGGTGTTGTATCTGAGCGAGTATATATTCCGAATAATCCTGATGCTAAATTATTCGTTTGTTCTTGGGTTAGTTCTAAAAAGAATCCTGCTATATTTCTTGCATCTAATTCAGAAATATTATTCTTCTTTAGGTTCTTGAGAAACTTCTGTATTTCTATAGTTCCATTAGACAGAGGCAAAGAGATAACTTCTCGAATACAAGTTTCTAGCCAAGAAATAAGTTGTAAACCTGTAATTTCATTTTGGTTTGGGTGGGCAGAACTCACCCAATTACGCATATATCTGATAGTATCTAGGTGCTTATATCCAATCTCGGAAATCAAGCCTATTTTTCTACCTCCCTCAATTAGCTCACTATCATTAACTTTAACTATGTCATCTTCTGAATTAAGATTTTTACGTTTTTCTGGACTATTTACAGCATTATCATAAAAATATGAAATATCATATTGAGATACCCGCTTTCTTAACTCTAAAATTGTTTCATCCCACAAGTAATTTAATGCTGCATCAAATAAGCCCGATGCGACAGCAGCAACATATTTAGATATGTAGACAGAACGAGGCTTCTGTTCGTCATTAATCTTTGAGAGTACATCCGCGAGATTCTTAAAAACAGTTACACGCTCATTTACCGGAACTAATACGGAATTAGTCGGTAAACCCTGTTGTGCTAGGAAACTTAACACACCTGCTTCAAAGTCAATCAACTGGGAACTATAGCTTTGTTGTGTAACTATGTCAGACGAGTCCATTTGTTTTACCGGGTTTATTTTTCTATTATGTATTATAAATGTATTATTCAGTACAATTCCTACCTATGACAGTATATAAAAGAATAAGTTATAAAGAATACCTGATTTCGTCTCTCAAAGATCCTCAAGAAGCTGCTGGTTATCTTGAGACTTTTTTGGAATTAGAGCAAGAAGGTCGTGAACCTGAACTGCTGCGATCGGCATTAAAAAATGTGGTTGATGCGCGTTTGCTGTCAGATAATCTCTCAGAAGAAGCTAAACAGCATTATGAACAGCTTGATAAGATGCTGTCAGAAAGTTGCGGAACTGAAATTTATACTTTGATTGAGTTTTTGGATGCTCTTGGATATCGAATTGCGTTAGTACCGAAAGATTGATGCGGTGGTGAGAGTGCGATCGCTCATAACTCACATTCCACGAATTATCACATATTCACAGAGCAATGTAATTGTATTTAATTTAACTTAAATCTCTAAAATTATAAATATTTTTCCGGATAAATATAGTTTTTATTAGAAATAGCAACTATGACACTAATTTAGTGTAGCGATCGCATAAAATCCGATTCGTTGGAACATTTGCATTATTTATGAGGTCGGTAATAAAGTAATGGTTTTCTTTGATTACCGCGTTCCCAATTACCTGTATATCAAGTGATTCACCTAACAACTGAATATTTTCACAAAGCTATTTACGGATGAATTGAAAAATGGTATGGATACACACAGGGAGTTCTGAGTAAAAGTTATCGGAATTACCGCTTTTGTTTCCATCAAAAAAATAGGCGCGAGCCTGTAGAAGTAATTAACTTATCATTCAAAAATGAAATTACGTATAATTCCTTCAGGTTGGCGGCGTTCGATTCAATGTTTGTTGCCAGTATTTTTTTTAGTATCATTTATTACGGCATTTCACATAAATAGCCTGCAAGCGATGTCAGACTCAGGTCCGCTCCCCGTCTACGCGCAACAACCCCGTCAGGAGATTCGTGGAGTTTGGCTGACTACTAATGATTTTAACACCCTGAAAAATCGCTTGAAAGTGCAGAATGCTATCACTCAATTAAGGCGGCTCAACTTCAATACAATCTATCCTGTAGTATGGAATTCTGGTTATACATCGTATCCCAGCGCCGTAGCCAAAAAAATCGGTATCCCCTTTTTTGATAGAGGTTCTGAGGGACAAGATATTCTTGCAGATGTAATTACTCAAGCTCATCGGCAAGGGTTACTTGCGATTCCTTGGTTTGAGTTTGGTTTCATGGCTCCCCCAACTTCAGAACTAGCATTAAATCGTCCTAATTGGCTTACGCAAAAGCGGGATGGTAGCAAAACTTCGATTAGCGCCGCCGGTGAAGTTGTGTGGCTCAATCCTTTTCTTCCAGAAGTGCAACAATTTATCACCAACCTCGTGTTAGAAATTGTCACTCAGTATGATGTTGATGGAATTCAGTTTGACGATCACATGAGTTTGCCCAGCGAATTTGGCTACGATAAATATACAGTAGCTTTATATACTCAAGAAACTAAGAATAATCCTCCAACGAATTTTCAAGATGAAGCATGGGTGCGCTGGCGGGCAAATAAAATCACAGTATTCATGATACAACTCAACCAAGCTGTGAAAGCAAGAAAACCGAATGCGATTTTCTCTGTTTCCCCCAATTATTACGACTTTGCATATAAGTTACATCTGCAAGATTGGCTCGGTTGGGTAAGGTTGAATATTGTAGACGAACTAATTATGCAAGTTTATCGTCAGGACTTGCCAAGTTTTATCGCAAACATTACCCGTCCAGAAATTCAGGAAACACAACAGATAATTACCACCGGAATTGGTATTATGGCGGGGTTGAGAAATCGCCGAGTTCCGATCGCACAAATTCAATCGCAAGTGCGAGCAGCTCAACAACGAGGTTTAGGCGTAACTTTCTTTTACTACGAAAGCCTTTGGGATTATGCTCCAGAATCGGTTAGCGATCGCCAGTCTGCATTTCAAGCTCTGTTTCCCTCTCCCGCACCCCGCAGCATTGTAAAGAAGTTCTTTCCTAATCCTAATCCCCAGCCCCTAGTCCCTAATTAGGAGATAGCAAATTCCAGAAATTGAGCTTTTTTGACACTTGACAAAAGTTACATCTTACGCAAATAGATCCATAGATAAATCTCGCACCACTCCCAAAGATTTTTTGATGATTTAGCTCTTACGTTCTTCCGACTTAAACGGTAAGCTACTTTCATAGGCATAGATTATTATTGATGTATTTAATGATAATCATAGATTAAAATCTATTTATAGTGTGATCGTGTCAGGATAGAACGGATGGCTCAACTTCTTACTCAAACTGCTTGGTTAATACCGTGCTATGCCTTAATTGGCATGTTTTTGTCGGCGCTTTGGTTTCCGTCGATTACTCGTCGCACAGGACCCAGACCCGCAGGATATTTCAACTTAATCGTGACTTTGGTGGCGTTTGTCCACAGTGTTTTGGCATTTTCTTATCTGTGGAACCAACCTGCTCAATATGAGTTTATCTCTTGGCTGCAAGTTGCAGGGTTAAATTTAACAATTCCCTTAGAAATCTCATCTCTCAGCTTGGGAGCCTGCATTTTGGTTACAGGGCTGAACTTGCTCGCACAATTTTATGCGATCGGGTATCTGGAGATGGATTGGGGTTGGGCACGCTTTTATGTTCTCCTGGCAATGTTTGAAGCAGGGATGTGTAGCTTAGTTCTGTGCAATTCCCTGTTCTTCAGCTACATTATCCTAGAAATCCTGACTTTAGGAACTTACCTGCTGATTGGTTTCTGGTTCAATCAGTCTTTGGTGGTTACAGGAGCGCGGGATGCATTCCTCACCAAGCGTGTGGGTGACTTATTTCTCTTAATGGGTGTATTGGCGCTTTATCCCCTAGCTGGTACTTGGGACTTTCGGGAGTTAGCAGAGTGGGCAGAAACGGCTGAAGTTGATCCAAAAGTAGCAGCGCTGGTAAGTTTGGCGCTGATTGCAGGACCGATGGGTAAATGCGCTCAGTTTCCGTTGCATTTGTGGTTAGATGAGGCGATGGAAGGTCCAATTCCCAGTACAATATTGCGGAATTCTGTGGTGGTGGCGACTGGAGCTTGGGTGCTGGTAAAACTAGAGCCTGTAATCGCACTTTCTCCGTGGGCAATGACAATGACGATCGCTATCGGGGCAATCACTGCGATTGGTGCAACATTAATTGCGATCGCCCAAATTGATATTAAACGTACTCTCTCATATCTCGTCAGCGCTTACATGGGTCTTGTCTTCATAGCCGTTGGTTCTCAGCAAATTGAAGCGGCTTTGTTGATTGTACTAGCTCATGCTGTAGCAATGGCAACTTTGGTAGCTAGTTGCGGCTCAATTATTCTCAACTGCGTAACTCAGGATGTAACTCAGTTAGGTGGGCTTTGGAAGCGTCGTCCAGTTACCGGACTTTCCTTTGTTGCTGGTATCTTGGGACTAATTGCAATGCCTCCCCTTGGTGGATTCTGGGCGATGTTGAAACTAGCAGATGGGTTGTGGAATACTCAGCCTTTACTGGTGGGGCTGGTACTGCTAATTAACACTTTGACTGCCTTTAGCTTGGTTCGCGTATTCGGTCTGATTTTTGGGAATAAGCCGACGCAAATGACCGAGCGATCGCCTGAACCTCTGTGGGCTGTAATCTTACCCATGACGGCGTTAGCAGGCTTTACACTTCATATCCCGATGATTCTCCAAAGTTTGTCTCTTCTCCCCAAATGGGCGACATTGAATCAAGATGTTGCATTGCTGCTTACTTGGTCTAGCATCTTTGGTTTAAGTATTGGTGGCATTATATACTTAACTAACTTCATCCAAAAACCGATTCGGTTGCCCTGGAAAGGTTTGCAAGATTTGTTCGCCTACGATTTTTATACACCAAATCTCTATCGCTCTAGTGTTGTGGGTGGTGTAGATATATTTTCGCGCATCGTTGATTGGGGCGATCGCTATCTCATCGATGGATTGGTGAATCTTGTCGGACTTGCTTCGATATTTGGTGGTGAAGTCCTCAAATATGGCAACTCAGGCAAAACCCAAACTTATGCCTTGACTATCGCCATCTGTATCGGTGCGATCGCTGTTTTTGTCATCCTCTCATTTGTGCCTGACTTAAAGCAAATTCTTCAGACTTTAATATCACAATAGATTTCTTGCAATAGACATCTGTTGCAAATGACCTGAAGACGCGATAAATCGCGTCTCTACAAAGGGTTTTGGCTAACGCATAGTTAATTTTCACGCCTATGTCTAATAGGTAAAGAAAGATTTTTTCCTATCCCTTCCCCCTTGTCTCCTTGTCCCCTTGTCCCCCTTGTCCCCTTCTTCCTATGCTAAGTACATTAATTTGGATACCAATACTCGGTGCGGCGATTATCGGATTTCTGCCAAAAAACGTTTCCTCGCGGCAAATTCGGTTGAGCGCATTGCTAATTACTGGAGCAATGCTGTTGTGGACATTCTGGGTAATGGCTCAGTTTGATATCCATCAGCCAGGATTCCAACTTACAGAATACCTACCTTGGATTGAAACCTTAGGATTAAATTACCAACTCGGAGTAGACGGTATTTCCTTGGTAATGGTTGCATTGAATAGCTTGATTAGTTGGATTGCTATTTACAGCAGCCACGAAGATACTGAGCGTCCGCGATTATTTTACTCGATGATTCTCCTAATTAGTGGTGGCGTTGCGGGTGCATTTGTCGCTCAAAACTTACTACTGTTCTTTTTGTTCTACGAACTGGAGTTAGTCCCCTTCTATTTATTAATTTCGATTTGGGGGGGTGACAAGCGCAGTTACGCAGCAACGAAGTTTTTGCTCTACACCGCTCTTTCAGGAATCTTGATTTTAGCAGCATTCTTGGGTTTAGTCTGGTTAAGTCATGCTACCAGCTTTGCTTACGAATCCTTGATGGGACAAATGTTACCTTTGGGATTACAAATTGTCCTGCTCAGTCTACTGCTGGTGGGATTTGGCATCAAAATTCCCCTCGTACCATTGCATACCTGGCTACCCGATACTTATGTTGCAGCTTCCGCACCTGTAGCGATGCTATTAGGAGGTGTATTAGCGAAACTCGGCACTTACGGTATTTTCCGGTTTGGCTTAGGGCTTTTCCCTGAAGCTTGGGCAAAATTGGCTCCTTGGTTGGCGATTTGGGCAACTGTCAGTGTACTTTATGGAGCAGCAGCGGCGATCGCTCAAAAAGACATCAAGCGGATGGTAGCATATAGTTCAATTGGTCACATGGGCTACGTTTTGTTAGGTGGTGCAGCGCACACATCATTAAGTTTAGTTGGTGCTGTATCGCAAATGGTCGCCCACGGTTTGATTCTGGCAATTTTGTTTAATTTGGTCGGCGTAATTGAAGAGAAAATCGGCACCCGTGATTTAAATGTCCTGAATGGACTGCTAAACCCGATTCGCGGATTACCAAGCATCAGCGCTTTATTGATTCTCAGCGGAATGGCGAGTGCGGGAATTCCGGGTATGGCTGGATTTATCGCAGAATTTCTCGTATTTCAAGGCAGTTATGCAGAGTTTCCTATCCCAACTTTGTTATGTGTAGTGGGAACCGGTTTAACAGCAGTGTACTTTGTGATTTTGCTTAATCGGACTTGTTTCGGAAAATTGGATAATGCGATCGCCAATTTCCCCAAAGTTAAAGCTAATGAAAGAATACCTGCCCTCATTTTAGCAACTTTGATTTTCATTCTGGGAGTACAACCCGCTTGGCTTGTCCGTTGGAGCGAACAGACAGTCACAACGATGGTGTCAGCGATTCCTACTCTAAATAACTTAGCTAATGACTTTGAGCGGCAACACCTCAAAGGCTAAAGTCTCTAACCCCTAATCCCTAATCCCTCCCATGATCCAAACCCTAACCAAACTTCCCCCATCTCAACATAAATTTTCCGAAATAATTCACCGCTTAGAAGCAGGTGGTGCAATGCTTCCAGATACGCCAGAAAACTTGATGCAAATCATCGGCATCTATAAAGCGTATGCTGTGCCGATGGACTTTTACTGGCGCGACTTACTTTATATTGCCGAACGAGTTTTTCTCGATCCTGTGCCCTTCTTCAAATACTTTTTGCCCAAAGAGTATTTGGAACTACACAATCATTATGCAGGTGATGACGCTGATATTCGCATTTGGCGTGGAGAAGCTACAGCGCATCCTGAATTGCTAGAGTTTATGGAGAAGGGTGAGGTAAATAAAAAGCTACCCAAACTATTACATCATCTTTGGCACGATCGCATCAATATGGAATTTGCCGAAGCTTGTATGCAAGCGATGCTTTGGCATCGGGGTATGGGTGGACAGTTTGACCCATACTTAGATACCGATGAGTATAAAGCAAATGCCGATCGCGCAATTAAAGCTTACTTTAAAAAAAATCCGGTAATGTTGGGGCTGTATAAAATGTTTCCGGATATGTTCATTGAGCAAGTGCGGCAACTATCTTACTACTCTAACCTCGGCTTATTTTGGGAAGTGATGGCGCCGGTGTTCTTTGAGATGTCAGACCTTTACGATGAAGGTAAAATAACAAGCGTGCCGGAAGCGATGAATTTTTTGGTGAATGGAATTTTTGCGATCGCCGGACGCCCAATTTATCATCATGTATATATTGACGGTGAATGCTACGAAATTATCCCTAAATCCAAAGGCTTTACCTGGTTGTATGAAGCGGCTCTCCCTTACGTAGAAGCGGTATTTTATCGTACTGCACCCTTCCGAGGCACTAAATCTTATAACGCTCAAGCTAAACAAGTTCCTGAAGACCAAAAAGACTTTCACTTCGGGATTCTTTATGCAGATGTCTTCCCAGTCGGGACAGCGGGTATTCCACCGACACTTTTGATGCAAGATATGCTACATTTCTTGCCTGACTACTTGGTGGAATACTATAAACAGCACTGTCGCGGTGAAGATGACACGCTGATTCAACTAGGAATTAGCTTTCAGCGTTCGATGTATTGCGTCACATCAGCCGTAATTCAAGCATTACGCCAAGCATTACTTTATCCGTTAGATGACCCCAACCCAGAACATCTGATGGCAAACCGCCGATTTTTTGAGTCTCAGTTAGACCGTTTCCAACGTCCAGAAGCGAGATTACGCGATATTCAGCGCGAAGATTATCGGTAAATGTTCAATAAACATAACGGTGTTGGGGAAATTTTTAGCCTGCGTAGGCAGACTTTGGTTTTTAGCCTGCGTAGACAGGCTTTGCCCGTATAGCCCCACCCTTGCGGGGTGAGGCTATACGGGCACGTCAGATGCAAAATGTGAGTAAAGCAAAGGTTAAAACAAATGCCAGATATAGTTGATATTGCTGTCAGTGCCGATGGATTTACCACTCTTGTAGCTGCTGTGAAAGCTGCGGGACTAGTTGAAGTTTTGAAAAGTCCTGGTCCATTTACCGTTTTTGCTCCGACCGATGATGCTTTTGCCAAGCTTCCTCCCGGAACCGTTCACACCCTCGTCCAAAATCCTCCACAACTTGCACGCATTCTCAAATATCACGTCGTACCCGGAAAGTTGATGCAAGCGGATTTGGTAAATGTTCGTTCTCTAACTTCAGTGGAAGGTTCCGAAATCCGAATTAATATATCTGATAACTTTGAAGTGAAAAATGCGACAGTGATTGCTGCGGATATCGAAGCAGACAACGGTGTGATTCATGTACTTGATAATGTCATCTTGATGGGATGAGTTGCTTATCAATTCACGTCTGGCAAAACTACATCTTCATATATTGTGGCGATCGCACACCGAAAATCAACACTAGCTAAATGCACCTCTTCCCCTTTCTCATAAGGGTAAAGCTCCCAGCGTCCTTCTTCGTTGCGGCGAAAACATTCCACACTCATCGTGTCTTGAGAAATTAGCACGTATTCTTGTAATGACTTCAAATGTCGGTAGTCCGTGAACTTCTTACCTCTATCAAAACCTTCCGTAGTACCAGACAACACCTCTACAATTAAACAAGGAGAAGATTTAAAATATTCAAGTTCTCTATCTTGTGCATCGCAAGTCACCATTACATCAGGATAGAAATAGCGATTTATCGCTTGAATTTGGGCTTTCATATCTGCCATATAAACGCGGCAACCACTACCTCGAAGGTGGTTTCGCAGCAGCATTGATAAATTCATGCTAATGGTAACATGGGCATCACTTGCCCCCGCCATTGCATAGACTTCCCCATCAATATACTCATGCTTAACTTGACTTGCTTTTTCGTCTTCTAAGTATTCTTCCGGGGAGATATAATATTCGCGTTTGTTTGTAACCATCTTCTTGCAGGGACTACGTAGCTATCTCCAACATTTTAACGTTGTTAATGTCCGACAGCGCCGCCAGTCGCCTTGACCTTTTTCAAGAAAATAATCGCAATTCCACTTAATAATAAAGCAATACCAATAAAGTAGAAACAATCATTAAAAGCCATCACATACGCTTCACGACGAACGATATTATCAATAGATTTTATCGCTTGGTCTTGCGCGGTACTTAAGTCAGAACCACGACTCACAAAATACTGCGTTAATTGATTAATTCGCGCTTGAGTTTCTGGAGAAAATAAAGATACTGATTCTCCCAATCTATTCGAGTGAAATTGTTCTCTATTAGTTAATAAAGTTGCTAAAGATGCAATTCCAACAGAACCGCCCAGATTACGCATCATATTAAATAAACCGCTTGCCGAACCCGCATCTTTTGGGTTTAATCCAGCGGTAGCAATCGAGGTAAGCGGAACCATAATTAGCGGTTGTCCCATTGCCCGGACAAGTTGTGACCAAATTAATTGATCGTATCCTGTTTGATAAGTCATCCGCGAATTCATAAATGCACTAATGGAGAACAAAACCACACCAATAGCAACCATTAAGCGCACATCAACATGCTTCATAACTCTCGGTATGAAGGGAATAATCAGTAATTGCGGCATCCCAGCCCAGATTAGCACTTCACCAATTTGCAGTGCGTTATATCTTTGAATTTGTGTTAGATACAGCGGCAAAATATAAATTGAGCCATACAAACCTATACCCAGCGAAACATTAACAACACTGGCTAAACCAAAGTTACGATAACGTATAAGACGCAAATTAATAAATGGTTGCTTGCGAGTTAACTCGATAAAGAAAAATAGCGCTAGAAAAATTGCTGCAACTATACTTAAGCGCACAATGAAAGGTGAGCCAAACCAATCTTTACGGCTACCTTCTTCTAAAACTATTTGTAGGGAACCTAACCCAATCGCCATTGAAATAATTCCCCACCAATCACCTTGTTTTAGCAATTGCATTTGCGGTGGTTGTTGAGTAATCCCATACCAAACCCCAGCAAGCATCAATGCCCCTGGAACTACATTTATATAAAAGTTGTACTCCCAACCGAAATTTTCTGTTAACCAACCTCCTAATGTGGGACCAACCGACGGTGCAAAAACTGCGGTAATCGCAAACGCGGCTAATCCAACTGATTGCTTTGCCGGAGGCAAAGTTGTCAGTACAACTGTCAGAGCAATAGGAATTAAAACCCCGCCCGTGAAGCCTTGTAAAGCGCGGAAAAGAATCATAGAATTGAGATCCCACGCCCAAGCACAGCATATAGAAAAGAAAATAAATAACGCTGTATTAACTAACAAATAGCGTTTGAGCGAAAATACCCGCGATAACCATCCACTTAAAGGAATTACTACAATTTCTGCAACCAAATAAGCGGTAGAAATCCAAGAACCTTCTTCTAAAGTTGCCCCCAAAGATGCTTGAATATCTTGTAGCGAAGCGTTGGTAATTTGAATATCCAGCACCGCCATGAATGCACCAAGCATACTCGCCATCACACCAATCCAGGCAGGTTCTCAGCGGTACATTATTAGAAGAAAGCTGATTGCCTTTGCCAACTACATTAGTATTAGCCACAGCGGTACTCCAATTGAGAAAGTGGGGGCGTTGAAATAAAAAGATATTTATATTTTCAAACTTTAGGCAATATTAGAAATGTACCTTAAGGAAGATGCTGTATTTAATATTGATTATAAATATTCTTTCACACACATAAACGCAGATGCCTTTTATCTGTGTTCATCTGCGTTCCTCTATGGTTCTTATTTATTAAGCTTTTCCACTGTTTAATATGCCTCTTTGCTCATAAATTGGGCGAATCGATCGCCTTAAAGCAGGTAACTGTCTCACAAAATATATAGACCCTAAAATACAAGCTATTCCATCAATAATTAATGTACTGGTAGCACCGATATGATCTGCTAAAAAACCTGCTAATAAATTACCAAAGGGTATTGTACCCAAAAAAGACATTGTATATAAACTCATTACTCGTCCGCGTTTGTCATCATCTACAATTGTTTGTAAAACTGTGTTTCCAGCAGCTATTTGTAAAATTGTTCCTAAACCAACAAACAACAATGAAAACAAAGAAAGTGGTAAAAAACGCGATAGAGAAAAAGCAATCAATCCACACCCTAAAATTGTCGGACCAAAGGCAATTAATCTACCAAGTCCTACTACTGTTTGTCGTGTAGCCAGATAAATTCCCCCTGATAAAGCGCCGACTCCTGACGCAGCCATCAGAAACCCTAGTGTATCTGCACCACCTTGCAAGATTTTTTCGGCAAAAATTGGCACAATAATTGTATATTGCATTCCCATAAAACTGACTAAGGCTGATAAGATTAATATTGCTCGAATTGGCGGAAAGCCAAAAGCATAATCGAATCCCTCTTTGATTTTTTGTATGGGATTGGCGCTACTAACTTGGTATTTATTTGACTTAATATTCATTGCCAACAAAGCGGCAATTACGGCGATGTAGCTAAGACCATCAATTAAAAAACAGTAAGCTGCGCCAACTTGAGCAATTAGTAAACCGCCGATCGCCGGACCAATTAACCGCGCACCATTGAACATTGTCGAGTTAATGGCGATCGCATTCGCTAAATCGTCTCTTTTTTCAATTAGTTCTGGCACAAATGCTTGGCGCGCCGGCGCATCTACAGCATTAATAAATCCTTGAAACAAACTTAAAGCGATGATGTGCCAAACTTGAATTACGCCAGTTAATGCTAACACCGCCAGCGTTAATGACTGAATCATCGCCAATATTTGTGTACCAATTAAGGTGCGATGCCGAGAAAAACGATCCACAAATACGCCGCCAAAGGGAGCAAGAAAAAAGCTAGGAATTTGACTGGTAAATCCCACAATCCCTAGCATTACAGGTGAATTCGTCAAGCTATAAACTAACCAAATCGTGGCTAATTGCGTCATCCACGAGCCAATTAGAGATATACCTTGTCCGAGAAAAAATAGACGATAGTTTCTTGACCTAAATGCCGGGATTCGGGGCTTTTTCGGAGTTGCTTGTGTATTCATTTAAGGCTTGTTTATACCAATATGCATTCAATAAATATCATCTAACCTTATCCCCAAACGCCTCTCCGTAGGCGGAGAGACATAGTAAAGGTGGAAAGATGTTCTCATCACAAAGCAATTTGATATTATTTGACTTCAACAGCAACTTCCGCAGACATCCCAGGTGTAATCCGTGATTCGTAGCCTTTGATGCTTTCTTGGTCAAAAACAACTTTTACAGGAATGCGTTGCACAATTTTGGTAAAGTTACCTGTAGCGTTATCCGGTGGCAATAAGGCAAACTGAGCGCCAGAAGCTGGCGAAAGACTTTCAACACGTCCCTCAAAGGTATGGTGGGGGAATGCATCCAGCTTGATTTCTGCTGCTTCTCCTGGCTTCATTTTTTCCAACTGCGTTTCTTTGAAGTTGGCGACTACCCAGTAATCGTTATTAACGATCGCCATCAAGGGTGTTCCCACTTGTACGCGATTACCAACTTCTACGTTTTTTCTACCGACACGCCCGGCAGCCGGCGCGGTAATGTTGGTGTAAGATAATTGCAATTGCGCGTCTTTCAGTGCAGCTTCAGCTTGAGATATAGACGCTTTTGCCGCTTCATACTGTCCGCGATTTACTGCTGTTTGCTGTCCGCCGGCGGTAGCTTGTTGCAGTCCTCCTTTCGATGCTGCAAGTTTCGCTTGGGCGCTAGTTACGCCTTCTTGCGCTTGTGCTAATTTAGACTGCGCTCTGGCTACACCAACTCTCGCAGAAGCTAACCGCGCTTGTGCTTGTTGTACCCCCTGAAGAGCAGCATTTTTTTGCGCTACAGCCACATTATAGGTTGATGTGGCTGTTTCAAGTTGTTGCCGAGCGATCGCACCTTGTTGAAACAATGTGTTGTAACGGTTGTAATCAGCTTGCGCTCTTTGTAAGTTGGCATTGGCTTGGGCTACTTCCGCTTGCGCTGCGGGAATTCCGGCTTCTGCTAACCTCACATCAGCTTGCGCGGCTGGTATTCCGGCTTGTGCTTCTTGCACTGCTGCTTTTGCCGTGGAAATCGCTGCTAACGCACCGCTAACATCGCCTTGTGCTTGATTTGTTTTCGCAGAGGTAGTTTGTGAGGCTAAAGCAATATTCGCTTCGGCAGCTTGTGCTTGACGCTGTGCGGCTGAGAGTGCTGCTTGTGCTTGCAGTACTTTATTTTGATAGTCTCGTGGATCGAGTTTTACTAGCAACTGTCCCGGTTGCACTACTTGGTTATCGTTTACCAGCACATCGCTAACAGTTCCCGGAATCTTGCTGCTAACTTGGTTAATATGTCCAGCGACTGTGGCGTTGTCTGTTTCTTGGTGGGTAGAAGCGTAGTCCCAGTAGCGATAACCAAATCCACCTGCTGTGATCGCACCTACTCCTAATGCTGCCAATATTAAAGCGATCGGTTTTTTCCGCTTCGGTGCAGCCTTCTTTTGCTCTTCTTTTGCCGTCTCTGGCTGGATATTTTCTACATCTACGGACGTTTCGGCTGGTGCATCTACAAGTGCAGATTTGTCTATAGTACGAGCTTCCAATGTTTCTAAGTCCACAATTAGCTCTTTGTCCAAAACTGCTGAAGAGTGTCCGTTGCGTTCGTTTAAAGTTGTTTTGCTGCCTTCCATAATTCTTAAGTCCCCTGATGCATAATTTAATTAACGAAATTTTATTTAGGATACGTAATATTGAAGTTTAAATATTTAATTATCGTTTACTTAGCATACGTAATATGCTTTCAAATAAATATGAACAGTGCTTCAGTCAATCGGGTGATAATGGCAAATTCTTAAGACAGATTAGCGATCGCTCGATTGAGAAGTTGGGAAAATTGCTCGCGTTCAGCGTAAGATACACCGTGCCAAGTTTCGTCACGCAGATCCGCAACCAACTGTGGTAAGACGTTTTCTAACTCTCTGCCAGCATCTGTTAGCCAAATGCGCCAAATGCGGCGATCGCGATTGTCGCGTTCTCGACGAATTAAACTGCGTTCTTCCATGCGATCAAGTACACCAGTTAACGTACCTCCTACCTGTTGGAGTTTTTCACCAATACTGGAAGTCGCTAAACCGTCTTCTTCCCACAAACAGCACAACACCAACCAGTGAAATGGTGTAAGTCCAAAAGGTTCGAGGCGATCGCTAAACTTGCGATAGAGAAGTTGTGATAGCAGTTTGATTCTGTAGCCTAGATTATGTGGAGCACGAACTTGCTGCCAAGACTCCACAGCTTGCGAATTTTGGGATGTAGAAACCATTCGGCAAACTCCTTCGCGTGCGTAATATAATTATAACCAGATAAACCTGTTTTTAGCAATAGTTGCTCTACTTTATATATGGCGACAAGGAGAATAATTCTCCCACTCCCCCCCTCTCCCCACTCCCCCTACTCCCCACTGCCCAATTTAATCAACTGGTAATTTTGCACAGTACCGAAAACTCGATGAGGAGTGGATACCGCTTGTTTAGCAGATATCCAAGCGTAGCTACCCGCACTTAGTTCAGAGACTTGTTGTACTTGCTTACCGTGGTGAGGAGTATAGAAATTGAGGAGTACACCAGTTTTGCCACCTACTTGGACAAAGTTAACAGGATTAGTTTGGAGAATTGAGGCGATCGCTCTTTGTGTCAAAAAAGCTCTAACATCAGGATTGTAATCGCCAATAAAGCCGTTAAAACCAGCCACAGCCAAAGCCAACCAAGCCGGAATCAACCACCCCGCTATCCAGTAACGCGCCGTGATAAACTTTTGACCAAAGCGATAACGACCGATCCACACTAAAGGTAAAATTAACCAACCCAACCCCAAAGCCAAGACAATAGTTGCATACTTGCGAATTTCCGCATCACCCACAGCAAAAGCAACTACACATGCTAGCACCAGTAAAATACCCAATCCACCAAAAGCGTAGCTGAGATTTCCGACAAGTTTCAGATGGGAAGATGAGGAAATTAATTTGTCTCCCCCCACTCCTGTAGAGACGCGATTAATGAGCCAGCGCGTTGCGGAGGTTCCCTCCGTTGTAGCGTCTGGCGTCGCGTCTCTACTCCCCACTTTTGTTATCCGTTTGCTAAAAATTCCGCCAAGCCAGTCTAACGCTACAGATGCAAGTAAAGCGATAAAGGGATAAAGAGCAAGACTATAATGAGGTAGACGAGTCGAGAAAATACTCAGTTCAGCAAACAGAACTAGGGGAAAGCCAACTAATATCAGTTGGTAACGAGGAATAGGACGACGCACTAATAAAACTAAACCTAAAAGAGCAAAGAAAAACCAAGGAAAACCTTTGGCGGGCACATTCCAGAGATAAAATAGTATTCCATGATCGCCTCTATCATTCGACCCCAACCGGAAGACAAAGCGGAATAATTCTTCAAAACTATTATTACCAAAACGCTGCGAACTTAACCAAATCCAACTCAAAGTAGGAATTAAACCGACTACAAACCCTGAATAAAACATCGGGTTGCTAAGATGACGATGACGGCGATGCTCTGCAATAAGATAAGGTAATAAAGCTACAATTGGCAAAAAAATCATAAAGCTTCTGACTAAGAAGCCTAAACCGAAACTCAGACCAGCAATAAAGCAATAAAAATAACGATATTTCGGATGTAATTCAGCTTTGATAAAAGACCAAATAGCTAAAAGTACCAAACAAATCATTGGTACATCAGGTGTACCTAATCGACTATATTGTAACCAGAGAAATTCTACACTCAAAATTGCAGCAGCTAGCCATGCAACTTTTTTATCAAGGATAATTTTAGCGATTTCATAGAGAAGTAGTATGCTCAAGATGCCAGCAATCATGCTGGGAAGTCTAACACTAGCATCAGAGATGCCAAATAGCTTGTAGGAACTGGCAATTAACCAATAAGGACCTGGTGTTTTATGATGAGGTTCTGACCAAGGATTTATCCAATCGCCAGACTCAAACATAACACGCGATCGCCAAGCATAAAGTCCCTCATCATGAGCCATTAAGCTATTATTTCCAGAATTAAATAGCAATAATGGAAGTATCCATACCAACAAACTGATATAAGGAAATCCACACCATTGATGAATTTGTTGCCAAATAGAATAAAAAGTTTTTATTTGATATTTCATTGAATTACAAATAACTTAACTTTGAGAAGTTGATCAAGCTGTTAATTATTTATCTCTATTTATATAATATGTAAGATTATATACAACTGCTCTGCATCAAATCTAACTGAAATTTACACTATTTTGAAAATAAGTTCTCACTCAACAGGGGTTTATGCTACTAAGACCAAATCAACGCATTAAGCTAGATGACACAGACGATAAGTTGTTTTACGACTATCCCCGCTTCGTCACTCATGTGGACGAAGGCTTTATTCAACAGCTAACCGATGTATATCGTCAGCGACTAAAACCCGATATGCGTATCTTTGATATGATGAGCAGCTGGGTATCTCATCTGCCAGAAGAGATGCAGTTTGCTCATGTTGAAGGACACGGACTCAACGCTGAAGAACTTGCGCGTAATTCGCGCTTAGATCATTACTTTGTGCAAAATCTCAACGCCAATCCTCAGTTACCCTTGAAGGATGAAGATTTTGATGCAGTACTCAATTGCGTTTCCGTACAGTATTTGCAATATCCAGAGGCTGTGTTTTCCGAAATTCACCGCATCCTCAAACCCGGTGGTATCGCTATCTTCAGCTTTTCTAACCGGATGTTTTATCAAAAGGCAATTCAAGCTTGGCGAGAGGGTTCAGAAGCGAGTCGAGTTGAATTAGTCAAAAGCTATTTCTCCTCGGTTCCTGGATTTACTACTCCAGAAGTAATTACCCGTCAATCAACGGTTCCAAATATCCTGCAATGGTTGGGTGCGGGCGGAGGAGATCCGTTTTATGCTGTTATAGCTTCCCGGAGTTAAGCAATAGTTATGAATTATGAGTTATGAGTGAGGAGTAAAACTCATAAATTTTTCCAGTAGCCCAGAAAATGCCCGGAAAAAATGTAATTCGAGATACTAAACCTTATCAAAAAGTAAATTTTCCGGGTGGAATCTTGCAGAAGCGCTGATAATTGCCTCAAAGAAGCATAAGGAGAAACCAACATGATTTTCCGCCGTGGACATAGGATTTTAGTGGCTTTGTTGCTTTCAGTGTTACTGCTGACAACAGCCTGTGCTCCGAAGACACCCGGTCAATTTGACCAAGTGCAAAAAGAAAGTACCCAAAAGAAAAGCGGTCAAGCAGTTGCCAGAAATGCAACTCAAGGTAGCGAATTTAACAAACTTTTCCCTGCTGAACAAGCTGGGTATCAGCGTGTATTTACCCAAGAGAAAAAAGGCTTTGCAGAAGCGAATTTGAAAAAAGGCGGCAAAGTTATGGCGCAACTGGCTGTTTCTGATACTACCAGCACCCCAAGTGCAGCGGCAAAATATTCTAGTAGTACCAAGAAAATTGGCGGTTATCCAGCGGTGACACTTGGCAATACTCAAACTTCGGTTTTGGTGGGTAAGTACCAAGTGAAAGTGATTTCCAAAGATCCGTCATTTACACCAAGTGATCGCGAAGATTGGATAGAGAAATTTAATCTCAGCGGTCTGGCGCGATTGAAATAAACTTCACTACTGCGATTCAAATAAAACACGCTACGTAAGGAGATTTTCGGAACCGTGAGCAAACCAATTTTTGAGTTAGTTGACCAATTGCCAACCGGTGGCTTGACTGTTTCTCTGTTGAATTCCCTTGACTTTGTTGCTCCTGGTCAATGGCATAATGTGGTAGGTTTTGTCAATACCATCAAGACTGTTACCGGCGAAACTGACGAAGCCCTAATTCAGCAAATTGCCGAGAGAGCAATTTATCTTTACAACGATCGCTCTCAAGGATACCAAAGAGCCATGTGGTTGTACCAAACTGTTGATGGTACAGATAAAGCGCTTGGTGCAGCAGCTTTAGCGAATAAAGTAGGTGAGTCGATTCCGTTATTGGGTTTCTTAAATAAAGTTACTCCCAAGCCAGACAAAGCTCAAACCATTGACTTAGCACTGAAATTAGTTACTGAATTAGTAGCTTTCTGTCAAATCAACGGTATCCCCGGAGACAGCATAGGCGATTTTGTCGCTTCTTTGGGTGAATATAGCGGTGAGTCTCTCATCCGCATGGTGGCATTAGTTTGCGTTGATGGTTTGATACCCTTGGGTCCCGACTTTATCAATAAAGCGTTAAATAGCATTAATCAAACCAGTCCGCAAGAGTTAGAGCAAAACTCAACTTTTAAAAACATCCAAGATTCAATTCCCGGTAATAATCCTGGTAGCAAACTTAACTTTATCGGCGAAAGTTTCGATTCCGTCAAAGGCTGGATGGGTAATCTCGTCGCGTCGAATAATTTAACGCCACAGAAAGTTGTGAATCATTTGCAGTCATTTACGCAGGTTGCTGACGACAAATTAGATTACTTAGCAGCGTTTCTGGATGTTAGTACGAATTACTACGAACACACAGGTACGCAAACTTTAGCGCGTCGCTTGATTGAACGAGCATTAGCTGAAATTTAGACTTAGAACTAATGGTTAATGGAAGATTGATTAATCGCGGAATTACTCATCAGCTATTAACCATTAGCGTTCGCTTTATTTTGGCAAACGCAAATCTGCGACGATTGCACCCAAGTAAGATTCAAAAGGTTCAAAATTTTCGACTTTCTCAAACTTACCCGTTTTTGCGGCTGGGTCAAAAGCCGTTTGGATGACGTAAAGTGAAGCACCATCAAAAGCAACATAACCGAGATTTTGCTCATATACTTCACCACCTTTCTTAATCCCTGTAAACCCGTAGCGCATCCCGTGAAGCATGCCAAAAGGAACTTGTTGCGGTGGTAGAGGTGAAAAAGAAATGCGATCGCCATATGCAGTCTGACGGTCTTTCGATAATATAGCGTAGTGCTCTGCCACCCAAGCATTAAGTGCTGTTAATAGCTGCGTTTGGTAGTTGGAACTTTGTAAGTCTACTTTTGCACCAGGTGAAATACCAGCAGCTACCAGCATTTTTTGGAAATTCGGCTGATTTGCCAATGGGTAAACTTGCATCTCAACAGTACCCAAAACTTTTCCTTGGGAAAAGACGCACAACAACGGGGCATTTCCTTCACAAGGTGCTACCTTCCAACCTGGTGGGGTAGCAGTTTTCCCCAGAACGCTCTTCCAGATATTTCCTTCAGTAGGCTTCGATGCTGAGTTACTTTTAGTCAGTGTTGCAACTGGCTGCGGTTGCCGAACTGGATTTGTCTGCAATTTGTCGGTGGGAGAATTGGGGTGAACAAATTTTATTACTATCGGTGTTAATATCAGCAAAATCAAACCAATCACAAGATGATAAACTCGCAGCATTTTTCCAGAAAATCCATAGTGGCAAACTGACGTTACCCGTAAAACTTTGCGATTATAGCAAAAGATACATTGACATTAGGTTAATTTATGCAAAATAAATTATTTTTCTTGTGTTTATAGCGATCGGCTAGCAAGGTAGACTTATTTTGTAATCACCCCAGCCAAAATTTTTATCAGGTATCTTCAAGGCTAAAGAGATATCGTAAAGGCAAGCGAAGTACCCAAAAAGCGATTATGACCACATTACCTGTAGTCACAGAAATTATACCGATGGTCTTGCAACTGCAACCAGCTATTGCGATAAGCGACGATCAGTTTTATGAATTTTGTCAGATAAACCGCGATTTTCGCATCGAACGTAATGCTGCTGGAGAATTATTAATTATGTTCCCCACAGGTGCAGAAACCGATGAGCATAATTTTAACTTGATTGGGCAGTTGTGGGCATGGACGCGGCAAGATGGTACAGGTGTGGGGTTTGGTTCAAGTGGTGGGTTTACTTTGCCGTCGGGTGCAGTGCGATCGCCTGATGCTGCGTGGATAAAACGCACGCGCTGGGAAGCTATACCAGTAGAATTGCGGAAGAAGTTTGCACCGATTTGTCCGGAATTTGTGATTGAATTGCGTTCTGAAAGTGATAATTTGCAAATTTTGCAATCCAAGATGCAAGAGTATATAAATAATGGCACGCAACTTGGTTGGTTGATTGATACAAAACAACGCAAAGTTTTTATTTATTGTCCTAATAGTGCAGTTGAGGAATTAAATAATCCTAAGTCACTGAGTGGTGAACCGTTATTATCTGGGTTTGTTTTAGATTTAAGTCAAGTTTGGTAATTCCTACCTATATGTCGAATTCTTTGTTGCAGCGGATGGAAGCCCTTGGTTTGCTTCTAGCGTTCTAAATCAGAGTTTGAGATTAAACCGAAATCTTAGACAGCAGGCTAACAACTCGGTTGCACCGGAATTTTATCTAATGTCCAATACTCCGCTTAAGTAAATCATAAAATAGTAAAATCGGGACTGAGAATAAACTCAATCCCGATAAAAAAGCGGGCTAACCGCTAGTAATCTTGGTTAACCCGTGCAGCTTTGGGAATGCGCTAAGAAATTCTTATTGCAATACCAACTTAACGTTGGCATTTTGCAAACCGCGCTGTTTCACTTCAGCCAATGTTTTGTTAACGGCATACTTTTGGTTGATCGAGTTGATCAACTCGGTCTGATTGTGCTTCTTAGCAACGCCCCACAGGTCAGCAATTAGGTCAAAGGAACCATCGCTGTTGCGAGACCAACCTAAATCATATTCGCCTTCCAACACAGCAACGATGTCAGAACGAACACGTTGACCGTTGTAACCACGAACATCAGCTTCTGTCTTTGTGCTGATACCTAGGTCACGTAAGGAAGCTTTGAGGATTTCAGCGTCGGTGATTTTGGTACGGAGAGTGCTAAAATGAGACATTTGGGTTTCCTCCAGAGAGAAGATTGGGAAAAACGACAACGGTTTGTTTTAGGCACAGCCGCGCATATCGAAACGCGGCTTTTTTCTTAACTGCTAGCCTTTGAGCTAGCCTTTGCCCCCGTGTTAGCAGGGGAAAGCTTTTAGAACTCCATTCGCTGATACTCAGCTACGGAGGATGCTGCGGGTCTTGCACGCTGTCTAGCCCAGTCCCTAAGGGCTGTGACTTGTTCTTGCATCGTTCGAGACAGCGGCAGTGTTGCCTTGAGTGCAGCAATAATATCTAACTGGGTGAACTCGCGTTCTTGGGCAAAAGCTTCGTACATTGCCGCAACGATCGCTTGTTCAATTTCTGCTCCCGAAAACCCGTCGGACATCTTGGCTAGTTGTTCCAAGTCGAATCGAGTAATGTCTTCCCGGCGTTTGGTTAGGTGAATCTTGTATATATCTTGCCGTTCTTCAGGAGTCGGCAGATCGACAAAGAAAATCTCGTCAAAGCGTCCTTTCCTTAAGAATTCCCCAGGCAAGCGTTCTACTCTGTTAGCAGTCGCCATGACAAACACTGGAGATTTTTTTTCTTGCATCCAAGTCAGGAAAGAACCGAAGATCCGGCTGGATGTACCGCCATCAGAATCACCAGAACCACCACTACCAGCGAAGGATTTATCTAATTCATCGATAAATAGAATTGCTGGAGAAATCGATTCTGCTGTCTTCAAGGCGTTACGTAGGTTTGCTTCACTTCGACCCACCATTGAGCCGTCGTAAACTCGCCCCATATCCAAGCGCAACAGGGGTAAACCCCACAGCCGAGAAGTTGTTTTGGCTATCAACGACTTACCACAACCGGGAACTCCTAAAATTAACATTCCTTTCGGTTGAGGCAAACCATACTCTCTTGCTCTTTCTGTAAAAGCATTAGAGCGTTGCTTAAGCCACTTTTTCAACTCTTCTAAACCGCCTACAGCGTCAATGGTTGCATCTTCTTCGATGTATTCTAATATACCATTGCGCCGAATTAGTTGCTTTTTCTCAGATAAAACTATATCTACTTCATCTTCGGTCAAACGCCCGATAGTTACCTGTGCCTTTCGGTAGACTTTTTCGGCTTCATCTTTAGTTAAACCTAAAGCTGCTCTAAGAAGCTTTTCTCGCGCTTCTGTTGTCAGACGTCGCCCACGATTTTGGTCTAAATGGTGAGTTAATACTTTATTTAACTCAGCCATATCTGGTAACTTAAAGTCAAGAACAACAACTTCCTTTTCTAGTTCTATAGGAACTTCCTGCATTGGCGACATCAAGATGATGTTTTTTTGCATTCCCTTGAATTGGGCAATCGCATCTCTTAACGATCTTGTTGTCGCAGGCGCATCAATAAACGGATGTAAATCTTTAAGAATAAATATACCTGGTTCTTTTTGCCGGATTATCCACTCAATCGCCGCTTCCGGAGAAACAGTGTTATGCTGAGTCACATTCCGGGGTTGCCCATACTCCACGATGCCGTGAGTTACTGTCCACACATACACTCGCCGCTGAGGCTTTAGCATTTGGGCGATTGTGGAAATTGATTGCTCTGCCCGCTCTTCCTCGGAGGTCACAAGGTAGATTAGAGGGTATTGAGCTTGAATGAGGATATTTAGCTCTTCTTTCATACTATCGACCTACTCGAGACCTTATAAAGACAGTAAAGACATCGTTGATAATGGCAACCGAATAATGAATGTAATATTCACAATTCCGGTCTAGCAAGGAACTAATTCTTCCTCACCCTTGGGATAAGCTTCATCCTCATCCATTTCTTTGACGGGTAAATGCTCTTTACCACTTACTCCTGCTTGATTGCTATTAGCTATCAATTCTCGGTCACGTAAGACTAATGAACTGTCGCAACTTGGACAGGAATAAACTCTATGAGTTCGTCCATAAGAAGAAGCTTCAACTTCATCAACCAATTCTGAATTTGCCAGGTAGAAAACAAGGGCGCGTTCGGCAAGATCTGACATTGGTTCAGAATCTACTGCTGAACGAATTTTCAGTTTCCTGTGTAGTTCTGGCGACAAATATAAAGTAACCTTCTGCTTAGTTTGCATATAAATCTAGTTGGTCTTACCCGGGTATGTATTTCACAATATCGGCTTCCTTCTGGCTTGTCAAGATGGTAAAACGTTTTGACGCCAATTTCGTTACATTTCTTTACTTTTAGCAGAATCTGGTTTGATGCACAAACATAGATTTTCATTGCCAAAGTGTAGATTGGTGAGAAATTATTAGCTGTTTTGTTACGCAGGATAGGTAGAAAGCACAGATATTGGTACTTTAGCTGGTAAGACTTGCGGCTATCAAACAAAGTTTTGATGAAACAGGTAATGAGTGGAACTTCCGGCTGAGTATCTTCCTTATTTACGTTCATCAGCGACCGTGGTAAAAGGTGTAAAAATGTCTACCGCTACTAAAACCTATACAGGACGAAAAACTTATCCGATCACCTTCAGCATTAGCGTTGCAAGAGCCTGTCAAAGACAAGCGATCGCCTTATTGTTAATCTTATGCGGCTGTAATGCGCCTAGTCTCACCAACCCCGTCACATGGAAAACTTATAGTAATTCCCGTTATGACTTTGAATTCCCATACCCCAGCACTTGGACTTCTTTACCACCGCCAGAAAATAATGATGGCATTGTCTTTGTTTCACCGCAAAATAATTCTGTAGAAATTCGCGGTTGGGCGGGTAATCGGCTACCAGACTCCATAATTAAAGATAAAAACGCTAAAAAAACCATAAATCCCAACTTCAAGACGAACCAAGGAGTATCTGGGGTGCTGGAGGTAGAAGTTGGTAGCCAAGAAAGTTCCATGACGCTGGCACTAACGAAAGGTCAAGTGAAATATTATTGGCAAGGGCGATCGCAAGCGTCCGAATTTAGCAATTACTATCGTGTGTTTTACTATATTGCCCAGCAGTACCGCATTTCCGCGTAGGGGCAGGGAGATAGGGGGGATAAGGAAGGGGGACAAAAGGAAAAGGAAAATTCAATACTTTGTGCTACTTCCCCCACTGCCTCAAAACCCTCCGAAACCCTGATTTTGAGCTACTTTTCCCACTTTGCCACTCCCCCACCTCCTCCCTCTAAAGCATGATTCTGTGCGAGAGGGGACACAAACCTGGTAGATTTAGCTATCAGCGAGTAATAAACTGGTTGAAGATGAAAGTCCTGGTTATTGGTGGTGATGGCTATTGCGGTTGGGCAACCGCACTTTACCTTTCCAATCGAGGTTATGAAGTTGGGATTTTAGATAGTTTGGTGCGGCGGCACTGGGATAATGAATTGGGTGTGGAAACTCTCACACCGATCGCACCAATTCAACAACGCATTCAGCGCTGGCATGATTTAACTGGTAAATCCATCGATTTATTCGTTGGCGATATTACCAATTATGAATTTCTCAACAAAGCGCTGCACAAATTTCAGCCTCAAGCAATTGTACATTTTGGCGAACAGCGATCGGCTCCGTTTTCAATGATTGACCGCGAACACGCAGTCGTCACACAGGTGAATAACGTAGTTGGCACTTTGAATTTGCTGTACGCTATGCGGGAAGATTTCCCAGACTGTCATCTGGTGAAGTTGGGAACGATGGGTGAATATGGTACACCCAATATTGACATAGAAGAAGGGTACATCACGATTGAACACAACGGGCGCAAAGATACTTTGCCCTATCCCAAGCAGCCCGGTTCAATGTACCACTTAAGCAAAGTCCATGATAGCCATAATATACACTTTGCTTGTAGAATTTGGGGCTTACGGGCAACAGATTTAAATCAAGGAGTCGTTTACGGCGTCTTAACCGAAGAAACGGGGATGGACGAAATGTTGATTAATCGCCTGGATTATGATGGAGTGTTTGGTACTGCATTAAATCGCTTTTGTATTCAAGCAGCGATCGCACATCCTTTGACTGTTTATGGCAAAGGTGGACAAACTCGCGGCTTTTTGGACATTCGCGATACAGTGCGATGTGTGGAATTAGCGATCGCTAACCCAGCACAACCAGGCGAATTTCGCGTATTTAACCAATTTACTGAACTATTTAGCGTCGGTGACTTGGCAACAATGGTGAAAAAAGCCGGAAACGCGATGGGATTAAATGTGGAAATCAATAATATCGATAATCCCAGAGTTGAGAAAGAAGAACATTACTTCAACGCCAAAAACACCAAGCTGTTAGATTTGGGTTTACAACCCCACTATCTCTCAGATTCTTTACTTGATTCTCTGTTAAACTTTGCCGTCAAGTATCAAAACCGAGTTGATAACAAGCAAATTATGCCGAAAGTCTCTTGGCATAGAAAATGAAGAGACTGGGGACTAGGGACTAGGGACACATTCCCCCCAGTTCTTAGCCCCTAATCCCTAACATTTAATAAAGGTGATACTGGGCGAAGGTGATAACAGAACCTATTTAACTTAAGTAAGTCTGTTGTCTAAAATTGGTCGCCATATAATAGCACAATATGACGATCAGTTCAATTTTATTTATCAAGCTTATCGTCCGGCTATCAGTCATTGTGCCGCCAGGGATAATTATTTTGGCGGAGAATTTGAACTTGCTCGCATGAGTTGGATTAAGACCAACTTTTTATGGATGATGTAGCGTTGCTGATGGAGTAAGAAAATTGGACAAGAGCTAGTATTGGCAATTTAGATTCAACGTGCTCAATTGTTGGAGAATTGTATTCAAGTAAAAACAAATGGGAAAAAACTTTAAAGCGATCGCAAGTCCGCTGGCAATGAAAAGAATGATCCTCACCCATCTGGGGCAAAATTAGAAAGACGCGCTATTGAGTTGGGGTTACGCAGTCAAGTGCTAGCTAGTTACGCCTTCATATTGGATTATTAACATTGAGGACATTTCAGAGTTTGTTCATCTGGAACGGCAAAACATTAAAAGTAACTGTGCGGCATTGATTACGCCCCACGAGACAGTTTACTCTGTGATTAATACTCAAATCCAACAAAAGCTGGGATTGTCTGCCTTTACTGAATAGTTTTTTTATGAGAATTGCCCTGTTCACCGAAACCTTTTTGCCCAAGGTTGACGGTATTGTGACGCGCCTAAGTCACACCGTTGACCATTTGCAACGCAATGGCGACTCTGTGCTAGTGATTGCCCCTGACGGTGGCATTACTGAATATAAAGGAGCAAAAGTATACGGCGTTACTGGCTTTCCTCTGCCGCTGTATCCAGAGTTAAAAATGGCACTTCCTCGCCCATCAATTGGTTATGAATTGGAAAAGTTTAAACCGCATATCATTCATGTGGTAAATCCGGCGGTTTTGGGATTGGCGGGGATATTTCATAGCAAAATACATAATATTCCCTTAGTAGCGTCTTATCATACGCACTTGCCCCAGTATCTTCACCATTACGGCTTGGGAATGTTAGAAGGTTTTTTGTGGGAATTGCTGAAAGCGGGGCATAATCAAGCAGCGTTGAATTTATGTACCTCTACAGCGATGGTGAATGAACTGACAACACATGGCATCGAACGGGTGAATTTGTGGCAAAGAGGAGTAGATACAGAGTTATTTCATCCAGATTTAGCGAGTGAGGAAATGCGATCGCGTTTATCGCAAAATCACCCAGAGAGCCACCTGCTACTTTACGTCGGTCGTCTTGGTGCTGAAAAAGAAATTGAGCGCATCAAACCAATCTTAGAGGCAATTCCCGCAGCGCGTTTGGCATTGGTGGGAGATGGTCCCCACCGACAAGCACTCGAAAAACACTTTGCTGGGACAAACACTAATTTTGTCGGCTATCTTACCGGTAGAGATTTAGGTTCTGCTTTCGCTAGCGCCGATGCTTTTATCTTTCCTTCCCGTACAGAAACGTTAGGACTAGTATTATTAGAGGCAATGGCAGCTGGGTGTCCGGTAGTAGCAGCTCGTTCTGGCGGAATTCCTGATATTGTTACAGATGGGGTAAATGGGTATCTTTTTGAACCAGAAGCTGATATTCAAAGTGCTATAAGCGCTACTACTCGCCTTCTAGAACAGAAACAAGAACGAGAAATCATCCGTCAAAATGCCCGACGAGAAGCAGAACTTTGGGGCTGGGCATCTGCTACACGCCAGCTACAAGATTACTATCAAAAGGTAATCTACTCTGAATATCCCAAAGCAGCATAACATTTGGTAATTGGGCATGGGGCATTGTCAATTAGAGACACTTGACTATTGTGATCCCCGTTCTAATACAATTCTTTCCATGCCCATTGCCCCATGCTCATTTCCCCCTCCCCATTCGCGATTTCCCAATCATGACACTTCCCAGCCCTGGTAGCGTCCTGGCTACATTAACTGAACTTACTCAAGTTAATCGCACCCACACTCTACTGCGCCGTGTCAAAGACCTTTCTGTAAACGAATTTGTTTGTTTACTAGATTTTATTACCGCAGAATTCCAGCAATTTCTTAGGGCAATTGAACTAATTAATAATGAAGCCCTAGAAACAATGCTGGAGAAGGTGCTAGAAGCGATTACACTCAAAATCGGTCAAATTCTCCAAGCAGAACACACTACGATTTTTTTGGTTGACCATGACAAAAATCAGCTGTGGTCAAAAGTCCCCCAAAATAACACTCAAAAATCTTTAGAAATTCGTACTCCCATCACAGTAGGCATTCCCGGTCATGTTGCCAGTACAGGTGAATATTTAAACATATCTCAAGCCTCTACTCACCCCTTATTTAGCTCAGAATTAGAAAAACAATTGGGCTATAAAATCCACAATATTTTATGTATGCCAGTTCTCAGTAGCAAACATCAAATAGTGGCTGTGGTACAACTAGCGAATAAAGCGGAAAATATTCCTTTTAATCATGAGGATGAGGTGTGTTTTCATGATTTTGCTTCTTCTATTGGTATTATCTTAGAAAGTTGCCAATCTTTCTACGTAGCAGCTCGCAATCAAAGAGGTGCGACGGCACTTTTACGGGCTACTCAAACATTAGGGCAAAGTCTCGATTTAGAAGCTACTTTACAAATAGTAATGGAGCAAGCCCGGATTTTAATGCAAGCAGACCGCAGCACGCTGTTTTTGCACCGGAAAGAAATGGGTGAACTCTGGACGAAAGTAGAGGTTGCCGATCGCTCAACTATGGTGGAAATCCGCATCCCTGCTAATCGTGGCATTGTCGGTTATGTGGCATCCACTGGTCAAGCTTTAAATATCTCAGATGCCTACAAAGACCCGCGCTTTGACCCAACTACAGATAGAAAAACAGGATATATAACTCGGAATATTCTTTGTTTGCCAGTGTTTAATTCGGCTAATGAATTAATTGGCGTGACGCAGTTAATTAATAAACAGCAAGGCAGTTTTACTTCGTCAGATGAAGAATTTATGAAAGCATTTAATATCCAGGCAGGAATTGCGCTGGAAAATGCTCGTTTGTTTGAAAGTGTGCTGTTAGAAAAACAATATCAAAAAGACATTCTGCAAAGTCTATCTGATGCAGTAATTTCTACAGATATGGAAGGACGCATTGTCACAATTAATGATGCGGCTTTACAGCTACTTGGTTGCCCTTTGGGGGAAGTTAATACCAAAAATAACAAGCCTTTGTGGGAAAAGAATTTAATTAATCGGCTGGTTTGGGAGATTGTACCAATTGACAATTTGCAAATGCGGTTGGAGGATAGTTTAAAGACTGGCGCAAGACATTATGTCCCAGAGCAAAGTTTGATAGTAGGGCTGTATCAAGTTAAAAGTGAGGAGTTAGGAGTAGAGACGCAATTAATGAGCCAGCGCGTTGCGGAGGTTCCCTCCGTTGTAGCGTCTGGCGTCGCGTCTGTACAGGAGTTAGGAGTTAGGAGTGAGGAAATTAGTACGCATGACAGTTATATTTTGGCAGTAAGCGATCGCGCTAACCCAGATATATTTATCCCCTGGAATCAACCGCTTACACCTCAGTCTGAGTTATTAAGTTCTGCTGGTGTAAAAAAAATAGAACGTAGTACTAATCTGACTGTCAACCCCTTAACGAACCCAGAAGGGGGGGTGCGGGGTGGTTTGGTGGTGCTAGAAGACATCAGTCAGGAAAAACGGATGAAAACTACAATGTACCGTTACCTGACACCCCATGTGGCAGAGCAAGTTATGGCACTGGGAGAAGATGCTTTAATGGTAGGTGAACGCAAGGAAGTCACCATTTTGTTTTCTGATATCCGAGGCTACACCACACTGACAGAAAATCTTGGTGCGGCTGAAGTAGTATCGCTGCTAAATCAATATTTTGAAACGATGGTGGAGGCGGTTTTTAACCACGAAGGTACTTTAGATAAGTTTATTGGTGATGCTTTAATGGCGGTGTTTGGTGCTCCGCTAACCCTAGTGGAAAATCATGCTTGGAAGGCAATACAAGCAGCGTTGGATATGCGAAAACGATTAGCAGAATTTAACCAACGGCGGATTATTCAAGCACAACCAGAAATTCATATTGGTATTGGTATTAGTTCTGGGGAAGTGGTTTCGGGTAATATTGGTTCCCAGAAACGAATGGATTATACAGTAATTGGCGATGGCGTGAATTTAAGTTCGCGCTTGGAAGGAGTAACTAAAGAATATGGTTGCGATATTATTTTAAGTGACTTTACTTACCAGATGTGTAGCCATAGTATCTGGGTACGCGAGTTAGACAGAATTCGGGTTAAGGGTAAACATCAAGCGGTGAATATTTATGAGTTAATCGGCGATCGCTCTACTCCTCTAGATAACGCCACTCAGGAATTTTTATCACATTACCACGCTGGACGTGCTGCTTATTTATCGCGCCACTTCAAAGAAGCGATCGCCTGTTTTCAAGCCGCAAAACGTATCCGACCCACAGACCAAGCTGTTAATATCCATCTAGAACGCGCTCGTAATTACCAACAAACACCTCCTCCAACTTCCTGGGATGGAGTCTGGACGATGCTTGCAAAGTGAGGAGTTAGAAGTCAGAAGTCAGAAGTTAGGAGTCAAAAGTCAGAAGTCAACATTCACTTTTTGTGCCCCTACTCCCCATCCCCTTCATCATCCTGAAACGGGTGTTCGCCAATTCTTAATTCTTTTTTGGTGTGTTTCAACTCTTTCCAAAGCTGCTTGATTTGCTCGTATGCATCCTCTGGCGCTATTTTTCCACCTGTTTCTAAGTTGCAGATGTAGCTGATTTTCTGAGCAAATTCCTGTAGATTGGCATTAAAAACTAAATTTTCTGGCTTTACCTGACCGTAATAGCGACCACGAGGATAGAGAAAATCATCTTTATTCATTGCCCTTGTCTCCATTTATTACACCCCTCCCAATCGTCACAGTTGCAACTTAATGGCCAGCAACCCTGATTCAGTATGTTCAAGAGTTACTCATTTTATTAATTATTCATTTAAATGGTCATTGTAATTAACTTCACTTGAAACTGCAAACAATAATGTATTTATCTATACCTTAGTATTTTTATTTATTTAATTTATGCAAAAAAACATGATTTGATGATTTAAAAATACTATTGAAAATGTCAAAAAATATACAAATGACGAGACTGACGATTGACTGTTTTGAAAATTTTATTTTGCTCTTTGTCATTTGTCTCCAGTTAATGACTAATGACTAAAGATAAAATGGTTAGGCTCGAAAGCATCAAAGCTGGCGATCGTCTAGAAAAAATTTCTCTGCCATTATGAGTGTTAATTCCAAAATATACGAAGGCAAAGCTAAAATCCTCTACACAACGCAAGATCCAGAAGTTTTGTTAGCTGATTTCAAAGACGATGCTACTGCCTTTAACGCTCAAAAGCGTGGTAGTATTGTGGGGAAGGGAACTATCAATTGTAGCATCTCCAGTAAATTATTTCAAGAGTTGGAAGCGCAAGGCATTAAGACACACTTTATTGGTAGCCCTGAGCCAAATAAAATGCTGGTAAGGGCGGTGAAGATTGTGCCTTTAGAAGTAGTGGTGAGAAACATTGCTGCTGGCAGTCTATGTCAGCAAACAGGATTGCCACTAGGAACCATTCTCAAACAGCCTCTGGTAGAGTTTTATTATAAAAGCGATGAATTAGGAGATCCTTTGTTGACGAGCGATCGCCTGCATTTATTAGAACTTGCAACTCCGGAACAAGTTGAGACAATAACCCATCTAGCATTGCAAATCAACAAGTTTCTCCGTCGCTTTTGGGAGCGGTGTGGAATTACACTAGTAGACTTCAAACTAGAATTTGGTGTTGACTCACAACAGCAATTGCTCCTAGCAGATGAAATTAGCCCCGACACTTGCCGTTTGTGGGATCAAGCCGAAAACGACCCTAATCGCCGCGTAATGGACAAAGATCGCTTCCGCCGAGACTTAGGGAATGTGGAAAATGCCTACCAGGAGGTTTTACAACGAGTGTTAAAAGCAGTAGAAAGTCAAAAATGAAGAGGACTGAGGACTGGATATTTGATGAATGGTCAATGTTGAAAATTCTTTATTCGTAATTCTTAGCTAATCCCTAGTCCCTAGTCCCTAGTCCCCAGTCCCCAGTCCCTAATTTACTTTTGCCTTTTGGCTTCAGACTAGTAAAGTAAAAAGACAAAAGGAAAAATTATGTTTATACTTTTAGCTTTTGTATAACAACAAGATTGCTTTTCGATGGTGTGTGGATGTGAAGAGGAATGTGAATAAAATGCGTTTATCTCCCGTATTGGTGGCGGCGTTGGCAATTGCAGCCCCTTTGGGCAGCTCTCTGAGTGCAAATGCACAAACCGCTAATAGTTCAAAACAGAAACCAGTCGTTTTGCAACCAACGACAAATCAAGACTCCCAACTGGGAAATCAAACTGCAAACGCTCAAGGTGCAGCAGCCTTAAGAGTAGAACCTCGTTCTAACTCGAATGTGAATCTGGAAAACTTCAAAAACCAGCCAGGTGTTGTCGCGGTTTTTCCGGCAAAGAAGCCAGTAGTAATAATACCAAGCGCCACAGCGCCAATCACGGCACAAAACCCGCCGTCAAACCCAAATATTCCTGGTTCAAATACTGTTCCAGATATTTCGCCGACTCAAAATCAACAACCAGTTCCTTCCCAGGCTCCACCAACGCTGAATCCTAATCAGCCAACACCTGAAGAAAATCAACAGCAACTCAATCAGCAACTCAATCAGCCAGCACCAGGAGAAAATCAACAGCAACTCAATCAGCAACTCAATCAGCCAGCACCAGGACAAAATCAACAAGCGCCAAATCAGCAACTTAATCAGCCACTACCCGGACAAAATCAACAAGCGCCAAATCAGCAACTTAATCAGCCAGCACCCGAACAAAATCAACAAGCGCCAAATCAGCAACTTAATCAGCCAGCACCCGAACAAAATCAACAAGCGCCAAATCAGCAACTTAATCAGCCACTACCCGGACAAAATCAACAAGCGCCAAATCAGCAACTTAATCAGCCACTACCCGAACAAAATCAACAAGCGCCAAATCAGCAACTTAATCAGCCAGCACCCGAACAAAATCAACAAAACGGAACCCCAGAAGCCACAGAAGCCCGTGTTTTAGTATCAGAGGTATCTGTTAGAAGTCAGACAGGGCAACAACTATTACCGGAATTAGAAAACCAAGTTTACAGAGCGATTCGTACCCAACCAGGAAGGACAACAACGCGATCGCAACTACAGCAAGATATCAACGCTATCTTTGGTACTGGTTACTTCTCTAACGTCCAGGCAGTGCCAGAAGATACCCCCTTAGGCGTGCGCGTCAGCTTCGTAGTGCAGCCCAACCCTGTCTTGACTAAAGTCCAAATCCAGGCAAATCCCGGCACAAATGTCCCCTCCGTACTGCCTGCTAACGCTGTTGATGAAATCTTTAAAGAGCAATACGGTGGCATTCTCAACTTGCGTAGCTTGCAAGAAGGCATCAAGACTTTAACCAAGCGCTATCAAGACCAAGGTTATGTACTAGCAAACGTCGTAGGCGCGCCGCAAGTAGCAGAAAACGGAGTTGTCACCCTACAAGTAGCAGAAGGGGTGGTAGAAGATATTCGCGTCAGATTCCGCAATAAAGACGGTCAGGAGACAAACGATAAGGGAGAACCAATCCGGGGTCGGACACGGGACTATGTTATCAAGCGAGAATTAGAGTTGAAGCCCGGACAAGTTTTCAACCGAAACATAGTGCAAAGAGACTTGCAAAGGGTATTTGGACTCGGATTATTTGAAGATATAAATGTTTCCCTTGACCCAGGTACTGACCCTAGCAAGGTGGATGTAGTCGTGAATGTGGCTGAACGTAACACTGGTTCCATCGCAGCAGGGGCAGGGATTAGTTCTGCCAGTGGGCTGTTTGGTACCATCAGCTATCAGCAGCAAAACCTAGGGGGAAGAAATCAAAGATTAGGTGCCGAGTTACAAGTAGGACAGAGAGAATTACTGTTTGATTTGCGGTTTACAGACCCCTGGATTGCCGGCGATCCTAACCGCACTTCTTACACAGCAAATATTTTCCGCCGTCGGTCGATTTCGTTGATTTTTGATGGAGACGATAACAATATTGAAACCTTTAATCCCGCAGATCCGGATGATGATGATGCCTCTCGCCCGCGTGTTATCCGTCTAGGCGGCGGTGTCACCTTTACTCGTCCCTTATCCGGTAATCCCTTCACAAATTCGGAATGGACTGCTTCAGCAGGTTTCCAGTATCAAAGAATTTCGCTTACTGATGAGGATGGCGATGTCAGAAGGTTAGGACGACTTGAGAATAGTACTAACCCTAACGACATACTTGAACTAAGTCAATCTGGGGAAGGTAGAGACGACTTGCTGCTATTGCAATTAGGAGCCGCACGCGATCGCCGTAATAACGCTTTGCAGCCGACCCAAGGTTCTTTTCTCCGCTTTGGGGTTGATCAATCAGTCCCAGTGGGATTAGGCAGCATTTTCCTGACTAGATTCCGGGGTAGCTACAGCCAATATATCCCCGTTAGATTTACAAACTTTAATAAAGGACCACAAACCCTCGCTTTCAACATTCAAGGTGGAACCATCCTAGGTGATTTACCTCCTTACGAAGCCTTTAGTCTTGGTGGTAGCAACTCCGTCCGGGGCTATGAAGAAGGTGCATTAGGTACTGGACGCTCTTATGTGCAAGCATCACTTGAATATCGCTTCCCTGTTTTTTCCGTAGTCAGTGGCGCACTATTTTTTGACCTAGGTAGTGACTTGGGAAGCACTACTAGGTCAGCGGAGATACTGAACAAAAGCGGTACAGGCTATGGCTACGGTCTTGGCGTGCGTGTGCAGTCCCCACTAGGACCAATTCGCGTTGACTACGGCATCAACGACGATGGCGACAGCCGGATCAATTTTGGGATTGGGGAAAGGTTTTAAGGAGTTAATGGGCAAGGGGCAATGGGCACGCTCGCGTGGGGCATGGAAAGAATCCTATCAGAATAGAACGCGCATCAAAAATCGAGCGTCTTTAATTCTCATTGCCCTTTGCCCTTTGCCCCTTGCCCTTTGCCCTTTGCCCGTTTCCCAATGACCAACAACCAACAAACTATATGCAACAACATACAATAGCTGCGACAATCACCCAAGCAGGAGTCGGACTGCATAGCGGTGAGAAAACTCAGGTACGGATAATACCAGCAGATGCTGGTAGTGGACGCTACTTTGTGCGGGTGGATTTGCCGGACTTACCGATAATTCCCGCACAAGTTGCGGCAGTAAATGAGACTGTGCTTTCGACTCAGTTAGGTAAAGGGGTGGCGTGTGTTCGCACTGTAGAGCATTTATTGGCGGCTCTGTGTGCGATGGGGGTGGATAACGCCCGAATTGAGATTGATGGGGCGGAAGTGCCTCTTTTGGACGGTTCGGCGCAAGTTTGGGTAGAAGCGATCGCGGCTGTTGGGTTAGTCTCACAAACTCTCACCAACACCGAAATTGCTCCGGTGATAACTGAACCAATTTGGGTGCGTCAAGACGATGCTTTTGTCTGTGCTATCCCAGCCCCAGAAATTCGTTTTAGCTATGGTATTGACTTCGACCTGCCTGCGATCGGTAATCAATGGTACAGTTGGTCACGAGGCTCAAATCTGGCAAATGCTTCTGCTAGCTTTGCCGCAAAAATTGCCCCTGCCCGTACTTTCGGTTTACTACATCAAATTGAATACCTGCAAAAATCAGGGCTAATCAAAGGTGGAAGCTTGGATAATGCTTGTGTTTGCGGACCTGAAGGTTGGTTAAATCCACCATTAAGATATGCAAATGAGCCAGTACGTCATAAAATCTTGGATTTAGTAGGAGATTTAAGTTTACTAGGAAATTTATTGCCTAGTGCTCATTTCTTGGCGTACAAAGCCAGCCACAATTTACATATTCAACTTGCCCAAAAGATTCTAGAGTTGGCAGCGGTTGGCGGTTAGTCAAAAGCTAAAAACCTAAATCCTGGGAAAGTTAAAAGCGGCACCTACTTCCTAGCCAAAATTGAAAATCAACCGAGCGTGCCAATGTCAATCCTCAGTGAAGCCAATACAGTCAAAGATCCTGGTTCTGCATCTACCAACTCTGACGAAAATGAAACAACAAGCACATCTGAGACAAAAACGATTTTTACAATAGAAGAAATTCAGAAACTCCTACCCCACCGTTATCCTTTTGCACTTGTGGACCGAATTATCGACTACGTGCCAAGTAAACGCGCTGTGGGGATAAAAAACGTCACCTTTAACGAACCCCAGTTTCAAGGGCATTTTCCGGGTCATCCTATTATGCCGGGAGTGCTAATTGTTGAAGCTATGGCACAAGTCGGCGGTATTGTTTTAACTCAACTACCAGAGTTAGAAGGCGGACTTTTCCTGTTTGCAGGTATAGATAAAGTCCGGTTTCGTCGCCAAGTAGTACCAGGCGATCAACTAGTAATGACCGTGGAACTGTTGTGGGTAAAACAACGTCGTTTCGGTAAGATGCAGGCTCGTGCCGAGGTTGACGGTCAGCTCGCTGCCGAAGGCGAACTGATGTTTTCACTTGCTAATTAAAAAATCCGCTTTTGTGCTATGGGCGCAACCCGAAGGCGCTCTTACTGATTCCTGAGAAAGGATAGCAGTAAATCAAACAAGGCACAACCGCATTGTTTAATTTCTAGATTTTAAACGCCCTCACACATAACTTGCGATCACCGACTCTCTCACTCACTTTCATACCTAAACACTCAGCACTCAAGACTATTCTGGAGATGCACCCTTGAAAACTCTAATTCATCCAACTGCTGTAATTCATCCTAACGCGCAAATCCACCAGAGCGTGCAAGTCGGTGCGTATGCGGTTATTGGAGGGCAAGTCAAAGTAGGTCCGGAAACTATCATTAGCCCTCATGTTGTCCTAGACGGGCTAACGGAAATTGGGGCGCGAAATCACATTTTTCCGGGAGCCTGCATTGGCATGGAACCCCAGGATCTAAAATACGCTGGCGAGCCTAGCTGGGTTAAAATTGGCGACAATAACCAAATTCGGGAATATGTCACCATCAACCGAGCTACAGGCGCTGGTGAAGCAACTATCATCGGCGATGGTAACTTGTTAATGGCTTACGTCCATGTAGGTCATAACTGCGTAATTGCCGATTCTACAATCATTGCCAACTCTGTGGCTTTGGCTGGTCACGTCCATATTGATTCCTGCGCTCGACTGAGCGGCGTTTTAGGTGTCCATCAATTTGTACATATTGGCAGCTTGGCAATGGTCGGTGGTATGACCCGCATTGACCGCGATGTGCCGCCATATATGATGGTGGAGGGCAATCCATCACGGATACGAACCCTCAACCTTATAGGACTTAAGCGCTCTGGAATGAGTTCTGCTGACTTACAAATCCTGAAAAAAGCCTTCCGCTTTCTCTACCGTTCTGAGTTGACTTTCAAAGACGCTTTGGAACAGTTGGAACTGCTGGGAGACACAGAACAGTTGCAGTACTTGCGTCGCTTTCTGCTATTATCTCAGATGCCGGGAAGGCGCGGCTTGATTCCTGGAAAGGGCAAAGCAGCCGGAAGTGATGAGTCTTGAGTTATGAGTCCATAGTCCACAGTCCATAGTCCATTCGTCCATACTTTAAGTATCTTTGACGATTGACCCTTCGGGTTCGCCAGTCGCTCATGGGGGTTTCCCCCAAGACCCTTCGGGTTCGCCAGTCCCCCATCGTGACGGAGACCGCCAAGACGGGGGCTGGTCTCACCGCGCTGGCTCACCATTGACTGTTGACTATTGACTATTGACCGTTGACTATTGACTAACTCCTAAGTTTATATAATGCGAATATTTATCAGCACCGGTGAAGTGTCTGGCGATTTGCAAGGAGCGTTGCTCATTGCAGCACTTCAACGTCAAGTCCTTGCGGCTGGGTTGGAATTAGAAATTGTGGCGCTGGGTGGCGAAAAAATGGCGGCGGCGGGCGCACATCTGCTGGGTAATACTAGTAGTATTGGCTCAATGGGTCTTTTTGAATCGTTGCCTTATGTTTTGCCAACTATCCAGGTACAACGACAAGCGATCGCTTACCTGAAAGAAAATCCACCAGATTTGGTACTATTAATTGACTACATGACACCCAATCTGGGCATTGGCACTTATATGCGAAAGCATATGCCGCAAGTCCCAGTAGTGTATTACATTGCACCCCAAGAGTGGGTTTGGTCGGTCGGTTTGCGTAACACTTCCCGAATTGTCAGCTTCACAGATAAGCTTTTGGCAATTTTCTCAGAGGAAGCCCGCTACTACGAAGAGAATGGGGCTAAAGTTAGCTGGGTAGGACATCCTTTAGTTGACCGAATGCAAAGCGCTCCCAGCCGGGAAGCGGCTCGTGCTAAGTTGGGGATTGCCCCAGAACAGATAGCGATCGCTCTTTTACCCGCTTCTCGTCGCCAAGAACTAAAATATCTCTTACCAGTAATCTTTCAAGCTGCACAAAATATTCAAGCTAAGTTAAGCGAAGTTCATTTCTGGATTCCCTTATCTCTGGAAATATACCGCGAAGCTATAGAAAAAGCTATACAGCGTTATAATTTGCGGGCAACTGTAGTATCTGGTCAGCAACAGGAAGTTATGGCGGCTGCGGATTTGGCAATCACTAAATCTGGTACAGTCAATTTAGAACTTGCCCTGCTAAATGTGCCGCAAGTTGTTACCTATCGGCTGCATCCAGTTACAGCTTGGATTGCCCGTAATATTCTTAAAGGTTCTATACCTTTCGCATCACCAACTAACTTGGTGGTGATGAAGCCAATAGTACCAGAGTTTTTACAAGAGCGAGCAACGCCAGAAAACGTGACTCAAGCTGCAATGGAATTACTGCTTAATCCCAGCCAAAAAGAGCAAACTTTAGCTGATTATCGAGAAATGCGGCAGCATTTGGGAGAAGTAGGAGTATGCGATCGTGCTGCTGAAGAAATTTTACAAATGGTCTAAAATTTGCGATCGTAGATTTGAGATTGTAAATTAGGCATTCCGCATGGGGCATTGGATAAATCCCAAATCGCAAATTGAGTATCGACGACCAGTGGCTGTGGATCTATTTGCTGGTGCTGGTGGATTTTCTTTGGGTATTGAGCAAGCTGGTTTTGATGTCTTGGTAGCAGTAGAGTACGATCCTATCCACGCTTGCACTTACTGTTTCAACTTTCCACTGACAGAAGTTTTGTGCGCGGATGTCTCAAAGGTTACAGCAGAAGCGATTAAGCAGGCAGCTAATCGCAGTTGGATTTTACACCATAAAAGTGGGGAAGTGGGGAGACGACTTGGGGACAAGGGGACAGGGGGACAAGGAGGACAAGATGAATTTTATTCACCCTTGTCTCCCCCCTCTCCTTGTCCCCCCCTCTCCCCCTCCTGGGATGGGCAAATTGACTTGGTATTTGGTGGACCTCCCTGCCAAGGTTTCTCTATGATGGGTAAAAGAGAACTAGAAGACGATCGCAACAGTTTGATATTTCACTTTTGCCGTCTGGTGATTGAGTTAAATCCTCGTTACTTTGTGATGGAAAATGTGCCAGGAATGGCAGCAGGAAAACACAAAGCCATGTTGTCACATCTAATTAACAACTTTGAAGCCGCTGGATATCATATCCAAAAAGGAATTTTGAATGCGGCTGATTTTGGCGTACCACAAAAGCGCCGGCGGTTGTTTGTGATTGGTACGCAACAGGAGTCAGGAGTAGAGACAAGGGTTATCGCGTCTGTACAAAAGTTAGGAGTTAATAATTCTTTCGTTACCTTGTTACCAAGTGATGCCAAGTTAAACAATGTGACGGGGCAAAATGCATATGGGGTGACTGTCGGTGACGCGATCGCTGATTTACCAGATATAAATGATTTTCCTGAACTTGCCAACAGCGATGAAGTGTTACTTTCAAAGGAACAACTGCAACAGCTACAAGAAAAATCTAGTTCTTACGTGCAGATGTTGCGATCGCACCCCTGTATGAGACAAGAAGACAAGGAGACAAGGGGACAAGGGGACAGGGAGGACAAGGAAGAAAAAGTTACCTCTCCCCCTCCCCCCAACTTCTCCTACCCTCGTCTGTGGAACCCTCAACTGTTGACTAGTTCGATGCAAACGCAGCATCAGGAAAACTCAAAAATTCGCTTTGAGAAAACTTTCCCAGGTGAGTTAGAAGCGATTAGCCGCTTGCGACGCCTGGATATAAACAGTCTGTGTTATACTTTACGCGCCGGTACTGACTACCTTCGTGGTAGTCACACATCTCCGCGTCCGATTCATCCCACATTAGCGCGAGTCATCTCAGTGCGGGAAGCTGCACGCTTGCACTCATTTCCCGACTGGTTTAGATTTCATCAAACCAAGTGGCACGGTTTTCGCCAAGTAGGGAATGCTGTTCCACCACTTTTAGCACAAGCGATCGGTGAAAAAATCATTGGGGCTTTGTGCGTTGTGCCTTCTTCGCCACAACAGCCTCTAAAATTGGGAGATACGCAATTATTAAGGTTTACACCGTCTCAGGCTAAAGATATTTTTAGCTTGTGAATTGCTTAAGTCCAAGCCCGGAAAAATGTACTATCTTCCCAAATAGCGGCAGTACGTTGCTCTATTTCTGCGAGTTCCTGATTTTTCAGAAGCTTGAAAGCCCGCGCTACCTTGACATTTTCTTCTAGTTGTGCTATTGATTCCGCCGCAATTACACAGCACTGAACTCCAGGCTGAGATAAACTATATCCCAAAGCTTGCTGCATACCTGACAAACCACCTGGCTTGAACAAGCGACCGTAAGCAGGTACTTTCATGGCAATTACACCCACATTTTTTTGCTGTGCTACGGGTAAAACTACGGGTAAAAATGGGCGCGGATGATGTTTGTCTGCCGCATTAACGGGAATTAACGTTGTGTGGAAAGGATAGCGACGCAGACCTTCAGCAATTACTTTTGGGTCATGGTGTCCGGTAATACCAGTAAAGCGCACGAGTTTTTGCTCTATTGCTTCTTCTACAGCTTTAATTGCTCCAGATGCACTAAAAATGGTATCAAGTTCTTGGGGGAAAGAAACGTGATGTAGCTGCCACAAGTTAAGATAATCTGTGTTGAGGCGTTTAAGCGATCGCTCTAATTCTCGCCACGCTCCATCACGGTCTCTTTTGTCAGTCTTACTTGCGAGAAACAACTTTGAACGTGCTGGTGGTAGAACTTTCCCCAAATAATCTTCACTTGGTCCATAACTTGAAGCAGTGTCAAAATAACGGATGCCTAATTGCAACGCTTTTTCAATAATTGCGACAGCATCGCGTTCTCTTCCTTCCCAGGATAGCGGTGTTTGACCCGCTCCACCCAAGCCGAAGATAGGCACTTTTATTTCTGTGCGTCCCAGTACTCGTTCTGGCATTGTTGCTGGTGGTGTCGCAGTGTTGGTAGCATTTTGTTGCAAAGTAGTAGCTCCTACAACACCCCCTGCGACGGCAACACTGGTCATTAAGAAGTTGCGTCGTGTCGTTTTTTCTGACATGATTTGCTTCCAAGGTGAAATCGCTTCTCTTTTAGTATGTTAGCGAGGAACACCGTAATAGAGTTGGAGCGATCGCACTTGTTTTTCTAGCTGAGGGGAAAGAGCGAATAGCTTACTTACCACCTACAGCATTTTTTTGAGCGTAACTTAGATTCCGCTGATACTCTACAATTTTTTGCTGGGCTATTACATAATTAGGGCTGTCAGATGGAACAGCATTCATGAGTGCTATTGCTTCTTGCCACTCACTTTCAACCGTCTTCCATTCATCTTGGGATTTTGCTGATTGGGTGAAATTTGCTGCACTAATTGCTTTATTTACACCCTCTCTAAAAGTTTCAGTCTTAAGTTTCAATGTAGGTGTTATATTTACTGGCGAGGGCGTAATTAATGAAGTCGGAGACGGTACTTGTACTTTTTTATTATCAACAATGAATAAAGGTATACTTTTGGGAATATTTGGTAATTTTGCTAACAAGTAAATTCCGACAGCAACGATTATCATCCAAATAATTATCGGCGCTTTTTTAAATAACTTTTTTGGTTTTTCCTTATTTTTCAAACCCATATTCTCTGAAAGAGGATACGGTTTTGATTTCATCTTATGTAGTCCCATCTCACCACGTAGTTGATTAAATTCTGCATCTATATCTAAAGTTGAATTAAGTTCAATTTGACTTTTATCAGGTTGATTTATATTAAAGTATACAGATAGAAAGCGCTGCTTAACTAAATATCCAAGCTGATAAATTAAGGCTGCTTTAATGAGCCACGTAATAATAAATATTACTATTATATTTTCCTCAAAAGGGGTGTAATTCTCTGGAGACTTTGCAAAACTTAGGTTGAATAAAGGTAATAAAAGAGTAAAAATAAAAAAGGCTAGTAGTGTAGATATTACAATTACAAGCCAACCATACAACCCTTCCCACCAACTAATAATTCCGGGTATTAATCCATGTGGTTTACCTATCTCTCGTGTCTGAATAGCAGGCAGAAAGCGAGCTAAAAACAAATGTAAAACGTGATGAGTAAAAGTAATTACAGGAATTGGTGACAAGAGGGACAGTATTATAAATACAACCAACAATTCTATGCTATTTGCAAAATCAGCAATACGGTAGCCAACCTTTCCGGTAATCTCAACGAAAAATATAATTACTCTTAAAAATACAGCTAAAATAAAAGCTTTTAGCCACGAACTAGGGTAAGGAAACCATACAGACCATTGAAATTTTTGCAGCTTTTGCTTACCAAGCTTAGGCATATTCGGCTGTGTCATAACCAGTAAAAGTGAAAACCTGAAAATTAATTCTCCATTCTCAGGATTCCCATTTTAAAGACGCGATTAACATTGTCTATATTTTTAGTTAATCGCGCCTTTTATTACGTATATTCACTCAAAATTATGGAAGTCCGCGCATGCGGACTTTGTTCGTGTAGCCGCAACTTAAGTCGTCGATTACTTACCACCAGCAGCGCTTTGCTTTGCAAAATCCAAATAAACCTGATACTGTGTAATTTTTTGCTGAGACAATGCATAATCAGGGCTTGAAGATGGCACAGAATTCATCAAAAATATTGCTTCTCTCCACATACTCTCAACCATCTTCCACTCATCTTGAGATTCTGCAATCCTAGCTAATTTTGCTGCACTTTTACCTTTGCTAAGTCCTTTGTCAAAAGTATCATCCTCAATAAATTTAGAATTAACTGGTGTAGCTTCCGAAGACACCGATAATCTAATTTGCTCGGCTAAATTTGCAGTTTGTTGAACTTCTGGTAATTTAGTAAACAAATATATCCACGTAGCAACCAAAGGAATCAAAATAATAGTAAATATTTTTTTCGGCGATTTACCATGCTTGGCAATAAACCTGAAAAAAGTTGTTTTTTTAGCTGGTAACTCTTCAGTTGTTTGCACCTGGGTTGAAATGGTTTCATTTCCTATGCTATCAGTTTCAATTTGTGAAGATGTATCCAACTTGGGATTTCCGGCTGTATTATCAACAGAATCACCATAAACTAAGCGACACTTAAATAAATAGCCAATTTGGTAAATTAAAGCCGCATTAATCAGCCAGACTACTGCAAATATTGTTTGTATATTTCTGTCAGTTGAAGTGTAGTTAGTGATGATTTTTTCGTAGCTGAGATTAAATAAAGGTAGAAAAGGCGTGCAAAACAACGTTGCGGCTAAGGTTGAGAGAATAAATACAAGCCAGCTATATAAACTTTCCCACCAGCTGATTATTCCTGGAAAAAAGCCTTTGATTTTGCTGATTTTTTCGCCGGGAATTCCGGAAATAAAGCGACCGAGAAAAAAGTGATGCAAAAAGGCGATCGCGGGAATTGGTAGTATAAGTAACAATATTAGCCAAATAATAAATTGTTCCGGTCTGTTTGACCATCTAGCCAGATTCAGCAACAATTCACTATTGCGTCTAATAATGTTGACAAAAGCAGTCATTAGCACAGATAACATTAAAGCACTTAACCAGGAATTAGGATAAGGAAACCATATAGGCAATCCAAACTTTTTCATCTGACATATCCTCCGCTTCATTTAAATTAATGGTTAGGTAAATTCAAGCGATGCGATCGCACTTTTAGCTTAGACATCGCCATTTCCACGCCTATTCTGCTGTATCAGAACAAACTAGAAATATCATCTTTCGATTAAATAATACCTCTCGCCCAACAACCAATCAATCGCAGCTTTCTTTACAATTGCACTCATTCGCCATATCCCATCATCCCGCTTAAAAGTTATGGGAGTGCCACAATTGAGAAAGATAGGTTTGACTGCTATGACACCTTCACCCACATATACCCGAGAGCCTTGGTCTGAATCTTATAGTGAAATAATTGATGTTCGTTCCCCTAACGAATTTGCGGAAGATCACATCCCCAAAGCAATCAATTTACCAGTGCTGAATGATGACGAACGCGCTCAAGTAGGAACGATATATAAACAAATCAACCCCTTTACTGCGCGTAAAATCGGGGCTGCGTTAGTATCAAAAAACATCTCCCAGCATCTAACTGAATACTTTGCCACAAAAGATAAAAACTACCGTCCTCTAGTGTACTGTTGGCGCGGTGGACAGCGTTCTGGTAGCATGGCTTCGGTGCTATCGCAAATTGGTTGGCGAGTCACATTAATCGAAGGTGGTTACAAAACTTATCGCACTTATGTTCGCCAGCAAATCGAACATCTGCCACAAAAATTTACTTATCAGGTACTGTGCGGTTTAACTGGTAGTGGTAAAACACGTATCTTACACCAGATGCGCTTAACTCGTGGTGCTCAAGTTTTAGATTTAGAAGGTTTAGCCAACCATCGCGGTTCTCTGCTAGGGGAAGAATGGCAAGGAAAACTTTCGCCTCAACCTTCACAAAAATACTTTGAATCGTTGCTATTGGAACAACTGCAAAAATTCAATCCGCATCAGCCAGTGTGGGTAGAATCAGAAAGCCAAAAAATTGGCAATATTTATTTACCCCAATTTTTATGGCAAAAAATGAAACAGGCTAACTCTATAGAAATTCAAATACCTATAGCTGCTAGAGTGAAGTTTCTTTTAGAAGAATACCCGCATTTGATGGATCATGCTGATATTTTAAAATGGAAGCTTGAAAAATTTAAGTCTCGCTATGGTTGGGATAAATTATGTCACTGGTATCAGTTGATTGATGCAGGAAATTGGGAATTATTTGTGCAGGATATATTGCAATATCACTATGACCCTACCTATAGACAGTCAATAAAACGGGACTTTTCCAAAGCTGACCGCGTGCTATCTATCCCCAATTTATCTGATAACAGTATTGATAGTTTATTGGATTCTTTGTTGCCTAACTCTCTAGCATTAACGTGACAATTATATTACCCCTTTCTAAAAAGGAGAGGGGTATGTATGAAGTTATTTGCATTTATTCAACTTTTTTATTGAATGCGATCTGTACAGAAAACCGCTAAATATAATTTATTGTCAAGTCGCTTCGCTCCATGCCAATAACTTTTATGTAAATTAGCAGTAGACTATCTTAGGTACAGTTATGACTTCTGTGGAAGTGTCAGTTGAGGAACGAGTGCTAGTTACTGGTGCTACTGGTGGAGTCGGGCAACTCGTGGTAGGCGATTTGCTAAAGAAAAACTTTAAAGTTCGTATCCTGACTCGCAATAGTGCAAAAGCCCAAAAGATGTTTGATGACAGAGTGGAAATTGCGGTTGGTGACATATGCGACCCGAATACACTCCCAGCAGCAGTGCAGAATGTCACTTACATTATATGTGCTACTGGGACTACTGCCTTTCCCTCGCAAAGGTGGGAGTTTGACCCAGCCCCTAGCTTAATTGAATGGGTGCAGCTGTTTCTCGACCCCAAATATAGTCAAGCAAAAGCGAAGAATAGTCCTGCAAAAGTTGATGCACAAGGTGTCAGCAACTTAGTAGCAGCAGCACCCTCTGATCTGAAGCGTTTTGTTTTCGTATCTTCTTGCGGAATACAACGTAAGGACAAATTTCCTTTTAGCATTCTCAATGCATTCGGCGTACTTGATGCCAAGCAGAAGGGTGAGGAAGCTATCATCAGTTCGGGATTGTCCTACACCATTATCCGCCCAGGACGCCTCATCGACGGTCCCTATACCTCATACGACCTCAACACCCTCCTCTTGGCAAAAACAGAAGGCAAGTTTGGTGTAGTATTGGGTACGGGCGATACACTGTTAGGTGATGCCAGCCGCATTGACGTGGCAACAGCTTGTGTGGAATCCATTCAGAACAATCATTGTGAAAGGAAAGTTTTTGATCTGATAAACCAAGGACAAAGACCGTCAGTGATTGACTGGGACACACTTTTTTCCTCTTTATAAGCGTGGGTGTGATATCCTGCCAATTTCATAACTAGATATCACACCTAGATTATGCTGTTAATCAGGTGCGCTGAAGTACTCTGATGCTAAAACTTGGAGGTGAAAAAGCATCGATAAAAAGACGAAAATATTGGTTAAGTAAAGAGCATTGAAGGTAGTTAAAAATGTTCGTTAAGCAAGGAGTAATACCAAGTTGCGTTCTTATCGTGGTAGTTGAAAGTCCAGCTATATTGCTTTTTTCGTCGCTTCGGGCTGAGTACTGCCGATGAGATTGCAACTTCTTATAAGCAAAGTATCTCTTCTACCAGCAAAATTAATTTATAATAACTATTTTTGCTTTTGCTGCGAAGACATAGTAGCGTTATTTGTCGAAGTAGCGGTAGTAATATTAATCATTGGTAGTTTACCATCACCAGTCATCACCATCGGAAACTTACCATCCCACTTTTCTATCGCTTGCTTTTGCAAAAATGCTGGGGTTAAAGTTTTTTCTTGTAACTTTTGCGCTTCTGCTTCTCCTTTTGCGCGGTTGATGTTTGCTTGAGCTTCTTGTGCTGCTTTATCAGCATTAAATTCTGCTTGTCTTGCTTGTTGTTCTGCTATTTGTCTCGCTTCCACAGCTTTGCTAAACTCTTCCGGAAAAGCGAAATTTACTATAGATACATCATCGACAATTACACCATAAGGCGCTAAACGATTTTGAAGATTTGTATCAATTTCTGCTTTGATTTCTGCTCTTTCAGTAATAATTTCTTCTGTTGTTTTTTGAGAAATTGCTGCTTTCAAAACTTCGGAAACAGCGGGAGCGATTATTGTTGTAATGACTTGTTGCTCATCTCCAATTTTTTGAAAAACTTTATTTACCCGCGTTGGGTCGATGTTCCAGTTAACAGCGATTTCTGCTGTCATTCTCTGGAGGTCTTTGGAAGTAGCATCAGCTTTAAAACTAGTATTTTGAATGCGAATGCTGATGTTTTTAACTGATGTGGCAATTGGCGTAATCGGGTGGATACCTTCATCAAAAACTCTATCTTGGACTTTGCCAAATTGCATGATAACTCCTCGTTCACCTGCATTGACAATGCTAAATGGACGAAAAATAATTGCTAAAACTAATAAAACTATTCCACCCACAAGGTACAATGCGTGATGATAGTTATTAGTATTATTGTTTCTCAGATTTTCCATATTCTTTCTGCTAAGTTGAGCGGGATAGTTTTGCTTTAGTATCAGGCTAAAAAGATTTTTCCATCAGTAACATCAGTAAAAACACTGTTGCGAGTAATAATTTCGGAAAAAACTTTAAACTCAAACTTATTTAAACATGAAAATTTCTCAACGTCATGCTTGGCAATTAACACTAGATGAAGCTATAGCTATCCAAGAACAGCTACAAGCTGAAGTAATTACCGAAGATAAATTTAAAGAACCAGTTCAGTATGTTGCTGGGGTAGACATGGGTTTTGAAGCAGACGGGACGATTAGTCGCGCAGCAGTAGCGGTATTGAGTTTTCCCGATTTGCAGGTGATCGAAACGAGTTTAGCGTATCGTCCGACAACATTTCCTTACATTCCTGGTTTCCTCTCATTTCGGGAAATTCCAGCTGTACTCGACGCTTTAGAAAAGATTACAACAATACCAGATATTATTCTCTGTGATGGTCAGGGAATTGCCCACCCTCGCAGATTTGGCATAGCTTGTCATTTGGGTGTACTTGTGGATATACCGACAATTGGTGTAGCAAAATCTTTGCTGGTTGGTAGGCATGAAATAGTACCAGAAACAAAAGGTAGTTGGCAACCACTTATACATAAGCGTGAAACGATTGGTGCAGTTTTACGCACGCGTCCCAAAGTAAAACCACTATATATCTCCAGTGGTCATCGCGTCAGTCTACCCACGGCTATTGACTATGTATTGCGCTGCACGCCAAAATATCGACTGCCAGAAACTACTCGCATTGCTGATAAATTAGCTTCTAACAGATAAAGCGATCGCTTTGCCAACGCCAAGGCTGATCGGACTTTAGAAAAGCAAATATGTCTCCCCGCACAGCGCTAACAGGCTAAAAGCCTGGAGCTATACGGACGAAGGCTGCGGAGGCAGCCTAAAATGCTTTTAGCCGACGTAGGTGGAGAGAAGTTTGAGCGGAGGTTACGAGCGTTTGTGCAGCGTTGCCGCAGGCATCAAAGCTTCTCTTCTCCTTCAAAGACGCTTCTCTACGAGACGCGGAGCGAACGCGAACGAGAGGCTTGTCTGCGACACGCACATGCGTTCGCCAACGGAGCTTTGTTTGTATAGCCGCACCTTTCTAAGGTGTCGGGTAATGAATTATTATTTACAATTTGGCAGGGCAATCGCACTTCACTCTAAGCGATCGCAAACTATTCCCCAATCCACAAATAAATTAAAAATCGGATTTTTTGCAACAAAGCAGACAATATTCGGATTTTTTTGTTATAACATCAATGAATATAAAGAAAGCTTCATACAATCCGGCTCGCAGAACCCACAGTAAAAGCCGTTAATTTTCAACTTGACTGAATAGTCTCTGTGCCTTACGCTTTCTCACTTACAGTCTTAAATAAATTAAGTAAAAGTTCCTAATTTTTCGCCTGAGATTTGAATTTACAAAAATATACAATTATAAAGATTTAATTATATAGCTTTTGTGCATGTCCTTTTGTCTGCCGTATATGAGTATCATTTTTGCTCAATGGCTCAAATCGATTTTGAAAGCGTCTTTTTCGTAGATGCTGCTAGAACCACCAGAACATAAACCTGTACACGGAAATTTGCCTAATGACACCGGATAAGCTGACCTTCGCGGATAAAATTTCGCTAGACGGAAAAACTTTTGTACATGCAGAACAAATACCTATCCCAGAATGGCCCCGTGTGGTAACAGAAAGACCACAGCCGACACTTACTGTTAAAGATGATGATTTATTTTTCGTGACCGATAGTATCGGCAATATTTCTGGTTGTTCGCTCAACGACAGCAACCCCAGTATGGGACTGTTTTGCTCTGATACCAGATTTCTCAGTCGTTTGGAGTTGCAGATTGAAGGGCGATCGCCTGTTCTCCTCAGCAGTACCGCTGACAAAGGATTTTCACTTTCAGTTTTGTGTACTAATCCCAAAATTGACGATCGCCTAAATGCCGACACTGTAGGAATTCGCCGCGAACTTGTCCTCAACGGCGCACTATTTGAAGAAATAGAAGTAGCAAATTATAGCACAACTAACATCACCTTTGAACTCACTATCAGCTTTGATGCGGATTTTGTCGATTTATTTGAAGTGCGGGGCTATGACAGACAGAAACGCGGTAAACTTTTGCGCCTAGTAGACCCAACAATTGAGGAAGCAATACTAACAGGTGATGGCGTTTCTCCGATACAGACAACAGCGACGCCAGAAGTGTTGACACTTGCCTATCAAGGTCTAGATGCCTCAGTCATGGAATCGCGCATTCAATTCCAGCATCGAATCCCCGATTATTTCAAAGGTTACACAGCGGTTTGGCGGATGGAATTGGCTTCTCACGAAACCCAAAAACTGGGTTATCGGGTGAATATGTTAACAAACAACAAATCTAGCTCTACTGTTAGTGCCCCTGCCACCTTAGGGCAAGCAAAAGCTGCTGAGGTGATGGAAGAACAGCACTGGGGACAACAAATTACCCGAATTCGCTCGGATAAAAGCTTGTTTAATCGAGTTATCGAGCGAGCGGAACAAGATATGTATTTGTTGCGGCAATCTTTTGGTAAGCACAAAACTGTTTCCGCCGGTGTGCCGTGGTTTTCTTCACTGTTTGGGCGGGATTCGCTGATTACAGCTTACCAAAGCTTAATGTTAAATCCGCAAATCGCCAAAGAAACTCTTTTTCTCTTAGCCGCGTACCAAGGTAAAAGTGAAGATGATTGGCGTGAAGAGGAACCAGGTAAGATTTTACACGAGTTGCGATTGGGAGAAATGGCGCGTTGTCAGGAAATTCCCCATACGCCCTACTACGGTACTATTGATGCTACTCCTCTGTGGCTGATGTTGTATGCTGAATACTACACTTGGACTCACGATCAAGAAACTCTAGAGCAACTTTGGTCACATGCTCTGGCAGCAATGGAGTGGATCGATCGCAATATGAAACAAACTAGCTACTTAAGCTACTATTGCAAATCTAAACGCGGTCTTGCTAACCAAGGCTGGAAAGATTCTGGTGACTGCATTGTAGACCGCAAGGGAGAATTAGCAACCGGACCAATTGCCCTTTGTGAAGTGCAAGCTTACGTCTATGCTGCGAAAATGCGTCTAGCGGAAATTGCTAGGATGAAAAAGCGGCTTGATTTGGCAGACCGCTGGCAAGAAGAGGCAAGAAACCTGAAGGTTCGTTTCAATCGAGATTTCTGGATGGAAGACGAGGATTTCTGCGCTCTTGCTTTGGATGGAGAGGGTAAGCATGTAGATAGCATTACATCAAATCCTGGTCATTGTCTGCTTTTAGGAATTTTCACCCCAGAAAAAGCTTACAGTGTGGCAGAGCGGTTGCGAGCACCGGATATGTTTAATGGTTGGGGCATTCGCACGCTAAGTAGTTTGTCACCAGCTTACAATCCGATGGGCTATCATATTGGTTCAGTTTGGCCCCACGATAACGCGCTCATTGCAATGGGTTTGCGATCGCTCGGTTTAATCGATCAAGCTTTAGAATTGTACCAAGGCTTGATCGATATGACTAGCCAGCAGCCCTACCACCGTCCCCCAGAACTTTTATGCGGCTATGAACGTAACGGTGATAATGCTCCCGTGCAATATCCTGTTGCTTGTACTCCTCAAGCTTGGGCTACTGGCAGTATCTTTCAATTACTGCAAATGATGGTCAACTTGGTGCCTGATGCTCAAAATAACTGCTTGCGAATAATTGACCCCGCTTTGCCAGAGTCAATTAATCGTTTGTCGTTCCACAACTTGCGCGTTGGTGCTACCGTTCTCGATTTAGAATTTGAACGCTCTGGTAACACCACTGCTTGTCGCGTCGCCAAAAAACGCGGTAATCTCCGCGTAGTTATTGAAGCCTAATTTAGTTAGGAATTATGAGTTATGAGTTAGTTTTAAACATTAACTCATAACTCATCATTGGTAAGTCTTAACTTTCTAACCTTCCTCCTTCTCACTCTTGTGTCCTGGGGAAGCTTCATAAAGAGCATCTAATTGCTGACGAGCATCTTCAACATTGACTGAACGCATTACCAATAAAGGTTCTTTAATTAAATTTCCGGAACTATCTAATAATTCGGGATGAGGTATAAATTGTTTTCTTGATGACATATATGCGGAGTTTCCCTGCCCCATTGACGACCTGGAATAAGTCCGGTCTGTGTCAAAACAGAACATCATCAGGTTGCGAATTAAGTTGCCAACGGCTATAAAAGCAAGGATAGTAAAAGCAAGAATGTAAAGTAAGTGTAACATCGGTTTTTCCTCCAGGTGCAGCGGTTTTAAAATCTTATACTGTCATTTTGGCTGGGAAAACCCCAGCCTTACTCTATTGCTTCGCTTTGCCGATACCGTTACTACTGGCTAAAGCGAATATTTAACGCACATAAGTAAGTGTATGCCTATGTCAATGTGAGAAAATTTTTTAACTCTTAGTCAATCTTAAGTCTCATAAAATACAATATTTTCTTAATTCAAAGCATTTGAACAATTTTGTAGTATCTCTTCGACTTATATACCGTTTTGCTATTGCCAAGCAGTTTAGCAAAATTTTAATGTCAAAAACATTAAACTTCTCGCTCTTGACGGAACCGCATCGCCACTTGCCAACATTCTGTGACTAATTTGTGCCAAGGCATTAAGGTTTCCATCTCAATGCCGACTTGTCCATCAGTTGCACTAAACAGCATCTTCGCGGTGTTCACTTTGTCTTGAGCCTGCTTAACTCGCAACAGTAAATCAGATTGCTCCTGGTGACTCATAAATGAGAGTTGCTCGCTTTCGAGTAATTCACGCGAGCGCGCAAACCAATACTGAAAATCTTCTAACAACGGCTGCAAAACCGTCTTCAACAACTCAGGCTCTGGTAAGTTTGAGTCTCGCATAAATCAGAGGCATATTTCTAACTTGCTTACTAATATTAACGCTATTTACGTTTCTTAACATTTTTCTTATTTATGTCCCAAGGCATAAATCATGAAAATTCTGTAATAAGCGTTACAATATACAATTATATAAGCTACACAAAAAATTTGTACAGTCCCAATAGATATAGCTGTACATGCAGCACTAAGATAGATGCAGCTTTATGAAAAATTAATTAAATAAGAAATTAATAGGCGAAGATATAATATGATGGAAAGGATATGAGAAATTTTCTAAAGGCAGTCAGTTATACAGCCAATTAAAAAAATAATTTTTCATTGTTTGCAGAGATAAACTAAAAGCACTCATTTGAAAGATATTTTTAATGTATAAGATAAGAAAAATTTATTTTACAGTAAACGTGTAAGACCCAATGCAGTGCGGGAAAGTAAGTAATCGCTCTTGTTGTGTCAAAAAGCGTCAAAAATTAATTGATCCGTAAAGTTAAAGTCCATCGATTACGCTTTAAATCCGACAAAGCGCTTAGACATGCCCGTGTTATATTTGGGTAGATTTTTCCCAAAAAAGAGCGATCGCAACTCATCATAAAGTAATTACTTAGCCAATGGTTCAACAGCCGATGTCGCCACAATCATCTTCCAATCAAGCAGAACAACTCGAAAAAATGTACTTACCGCGTAGCAGCGAATCGGAAAATTTGCGAAAGATCCGCCACACAGCTTCCCATGTGATGGCGATGGCAGTACAAAAGCTGTTTCCTAAGGCGCAAGTTACAATTGGTCCGTGGATTGATAACGGCTTCTACTATGACTTTGACAGTCCCGAACCATTTACCGACAAAGATTTGAAAGCCATCCAAAAAGAGATGGTGAAAATTATCAATCGCAAAATTCCCGTAATTCGCGAAGAAGTTAGCCGGGAAGAAGCCGAAAGCCGAATTAAGAAAATTAACGAACCTTACAAGTTAGAAATTCTCCAAGATATTAAATCCGAACCAATCACCATTTACCACTTAGCCAATGAATGGTGGGATTTGTGCGCGGGACCTCACGTAGAAAACACCGCCGATTTAAACCCAAAAGCGATTGAATTAGAAAGCGTTGCCGGCGCTTATTGGCGTGGAGACGAAACCAAAGCGCAACTACAACGCATTTACGCCACCGCTTGGGAAACCCCAGAACAACTCGCCGAATACAAGCGACGCAAAGAAGAAGCGCAACGCCGAGATCATCGTAAATTGGGTAAAGAACTGGGATTATTTGTATTTTCCGATTTAGTCGGACCCGGTTTACCTTTATGGACACCCAAAGGAACTTTATTACGGACTCTTCTGCAAGACTTTTTGCAACAAGAACAGTTAAAACGCGGTTATTTACCTGTGGTAACGCCCCACATCGGTAGAGTAGATTTATTTAAAGTCTCCGGACACTGGCAGAAATATAAAGAAGATTTGTTCCCGATGATGGCGGAGGATGAGAAAGCAGCAGCAGATGAGCAAGGCTTTGTCCTCAAAGCGATGAATTGCCCCTTCCACATCCAAATATATAAGAGTGAGTTGCACTCATACCGAGAATTACCGATACGGTTTGCGGAATTTGGTACCGTTTACCGTTACGAGCAATCTGGGGAATTAGGCGGTTTAACTAGAGTACGCGGCTTTACTCAAGATGATGCTCATATATTTGTAACGCCAGAACAGCTAGAGACAGAATTCCTCAACGTAGTAGATTTGATTCTGTCAGTGATTAAGAGTCTGAAATTAGATCAGAACTTTAAAGCGCGACTGAGTTTCCGCGATCCAGCCTCAGATAAGTACATAGGTTCTGATGAAGCTTGGAACAAAGCTGAAAGTGCTATCCGTAGCGCTGTGGAAACTTTGGGGATGGAACATTTTGAAGGAATTGGCGAAGCGGCGTTTTATGGTCCCAAACTAGATTTTATAGTCAAGGATGCTTTAGATAGAGAGTGGCAGCTAGGAACGGTGCAAGTAGATTATAACTTGCCAGAACGCTTTGATTTGGAATATGTTGCTGAAGATGGCTCTCGCAAACGTCCGGTGATGATTCACCGTGCGCCTTTTGGCTCTTTGGAACGGCTGATTGGTATTTTGATTGAAGAATACGCGGGAGATTTCCCCTTGTGGTTGGCGCCAGTACAAGCCAGATTGTTGCCTGTGAGTGATGAGTTTCTACCTTTTGCCAAAGAGGTAGCAGCCAAGATGCAAGCTTTGGGTATCCGTGCGGAAGTCGATTTGAGTGGCGATCGCCTGGGTAAACTCATCCGCAATGCAGAGAAACAAAAAATACCCGTGATGGCGGTAGTGGGAGCGAAAGAAGTTGAAAGCAACAGCTTAAGTATTCGTACACGCGCTTCAGGGGAGTTGGGAAGTATACCTGTAGATGAGGTGATGGACAAGATGAAGCAGGCGATCGCTAACTTCGAGAACTTCTAGCAAAAACTAAGGTGGGCATTGCCCACCTTATTACTATTTGATGTTATTAATACTGACAGTTATAATTGGCGCAAAGAGCGCTGATGACAAACTTATCGCAATTAATGATATAGACGACTCTACAGAGATGTAAACAATTTTTTACACGAACAAATGCGGAATAGTTAATCTTTCCGATGAAGTTAAAAACACTAATTTTATCTTGTTAACTTCAACGAATGAAAAAGTTAGACTTTCTCGGAGCTAGCCTATTTTTCATGATAGGAACTTTTCCGGCTAGTGTATCACAAGCATCCAATATTAATCCAAATAAAATATTTTCTTTCTCCTCTTTAAATCAAGTCGAGCTTGCTCAAAATAAAGCAAAATTTAAACCAGATTCAGATAATCCAAATTATCTGCGAGACTATAACTTTTCTACACCACTTCCGCAAACAGGTAAAGTAACTATTCGTCGTGCTCTGCGTGAGTTTAAGCAAAACAGGATGTTTAAGGCTTGTCCTGCTAACTCTGAATTATATGCTTTTGCAGAAAGTACAAACTATCAAGTGGAAATTTGTACTAAAGAACATACTCTTAAACAACCAAAATATTATTTTAGTCGTGCCAAAAATGGTAGTAGTAGTTTAACAATAAAAAGCAATGACGAAGACGCAGCATATCAATTAATTTTTCAGAATAATGGATACACCTACTCGATTTATCGAGACGGTGGTAGTTCTAAAAATCCCATCAATGCATATTTAGAAGTTACACGACCTGATGGCAAAACTTTTGTCGAAGCGCTGATTTATCTATATGAACGACAGCAGTAAATCTTGACTTTTGCGAAACCAAGAACTTCAGCGATCTGGCTTTTGGACACTATCGGCATCACTTAGGACATTTACAGCAACCTTATCTGGTAAAGTTGAAATGCATCCCTTACAAATCTAGCTATTGCTAGATGCGGAAATTCTCTCACAACTTATAATCTACTAATGTTGATGCGAGAGATGAAACTGTGGATGTAATATTACGAGCGCACGAATTAAAACTAGCCTTAATCGATTTTGTTCTTGATGCAGAAGAGGAACTGGCTACAGCGTTGGAAACCTATGCAGCAGAACAATCGCGTCGTGGTTCTGGGGATAGTAAACAGCAAGATTTCATCATTGATAGTTTTGTCATCGAAGGCAAAGTTGGTGATAAAGCACCGCTTGATTTGTTTTTAGAAAGTCATCCAGATTTACCAGAGACAGAGCGCAACCTTATTCGCAGTTGGCATCGTAGTTTTATTGGCTTGTTTGCCGTAGTTGAAATTTTACCTGATGGCTTTAAATTAGTAAACTGGCTAACAGATAAACACTATATTGTCAAGCCAACTGATACACTAACAATTCAAGAAATGTCGCGATTTAAAGTAGGAGAAATTTTCCTAACTCGAATTGCTCCCTTAACCGACAATGAATGGATGTTTTTTGGTTCCCATACACTTATGGGTAAACTGGGTAAACCAAAATTAGCAGTAGCAATTGGTAATTTCAAAGATAACTACAAAAATAATCTTTACGGTGATGCCCCAGATTTATTAGAAGAAGCTTGGCTATCAGTCGAAAAATATCATCAGGAATATGTTGACTTTTTTGGCAGCGATGAAATCACATTGCCAGGGTATCAACTTAACAAAAAAATAGTTGAATTCCAAGAGTTAATGACTGAGAAACGCTTGGCAGAAGCAGGCATTGATACTTCAAAATCTCTAGCTGAAGCAGCAGAGGCAGCAGGAATCGACGAAGAAGAAATCAAAGCAGCAGCAGAAGAGTTAGGTGCTGACTCTCAAGTAGTTTCTCAGGTATTTAACAATAAATCCGGCAATAACAAAATGGTGATGCCAAAGGTTGATTTACCTGCGGAACTGAGGAAAGCAGAACAGGTAACGGCACTTTCTCATCCTCGTTGGGGACAAATGTTTTTACCAACATACGGTAAACTAAAAGCAATTTTAGAAGCTGATGTACAAAATATTGAAGGTTCAGAAAAACTAATTCGCTACTTCTTAGAAGATAAAAGTATTAATGCTTTCGTTTGGTATCGGTTAGCTGAACAGTACCCAACTCAATTAGAAAAGGTGTTGCAAACTTACTTACAGCGTCCGGATTTTCGCTTGGAAACTGATTTGAAGGGACTTTTGCAAGAATTCAACAAACCCATCGAGCCACAGTTGCCAGAAATTGCTAGTGTACCTATACATCTGCATAATTTATTTCAAGAAGCTTTGGCAGATGTGAATAAATCTAAGTCTAAGGATAAGGGTAAAAAGCCGACAGCAAAGGGTTTTCAACGTTAATATATGTAGTAAGTGCTTCAGCGTTTGAAAAGAAAAGCACTGAAGTGCTTACTACGATGGAAATATGTTAATTATCGAGTTGTGAGTGTTAGTACTTGCGGTGGGGTGGCGTCTGGTGGATAGAGTAAGTCTACTTCTACGTCATTGCGATCGCCTGGTTTTAAATTTAGCACTGCCAATGCTTCACCCTGTTGACCTCTCTTTTGCACTAAATGCACAAGTTTGGTCTGTGGTTTACCTTGCTCATCTTTGTAACGTAGTTGCACTGTACCGCGAAAGAACACTTGCGGTCCGGGTGTACTCAAAAACCGCAACCCTCGATTTACTAATTTATCTTCCTTCAGTGGTGTTTGCATTGATATAGTTACAATGCGCCGACTTTGAGTATTGTTGTATAGCGGCAACTTAAGATTATATTGAATTCCATAGTTGCCGTGAGCGCGATATGCAGTGTCAGGATAGCGCACCAACATCGGGGCACTTTGAATTTGATTAGTACCCAAGCTACCACCCGGAACCGTACTCAGGGGGTAAGAAAAGGCTTGACCGGGACTAGGAATAGTCAGATATTTAGCTTGGGGACGATCCACCAGCAAAGCTTTCCACTCAGAACCCTGTGCAACTCCGGCGACACGACCATATATTATTGGTTTGCCGATGTTTTCTGGGGGAGTAGGTATTTTATCACGTGGTCCCGATAAATCACCATTATTTAGGAGGTTTTGCCATTCTTGTAGAGAAGGCGATCGCTCACTACCATCAGAATTCACCGGCGCAAACATCGCAAGGCTAGCTGCATAAACTGTACCATTACTCCGCAGATGTATCAATGTTGACCGACCATTTAATGGTGGTGTCAATTCCTTGACGGGAATTGGCTGATTTAACAACATCTGACTTTGCCCAGGCGGAATGACAATTTGTGCTGGTAAAATTGGTTGTCGCAGTTTTCTTAAAACATCAGTCATTGCGCGATCGCCTGGACCTGCGAAAATTTTACCTAAAGAATTATCAATAATAGATGGCAATTGGATAAATGGGGCATCTGGTTGACTTAAATAACTCGCTCCCTGCAAAACATTTACCTTCACCGATTGCTTCGTTGGGTTGTGCAAAATTATCCCTAAATACAACGTCCGCAAATTATCTGCGGGTTCAGCTTTAGCAATGTGGTGAGCAAAAATATCAAATCTTCCTCGAAAAGGAAAATTCAAGTGTGCCTGTGGTATTTTTTTCCCATATGAAGGAAAGGTAGAGAGTAAAACCCCCTCTTTCAAAACCAATTCTGGACTATTACTGTTAAACACAGGCACATTATCTAACTGTCCGGATAAAGGACGCACTTCTTGCTGTTGCACCACTTCCTCAGGTTGTGGTGGGGGAGTTGTTTGAGCGATGGGAAAAATTAGTAAAAAAGGCAACATAAATCTACATATTTGTTCACTATCGAGACGCAAATAAGTTTATAGAAGTGCCAATTTGTCAACAATCAATAAGAAATCAGCAAAAATTCCCCCAAAATTTTCTTCAGTCAAAATGGGAACGTGGACAAAGATGCAAGGAACTGCGAGTTGGTGCTGTCTCAAATAGTCCAAGACTGAATAATAAAGACCCTCGCAGACGAATTTGCCGCAGTCATGGCTAATCTCAATTGCGGTTGCTTCCGCGACTAGTTGTTCTAAATCTACCGTTGTCTGCAAAATATCTTCTGCGTAACTGGCAATTTTTTCAACACTCAATTGTTTACGGCTTTCTGCCATGCCACAACAGATGATGTAATTTGGTTTAAGTTCATCGATTTTTGTCTGAACCTGAGAACTAGCAAGCTGTACATCGACCGGTAACTGTCGCAAAAAAGTAAAATCATGAGCAAGCGAGTTAAGTTTGCCGACTTCGATCAATAAATCATCCGAAGAATTTGACTGTTGATGAGGCAACCAAATGTCAAAAGAAGTTAATAGTATTCTTTTCTTCATAACAAATCTTATTTAGAATATAAAAAGTCTCCCTAATAAATTTACAAGGAGCAGGTAAATGCCAGTAATTGCAGTTATAGATTATGAGATGGGAAATTTGCATTCCGTCTGCAAAGGTTTGGAAAAAGCAGGGGCAACTCCGAAGATTACTCACTCTTCAAAAGATTTACAACAAGCAGATGCAGTTATTTTGCCAGGAGTGGGGGCATTTGATCCAGCAGTGCAACATTTGCGAGCGCGTGGTTTAGAACAACCAATAAAAGAAGCGATCGCCAGCGGCAAACCTTTCTTAGGCATCTGTTTGGGATTGCAAATGCTCTTTGAATCAAGTGAAGAAGGCAAACTACCAGGACTGGGAATTATCAAAGGAAAAGTACGACGGTTTATTCACGAACCCGGAATTACTATTCCCCACATGGGTTGGAATCAACTGCAATTGACTCAGCCAAAAAGTATTTTGTGGGAGCATTTGCCCTATCAACCTTGGGTATATTTTGTCCATTCTTACTATGTTGACCCCGTTGATCCCAAAGTCCGCGCTGCTACTGTCACCCACGGGAATCAAACAGTCACAGCAGCGATCGCCTACGAAAATCTGATGGCAGTCCAATTTCATCCGGAAAAATCCTCTAATATAGGACTGCAAATCCTCTCTAATTTTGTTTCTCAAGTCCGCGAAAAAATTCCTGCATAATATAAATGTGAGTTTTATGTTTAGCCTCTAGTCATTAGTCTTAAATTCCAAAAGACTAATGACGAATGATCAATTAAAAATGAGTCTGAGAATTTACGGGAATCGCCAGATAAAAACTTTACCTGGACAAGATACCCGTCCCACGAGTGCGCGGGTACGGGAAGCAGTTTTTAATATTTGGCAGGGAGAAATAGCTGGTTGTCGCTGGCTGGATTTGTGCACCGGTAGCGGTTCAATGGGCGCAGAAGCCTTGTGTAGAGGAGCCAGCTTAGTTGTAGGCATAGAAATGTCGAGTCGAGCCTGTGCCATTATTCAAGAAAACTGGCAGCAAGTACAAAACCCAAATCAGGAATTTCAGGTGTTGCGCGGAGACGTATTGCAGCGCTTAAAAAACTTATCAGGAAAACAATTTGACAGAATTTACTTCGATCCACCTTATGCCAGTGGATTATATCAGCCAGTGTTAGAAGCGATCGCTGATTATGAGCTTTTAGATTCTAGCGGCGAAATTGCAGCAGAACACAGTCCCCAAAACTGGACATCTCCAATTATTCCAGATTGGGAAATATGCCGCGAGAAAGTTTACGGCAAGACTGCTTTGACATTTTACAGGATTCTGCAATGAGGAGTAGAGGAGGGGGGGATGAGGAGATGGGGAGACAAGGAGACAAGGAGACAAGGAGAAATCTTGATTATTGACTTTCCTACAGACGCGAGAAACGGGGGCGTCTCTATAACTCCTGACTCCTAACTCCTGACTCCTGACTCCTGACTCCCCAGTTTATAAACCGAGCTTTTCGCCGCGCTTGAATTGCTCGTAAGCCTTATAAAACAAGCCAGCCAGCGTGACAACAATCAAACCAATAACAATGCCTGATAGCAGGGGTTCAACCACTGTGAGTCTCCTATAATCAACGTTTTCTGCTTTCGATTCTACCAAATCGGGCATCAATCCCCAATTGAATTGCATTTTTGGACGTTGAATAAAAATAACAAAACTTAAATTTGTGCTTGCAGACACAATCAAGAACTTTTAAGCTATGTGTATGAAATGAAAAGTTTCTTATAGTTTTACAGCAAACCCTTTGGATAAACAGATCAACAAACCTGAAGTTATGATTCAGCGGATCGCTTTATTGGCTGCGGCGATCCTGCTATCAATCCTTTTGGGCATTTTTGCTGTTCGCACCCTTAGAGCCTCCGAGCCATATGTTAAGAGTGTTCTATCGCTGACAGGAGACCCAATTCAAGGACACGCTATCTTTCAAATCAACTGTGCGGGTTGTCATGGCTTAGAAGCCGATGGACGGGTAGGTCCCAGTTTGCAAGCCGTCTCCAAGCGAAAGTCACGTTATGGGCTGATTCGCCAAGTCACCAGCGGTGACACACCACCAATGCCAAAATTCAAGCCCAGCGTCAAAGAAATGGCGGATCTGTTGAACTATTTGGAGAGTCTTTAAGATTGAGGAATGGGGACTAGTACTCGACCAACCCAAAAATGACGGGTGAAGGCAGGCAGGGGAGGCAGGGGAAGCAGCGGAAGCAGGGGGGGAAAGAACTTGATTTTCTTACCATAAACCCCGCACGCGTTGCCTTGGCAGACTACTAGGGCGTGTTTTCGCTCTCCGAAAAGCCCTCAGGCTGGAAGCCTGGGGCTACAAAAACAGAGCTTACCTTGTCCTAAGGGACACGCTACGCGAACGTGGGCTAAGAAAAAAGCGTTTTAGTCCGCGCAGGCGGACTTCGTTCGTATAGCCGCACCCTTCAGGGTGTCGGGCAAGAGCGAAAACACTATATTCAACATCACACGGAAAAACGGGAACGAAAAGCAGATGCCTAATATCGTAAAACCACCCTGCGATGAAGGCGTCATACGCACTACATCCAGTCATGAGCCATGTGCTAGAGATGTTAGACCGTGGGTTTTAGCAGCAACGATTCTTGGCTCCAGCATGGCGATGATTGATGGTAGTGTGGTTAACGTCGCACTACCTGTAATGCAAGCTCGATTGAATGCAACGGCAACTCAGGTACAGTGGGTGGTGGAGTCCTACGCGCTGTTTCTGGCAGCATTAATTTTAGTCGGTGGATCGCTGGGTGATAACTTTGGACGGCGACGCATCTTTACTGTAGGAATCGCACTTTTCGCTTTAGCCTCGATTTGGTGTGGATTGTCGCCCAATATAAATCAGTTAATTTTAGCACGAGCCATACAGGGAATTGGAGGTGCGCTGTTAGTGCCTGGGAGTTTGGCAATCATAAGTGCTGCATTTAGTCAAGAACAACGAGGACAGGCGATCGGTACTTGGTCGGGTTTTACTGCGATTACATCAGCACTGGGTCCTGTCTTGGGTGGTTGGTTAGTCGAACAAGCATCTTGGCGTTGGATCTTTTTTCTGAATGTGCCTATAGCATTGGTGGTCTTAGGAATTGTGTTTTGGCGCGTACCAGAAAGCCGTAATGAAGCCGCAACGGGTAAGCTGGATTGGTGGGGTGCATTTTTGGTCACAGTCGGCTTAGGTAGTCTTGTCTATGGATTGCTGGAAGCAGGACATAGAAGCTTGAGCGATCCAGTTGTGATTATTGGATTGAGCATGGGTATTGCAACGCTGATTGTGTTTGTGCTGGTGGAGAAAAGCCAGCGATCGCCGATGATGCCATTAAGTTTATTTCGTTCTCAAACCTTCAGTGGTGCAAACTTACTCACCCTGCTGTTGTATGCTGCATTGGGTGGAGTGTTATTCTTTTTTCCGTTTAATCTAATTCAGGTACAAGGTTACTCACCGACTGCCGCAGGTGGTGCTTTTTTACCACTAATTCTGTTAATGTTTCTGCTGTCACGTTGGTCAGGTGGATTAATCAGTCGTTACGGAGCAAAACTACCATTGATTATCGGTCCGAGTATTGCTGCTGTCGGATTTGCTCTGTTTGCTTTACCCAGCATTGGTGGTAGTTATTGGACAACATTCTTTCCCGCGATCATTGTGTTGGGATTTGGCATGGCAATTAGCGTTGCACCACTAACTACTACAGTAATGGGAGCGGTGAAAGTCGAGCAAGCTGGAACTGCTTCCGGGATTAATAATGCAGTTGCTCGAACTGCCAGTTTACTAGCGATCGCTGTTTTTAGTCTAATCGTTTCCCATGCCTTTAATTCTGCTCTTGATACTCGTTTAACACAGCTACAAATATCACCATTAGTCCAACAAATGCTAGACCCGCAACGAGTCAAGCTAGCTGGAGCAGAAATTCCACCTGGATTAAGTGAAGCAGTTGCTTCGGTATTGAAACAAGCGATCGCTCAATCATTTGTAAGTAGTTTTCGTTTGGTTATGCTGATTGCATCTGGACTGGCGATCGTCAGCGCGATCGTTGCAGCGTTGATGATTAAGCCGCAAGACACCCTTAACTAAGTACAGCTTTGCATAAGTTCGTAGCGTTTTGAAACGCACTCGTAGCGCACCAGGTAGCGCAGGGTGACGCAGAGTTTTTGTGATAAATTTTCGTCATTAATTTATGCAATATTGTACTTAGCTTCAAGTCTTTCACAAATGCCATTTACGGAACTTTTGTTGCAGTTGCTCATCGTTAAACTATAGCGCTATCTTTACTAACTTTTTTTATAAACATCTTTCCGATGCTTGCACTGCAAAATTTGTACGAGTTGACTTTCATCGTTAATCTCGTAACGAACTCTATAATCACCAATCCGGATACGATACTCGTTATCAGAACCTTTTAACTTGACAATTCCATCGGGACGCGGTTCCGAAGCAAGATTTTGGATTTTTTCAATAACACGCGGGGCAACATCATTTGGTAAGTTGTCAATCTGCTTTTGTACCGACTTTGAAATAACGATCGTGTAACTCATTATCTCTGATTTGAGCGGTTAGCAAGATATTCATCTATAGTCACGGACTCACCATCTTTATACTCAGTGCGAACTGCTTGAATTTCTGCCTGTGTTTCTGCATCATCTTCGTACAACGCTTCTTCGGCTTCAAAAATTTGTTGCTCAATTAGCTCTTGAAGTTGACGTTTTTCTGTTAAATCAAGCGAAGATATTGCTTCTGCTAAAGTTTCTAAGGAGAGTTGTAGTTTAACAATGGCTGGCATTTTTCTCCTATTGGGTGTGTTTTTTTCGCATTTTGACACCATTATGCTGATTTTAACAGTTATATTTTTGTCAAGCCGAAAGTCTTTGGGTTGTGTTTCAGGGCAAATGCATCTAAACTTCACGCTTGTGGGGTGCGACGCAGCAATTTGATTCGCCTAACTCACGATTATGGTCACGCATCTGGTGAAATATGCGATCACCGTTAGGTGTACCACAGGTATCGCATATTTTCGACTTTATCGATTTTCTATCGACGCGATGCCTGCGGCAAGTCGCTAGATGAAAACTGCTGTAATCACGGGAACGGTTTCACAACTTGCGGGAGTGGTTCCACAACTTATGGGAGTGGTTCCACAACTTGCGGGAGTGGTTCCACAACTTATGGGAGTGGTTCCACAACTTATGGGAGTGGTTCCACAACTTATGGGAGCGGTTCCACAACTTATGGGAGTGGTTCCACAACTTACGGGAACGGTTCCACAACTTACGGGAACGGTTCCATAACTTATGGGAACGGTTCCACAACTTATGGGAGCGGTCTGCCTTCAAACTTTTATCAAACTTATACAATTATTTCTACAAAAATCAACATCTAGTGATTAAATACCGAAAAATTACTGGTATCACCTGAAAAGTTTATTAGAAAAAATTGTGAGTTACGCTGAACCGGAATGCTGTTTACCTGAGGCAAGCTAGCTCTAGAAGTATCTTAAAGAAATAAATTTATGTCTCGTCTAAAACGCACATCCCGCATTTTAGAAAAAGCTCAGTTAAGATCCGCTGGACTGAAATCGATTGTTCCAAACGTCAAATTTGATGAAAATTATAGTCTAGAAAAACTGATTGAGTCAATTGAGCAGTTACGTAACAAAATTGATGTTTACAATACGGCTCTGTCTGTGGTTGACTCTTCTAAAACTGAAATTGAAGACATGGAAAAAAACTTGAGTCAGCTTTCTGAGAAGATGTTGATGGTGGTTGGTATCAAATACGGCAAAGACAGCCGCGAATATGAGATGGCAGGTGGTGTTCGCTATAGCGATCGCATCCGCAAAATCAGATCAAGTCGCTTGAAAAATGTTGCAGAGCAAGCATTAGATGAGAATATGAAAACTGCATAGTAGCGACTGTCTTAAAAGTCAAGTGATCGCTGCCGAGGGAGAATTAATTTTGACAAGCGATCGCTCCGCCAACCCCAAGGGCGATGGCACCAAAGACTAAGCTAAGACTTCCCAAGTTAAGGTGTAATTTGCACCATCACGAGTAAATTTGCCGCGTTGCTCTCCAAGACCAGCTTGCTGTTAGGGTTTTTAACCTGCGGCAGCAGAAATTGCTAAAACCTTAGCTTGAATAATGTCCACTACCTCCTCTAGGGTCAAACAAGAAGTATTTATTATAGGAATGTTTTTTTCCCGCGCTTGCTTGCGTAGAAACTTAACCCAGTTTTGCATATCATGAGTAACTAATTCTGGTTGTTGCCGATTGTTGAGCAGGCGATCGCGCATTATTTCCCAATCGCAGTCAATTAAAATAATTGCGTATTTTGTGACACCGAATTTACGGCAAGCGTCCTCAATAAAATTAAAGCGAGCTTGTCCTTCTATGATTACCGTGTCTGTACTTTGATATTCGCGGGTAATCTTTTCAATCCACTTGTGTGTGGCAATTTCCTGGAATCTTTCCAAACAACCCGCTTGCGAAATCATCTCGGTGAAAGAGGGAACATCATCAGAATCAGCGTGCAGGAAAACACGAGACGGATTAGTATTATGTTCCCGAAGAGTAGCAACTATTGTAGTTTTTCCAACACCGGATGCACCAGATAAAAAGAGGATAGTCGGAGTGTTTTGCAACATTATATTTGCCGCTTTAACTAAATTGCTGGGCGTAAAATCGCGCATAGCGACGCAAAGAGCATTAACAATTCTTCATGAGTGCCAGATTCGACAATTTGACCGCATTCCAGAACTAAAATGCGATCGCATCTTCTGACTATACTCAAAGGGTAAGCAATAATAAATACTGTTTAGTCATGAGAAGCGATCGCTGCCAGTCGAGAATTAATTTTGACAAGCAAGCGATCGCACCAAAGACGGAGAGAAAAAAGGCTTATCCGAACCGTATTGGCATCGCACCGATAACAAATCGAAGAAAAACACCAGGACTTGAGTAAAGAGTAGAACTTCATACCTAAAAAATATTTCAGAAATATTACCCAACAAGTGTGAGATATATAATTAAGGCTATTTCGTAGCGATACTCCACAGGAGTCGCTCTGTAATAGCGCTGTTGCTCTTTAAAAATTTAGCTTAATTGTGAGCATTTCTCATACACAAACTCGGAATATCTTACTTTTATCAGCGAATCCTAAAAAAACCAGCCAACTGCGTCTAGCTGAGGAGATGCGCGATATTAAGGAAGGGTTGAGACTATCAGAGTATCGTGACCAATTTTCAATTAGTACCGCAGAAGCTATACGTCCCAGAGATATACGTAGAGCTATTTTGACATATAAACCACATATTATTCAGTTTTCTGGGCATGGTTCTCAAGAAGAAGGTTTGTTATTTGAAGATGAGACAGGTGCAGTCAAGTTTGTTGATGGGTCAGCTTTAGCGGGTTTATTTGAATTATTTGCAAATCAAGTTGAGTGTGTTGTTCTCAATGCTTGCTATTCAAAATATCAAGCTGCGGAAATTGCCGGACATATTAATTATGTAGTGGGGATGAGTCAGGCAATTCCAGACAAAGCTGCAATTGAATTTGCTGTGGGTTTTTATGATGGACTGGGAGCGGGTAAAGGTTATGATTTTGCTTATAAATTAGGTTGTAATGCCATCTTGATGGCTGGAATCAAACAGCATTTAATTCCAGAGTTAATTCAATCTCCGAATTTAAAACCGCAATTATCAACGGATTTATCTAAAAACTATATTTCCGAAGTATCGCAGAATATATATATTGAAAGACCTCCAGTTGAAGCAAGATGCTACCAAGAGATTTTACAACCAGGAGCGCTGATTCGTATCAAAGCTCCGCAGAAAATGGGTAAAACAATTGGTATAGGGTTGCAACTAAAGCCGAATGGAAAAACCTGGTTGAAGTTCAGGCAATTTATCCAAAAGCAGAAGCTGTCGGTAGCTTTACTGTTTTTAATATTAAGGGAAACAACTACCGCTTAATTGTTGATATTGTTTACGAAACCGAAAGAATCTATATTAAATATGTTCTAAGTCACGCCGAATATGATAAGGATAAATGGAAAAATGACCCGTACTTTTAATCCTGAATCTTACGGTAAGCTGCTAGCCGAATATAAACCAAAAACAATTACTACCGAAGAAGAAAACGAAGAAGCTATTAAATTAGCCCAAAACTTAGAGCATCGTCCCAATCGTACACCAGAAGAAGAGATTCTTTTGGAACTATTGGTGACATTAATTGAGAAATTTGAAGAAACCCATTACCCAATTCCCCAAGGAACACCTCATTCAATGCTAATGCACCTGATGGATGCACGCGATATTACGACCGAAGCATTAGCTGATGTAATTGGCTCGTTGGAAGTTGTACGGGAAATTATTAACGGCGAACGTACCATCAACAAAACAGAAGCAGAAGCACTTGCAAACTATTTTCATGTAGATGCCAGTTTATTTGCCTAAAAACCATGCGATCGCGCTTTCAATTTGGCTATTATCGCACCACTCAAATTAATCATGCGATCGCACTGAAAAATCTAGCAATCTTCGGGCAATATCAAGCGCACTTGATATAACTATTATTTGCTAAATTGCTGGGCATAAAATCGCGCATAACGACGCTCTAGCTTTAATAATTCTTCATGAGTACCAGATTCGACAATTTGCCCGCGTTCAAAAACTAAAATGCGATCGCATCTTCTCACCGTAGATAACCGATGGGCAATAATAAATACTGTCCGATCTGCCATTAATCTTTCTAGTGCTTCTTGAACTAAAGCTTCTGATTCTGAATCTAGTGCAGATGTCGCTTCATCTAAAATCAAAATTCTGGGGTTGAGAAGAACAGCACGAGCGATCGCTATTCTTTGTCTTTGTCCACCGGATAAATTCACTCCTCTTTCACCTACCCAAGTATCATAACCCTCAGGTAGTTGCTTAATAAATTGATGCGCGTTAGCAATTTTCGCTGCTTCTTCTACAGCTTTCATCTCAAAAGCATCTTGTCCGAAAGCGATATTTTGAGCAATTGTCCCAGAAAACATAATAGTTTCTTGAGGAACTATGCCAATTTGTCGTCGCAGACTATCTAGTGTCACATCGCGAATATCAACACCATCAATTAAAATTTCACCAGCTTCGGGGTCATAAAAACGCGGTAAAAGATTGACGAAAGTAGTTTTACCAGCACCAGAAGCACCAACTAAAGCGATCGCTTCTCCTGGCATGGCTAACAAACTGATATCCTTAATTACAAATTCGCCTTTTTTGTAAGCAAAGGAAATATGACGATATTCCACCTTACCGCTGACAGAAGGTAGCGTCATTGCATTTGGTTTTTCTTCTACCGTTGGTTGAATTGCCAACAACTCAAAAACCCGGTCTACAGAAGCTTCACCCTGTTTAAATTCGTTGTAATTGCTGGTAACATGACCAATGGGATCGATTAATAAGGCGCCTGCTGTTAAAAAAGCGACAAACTTATCAACCGTCAAATTACCAGTACTAATTTGCCAACCACCCACGAAAAGTAAAATTAAAATACTGACAGCTTCTAAAAATCCGATGATGGGTATCTGAATAGCTTTAAGACGTTCCGCTGAATATTTAGCTTTCATCGTGCGATCGGCTTCTCGACTAAAGCGAGCAATTTCGTACTTCTCTGCTGCGAAGGCTTGAATAATCCGAATCCCGCTGAAAACTTCAGTTAAAATTGCCGATAAATCAGATACATGACTTTGACTTTTGAGCGAAAATATACGCAAACGTTCGCCAAACCAACCGATTAAAATGCCCATTAACGGGGCAACGATAATAATAGCTAAGGTTAATTGCCAATTTAACCAAATCATGTAAATAGGAATTGCCACCAACTGCAAAACGCAAGGGATAAAGTCGTGAAAGAGTTTATGCACAACTTCCCCAACTCGATCAACATCTTCGGTCAATCGATAAGATAAATCGCCTGTTTTTGCAGTTTCAAAATAGCTGAGATTGAGCTTTTGTAAGTGGGTGTAGATATACTTGCGAAGATTAAAAGCCACTCTCAGAGCGGCTTTTGCCATGTAGATATCTTGCACCGACTGAAAGAAACCTCTGACAAGAAACACCGTTGCCAGCATTGCAATTTGGAGAGCGATCGCAGATAAATTTCTGCCACCAAAGACACTTGCAAATTGACGCGCCAGCGTTATTAAAGCTAAAGTTGCTAAAACATATCCTAAAATGCCAATAAAACCCTTGACAATGTTGTGCCATTGGGGTCGAATATACGGTAAAAGTTGCCAGTAATTAGAGCGCGTTTTCAAGCTCGAAGATCCACACAAATATTTTCTTTATTTGACGCTATCAGCTTTTGTGTAGTTTCTGAACAGGTAATAAGCACTCGTGTCTGCTTAAAAAAAACGTCTCATAATCCTCGTTCCCATACAGAGTATGGGAATGAACACCTAGAGGCTCTGCCTCGATCCTGCATACAGGAGGCAGAGCCTCAGTATCTGTATTCCCATGCTCTGCATGGGAACGAGTAATAGAGCTCTATTAGTCCGCGTAGGCGGACTTAGTTTGTGTAGCCGCCACTTCAGTCGTCGGGTACTCACTTATGACTGTTGCAGGTTCTGATTCGATATCCTCTACTTTGTGGAATCCCCCAGCAAGCCAGCTATCAGCGACATCTTTAATAAAACTGGCTAAGGGAATGGCGATTAATAAACCCAATAATCCGCCTAATTTAGCGCCTAACAATAAAGAAATTACCACCCACACCGGATTTAAACCAGTCAAATTACCCAAAATGCGGGGTGCGATAAAATTAGAATTTACTTGGTCGATCGCTACAGCAACGCCTAAAACTTCTACCCCTAGCCAAAAATTTTGCAACGCTACCAAAAGACTTACTATGCTGATACCGATTCCTGTACCAAAGGGAAACAAAGAGAAAAAGCCAATTACAATTCCAAAAAGTAAAGCCAAGGGAACTTGCAAAGCTAAAAAAGCCAGGGTAATTACTACTCCCAGCACAGCCCCCAAGGTAGCCTGACCGATAAAATAATTGTGAAAATCTTCGCGCAGTAATTGCCGTACTGGTGTGCCAATGCGAGACGGCAACCATTGATAAAGTCCATCCCAAAGGCGATCGCCATTGTACACGAGATAGATAGTCAGCACCAGCGCAAGTAGACCATTGGCAACAATATTGATAGTATCTACAGCAAAGCCAAGAATTTGACCTGTAAAAGTTTGAAGTTGGTTAGATAATCGGTCGAGTACTTGAGTAACTAAACCACTTAAATTAATCGGTAGGTGCTGTTGATTTAAAGCCCAATCTTGAAAAGCTTGCAGTTGGTCGGTTCCAGAATCAATCCAACTCGGCAAAATATTGGCTAGTTCGTTGAGTTGTCCGAGAATTCGAGGAACTAAGGTGATACCTAAAGCTACTAAAATCACTACACTCAACAGTAAGACTACTACAATAGCCAAGTTGCGTTTTACCCCTCGCCGTTGTAAAAACTGAATCGGATAGTCTAAAACAAAAGCTAGCAGAATAGCAGCAACAAAAACACTCACTAGAGGTTGAAAATATTTTACAACCTCGATCAAGAGCCAACCGTTAAGAATGGCAAGGGGAAATGCCAATCCTAAACTTAACCATCGTGGTAATTTGTTTGCTGTTTGCATCATTGGGGAATTGGTAATAGTTAGTAGGGCATGGGGCATGGGGCATGGGGCATGGGGCATGGGGCATGGGGCATGGGGCATTGGGGAGCCAGTGCGTTGGGCATTGGGGAGCCGAAGAATGTTGCATCTGGCGTCATCGGGCATCGGGCAAGTGAAATACGTCTAGCTTCTTTTTATTCCCATTGCCCATTAAACAATTGCCCATTGCCCCACTAACAACTATGCACTAACCATTTTCATAAAATCCAGCATTATTCGCTGAGGTATTATTCCTAAAGGTCGCATTTCGAGCGCGATCGCACTATAACAACTTCCCTGTAGAATATCTTCTGGTGTCAATAATGCCATATCCCAGCCTTCATTCAGAACCAGTTGATTGAATTCTACTTCTAGGGGTGCATGGAAGACATGACGCATGGCTCTTTCATCAGGATAGCAGCCAAACTCAGCAAATGTTGGGGGTAGATTATAGCCAATTTCTTCTAAAATTTCTCGTTTTACTGCTATATCTGGGGTTTCGCCGGCTTCGATGTGTCCGCCAAATAGTGCCCATTGACCAGGATAAGGAATATTGGGGATGTTGTCTCGCAATTGCATAAGAAATTTGTCTTTTTGGTAGAGAATAGCGATCGCTACTTGCACTTGTTGATTATTCATAAAATTTTACTTGGCGATTTAAAGTAACTATAATTACTCTTCCTCTAGATAAATTTCTCCAAATTCTTTGCCCGCCAAAGGAATACTTTGGTAGTTAATTTTACCCTTGACTACCACTTCCTGCCCCTCTTTCCAACCAGTTTGCTTGGTTAAAACCCAAATTTTGCCACTTGAGTCACTGATTTGATAAACCTGCTGCTTGATAAGAGGAACTGATGAGTTTACCTTACCTTGGATGTAAACTGTAGCTTTGTCTGACTGTGGTTTCAGTTCCCGAATGGGGGTAACATTGACACCGATAGTGAAGTTAACGCCGTTTAGCCCAGACTGCCCGGAGTAACCACAACTAGATAATGCAAATAAGCATAGAAATGTCAACCCCCAGTACTGGTAAAAATTATTTTTTGTTTGTTGCATCACAACCATCTGTTGAGGAAATTTTTGCATTACTTTCTTGCTTTGTCGCCAGTTTCATCAAGTTAGTTCTCATTAATACTATTCATTGGTCATTGGTAATGGGGGATTGGGCATTGGGCAATGGTGAGCCAGCGCGGTCTTGGGGGTCTCCCCCATGAGCGACTGGCGAACCCCGAAGGGGGCAATGGGCAATGGTAATAATTCTTTTTCTAGTCCCTAATCCCTAGCCCCGATTCCCCATGCCCCATGCCCCATGCCCCATGCCCCATGCCCCATTCCCCGGAAGCTTATGGAAACAAAAACTGCCAAACTTATTGATGGTAAAGCAATAGCCGCAAAAATTCAGACAGAACTTTCTGCTGCTATTAGAGAATTACAACCCCAAATTGGACGCCCGCCAGGTTTAGCAGTGCTGATGGTTGGTGATAACCCTGGTTCTGCGGCTTATGTACGCGGCAAAGAACGCGCTTGCGTGAATGTGGGGATTGCCTCTTTTGGTAAGCATTTTCCGACCGAAACCACCCAAGCTGAACTAGAGTCGGTTATTGCTGCACTCAACTGTGATGAACGAGTGGATGGCATTCTCGTACAACTTCCTCTGCCAGATCATTTGGATGCTGTCACTTTACTACATCAAATTGATCCCGACAAAGACGCGGACGGATTGCACCCAGTTAATTTGGGGCGACTGGTGCGGGGAGAACCTGGTTTACGCAGTTGCACTCCATATGGAGTTATGCGGCTGTTGCAGGAATATGAAATTCCTTTGAAGGGAAAACAAGCGGTGGTGTTGGGACGTAGTATTTTGGTGGGTAAACCAATGGCGTTGATGCTTTTAGAAGCTGATGCGACTGTCACCATCGCTCATTCGCGATCGCACGATCTCAAAGCGATCGCCTCAAATGCTGATATCCTCATTACAGCAGTAGGTCGTCCCAATCTCATCGACGCGCAAATGATAAAACCGGGCGCTGTTGTGGTAGATGTGGGGATAAATCGTGTCACCGATCAAAGTGGTAACAGTCGTTTAGTTGGCGATGTCAACTTTGACTCAACCAAAAACGTGGCAGGATTTATCACTCCTGTTCCTGGCGGTGTAGGTCCGATGACTGTCGCTATGTTGTTACAAAATACGGTTTCTAGCTATTCAAGGGCGGCGGTAAATAAGTGATGAGTTATCAATTATGAGTGATGAGTTATAAATTTTTAATTCCTAACTCCTAACTGCTAACACTTTTAGCTCCAAAGACCCGTAAAATTGTGACTTATATGACAAAAATTAAAAAATGTAAGGAATTTAAGGATGGTAGCAGCGCGTAACCTTCACAAAACTCCTGAGTCAGCAAAGTTTGACCTATTAACTTATCTAAAAGAGCGGCAAAAGCTCTGCGAAACTGCTCTGGATAAAGCGATTCCCATGCGTTATCCAGACAAGATTTACGAATCAATGCGCTACTCGCTGTTAGCTGGAGGTAAGCGTCTGCGACCCATCCTTTGCCTTGCTACCTGTGAGATGACTGGTGGAACAATCGAAATGGCAATGCCAACGGCTTGTGCTTTAGAGATGATTCACACCATGTCGTTGATTCACGACGACTTGCCGGCGATGGATAATGATGATTATCGGCGCGGCAAGCTGACAAATCACAAAGTCTATGGCGAAGATATTGCGATTTTGGCTGGAGATGGCTTGTTGGCTTACGCCTTTGAACATGTTGCCATCAACACCCAGAATGTGCCAACAGAGCGAGTATTGCAAGTGATTGCCCGTCTGGGTCGTGCCCTGGGAGCGGCTGGCTTAGTTGGCGGTCAAGTAGTCGATTTAGAATCTGAAGGGAAATCAGATATTTCTCTAGAAACGCTGAATTTCATCCATAATCATAAAACAGCTGCTCTTTTAGAAGCTTGCGTCGCTTGTGGCGGAGTTTTGACTGGGGTTTCGTCTGAAGATTTGCAACGCCTGTCTCGTTATGCTCAAAATATTGGGCTGGCATTTCAGATTGTCGATGATATTTTGGATATCACTGCGACACAGGAGCAATTGGGCAAAACCGCTGGTAAAGACCAAAAAGCCAACAAAGTGACTTATCCCAAGCTTTGGGGGTTGGAGGAATCGCGTATTAAGGCTCAAGAGCTAATTGAAGCTGCTTGTGTGGAATTAGATTCATTTGGTGATAAAGCGAAACCGCTAATAGCGATCGCTCAATATATCATCAATCGCAATCACTAAGTCTACCCGAAAGGGGAATTAAAAATTAAAAATTAAAATTACTTAATTTTTAATTTTTAATTAAAGCGCAGGGACAATATATTTTGGATTTTAAACTCACAAAAAGTGCCAATAAAAGTTAGCTCTGCGTCTTATATCGTAGACGCGGATCAGCTTGTAAAAATGGCATCCAATTATATTTGAGGATGCCGGCGTTCCAAAGCGAGTTGCATCGAAGTATTTCCTTAAACAATAACCCCTGCTAATATTTACTAACCTACTCAAAATACCATGCAGGACATAGGCGACATCTTATACAACCGGGTGCTGCTAGTTGCCCTTATTGCTTGTTTAATTGCCCAAGCATTAAAGCTAATAATTGAACTAGTCAAACATCGTAAAATTAATGTTAGTGTTCTAGTCACCACTGGAGGAATGCCCAGCGCTCATTCTACCCTAGTTACAGCTTTAGCAGCTGGTGTGGGGCAAACTGTGGGTTGGGCATCTCCAGAGTTCGCACTTGCTGTGGTTTTTGCCATCATCGTTATGTACGATGCAGCAGGTGTTCGTCAAGCTGCCGGAAAGCAAGCTCGTATCCTCAATCAAATGATTGATGAATTGTTTCGCGAACATCCAGAATTTAACGAAGACCGTCTCAAGGAATTACTCGGACATACACCAGTTCAGGTGATAGCTGGTTCAGCTTTGGGCATAACCATTTCTTGGTTAGCTAGATTTGCTTATTAGGGACTGGGGCAATTTGAGGAGGGGAAAGGGGAGGCAGTGCGGTCTTCTCCCGAAGGGAGAGGCTAGCGCCAAGGGGTTCCCCCAAGTGGAGCATCTGCCGTGAAAGGGGAAACGGAAAGAGGGAAAAAAATATGATTCCTTTATTTAAATAACTCTTTATTTCCATACCTTTACCCTTTACCCTTTAACCTTTTTCCCTCTTAAAATCCCCCCAGTCCCTAATCCCTATAACCGCACAACTGAACGTAGCAGCAAGACCTTTCGGCTGTCTACTAAGTAGCTGGAAAAACCGCGCTCGTTCAGGTTTTGCAATGTGTTGTATGCTTCCTTTTGATTGGTGGTGTAAACTGCTAGCAAGTAAGGGCGTTGTCCATAGGAAACAAAACCCACGTCACCACCTACTACTTGTTGCAGTTGAGTCGCCAATTCTGGACGGTTGAAATAATCCACTAAAACCGCGTAACCCATTCCTAGCGATTGAGGATTATAAGTTACTGCCTGAGACCGAGCCTGCTGCACGTCTGCTGGTCGAGTGGTGATGATAGCAGACAACCCGACAACACTGTTAACATACCTTGCCCAACGATTGGCATCGTCAATTTTTTTAAACCCGCCAATGCGAGTTACTGTATCGTTGAGATATCTACACGTAGTGGTTTTCAGTTCATTAGGCAAAGTCCGACGCAACTGAGTTTGATTATCTTGTGTGGGGCTGATTACTAATAAAAGATACTCACCAGCAGTTGGTGCTTGACAAACAGGAATATTTTTTTGAGCAGCGACAGAACTGACCTTCACAGCAATCAAACTGCTCATCGCTAACACCAAAGCAGCTGATAAAGTCGTAAATCTACGCATCACAATTTGATACATAATTAAATTTTCTAAATTTTTTCAAAAGATTCCCTAAAAATATGTTTTGTTCCTTTTTTGGGGCAAGTATCAAACCTGCCCCTATGTAGACGTTAGAGGGGGAGCGCCCGCTGGAAGCGATTGCAACTGAGCGCTATATTATATCAGGAAACGTTGGCAAGAGATGCCAAAGCTTCAGGAATCGTCTCAGAAGGTGACTGAAATTCACCTGTAACAACATACTCTAATCGCAGTTTTAACCAAGTTATAAATTGGGAATTCGTAGAAATAATTGCTGCGGCTGGTTGGGGACACTTTGCTTTGATTTGAGCCATTTGTGGTGCTTCTAGAAAAGCTGGTTGCTTAACTAACCAAAAATCGATTTCTTTTTCTTGTTCGTGGTAGTAACGAGTGCGTTCTTTGAGAACTTCTGCGATTGGTTCTTCTTGTATGAGAAAGCGTTCACTTGCCAAAGCGTAGTAGTATGTTTGCATGTTCATTCTTTACTTGCTAATCAATAATGATAAGGGCACAGCGTCAACCACTGTACCCCTATCTCTTAATTAAACTTAAATTACCTCAAGCTAGTGCTGAAGGGACAACGACTCGCTTGCGGTTCGTTAATCGCACTTTTTCCTTTCCAGTTCCAAAGTCGCTTGATTATACCTAAAAATGTTGGTTTCTGTTCTCCGGTAGCTTGTTTTTCGTTTGCTGTCAGCTTTGATGTAGTTGTTTTTCCACCTGCTGTCAGCTTGTCTAAAAACAAGGTATTGTCGAAATAGTGTTCCAAAGAAACTATCTTCAAATCATCGGTGACGCGAGCAATACTCATCCCGATAACTTCCACCGTTTCCCCAGTGGGTGCAAAGTCTTTGTATTGACCGTTAAAATGTCCCCAATGCCGCCATTTAAATGTGACGTTTGGTGGTCCCGAAAAAACTTCTAGCACTTCCCAAGGAAATCCTTGAGGAAATGTTGTGTGAAAAATTTTGGCGGATGATTCAAAGTCTTCTTCAGACGCTTTGTAATGTTGTGAATCAGCCATAAATAAATTGTAAGTACCAGAAGCTTTTAGTTCGGCTGCTGTGTACTCTACTCCACCATTGGTACTGACGCGGAACTTGTCACTCACAACTGACAACCACTGTTGCGGATCGCTTTTGAATGATACCTCCATTTCAAAAGCTCTCACCAAGTTTTGCACGATCGCTTCTAGTGTACCTTCAAGGTGATTGCATATACTTTCTTGAGCGAGATTTTCTTTTGACCGCGAATAATCTGGTGGCGTTTGATAACGCCACTCTGCATCAGTGCTTTGTGCAATTACTGTATCTCTATCTTGCACCCAAAGCGGAAGGCTGTTAGATTGTGTTGCGCTCATAGAAGTCTTGGTTTAAGATTTGACTGTTGTTTGCAATATTTTCGATTTAGCCAGAAGATCGCAGCGCTTAATAACCACGCCACGACTAAAACCTTTATTTTTAGATCATCCTTCAAGGTGTTAGCAGTGAAGATTATTTATACACTTAATTTAATAAGGCATAACCGATCGCTTCAAAGTCTTCTGTCTAACTTCGATTTTTCAGATTTCGCAGCAACATCCCCTCTAATGTGGTCCCTAAAGATTTCCGCGCATGGCTTGTTTCATCTCGCGGACTGCTCTTTCTATACCTACTAAAGCTGCCCGACTGATGATAGTATGACCAATATTCAACTCTTCCATGCCTGGAAGACAAGCCACAGGATAAACGTTCCAGTAGGTGAGTCCATGACCAGCATTCACTCGCAATCCTGAAGCGATCGCTTGCTCACACCCCGACGCTAACACCTTTAATTCTTGCTTGCGACTTGTTTCATCTTTAGCTTCAGCATATTGCCCGGTGTGCAGTTCAATAAATTTCGCTTGCACCTTGACAGAAGCTTCAATTTGTGATGGGTCGGCATCGATAAACAGACTAACTGGGATACCAGCGTTTTGCAACTTATCAACTATCTCACCTATTCTAGCAATTTGACCGACGATATCTAGACCGCCTTCGGTGGTCACTTCTTGACGTTTTTCGGGTACTAAAGTTACATAATCGGGTTTGATATCGAGAGCGATCGCTAACATTTCGTCAGTAGCTGCCATTTCTAGATTAAGATGCGATCGTACCGTTTGCCGCAATAGACGCACATCCCGATCTTGAATATGGCGTCTATCTTCGCGCAAATGTACAGTAATTCCATCAGCACCTGCTAATTCTGCCAGCACCGCTGCTGCTACGGGGTCTGGTTCCACCGTTTGCCGCGCTTGACGAATAGTAGCGATGTGGTCAATATTTACGCCGAGTGTAAGCACCACTATTTCTCCCCTTTGCATCCTCAGGTCTTGATTTTAGCCTAGATGTTGATTGTAGGGTGAGTAGAATTAATTGCCAATGTTAAATAATTTACTTGAAGTATTAGTCAGAAACAGATTAATTATTATAAAAATATTACAACTCGGTTAATTACTCTTGACACTTTTTAAACAATTGACTTTAAAACAGTTACGTGTATCAACGGTACTGAACTCAGTCTTTTTAGTTTAACTGACTATAATACTGGCAATTTTTTCCACTTTTATCCTAAAACTGCATAATTTGATTTTCCTTACACCTATTAAAAATATAGAAGGAAAGCTAAATGAGTGCTTAACTTCTGTTGGGCAAATCAAGTCAGGCTTTATGCACACCAGAAAATTTCTGTCAATACATAAGTTCTAAATAACATAAATTTGCCCAAGATTATAGCTTTCTTAGCTATAGAATTCAGGCAAAATTTTATCTTGCTAATGACGAATTTATCCAAATAATATATATGCTAAAAAAAAGGCATCAAGTAGTTATAGTATTTGCTGTTTTAACTACCTTAATAAGTGGCTGTGACTCTACTAAAGATAAATATAAAAAATTTACAGAAGCTTTAACTGGATATACTACAGCTTTAGATGACCTGCTTCAAGCTTCAGCACCAATTGCCATCGAAGCAACTTCTGAACAACTAATTCAGCAAATTCAAACACCAGAAGGAAGTACTAGTTCTCAGCAAAATATAATTCAGCAAAATACTAAAAACTATGAAGATAGTTCTAAGCTAGATAAAGAAAGACTGCAAATAATTTCTGACCTCCGCAGTCACATTCACTTCTTAAACAAATATTTTCAATTATTAAGAAACCTAGCTTCTTCTGATGCTCCTGAGGAAACAAAGAATCAAACCCAAGAGGTTTTTACTAGTTTAGAAGGATTAGGCAACAAGCTTGTAGGTGAACCAAAATTTCCAAAAGATAAATTTGCTATTCTTCAAAACGCAGTTCCATCTTTAACCGGAGTAATAGTTAGTTCAAAAATTAATAGTGCGCTGAAAGAAGAGTTAGAAAAACGAAAAGAACCTATTCAACATCAATTATTGCTTCAACAAGCTCTATTAACAGCAATCACCGATGACATCAAAGCAGATTTAGAAGATATAGAGCAACTACGAGAAGGACGCCTTGTTGCTAGAGAATATGGGACTGGTAAAATAGCCAATCCAGAAGATTGGATTAGTAAAAGAAGGAAAATACTTAATCTGCAAACAAAGATAGTTGAACTTAATGAAACATCTGAGATTGCAAAAGATTTCAGAATGGTATTTGAAGATTTTGTCAAAGGTGATTTTAACTCAAAACGCTTAGATAATATTACTGAAAGAATGAACAATCTAACAAAAGTTATTCAAACTGTGGTTCCGGCTGAGTAAAATATTTAACAAAAGGAAAAAACAATGACTGATTCTCTAAACAATAAAGATCAAGACTACTTGAATAGACTTGAAAAGTGCCAAAGGAATTTACAAAGTTCTTCAGTTCAAGCTTGGATTAATGGGTTATCAATAAGTGATCAAAATCAAGTAAAACAAGTTCAGACAAATTTGGGAAATTGTATAAAAACAATAAGGAATAAACGTTTAACAACAATTCTCGGTGATTTGAAAAAAGAAGAAGATATAAAAGCTCTTCAAGAAGGTATTAACGATCTAGAACATCAGATTAACAAATTGAGTAATACAATTAGCTTCTTAAATGCGGCTAATAAATTAATCAAGGCATTGACTAAAATTTTCAGTTTTTTACCACTACTATGATGGCACATTTCTAAATTAAGATGCGATCGCCCTTAGCAAACGCGAGTGCGTCTTGTGCTATTGAGAAGAGAAGCGTGTCCGACAGGACAAGACAAAGCTTTGCCCATCATACCGTTTGCATCCTCAGGTCTTGATTTTAGCCGAAATGGAAATTGGGGGGGTAAGCGATCGCCTGACTTACTTTCCAAATTTATAATAATATGTAGACCCATCCTCAGAAGCGATATGCTTTTAGAATTACAACAAATTATCGTCAAACCTGGTCAACAAACATTGTTTAAAGATATTAGTTGGCAGCAATTAGAAAATATTCTCGAAGAAATGGGAGAAAAGCGTGCTGCACGCATTTCTTATAGTCATGGCTGGTTAGAAATTATGGTTCCTCTACCCGAACACGAAAAAGATAAAGAAAATATTGGTGATTTGGTCAAAATTTTATTAGAAAAACTCCAAATTTATTTTGAAGCTTTAGGTTCCACAACCTTAAAAAATGAATCAATGCAGCAAGCAGTAGAACCAGATAGCTGTTTTTATATTGAAAATCAAGCTGCTGTAATTGGAAAAAATCGCCTTGATTTAACTATAGATCCACCACCAGATTTAGCAATCGAAATTGATATTACTTCCCGCACACGCTTTGATAACTATGAGATTTTGGGAGTTCCTGAACTTTGGCGATATACACAACAAGGTTTAGAAATTTATGTGCTACAGCAGGGAAAATATATCAAATCTCAATCGAGTCCTAACTTTCCGGGTATCTCAATTATTGAACTAGTTAATAAATATGTTCAGCAGTGTTTAACTATTGGTAGAAGTCAAGCTATTCGCAATTTTAGAACTTGGATTGATAATAATTTATAAAGGTTATTTTAGGTATATTCAACCACAAATTAACATTCAGCATCGGGGAAGCATCCCAATGAATGCAAAAAGCCCTCAGGCTATAAGCCTGGGGCTAAAGAAACAAAGCCTGCCTTCGCAGGCTATGAATATTGAAGCCTGCGAAGGCAGGCTTTGTCCGTATAGAACCCATTTGACATCTTTTACTGTGTTGAAGTAAAGTTAGCGCAAAAGTTGTATCCAACAGTTATGCCATACTCTAGCAGCCTCACAGACGAAGAGTGGATAATCCTAGAACCCCTACTGG